>ERZ773202.519-NODE-519-length-35188-cov-3.864657_pt1 | contig 35188 bp, 34 predicted proteins | sample MGYA00580998_ERZ773202 | MGnify/ENA primary metagenome ERZ773202 (study PRJEB29015, sample SAMEA2737803) | human gut metagenome | biome: human gut; feature: human-associated habitat; material: faeces | place: China | collected 2012 ...
TCCAGGACGACAACGGCAAGCCAGGCGAGCCGTTCCCGCCACGTTCCTGACAGATAAAAATAGCCCTGCTACCAAATAAATCATATCCCATGTGAAAGGGGCAGCCTCCCGAAAAGGAGGCTGCCCCTTTGTGTCCGCGCTTGATGGATAAAACATGGCCTTTTTACAATAAAAAAAGCCACCCTACTTTTTGAAAAATCGTCTGTAGGGTGGCTTTTAGGGGCGATTCCCCTTAACTTAATGACATTGTCCCGGAAGGGTGGCCTTTTTGTTTTGGCAAGAACCGCCTACTTTTCTGCCTATGGAATCCAGTACTATGGATGCAGTAAGGGAACACCCCAAAAAAGATTCCATCCGCATCCCAGAAGAAAGGGGAGAATATACATGGCAACGGAACTCATAGACAGGGAAGCACTCCGCAAGAGCCGCGAGACTGTCGCAGAAGAAACCATTCGGAACCTCAACACCTTCAAGGACCTCGTCGGAGGCGACTTCATCGGCACGCATGGCCGGAAAGGCCGCATCGTCCCGATGGGCAACGCCAATTACCTCCGCTACCTTGCCTACATCACGACGCACCGCTATCCGAGGAACCACTTCCTCACAGAAGAGGATGCCAGGAAAGAAGGCCTCTCGGTCAAGGAGGGCAGGGAACCGCTGATCATCGAGAACTGGACGCTCGACAAGAATGGGAAATACCACTGCTTCGAGCTCCCGCTCTACAGCGTCTCCGACCTTGATGGGCCAGCCGAAGTCCTCGATGCCTACAGCCCAGAGAATCTCCCGTCGCTCCGCCAGCCATCCCGCAAGGCCTTGGAGAAGCTCTACGAGGAAGCAGGCGTCCTGCCGAAAGATGCCCCAGCCGACCGCCAGGCACTCTATCAGGCGACGTTCGCGTATGCCAGCAAGGCCGTGCCGGACAACCCGCTCGTGCAGAAGCACCTCATCCACCTCATCACCCGGACGGTCGACTTCCGTCCAAGAAACCTGCATGACCACATCTACACGGAAGAAGATATCCAGCATCTTCGGGAAAACCCAGGCCTCCTGTTCCCGTCCTTCTCCGCAGCCAGCAAGGAGATGCGCCGCGTCAACCAGGAACTCCGCGAATTCGACCATCAGGCCGAGCAGGAAAGGAGCGCATACCTCAACGAACTCAAGGAGGAAGAGAATACGCATCCCCTTGTCTCGCTCCGCGTCACCTATCACTACTCGGAGTACGCAGGGGAGTTCACCGACAAGGATGGGAAGCCGCTCCCTTCGGGTGAGAACATCGAGCTTATCGGGGAAGATGCCTATCGGTTCCTCGCACAGGCCAACCATGCCGACAAGAAATACTTCCACCACGACGACTACGGGAAAACGGAATTTGCCATCGCGCTCGGCGATACCGCCATTGAGCCCACGTACTGCGAGCTCGGGGATCTTTCCTTCGGCAACCGCAAGAGCGTCGCAGAAGCGATGGAACGCCAGACGACACGCGACTACGAGGAGCTCCTGCAGGATGAGGCACGGCTCCAGTCGCATTATAAGTCCACGGTCAAGTATCATCCTGCAGAGGCGAAGGATAAGCCAGAATACGCCACACTTGAAGCCTACCGCCAGCACCTCGAGGGCAAGGTCAAGGCACTCCATGCCTTCTGGCAGGATTTTGCGAAGAAGGAGCAGGCCTTCCTCAAGGAGCATCCCGAGTACGAGGCAATCAACCAAGAAGATGCCAAGCCATTCCTCGCCGTCTGCCCGGCATCCCAGCTCGAGGCCGTCCAGAAGACTGGCAAGGTCCTTGAAGTCCTTCCCAAGGATACCCTCCAGGATTTCGCCACGTTCCAGCCAGGCGAATGGAATATCCAGCAGGCGCTCTTCGTCTCCGTCCACTACGATGAATTGAAGAATGGGCTGGAAGGCCATGAGCTTGCGGACCAGTGCAAGCCGATCGATTACGCCAAGCATGAAGCACTCCCTGAAAGCCTTGTTGCCTTCACGACCTCAAGCCGGCCTGACTTCGATGAATTCGCGTACAAGGGGTTCCCCGATGTGCGCTTCGTCATCCCCAAGGAAGACCTCGAGCACCTGCTCGACTTCCAGGATTTCACGTTCCAGAGCCGCAGCTACAACCCATCAAGGGAGCTTGCGTCGGACGGATGGCGGGAAGATTATTTCAATATCAACGCCCTCCAGCATTTCCATAATGCCGTCCATATAGATGACCGCCGCTACATGGATGCCCTGCACGAGCAGATCTATTTCCCCGGCTCAGCTCCGAAGGTCGAACTTGCGCTCTACGCCAAGAACGAGAAGATCTTCTCGATGGACTACCAGGAAGGCAGGGGAGACCTCGCCAAGGCCGTGCCGAACTGCACGCCAGCTCTCCCCGAGAAGTATCAGGAAGCATACGATACCTACTGCCGGTATAGCCGGCATGAGGATTTCCCGACATGCGCCAGCCGTCCTGCCGACGAATTCACGCAGTCTTTCCCGACCCTCGAGGAAAGCCGCAAGAATTTCCTGACATACATGCGTGAAGTGGGCGAAGAGCCGCTATTCCGCAAGCCAGAGAAGACCAAGACCGCCACGCCGGAATGGCGCAAGGAGGCCACCCATTACTACACGAACTATGCCCTGCTCGACCCCGCCGTCGACACGCCACAGAAAGCCGTCCTTGGCACCATCCGCGAGATGGCCAAAGATGGCTACACCGAGGCGCGGATCAAGTCGGTCATCACGAATACCCGTCCAGAAAAAGCGGCAGAAGCCGTCGCCATCCTGAAGTCCGCAGAAGGCAAGGAAGCCATCCATAAAGCCCGCAAGGAGCGCGCCAGCGAGAAAGCTGCTGCCAAGGCCAACGCTTCCCGCTGATCCACGAGAGAGGAGAATCCACTATGCCAAACGAACCGTTCATCGCCACCTGCAAGGCATCCGACCTTGCAGCCGTGAAGGAGCATGGGCTTCCTATCCTCGAGCCCCTGCAAAAGGAAGCCCTCCACGACTTTCTCTCCTTCCAGCCAGGGCTTGGAAGCACCAACATTGCCATCCACGACCTCGATCTCCATGATTTCCATGCATCCCCCGAGCCGCTCCTGCAGGCTGATGTTCATGAGGACTCCGTCGCCTTCACCACGCCCGTCTGCCCAGAAGATCCCTCTTTCTCCAGGAAATCGTATCCAGACAGCCTGCGCTATGTCCTTCCCAGCGAGGACATTCAGCGGTTCCGAAGTGCCCATGACCTGGAACTTCAGGTCTCCTGCCATTCCCATGTGCCGCTCCATCCGGAAAAGGAGGGCGATTCCCAGCACGTCTTCCGGGGCATGAAAGCGCTTGCCAATCTCATCGACGAAGTCAGGGTTGATGATCTCGTCTTCAAGAAAGCCATCTCCGACCGCTGCTATCTTCCCGGTGTTCATCACCACAACGAGCTGGCTGCCGATATCTTGGAATCCGACGCCGGCCGGGAAGCCATCCGCCAAGGGCGCAAGGAACGTGACAGGGCACAGGCAGCCATCAAGGCAGCAGGACCCGCACGCTAAAACAATCCCATCCAAGGCCATCCAGAAAGGATGGCCTTTTGGTTTGGCAAAAAGTGGCTGTTTTCCTTGCCTTAAAATCCATTACCATGATGCAGTAAGGAAAACGATATCGAAAGGAGCCATCATCATGGAAAACGAACTCACTGACCGCAATGCTGACGGAAGACGAGCTCCAGAAAGAAGGCCTTGCCATCAAGGAAGGCAGTGAGCCGCTCATCCTCGAGCGCTGGGCTGTCGGAGCCGACAAGAAATACCATTGCTTCGAGCTCCCGCTCTACGACATCAGCAGTCTCGAAGGGCCGGCAGAAGCCCTCAATGCCTACAGCCGTCAGGAACTCCCGCAGCCCTATCAGCCGTCCGACATGCGCTCGATAAAAGTCCCGCTCCTTACTGCTGTACGAAGCGGGACTTTCTCTTGCCATTATTCACTTTTTACCTTCGACATCTTCTGGAGCTGTTCTTCGAGGAGGATTCTCTTGGCAAGTACGTTATATTCCGCCTCGTTCTTCACGGCAGCCATGACAGGAAGCCCGAGAAGTCCGTAGACTGCTCCATCCGTAGGTATCAGCTTTCCTTCCTTTCGTGCCGCCATCAGCTTTGCAAGAGTACGATCCGCTTCCTCGCGGATGCTCTCAAGCTGATGAATCAAATCTTTCTGCACCTCATTGGCGCGTTCTTTTTCCATATCCACGTTCCTATCATCCTTTCACTGTAGAGTCTTGCCAGCCTTCTCAGGCACAGCGCGGGAAAATCTGCTCTGCCGCGAACTCGCGGAATTTGCGTTTCGCGCCCTCTGGTACCGGAAGTTCCTGACGGAAGAGGTATTCGCCACCGCCAAAGCTCAGGACACCCACAATGGTATCTTCTGGCTCCGTCGCCTCGCCGTTCTCATCCCAATGGTACTTGACCTCGATTGTAGCGCATCCGAAGGCCTGCGCCAGTCTCCGAACATCTTCCTTGAAGGTCTGCGTCGTCATGCACGCACAGAACCCCAGCCAGAATGGGCTGTCATCCAGGCGGGCGATGAGTGGCCGAAAATTCCCACGCCTAAATGAAACATCATTCTTGATCCACTTGATACGTTTCATGACAATCATTCCTTTCCTTCCGTTTCGTGTTCCCGCTTGTTGTAGAAGGCCTTCCTCGCAGAAGAACCCATCAGGGAGAACAAGACAAGCGTCTGTTCCGGCTCCACCAGATAAAGGGTGAGGAGCTGGTCCTTGTCATCACGGTCTGTGCCATCTTTGCTGTAGCTTCTGAGGAAGCCCAACTTCCTGAGCGTCCGCAGATGCTTTTCCTGTCCATCATGAAGATGGAGGATGAGCGGTGCATCCTCACCAGCAATCCGCTTCCTATCATCTAACGCATCCAGCACCTCGTGGGTGAGGATGCTGTATGCCGCGCGATATTTCATACTAGGCCTCCTTTTCTTTATCTATAGTATAGCATACCTTGCCTTTACCGTCAATCACTTTATATTTTCCGTGATTATACATTGATGCACATAAGATTCAAGAAAGATTCCTATTTAAAGCGCTTATATGTGCATCATTCCTGCATCTTTTCTGCATCACATAACGTTAACAATAAATTTAAAGTGATTGATTTTACCAATAAATCATGGTATACTGAGAGAAGACAAGAGAGGAGGAGTCATTATGAAAACGGATGTACAGGCCATCCGAAGGTCGGCCTTGTCGCTGCTCGAATGTGAGATTGAGCCCAATCCGGCGTTCCCGTTCCTCTGCAACCACCCGTTCACCAACGCACCATTCGCCACACTAGACAGTAAGCTCCTGGATCTCACGAAACCAAAGGAAGCCCTTCACTGGCGCACTGCCATGAGAAGCGTCATCCAGAAGAAGAACACCCAAGGCATTTTCCTTCTCATGAACCCGCCGTACCGGTTGTTCTTCCTGAACCTCATCCGGCCTTTTCTTGAAGATGCCGACTTCGGGAAGCTCTTTCGGACATTCTGGCCTTCCGTCGAGCAGATCAACGGTGACAAGAACCTCACGAGGCGTTCCATCATCCGTCTCCTGCAGTCTGTCCCGAAAGACTGTCTCATGGATGAGGAGCGGTTCTTAGCCTACCAGAAGCTCCCGCAATTCTTCATAGTCTACCGTGGCGTCACCCCGTACAACGAATCACGCCATCGGGCCATCTCGTGGACCAGCGACATCGACGTCGCCCAATGGTTCGCCACACGCTATGGCGAACACGGTACCATCTGGAGAGCAAGCGTCCAGAAACAATGGGTTCTGGCTCTCCTTGAAGGAGAGGAGCACGAAATCCTCATCGACATCCCGAAAGGAATGCCCGTCATGAACATCGACCCCTGCGATCCGGACTGGGACATCATGCGAAAGGAGTGATACTATGATCCACACTGTACAAGGCGATATCTTCAACGCCAAGACAGAAGCCATCGTCAACCCCGTCAACTGTGTCGGCGTGATGGGGAAGGGCCTTGCGCTGGCCTTCAAAGACCGCTTCCCGGATAACTACATCATCTACCGGAAGCTCTGCAAGGCGCATCGACTCAAGGTCGGTCAGGTTTTCACGTACTGTTTCGCCAAGCCGGAAGGGGAGCTTCGCTATATCGTGAACTTCCCGACCAAAGACCATTGGCGCGATTCTTCCAAGCTCTCTTACATCGAGCGTGGTCTCGTCTCCCTTGCCACTGCAATCAGGGAAACGCCCATCCACTCGATTGCCATCCCGCCGCTCGGCTGTGGCTTAGGTGGTCTTGACTGGGCTATCGTGAAGCCCATGATCGAGAGTGCCCTCCAAGACCTCGACTGTGCCGTCTACCTCTATGACAGAAGGTGAGATGCTTGTACCAGTATTACCAGCCGAATCAGAAAGACAAGAAGAATCAGTACGGGGACTGCGTCATCCGTGCCCTCAGCAAAGCCTACCAGAAGACCTGGCTGCAGGTCTTCGACGAGCTCGTCCCGCTGAGCCGGATGCTCCAAGCACCCCATAACAGTGCCGCCTGCTATACAGTCTACCTGAAACAGCACGGTGCCCGCTATCAAGACCTGTCCAGAAGTGACTGCCCACGCCCGACCGTCGCGTCATTTGCGAGAGACCATGCCTGTGGCACATACTTCCTCGTTAGTGCACAGCACGTCGTCACCGTGCAGGACGGCTGCTACTTCGACAGCTGGGACTCCGGCAGCAGCCTTATCTACGGCATCTGGACCATCCAAAGAAAGAAGGTATGATATTTATGGACAAATCCGATTGGAAAGCCGCATGGGAACGCATCATCCCGGAGCTATCCTTCGAGGACAAGCGAAAGATTGCAGAAGAGCGGAAGGTGAAGCTCGTCAACGGCGCAGTCCTTGCCAAGCTGGACAAGAGTTCCTTGAAGGATTACCACCTCCTGCTCGTGGCCTTATGGCGCGACATCACGAACCAGAAGAAGAACAAGAAAATCTTCCTCTCATGGCTCAATCCCTATGCAGACGAGAGTGCTGCCTCCCGCTATAATGAGGAACAGATCAAGAACGACCTTCAGGATGAAGAGGTTGACGAGGATACGAAATGGCGTCTCCTTGCCGCGCTCCTCCTGACGCGCCTGCCGGAACTGCAGGCCATCGCACTTGCGTATCTAGAAGATCTCCCGCCATTAGACCATGAGACCATGAAGGATGCCTATATCGATGAACTCCAAAGCCGCATCAGCACCCTCGAGAAAGCAAACGAGTCCAGCCAGAAGAAACTCGATGCACTCGAAACACGCGCCAAGAAAGCAGAAGAGCGCCTGCAGGCCAGCCTTGGCAAGCAGAACCAGCTCAAGCAGCGGGCCGGCAACCTCGAGAACGATAACAACACCCTATACAAAGAGAAGACCCGGCTCGAGAAAGAGCTCCAGCGTCTCCAAGGAAAGCAGGGCGACCATTTAGAAGACATCCAGAAGCGATTGGAAGCTGCTTACAGCAAAGGCCGTGTCTGCTGGGTGAGAAGCATCCCGCATCCCTTTGAAGAGAGCGCGCCGTCCCTTGCAATCAACGCCTTCCGCTTCGGCACCTGCAGTGAAGTAGACTACAAGAAGATCTGCACCTACCTCAAGCAGAATGAGATTCATGAGATTCTCGTCGACCCCGCCGTCATCCCATCTGGGGATATCTTCTTGATGCAGAAGCTCATCCAGAAGAAAGACCTGCCGATTGTCATCGTCGAGCAAGGTGAGAAGACCACGCTTGCCACCATAAAGGAGCTGTAATCATGAAGTACAAAGAAGGAACAAATGAATACTGGGTACTGGCCCGCCTTGCCGAAGAGAGCGAATACATGAGTGAGCCAAAATCCCATCAGCTAGTCTACTTTAGTAACGGCAGCGTCATCTGTCATGCGCGCCGTATCTCTAACCTGCCGATGGTCTATCCTAAATCGACCTTCTATTCCGCAAACGTCGATTTCTTCAAAGGTATCGACCACACACTTCCTCAAAGAAATGAGATCGAAGCCCAGCGAGAACTCAGAAGCAGACTCAAAGGAAAAGTCCTCTTATTCTTCCCTTATTCCAGCAAAGGACATGACAATATGGACTGGAGTGCCGGTATCCATGTCCTGCCGGCCCCAGAAGGATTCACGACCGAATCCCGCTACCACGTTCTGCCGCTTCTCTCGCCCAAAGATGATCTCTCCGAGGAAGACCTGCAGAAAGGTCTCCTGACGCCGAATACCTATCTCCATGTCAAGCGGAGTCTCAGCCGGACGAAGGATGATATGCCGCCATTCATCCTCTGGCAGCGCCGATCCGGCGAAATTGTACTCTACGGTCCAATCACCGACATGCGCTATACCCCGTCTGGTGGCTACGGTTACAGCGCAAATCCCTTGAAACGTATTCTGCTCTCTGACATCATTCTCCGTAAGAGTATCCCAACATCAAAAGGTGTTATCTTCCTACCAGAAGATGAGATAAAAGGGCTTTCACAGGCTCTGCAGTCCGCTATTGATATCGAGTTTGATATCGAATTGCGCAGTATGGTAAAACCAATGACGCAAAATAATGACTGCCAGATTATCGATAAAGCCTTAGCAGATGAAGAGGAAAAAATACTTAGTGAAATTTCCGAATCATTATACTCAAAAGAAGAAAATACTCTCTCTGAGCAACCGAAAGAATCGTCTTTTCTTGAGACCTTTATTTCGCACGTCCGAGCCAGCGGATATGTGTACTCCGAAAAGGACCTCGTCAACTTCCACGTCGCGATGAAGTCCTCGACGCTCGTTATCCTCTCCGGCATGAGCGGCACCGGCAAATCGAAGATCGTCTCCCTCTACGGCGAATCCCTTGGCCTGCCATCAGAAGAAATCCGCATGATTCCCGTGCGCCCCTCCTGGACAGACGACACCGACATCCTCGGCTACCTCGATACGACGACCATGCTTTACCGTGCCGCCGATACTGGCCTTGTCGATACGCTCCGCGCCGCCAGCGAGAACCCCGACAAGCTCTACCTCATCTGCTTCGACGAGATGAACCTTGCCCGTGTCGAGCATTACTTCTCGCAGTTCCTATCCGTCCTCGAGAACCCTGTAGGGAAGCGCTTCCTGCAGCTCTACAACCCGGAACTTGAAGCACGCGTCTACAACGCGAGCGAGTATCCATCCCGCATCGAGCTCGGCAAGAACCTTCTCTTTGTCGGCACCGTCAACCTCGACGAGTCGACCTTCCACTTCTCAGACAAGGTCCTCGACCGTGCCAACGTAATCCGGTTCCATCGTTGCTCGTTTGCCGAGCTCAAGAAATGCAGTCTTGAAGCGCCGCCAAAGCAGGAAGCTCTCCCGACCGTCTCCACGACGACGTATCTTTCCTTCGAGAACCCCGAGAAGCGGGCCATCTCCCTTACCGATCAGGAGATTGCCTTCCTCAGCGACCTCGACGCGCTCCTCGATGAGACCAAGACCGACGGCGGCATCGGGTTCCGCATCCTGCGCCAGATTGACGATTACCTCAAGAACGTCCCAGCTGGAGCCGTCCTCACGCATCAGGAAGCCTTCGACCTCCAGATTGCCCAGCGCGTGCTCACGAAGCTGCGCGGCTCGCGTGAGCAGCTCCAAGACCTCCTAGACAGCAGCCGCAAGGATAACGGCAAGTACCTCCCAGACCTTCTGGATCAGTACAAAGACCTTTCCGATTTCACCGACTGCCGAGCCATCCTTTCGCATAAGGGAAGCGAGCTGATTGAATATGGCTATATCCTCTGATTTCCAGCTGATCCTCGTGAGCGGCTACCAAGAGCAGGAAGTCTTGGCTTTTGCCGACACGCCGGAGCTTGCCGACCAGATGCACGAAGACGGCATCGCCACCGTGCGTGAGAACGTCCCACTTGCCATACGGTTCACGTCCACGAACCCCGATCTCCGGCTCTCTGTCGACGGCTTCGAATTCCTGCCCAATACCCTCTACGACGAGGAACAGAATGAATACTATCTTCTCCCGCAGGAAGGAGACCAGACGCTCTACGAGAACGGCGACTATCCCCTCATCCCCGGTTACTATACCATCTCCATACGGGAAGGGGAGGAGGCCTGCTACGGCAAGCTCCATGTCCTGCCGACGCAGTTATCCGTCGAGGAGTGGACCGAGCTTGCCGAAGAAGTCGACGCCTTCGTCAGTGGCCTTGCTGAAGAATTCATCCTCAGCAAAGAAGGTGCCAGCATCCCCGGTCGTCCCGCCGTCAAGCTCCCGATGGGCGTCTACAACCAACTGCTCTTCCTCGAGCATAACGCGCCGACGATCATCCGGACACTCGACGACCTCACGCGCAAAGCCAATTACCGCATCGAAGGCGTCCACGACCTTCTGCCGCAGCATCGGGCAAAACGGCTCGATGCCGCAAGCATCCGCTACCAGCAGTCCCACCCGCAGCGCCGCGACCGCATCTATGCGCCCGTCAAGCAGCTCACCTACGACGTTCCCGAGAACCGTCTCTTAAAGCACGACCTCAAGACCTTGAAGGCCATACTGCATCGGGCAAGGCTTGCCGGGAAGGCCATGCTCACCGTCTTGCAGCAAGAGTACCAGGACGCTCTTCATTACCAAGGGCAGAACGAGAGCATCCTTTCCCGCGCCGAGCAGAACTACCTCAACTGGCAGGCAGGGGAGACCCGCTGCCGCCAGCTCGAGGCCAGTGTCGAACGCCTTGAGGGTGCCGCCTTCCTCGAAGAAGTCGACGATGCCAGCCTGCAGAGTTCTGCGCGCGCCGTCCTCGATTGGCGCTACAACTACCTTCACCGTATCACAAAGACCTTAGAGGAAAAGGACGCCAAAATCCAGGCCGCACAGGAGTACCAGCTCCAGCGCAAGCGCACCGACAAGCTCTACGAGCTCTGGGGCTTCATCCGCGTGATGAAGTCCCTGCAGGAGCTCGGCTATACGCCAAGCGATGGCTGGATCTACCGTCCAAAAGTCCAACAGGAGAAGGACTTCGTCATCCCGATGCTCGCATCCGGCGAAGCCATCTTGTATAGGAGCGGTGCAAGGACCATCCGTCTCGTCTACAACGAGCCGCTCCCGCAAAGCGCCGACGCCGTCGACGACCTGCATCCGCTCTACATCTCGTACCAGCATAACCGTCCTGACGCGCGTCTTGATCTCTACCATGCCGGCGTCTACGAGGGCAGCGTGATTATCGACTTCAAGTACCGCCGCGCGTCTGCCATGCTCTCGCGTGCCTATGGCGACGTCTTCACGCAGCTGCGTGACTACAAAGAAGCGCGCGCCCGCATCTACACAGAGACCGGGTTCGACCTCTCCAATTCCTATACGCCAGTCCATTCCGTCCTCGTGCTCTGCCCGAACCGCGATACCACGCCCAGGATGCCGCTCGGCACACAGCTCCTCGAAGAAGCTCCCAAGCGGGAAAGCAAGCTCACGTCCTATCTCCAGAACGAGATTGAGCAGATCCATCAGGTGGCACAGATCATGCGCATCGGCAGGAAGGAGGAACCCGCGCAATGAATCCAGATGAAGTCCTTACCTGGCTCCGCAAGCACCCTGCAGAAGCCAACACATTCTTTACGACCCTCATGAAAGAGGGCATCCTCAATCGGAAGCCGCTCGGCCGGCCAACAAGCGGCATCTGTCGCAAGCAGTACGGCCTGCGCGTCACGGAACTAGAGGAGCGGCTCATGAACGTCGCCCTCTACGCTGTGCGCTGGAAAGACAAGCCGTGCCATCCCGCCGCAAAAGAGATCCTCGCGTTCTACGAGAGCCAGCCGACCTCCACACAGGTCCAGATTCTCCAGCATCCCATCCCGACTGGTGTCATCCGTCCTGTGCGCAGGCAGAGAGCGCTCCGCCTGGCCGACGAAGAGTACACGATCGTCTGCACGGCGCTCTACGGCTACCGCTATGCGATAAGCGAGCTTGCCACCACCACGACAGCGCTGCTTCGCTATTACGACGAGGCCGGTCGCAAAGAGCAGGCCGCTATACAGAAGCGCCAGCAGCCTTCCCTGAACTACCAGAAAGAACACCTCGAATACCAGAAAGAAGGCAACTAAGATGCATCCCCGCAAGAAACAGATTGTCAGAGCACAAGGCGGAATTCCCGCGTATCCCGCACGGTTCCGCTACGAGCCCTTCACCGTCTTTGCCACATTCCTCGCCGACGGTCTGCGCGTCTTCCGCAAAGGGCCCCTCCACAGCCATCCAATCGATTTTGAAGGCCATGCAGAGGACTGGGGAAAGGCCATCGACAAGATGATCTGGTCCTTTGACCAGATCGCTAACGAGTATCCCGACCATCCCTATACCGCATTCTTCGAGAAGCGGTGGAAAGAAGCCGAGGCCAACGGCGTCTCCTTGATGCAGGTCTACAAAGACCGCGTCCAATTCAACAAGATGCTCGAAGAGAAGAAGCCTACCGACGAGGAGACGGTTGCCTATACCAGCCGTGTCCAAGAAGGCCTCAACCTCTTCGCCAAGTACTTCCAGGACCTCTGGGATTAAACAAAAGGAGCACCTCTTATGAGGTGCTCCTTTCTCATTTCCCGATTCCTTTTCCCTGCAGTGCATACAGTTCCAAATGATAGAGAACCATCCGCAAGAGGAGAGGACGGACATCTTTCAGGTGCTCATCGATGGCCGTCTCAACCACCTTCGTGAACGTCTCGACGGACGGGAAGACCATCTTGAACCGTCTCGTCCTCACGATGACCTGCCCATTCTGGGCATATTCCACCGCATTCCCATCTTCCTCGATGAGTGCCTTGTAGGAATCCAGCTTGTTCACCGCGATGCCAAGAAGCGCATCCACACTGCAATGGAGCGCTTTGGCAATTGCCACGAGAGCGCTTGCAGTCGGCTCGCGCTGCCCGGTCTCGTAGTAGCCGATTGAGGACATTGACATGCCAGACCGCTTTGAGAGCTCTTTCCGCGTGAGATTCTGCCGTTCCCGTATCCTCTTCATGTTCTTCGCAAATTCCATCTGCCACACTCCTTTCCAAGCATCTTTTCCTCCGATTTGCCCTAGTATACCATACTGAAACACGATTCCTGCCCGAACAAGCAAGATGGCGCGAATTTTTTTTGCCCGTTTCCCGTATACTGGACGATGAAGGAGGTCTTTTTTTATGCTTGATATTTTCTCGTTCCTCTTGGGTGCTGGTCTTGGCATCTTTGCCTACCGCCAGTACAAGAAGGACCATCCGAGCTTGTCCGCTGCCGTCTATCGGCCGGTATACCCGTCCCATTTCTTCTCGTCCTACGCTAACGTGACGAACATGCAGTCCGCACGCGTCAGCATCGAGGTCAAGGAGTATGAGGACGGCAAGCGCGTCACCGTCGAGTCCTTCGAGCCGGTCAACGGCTCGCGCACGTTCATCTTCCTCGTCACGCCGACCGATGACCCGAAGGGTGGCTTCCTCGAAGAGCTCATCCACATCGCCAACTGACACTGCTTCTTTTGCGCATCGCACAGGACACGCAAAAGAAGCGGCGATTCATCAATCTTGTTCATAAAAAGAGGCACTTCTGATGCCTCCAGGTTACTATTGATTATCAAATATGTTCGTGTTATAATAGGAATGTCTCAAGAAAACCTCGTAAAAGATGTACTTTTACGAACAAATTTGATAGAAGGGAGCGATTTATGCAAGTCACGATTCCTGTCATCCGACAAAATCACCGCCTGCGTCTCCACGAACTCAAATCCGAGCTCATGGAGCAGGGGGTCTCTCTTGAAGATGTGCCAAGTGGCATGGTCCTGCGGTTCATGGGGGAGCCGAGCTACAACGAGAACACCAATCTGCTTCTGTACGGTCTGGCTCCTTTCAAGATTCATCCCGTGATTGAGACGAGGCTCCCGAAAGACAACGAGAACCTGCGCGTCTACATCAACTGCGCAGCCAATATGCTCAACGAGTCCTACAAGGGCACCGAAGGCACGCTGAAATTCCATATCGGGAGCACATCCGAGAAAGAGCGCAAGAACCGTCTCGGCGACGTCATGACGCTCACCGAACTCGGCAAGCTCATCTCAGATCATCTGCCGCCACTCAAGAACGAAGCCAAATTCGTCCTCGTTCTCGAGAAAGACGCGCAGCTTGACCCGAAGAAGCTCATCAAGCACTTCAATCCCGTAACGACCGCCATCGAGCTGGTCGACGGGAAAGCGCAGTCGGCGCTCGCCTTCGAGGACGCAGAAGCTGCCATCCGCAAGGCAGGCTTCGATCTCTACTACGAGCCAGAAGCCTTGGACTGAAGAGGGGAGGAATAATCATGAGACACATCTCTTCCCGCATCCAGAAAGCCCTCATGGTTGCCGGCATTCTTTGTGCCGTCAGCATCCCGGCGCTTGCCAAAGCGCCGCAGGGCGACATCCAAGTAAAGCCGATGCACCCATTCCTTGCTGCCGTTCAGGATTGCGTCTTGAGCTTCCAGGACTACCTCCAGACCGAGACGCACCTCGAGAACGGCGTAGAAGTCACCGTGATGCATCTCCACGCCGACCCGAGCAGGAAAAGCTACCAGTCCCCACAGCAGGTATCCCTGCTCGATGACGAGCAGCCCGTCCTGCGATTCTCGCCGGCCCGCAGTGAGCGGCCAAATGATCCGACCCATCCAGATCTATTGCCGCTCTCCCTTTCTTGATGGTTGCAGCTTCGCTGTCGATCATAAATCATCCCAGAACAATCGAGGTGAAACCTATGGAACAGAAGACCTATGGCCTGCCGGAACTCACAGCAGAAATCGCAAAGCAGGCTGAGGTGAGCAAGAAAGATGCCGAGCGCGTCATCAAGGCGCTCGTTTCCTTCACGAAGGAGACAGTAGGTGAGGGCAATCAGGTCCGCATCATCGGCTTCGGCACTTTCAAGAAGCATCACGCCGAGGCCCGCAAGGGCCACAATCCGCAGAACGGCGAGACGATCGACATCCCGGCCATCGACCGGCTGATGTTCGACAGCAAAGTCCGTTACTGAGGCATAAGAAACCGGAGGGAACAGCGGGGCTTGCCTGCAATGGAACCTGTTCCGACAATGTAAAATAAGATACCAAAGAAACCAAGAAGACAGCAGGCGAGTGCCTGCTGTCTTTTTTTGACTGAACATGCAGGCGCTCGGCCTGCTTCATACGGTCTTGCGCCATAGAACGGAGGATTCTCATGGAGAAGACTGTATGTGAACTCTTTGCCGGTGTCGGCGGTTTCCGCCTCGGCCTTGAAGCGGCTGACCCTTCCTGGAAAACCGTCTGGATGAACCAATGGGAGCCGAGCCGCAAGCGCCAAGACGCCTACGACTGCTACTGCGCCCACTTCGGCCACAAGAAAGAATACGTCAATGAAGACATCGCCTCGATTGACAAGAAGACCATCCCAGACCACACGCTCCTCGTCGGCGGCTTCCCCTGTCAGGACTATTCCGTTGCCCATACTGGAGCAAAGGGCATCGAGGGCAAGAAAGGCGTGCTCTGGTGGCAGATCTACGACATCCTCAAAGAGAAGCAGGCTCCGTTCGTCTTCCTCGAGAACGTCGACCGTCTCCTCAAATCCCCCGCCAGACAGCGTGGAAGGGATTTTGGCATCATCCTCGCGTCCTTCTGGGCACTCGGCTACAGCCTCGAATGGCGCGTCGTCAACGCCGCTGAGTATGGCTTTGCGACCCGCCGCAGGCGCACCTTCCTCTTCGCGTACCGCACGGATACCACATACGGCAAAGAAAAGCAGTCCCCAGAAGACCGTCTCTTTAGGCACGGCTTCTTTGCCAAGACATTCCCGATCAAAGAAGGCTCTCCTGTAACCAAAGGACAGTTCTGGTACAAAGACCTCGAGCTCCTGTCATTCGCCTTCCACTTCCCCTTTGAGACCGCAGGCTTCATGGAAAACGGGAAGTTCTGGACCACGAAAGCCATCTCCGCTTACAAGGGACCCATGACGACACTCGGCAGCCTGCTCGACAAAGGCGTCGACCCCAAATACAACCTCCCAGAAGATATCCATCAGTGGCAGTACCTCAAAGGTGCCAAACGGATGGAGCGTGTCGCAAAGACTGGCCACACCTATATCTACTCCGAAGGCCCTGTTGCCTTCCCAGATGCCCTCGATAAGCCAGCCCGCACCATGCTGACGAGCGAAGGCTCCGTGAACCGTGCTTCCCACGTCATCTGCGACCCTGAGACGAAGAAGCTCCGCATCCTCACGCCAAACGAGACCAATAAGATCCAGGGCTTCCCCGAACACTGGACCGATACCGGCATGAGTGAGCGCTTCCAGTACTTCTGCATGGGCAACGCCCTCGTACCTGGCATCATCGAGCGGATGGGCAGAACGCTCGGCGAAATCATCGAGAAGGAACCCTGAAAGGATTCCATCCAGCAAGATTCCCCTGTTTCTTCCGCGCCAAAAGCATTTACTATAAATGCAGAAAAGAGGTGCAGGCACATGGATAAGAACGAACGAGACACATTGAACCATGCGTACATGGAAACCTATCATGCATATGAAGAAGCAGCAGGAGAAGAGGAGAGAGGGGCGCTCCTCGAGACCATGCGCACGCTCGTGCGCCAAGCAGCCGAAGGAGAAGGCTTCGAGGACACCATCCCCGAGCAGACGAGTGCCTACAAGCTCCGCGTGTCAGGTATCCCCAAGAAGACCGTCAAGGTTTACAAGGTCTTCACCCTCTCCGATGATGGTGCACCGACCGCGCTCTTCATCAGTGGCACGGAAAAGCTCCCCAAAGGCGTCTGGCTCGATGCAAAGGAAGCCTTCCACTTCACCGCAAAGAACGGCAGCGACTACGTGCCAAGTACCCAGAATCCCTATACCGACGGTGGCAAGACCGGTGCATCCATCGAGATTCCGAGCGATACCGTGCGCGAAGAACTCATCGAGAGGGGATTCTTGCCGAAGGGCAGCAAGGCCAAGAAGATCACTGCACTTGCCTACCGTCCCGGCTGGCACGCAGGGACGCTCCCGTTCTTCCCGCAGGGTGGTAAAAAAGCCCCCAAGGGAAGCCCATACCCGAATGTCCACCGCTACAACCAGGTCGTGTTCGAGTGCGAGATCGCAGCCGATACCGACTACACCGAGACCGCACGCTCGCAGGAGAAGGCCATCACTAAAGACGGCAGGCTGAACGCCGCCAGAGCCGATCTCCAGTATATGCCAAAGGACGGATTCTACTACTACGCCACGAACCCCTTGACGCAGAACAACCCGAACCTTGGCGCATGGACCATCTCAGGGAGCGTGAAGATCAACCGCGCCCTGACGCAGGAAGAGTGTGACGCTATCCTTGCTGAACACGGCATGGAGCCGCAGGCGTGGGAGCAGGGGAAGCTGCACCTCGATGCCCTTGGTTACACGACCGACGAGAGCGAAGCCGCAAGAAAGACGCTCGCGCCGATTACCTACGACGACTCAGGAAAGGTCATCCCGCTTGCCAAGCGCTTCAATACTGCCGTTCAGGACGTCCGCTACCAGGAAGGCATCGGGCGCAAAGCCGTCCAGCTCGCCAATGGCATCATCCTTGAAGAGCCGGATATAAAAGAGCTCGAGAAGAGTCTCGGTGAAGACGGTATGCGCGTCTACCGAGGCGTCGAGGACGCACTGTCCGAGGGAAATCGCGCCGTAAAGAACGCCAAGAGCGTAAGCGCGGCCATCCTTGCCAGCCATGCAAAGGCATGGGGCACGACAAGTGCAGCCTCTGCCGAAACGTATCTGGATACGCTCAAGGTCGCGGTCTCCCAGACACCTGGAAGTGCAGAGAAGCACAGCCTCGAAGCCGTACTCCATAACTGGAACCAGCGGATCAGCATCTATTCAGCTTCCGACAAAGAAGACTGGAAAAAGAAGCGGGATGGCGAACTCCTGCCGGTCATGAAGACACCACTCGTCCTGCAGATGCTGGGAGCTCCCTATGAAGACCTTCACATATTCGGCAGTTTCTATGCCCATTCCCTGCGCCATTACGGGATGGATGATGAAGTCCTGCGTCAAGTCCTCGTGAAAGCGACCGACCCCTTGATGATTGTCCGTGGCAATAAGCCAAACTCCTACGTCATAGCAGTCGAGCTGGATGATAAGAATCATGCCAGCGTCGTCACGACAATCCAGTTCGGGAAACATTACGATAAGGGACATGGCATAGCAAATGTCATCAACACAGCCTTTGGAACAACGCAGAGTTCTTACGATAATCGTCCATCTTTTCGCTGGCTCGAGAAGAAAATAGAAGAAGGCGACATCCTTTATCTGAACAAAAAGAAAAGCACCCAGTGGATCGAATCCCACGAGCATTCGTCGCTCGCGTCGGTCGAAACCCTAAGTGCTTTATCTGAATTTATTATATCAGAACGGATGCAGAATGTAAAGACTGAAAAGGACCTTGAACGCATAAAAAATGAAACTCTTGGACGCTATCAATCGGCGTATTCAAAGATACAGGGAAGCACAGATTTCCTCATGAACGGGAAACGCATCGTGAACCTCTTCCAAAGCGCAGATGAAACGACATTCCTCCATGAAACCGCACACGTCCTCTATGACGATTTGAAGAAATCTTCCACGTCGCATCCTCTTGCCAAACAGGATTTCAAGGTCGTCAACAAATGGGCTGAATGGAATGAGAAACAGCTCCAAGAATACCAGGATACTCCTTGGTATAACGAATTTTGCCGACGCGACCGTGCCATCCGCAGCGCAATCCAACGAGGCGACAAGAACCGCGAGACTGCCCTGCGCGAGGAATGGCGCGAAGAGCGCTTCGCGCGTGGCTTCGAGCGCTATCTCGAGAACGGGACTGCATCGACAAACGCCCTTCGCCGCGTCTTCAAGCGCTGCAAGCGTCTCTTCAAGCAGGTCTACCATGCCTTCAAAGGGAGCGGTGGGCGCGCCACGCCAGAAGTCGAATCGGTCATGGAACGGCTCATCACGCCAGTATCCGCAGAGACACTTGCCACCGAGCAGCTGATCAACGCAATGGACGCCAAGCATGAGACGAAGCTCTATTTCAAGAAACCTGCCATAAAGTCCATCTACCTGGACGAGGTGAAGCTCCATAAGTCTTCTTCCAAAGAACTCAAAACCATGAAAAAGACCATCCAGGATACCTACGAGAAACGATACCATGAAGCCGTGAATCACGAAGCCCTCATGAAGTGGCTGGACGCCATCACGAGGCAGGAACACCCAGGTCTCAAGGAACTTGGCATCCTGTGTAAACTCGACAAAGAAGAGAAGCATCTGCAGGATTCCCGAGAGCGGATACTTGAGCAGGATACAAAAGAAATCAATACCTGCCAGAAGCACGTTGAGCGGTGCGAATCCCGCAAGAAAGACGCACTAGAAAAAGTCTCGAAAGTCTGGTCGTCCTGGTGGCGGAAACGCATCTTCCACGTGAACCATGAAGCCGTTCAGGGATACATCAAGGACGCAGAATGCGCACGCAAAGTCCTTCATGACGCCGAGCAGAGCAGGAATCTTCATGAACGAGAATATCACGAAAAAGCCGAGTGCCTTGCAGACCGCCGCAGGAAGGCAGAGACCACTTATGCGCAGTACCTGAAAGACGGATGCCAGCAGATTGCTGAAGCGTATGTTAAAGGACTCTCTAACCAGCATGATGTCCTCGCAAAACTCGACGCCTGCATCAAAAAAGCAGAAGCGAGGGAGCGGATGACCCGAAAGAACCAGAAGCAGCAGAAAGCTGCGATGAAGAAAAACCGTCAGACCTCCCGAAACGAATTCTGCCATTAATCCCCTATACAAAAAAATGAGATGTGCCGTAACGCCGCGCCACATCTCATTTTTTATGCGTTCCATCACGCCGCAAGATTCCCACACTTTTCCCCGTCCTAAAACACCTATCCTGAGAGCATACCAAATGGATAGGAGGAACCCTGCATGCATCCAGTAAACGACCGTTTCCGTGTCGCATCATTCTTCGCCGGCGTCGGTGGCATTGATCTCGGCTTCTCGCTGACTAATACCTGCCAGATTGTCTACGCCAACGAATTTGATTCATATGCCGTCAAGACCTACGACCTCAACTTCCCGCATCCTGCCGACTGCCGCGACATCCATGCCGTGAAAGCAGAAGAGCTTCCTGATATGGATATCCTTGTCGGTGGCTTTCCCTGCCAAGCCTTCTCGATTGCCGGCTTGCGGCAAGGCTGCCATGATGAGAAGGGGAGAGGCAGTCTCTTCTTCGAGCTTGCCCGTATCCTCTACGCCAAGAAGCCACGAGCTGCCTTCTTCGAGAACGTCAAGAATCTCCTGACGCACGACAATGGCCGCACGATCAAGATCATCTCCGAGACGCTCAAGGCGCTCGGCTACCACGTCGATTACCGTGTCCTCAACGCCACCGAATACGGCAACATCCCGCAGAACCGTGAACGCATCTACATCGTCGCTTTCCGCGATACAGAGGACTTCGACGCTTTCTCTTGGCCAAAACCCATCCCGCTCACAAGATCCGTCCGCGATATCATCGACTTCGAGCACGTAATGCCCGAGAAATACTACTACACGAAAGGGAAGTACAGCGGACTCATCTACGAGAAGCTCCTAGAAGCGATGCTCGATGACGACCCACAGCACCCCGGTATCTACCAGTGGCGTCGCTGGTACGTCCGCAAGAACCAGCATGGCGTCGTCCCGACACTCACCGCTAATCAGGGTGGTGGTGGCCATAACGTCTGCATCGTGAAGACGAAGTACGGCATCCGCAAGATGACGCCCCGCGAGTGCTTCAACGCACAGGGATTCCCCACATCTTTCCGCCTTCCGGGCGAGAGCGACTCACGTCTCTACAAGCAGGCAGGAAACTCCGTCTGCGTCCCTGTCATCGCCCGCATCGCCGAACAGATGGTGCTTGCGATGGAAGCTGATAAAGGCAGTACCTGCCATGAAGAAAGCCTTGCCTACCAAGGCGTAAGATGATACAATAAAGACAGAATTTGAGGAAAGCCGGCGGGTTGCAACGCTGGTGCCCTTTCTAATTTTGAGTTAGGCATACCATTTTGACAACATGAGTGGTATCACAGCTCTATTCCTACTTTTGAAATGGGTCCCTGAAGCGCCCCTTGCGATTGGTCATCGCAGGGGGCGCTTCGCTTTGCAAAAACAGCGTGATTTCTGCGCCAAGATTCCTGTTACCCTTTCTGTAGTGATAAATGACGACTACCAGAAAGAAGGAATCCTACATGGAAACGAAAAAGAACGCAGAACCCGTCACCCTGTTCTCCAATGATACCATCGAGATTATCGATGACGGCGCAGATTATTTCACCAAAGATGCCTTGATGTATGGACTCGATGGCCTGTATTTCCCGGGTGATATCGAGGATGTACAGCGCGATGTCATCCAGAAGCTCGACCTCGAAGGAAGAGCCATCCCTGATGCCGAAGGCAATCTCGAGCTCGTTGAGGAACTTCCCCCAAAAGACTTCTTCGAGAAGCTCCCAAGCCTCTTCCCAGATTCCTATGAAGGAATGAATACCATCCATAACGCCATCCGTGAAGCCATCTGGGATGCACTCTACGAGAGTGAATTCTATCTCAACAATGAACTCGAGGAGCGTCACGAGTATTTTGCAAGTCTTCTTGATGAATCGGGTCTCTTGAAGAAAGAAGAGCCTTATCTCATGCTCAAAGGCGTTGAGCCTTCCCATATCGGCCACAAACTGCCGAGCATCAAGGATACCGAGGATATTGTCAACGCGCTGGAGGGCAACGAAGATTGCACGACCAAGATTACCCGCACGGGAAATGAGCCATATTTCGAAGCAAAAGTCTCCAGCCACGATGCCCCGATGGGCGAGTACATCCGCATCATCCCGCAGAGCTGGTTCCGTCAGGCCTTCGAGGATAAAGAGCTTGCCTCTGAAATCCAGGCCACGATGGACTACGACGACGATATTCGCGATGCCGTCTACGAAGCCATGCCAGAACTCTACAAAGGAAAAGAAGCCCCCGTGCCCTGCGCGACTACACGGTAGATGAACTAATCTCAGCCAGCATCGACAGCCCCGTCAAGGAAGAAGACGCCGAGCGCATCGCTAAGAACGTGCTCTCTTTCCAGGAAGAGGGACTCAAGGAAGTCTGCAAGAACGACTCCTACCACAACCCGCTCCATCTCAACGATTTCACCTTCGACTTCGATACCTGCGAATCCCATATGTACGACTACATGGAACATCTTGAAGAAGGGGAGATGAAAGGCCATCCCTACCGCCAGAAAGACCTTGCAGCCCTCACGCGTCTCTTCAAGACGTGCAATCCGCAGACCATCACCAAGATTGGCGACACGATTGAAGCCGTCGCACAGGACAAGGGACGCATGAAGACGCTCAACCGCCTGATCGAGTCCCAGCAGACCGAAGACCGCGCCAAACAGACGGGTCGCTAAGAAGATCTGTATTCTCAGCTGGTGGCTGTGCTATAATAGGCATAAAGCCATCTCGTAACGAAAGGATGCCTCGCCATGAGCAAGAAAACGAAGAAAGAGACCGTCTACGTCCTCGTCCAGAGCGATACCTACCGCGAAGGCGAGCAGGACATGCATGTCTGTGCCTCCAAAGAGGATGCCGAGAAGCAGTTCAAGGAATGCCTCGACTACTACTGGGATCCAGAAGACCGGGATGGCACCGACAATAACGGGAATACCTACGAGGAGTGCCTCGAAGAGCTCCGCTACGACGACGGCTACGACCGCGTCAGCGTCGAGCAGCTTGAGGTCGAGCGCAAGGTATCCAAGCAGCCCATCCTGGATGCTGTGCAGGGACTGCACGAAGAAGGCGTCCCCAACAAGACCATCCAGAAACAGCTGGATGCCGCAAAAGACCTGCTCCGTTCCTACGAACCAACGCGCTGATCGATTTGCGATCCTGCCGTTTCTATGGTATACTGCAGGGGTCAAAAGGTGTGCCTAGAACAGGCCTTGATAGAATGGAGAAAGCCCCGACGGAAGTAATAAGCCGTCGGGGTTTTCTTTCGCATCAAAAAACCTGCCCAGAATGGGCAGGTTCTTTTTGTATTCATCTTACGCGAGCCTTCTGGCTCTCCTTCTGGACCATCTTCTTGAGGTCTGGGCGCTCGAGCGCAACCTTCAAATCCTTGTCCATGTCCTTCATGAGCTTCTTGACGAGCTTCTGGATTTCTTCCTTGCTCTTCCCGGATTTCACCAGCTTCTCGATGAAGTCGGTCGCCGTCTCTTTCCACTTGCGCACGGCCTGCGTCTCAAGTGCTTTCTCCTCCCCCTGCTGGACGCTCTGGAAGGGGAGAGGCGTCCTGTAGTCATCCCGTCCAAGCATGGCATCCCGCTCGACGCCCCTCAAGTACGACGTCCCGCTCCTGACAGCCTTCTGGATCTTCCTCCCGAGCGTCTCAAGCTGAGAATACCGGTCCGAGAGGGACGCCGTCACCAGATACGACTCGATGTCCTGCCGCAGCTCATGGATGGCATCCTTGGCAAGGTCCAGGCATTCTGCCAGATGCGAGGGATACCGCTTCTTTGCCGCATCCGATGCCTGCGAGAGTTCATACAGGCTTCCGAAGCGCTGGATCAAGAGATTCGTATCTTCTTCCAGTGCCTTTCCCTGCTGGTAGCCCTGCATGTCTTCTTTCCCCAGCATCTGCTTCATGGACTTGCTGCTCGCCTTGAGCTGACGCAGGTCTTCCTGCATCTGAACTGATTCGCTGAGAATCCGTTTCTGCTCATGATGCAGGAATCCTTCCGCATGCTTCATCGAGTGGATTGCCCCAGCCGTGAGATCCAGCACCTCATCCAGCCGTTCCATGAGATTTTCCTTCGCATCTTTTGCTGACTGCCCGACAAGCGCTCCAAGAGAATCCAAGGCTTCGTGAATGGATTCCATCTCATCCCGCTTGAAGGCCTTCCAAGTCTTCGGAGACGGCGTGTAGTAGGCTTCCGTTCCTTGCGTCTTATCGATGGCATCACAGAGGGTGTTGGCCTCCTGCTGGATGGCCACCTTGATTGCCACATCGGCCTGCTCGGTCGACACCGCAACATGCGTCGCCAGCTCCTGCTTGAGCTCCTGTGGGAGCGCTTCATACGCCTTGCCGTCCGCATCCTGCAGATAACGGTAGAATTCTTCTGGCGTCTTATACGTATAGTAGGGGCGCATCGCATACGGCATCTCATAATCCCGGAAGGCCTGGATCTTCCCGTCTGCATCTTTCCCGACGTAATAGCCGTCCCGCACTGCATAAGCAGGGGAGACCGTCCTCTCGCTTCCCATACCGATTCCTCCTTCCAAAAAAGAGAGCACCCGCAGATGCTCTCTCCTGATTCCCTAGGCCTTAGCGTGCCTGACTCTTCGCGTTCTCCTTGGTCATCTCCTGCGTCTGTGGCTTCTTGGTCGCTGCGTCCAGTTTCTTCTGGACTTCCTTGACGAAGTTCTTCGAGAAGGCCTCAATCTGTTCCTGCGTCATGCCGGACTTGGCCATCTTCTCGACCATGTCATCGGTCATGCGCTGGAGGCTCTCCGGTTTTGTAATCTCGACATCTTCAATCTTCGACGGCTCCTCTTTCTCAAGCACGAGCGCGAGGTGCATCTTCGAGATGGTGGAGTAGGCGTCCTTGCCCTTCTGGATGCCACGGCTCACGCTTTCCTTGAGACTGGCCATGAACGAACGGCCCTTCTTCGCGGCCTTCTGGATTTTGCCGATCATGTTCTTTAAGACACTCTCGGACTTCGTCGCCACCGCCGTCTTGGCCGTCGTGAGATAGGTATCCATCTCGATGCGCGTCTTATGGATGGCATCCCTGGCGGCTTCCATGTGCTCTGCAACGCGGAACGGACGGTACTTCTTCGAGCGATCCTGCGAGAGTGCATACATCTCGCCAAAATTCTTCATCATCTCGACCGTCTCCTTGAGGATGCCTTCGCCCTTCTTCTGGATTTTCGGGTCCTGCGCATAGGCCATCATGTTCTGGAGTTCCTTGAGATTCTTCTGGATACGCTGGATATCCTCATTCATCTCGAGCGACTCCGTCTCGATGCGCTTCTGCTCGCGATGCAGGAAAGATGTGGCATGGCGGAGACTATGGACGACCTTCGTTGTGCGGTCCATGACCTCGTCAAGGCGGTTCGTCAGGTTCTCCTTGGCGTTCGTTGCCGACTTGCCGACGAGTTCACCGAGCGAGTTGAGTGCCTGATGGATATGCGTCATCTCACTCCTCTTGAACTCCTGCCAGGTCTTCGGCGACGGCGTGTAGTACTGCTCCTTCTCGCGCGTCTCATCGACCTTCTCATAGAGGGTATCCGCTGCTTTCTGTACCGTATTGCGGATGACCGGCGTTGCCTGTGCCGTCGCTTCCTCGACATGTGCCTGTGTTTCCTGCTTGAGTTCCTCCGGAATCTTTTCGTACTCTTCGCCATTGGCCTTCTGGAGTCTTTCGTTGAAAGCATCGTAATCTTCTACGCCATTGACTGTCATCTTGATCTCCGTCCTTTCATGAATCTTAGAGAAACTTTACTCTAAAAAGAGTAGCATAGAAAAGACGCAAAACATTCTCTCATCCTTGCGCAATCCATAGAGAAGGGGAGACATGAAAAAAGCAGGGCCAATCGGCCCTGCAATCAATCCAGATTCTCTTCCTGACAGCGTTCCATCTCTTCCTGCTCCTTCTGCCAGTAGTAGAAGCAGGCGTCCTCGAACGAAGACCAGTTCTTGCGCCCCCGCACCACGTCCAGGACTTCCTTCTTCGGCATATCCTGCATGTAGTCCATACCGCTTCTATGAGAACGGTAATGGACATAAGCCCAGTCGCTGTCCTCATAGAACCTTCCATAGCAGGAACCGCCATGCGTAACCACATGGAAGTTCCGATAACCATCTGCCATCTTCTTACCGTAAACAATCTTTCTCATGATCCAGCATCCTTTCTGCTAACGAAAAATCCTTCCGTACTATCTGGATGAACCGCCGAATGAGTGCCCATTCGCGTTCATCCGCACTCACCGTATGACGGGGTTTCTGCCCTGTTGCCGGCCGGCCTCCGCCACGATTGCCTATGGTTCCCTTATTGTTCTTTCTGTTGTCCATCTCTGGCTCCTTCCTTTATCTTGTCTCTAGTATAGTATATAATCAGTTTTATATCAACGATTAAACTGATTATATACCCTAGATGCCGAAAAGATTCCACCCTGCACGCCATCTGCATCCAATGCGCATCTTCTAGGTATCCAATATGCTTCATAAAAGACGCAGGAACGATTCGCTCCCGCCATTCCGCAAGAAAAGGAACATCTATGCGCCCTAATTTCCGTTAAGATAAGATGGTACGTGAAATCCAGCGCATCTAAAGAAGGGGATGAAAGCATGACCCAGGCGCAAGGCCATTTCGTGAGCATCTCCGATCTTCCGATCGAGTGCATCGTCTATGAGACGGAAAAAGGACTTTATCTGATTGATATCTTTCGATACGGCGTTTATCTTGCGCGCCCCGTGCGCGACGATGAAGCCTGTAAAGATTTCCGATACCGCGATTACGTTGTCGTGGAGGGCAAGCGGTATCTCCTGCTCGAGCACATCCCGCCAGACTGATCCTGCCCAGACTGGGCAGGAATCCGCAAAAACAGGCGAAAAATCGCCCAAAGTACCTGCTATACTCATCCTTGAAGTCCAAAGAATCCATGAGAAAAGGAGGAGTCCACTTGGCAGAAGAACTCACCAAACGCCAGAAGTTCGAGAAGCTCGCGACGAACCGCACGGACAAAGCCCTGCAGTACATCGAGCGCCTCAAGAACCTCGCCAATACCGACAGCTACGATTACACGCCGGAGCACGTCACCCAGATGATCGGTGCCCTGAAGCAGAAGATCGAGGAAGTCGATGAAGTCTTCCAGGTTGCGATGCGTCCCAAAGAAGCACCGAAAGCCTTCCAGTTCTCGGGCATCCCGCAGAGCGAAACTCCGCAGGAGCCGGCTGAAGACGTAGAGCCGGACGAAGGCGAAGACGACGAAGAGCAGCCCTTTTAAGCGCTCAAGACCATCCAGACGGATGGTCTTTTTCTTTTGGCAAGAACTCCCTGCTTTTTCGCCATTCCCATCTCGTACACTGATTGCAGTAACAAGAGATGCCATCTAGAGAAAGGAGCCACTTACTATGATTATCTTACCATCCCTCGAACAGGAGACCGCGACCGTCCTCTGCTTCGACCTTGAAGAGCAGCGCGCCCTCAATGAAGCAGTAGAACAGGATTCTATCGAAAACGCAGAAGCAGGAGAAGAAGAAAGAGGGGAGCATCATGGCAACGGAACTCACTGACCGTAAAGCCCTCTTAGAGAGCCGCGCATCGATCATCAAGAGCCTGGTAAGCGCCATCCAGATCTATCATAATCTGAGCTTCACGGATGTCATCGGCACGCATGGCCTGAAAGGCCACATCGTCCCAATGGGAAATGCCAACTACCTCCGCTATCTTGCCTATGCCAATGAAGCCCGTACATGGAAGAACCACTTCCTTACTGAGGGCGAAGCCTTGAAAGAAGGTCTTTCGATAAAGCCGGATGCCAAGCCGCTCATCCTTGAGCGCTGGACCGTCGATAAAGATAAGAAGTACCACTGCTTCGAGCTTCCCGTCTACAACATCTCCGACCTTGACGGCCCGACAAGCGTCCTCAATGCGTATCGGGAACGCAATCTCCCCGAACCGTTCCAGCCCTCTGGCGACGGCATCGCACGGCTCTTCGAGAACGCAGGCGTCCTCCCGAAAGGTGCCCCTCGCGATGCGGAAACGTTCACCCAGGCGGTACGCGCTTACGCAGAAAAGGTGCTCCCGGGACGTGAGATGGAGCAGAAGCACTTTCTCCATCTCTTCCAGCAAATGAGCCAGAGTCGGCTGAACCAGCCCATCTACACCGAAGACGATGCCAAGCTCTTTCAGGAGGAACCGAACCTTCTCTTCTCGACCTTCTCCACTGCCAGCAAGGCCATGCGCCATACGCAGGAAGAGCTCCGCTTCATCGAGAAACAGCTGGAGCGCGAGAAAGAGGAGCATGTCGCAAGACTCGTCGAAGAAGAGAAGACCCAGCCGCTGGCATCCCTTCGCGTCACCTACCACTGGTCGGAAGCACCTGATTCCTTCACCGATAAGGACGGGAAGCCGTTCCCATCCCAAAAGGATATCGAGCTTACCGGTGAAGACGCTTACCGCTTCCTCGTGCAGGCCAACCGCGCCGACAAGAAGAAGTTCCATGCACATGAAGGCTACGACAAGACGGAATTTTCCTTTGCCTTCGGGGATACGGAGCTCGGCAGCGACCGCTACGACCTCGGCGATCCGTGCTTCAACAACCAGAAAACCATCGCCAAAGCGATGGAATCCCATATGGCAGGGCCTTATCAGTATTACCTCAACAATAACGACGCGCTCCTTCGCCATTTCAATGTCTTGAAGGAATTCAATGGCGAGGAACTCCGTAATAACCCCGACTATGCCTCGCCCGAAGCCTACCGCGCCAAACTCCAGAAGAATGTCGAGGAACTCCATGTATTCTGGCAGGCTTTTGCTAAGAAAGAGCAGGCCTTCCTGCAGGAGCATCCAGAATACGAGAAGATCAACCAGGAAGACGCCGAGCTCTACATCGCCATCTGCCCGATCTCGGAATACGAGGTCGCAAAGGCAAGCGGGATGGTCATGGAGACCGTCCCGAAAGACGAGCTCCATGATTTCGTGGCCTGTGAGCCGTCTGCATGGAAGGTGCATCAGGCGGTCATGGTCATCGCAAAGGATTATACCCAGGAAGAGGAACTCCGTGAACTCAAGAATCTGTCTGGCTACGTCAAGAGCGCATCCATCCCAGAAGGCTTCATCGCCTTCAAGACGTCTATCAGCCCCGCAAGCGGTATCTGGGACAATCATCGGGATGCCGAAAAGTATCCAGCCGGTCTCTCTTACGTCATCCCGAAAGAGCAGGTCGAGAAGCTCCAGTGCTTAGAGGATATCTCGCTTACTTGGAGCAGCTACAAGCCTGCTAAAGAACAGTCGCCTAAATATCCCCCGCAGACCTCGACCAGCCTGCACGCCCTCAGAAACTTCGAGATGGCCGTCAAGCAAGACGATCAGATTTACGAAGAGGCACTTTCCGAGCGGGTCTATGTTCCCGGAACTTTTTCCCAGAACGAGCTTACCGTATCCGTGAAGGGAGAACCCATCTACCAGATTTCCTATCGAAACGGCAGAGGAGAGCTTGCCAAAGCTGCCCCCAATTATCTTGCGCCAGAGCTCCCGGAACGCTATAAAGAAGCGGTCGAAATCTATCAGCGGTACGAGAAAGACTCGAATCGGGTCCTCGGGAAGGACAGGACCTACGCCAGCACCCCAGATGCCGACCGTCCTTTCCCGACCGTTGAAGAGAGCTGCAAGAACTTTGAAGAACACTATTTCAAGAAGCCTGAGAAGACCCCGCGCCTCACGATAGAGTGGCGCGAAGACGCGCTCAAGTATTACGTAAACCATCCGCTCGTCGACCCAGCAATCGACACGCCGGAAAAAGCCGTCCTTGCGACGATCTCCGAGATGGCCAAAGACGGCTATACCGAGGCACGCATCAAGTCCGTCCTCGAAAACGACGGCACGACACATCATAGAGAAGAAGCCGTTGCCCTCCTGAAATCCCCGGAAGGCAAGAAGGCCATCCGTCAGGCACGCAAGGAACGCGACGAAGCCGAAACGATCCACAAGACCGCAGACAAGGCGCACTGACGTCTCCTCCCAGAAGGTCATCCTCTAAGCAGGATGGCTTTCTTTTTTTGCAAGAAGCGCCTGCTTTTCTATCCTCAGAATCCTGTACTATACTTGCAGTAGATGTTTCGACCACTAGAAAGAAGGTATCTATATGGAACTTGACCGCAACGCCCTCCACGAGAGCCGCAAGGCCGTCGCCCAAAGGATTGCCGAGAACCTCACGCGCTACGGCGACCTCGGGAACCCGGTAAGCGGATACGGCACGCATGGCACAGTCAGCCATATCGTTCGGATGGGCAACGCCAACTACCTCCGCTACCTTGCCTATGCCGCCAAGCAGGGAGACATCGGCAGCCAGCACTTCCTCTCAGAACGCGATATGAAACGAGCAGGGCTTTCCGTAAGCCCTGGTATCGAGCCACTTGTCATCGAGCGCTGGACGGTCGACGCAAAGAAGCAGTACCATGCCTTTCCCCTTGCGCTCTATCCAGTCAGCCACATGGAAGGACCAGAAAGTGCCCTTGCTCCATACTACAGCCACGAGTATCTCTCTAAGTGGAATCCAGTCCCCAAGGACGTCCTCGCCAAGCTCCTTGAAGAAGCCGGCGTTCTCGAGGAAGGAAAGAGAGAGGATACCGAGGCACTCTATCACGCTACCCGTGCTTACGCCGAGAAACGCTTCCCCAAGGACACAATCCAGCAGGCATGCCTTGTCCACCTGCTCGCAAATGAAGCGTCGCTTTTCCCAGATTACCAGCGTGAGCCGCTTCTCGACGCAGCAGGCATCCAGAAGATTCGACACGACCCAGATTCCCTGTTCACCGCTTTCTCCTATGCGAGCAAAGAAATGCAAGGAATCCGCGAGGAGCTCCGCTTCGCGGAGCGTCGGCTCGAACAGGAGCAGGCCGCTGAGCGTGCCCGCCTTGATGAAGCCTATAAGGGAAAGCCGTTCGAAAGCCTTTGCGTCACCTATTTCTACTCCGAATGTCCCAAAGACTTCACCGACAGGGAAGGGAACCCCATCCCGTTCAACCAGACTTACGGCACCGAGCTCCGTGGCGAAGATGCCTATCGATTCCTTATGCAGGTGAACCTTGCCGATAAGAAGTACTTCCGGAAGGCCGGCTGCCATGAGACTGAATTTGCCGTCTCTTACAAGGACGCCAGCTTAGGCGGGCACACCTATGATCTCGGCTTTCTGGATTTTGGAAACAAGAAGACTGTCGCCGAGGCAATGGAACGGGCCACAATGAAGACCATCCGACCCTTCCTCCAAGATGAAGAGCGTCTCATGGGGCACCTCGAGAACATCCAGAAGTACGGAAGTGCAGAAGTAAAAAAGCTGCCCCAGTACCAGTCCAAAGAAGCCTATCAGGAATACTTCAAGACAATCTTGGACGTCTGGAGCACCTTCAAGAAAGAGGAGCAGGCCTATCTGCAGGATCATTCAGAATACGACAAGATCAACAAAGAAGATGCGCAGCCCTATATCGCCATCTGCAAGGAAGCCGACCTTACGAAGATGCAGGAGCGTGGCATCGTCTCTGAAGTGCTCCCCAAAGATACGCTCCACGACTTCGTCACATTCACCCCGGGGGCAAGCGAAACGCAGGCTGCCCTCTACGCCGCCGCAGGCGGGGAGGAAGCCGATCTCGCGAAAGCCAGGAACGCGTCTGGTCTCTGCTATGCCGAGCAGGAAAAGCTCGCCCCAGGTCTTGTCGCCTTCGTAACCCCCGTTCGCCCTGATAATGCTCGAGCATGGCTAGAATTCCATCTCGTTGACGGTGAGTTTCCCAAAAAAGTTCTCTATGCCATCCCGAAAGAGACCGTCAAGGAACTCCAGTCGCTCCAATCCATCCGTCTCGAGTGCACGAGCTACATCCCTGCGCAGGAACTGGCCACCGACGCCAAGGTAGAAGTCCTGCAGGGCATCAAGGCCATCCAGGCGTTCCGCATCCACGTCCGTCACGATGATGAAGCTATGGAAGACGCGATTGTAGCTCACACGTACCTTCCCGGCAAGGCCGCCAAGAAAGAGCTTGCCCTCTTCTTAGAGGACAAGCCCATCTTCCAGCTTACCTACCAGGAAGGGAGAGGGGAACTTGCAACGGCTGCACCGCAGTACATCCCGCCAGACCTTCCAGAGTCTTACCAGCAGGCCGTTGAGACGCTCACGCAGTACGTCAAGGACAGGCCCTGTATCCAGAATTATAGCGACTACACGAACGCCAGCCAGAAAGGCGCTCTTGACAACTTCCCGACCGTCGAGGAAAGCCAGAAGAACTTCCCGAAGCTCCGGGAATACCAGTACAAGATTCAAGGCGACAAGCCCGAGAAGACACCACGCATCACGGACGCATGGCGCACGGCAGCCACAGCCTACTACACGACGTATCCGCTTGCCGACCCAGCAATCGACACGCCAAAGAAAGCCATCCTTGCCACCATCTCCGAGATGGCCAAAGACGGCTATACCGAAGCGAGGATCAAGTCCGTGCTCACGAACCTCGACAACAAGTACCGCGAGGAAGCCGCCGTTTCCATCCTGAACTCCACGGAAGGCAAGCAGGTCATCCGTCAGGCACGCAAAGCGCGTGATACCGCCGAGGCCATCCAGAAAACCGCAAACACCTCCCGCTGATACATCTCCCCAAAAGCCATCCTCAAGGCAGGATGGCTTTTCTTTTTGGCAAGAAGCACCTGCTTTTTACGGTCCAGAATCCATTACCATGATTGCAGTAAGCGATACGACAAAAAGAAAGAAGGCATCATCATGGAATTCGATTTCAAGACCCTCCGCGAGAGTCGCAAGGCCGTCGCCCGGAAGATTGCCGAGAATCTCCTGCTCTATGGCGACCTCGAAGCTCCTAACAGCGGCTATGGCTCGCACGGCACGCAGGACCACATCGTCGCGATGGGCAGCGCCAACTATCTCCGCTACCTTGCCTATATCCAAAGTGAACCCAACGGCAGCCAGCACTTCCTCACAGAACCCGAGGCCGCAAAAGAGGGACTCACCATAAAGCGTGGCACTAGCCCGCTCATCCTCGAGCGCTGGACGGTAGACGCCGCAAAAGAGTACCACGCCTTCGACATCCCAGTCTATCCCGTCCACCACATGGAAGGGGAGCACAAGACCCTTACCGCCTACATGAGGCGGGACCTCCTGCGGCAGCATCAGCCATCCCGCGCAGCGCTTGCCAAGTTCTTCGAGAACGCTGGCGTACTTCAAAAAGACGCGCCACAGGACACCGAGACGCTCTACCATGCTGCCCGTGCTTATGCCAAGCAGAAGTTCCCAGAGATCTCGACCAATCAGGCGTGCTTTGTCCATCTCCTCATGAAGCAGAACGGAATCCAGCCAGACTATTCACATGAGCCGCTCTTGACAGCAGAGGAGGTAAAGCGCTACATCCAGGAAGCACCAGACCTGATTTTTTCATCCATCTCCCGCGCCAGCAAGGAAGCAAAAAAGGTCCAGCAGGAACTCCGCTTCGTAGAGCGCCAGATCAAGCAGGACAAAGAGGTCGACGCGCATCCTTACATCGCCATCTGCAAGGAATCTGACCTTGCAGAGATGCAGAAGCGCGGTCTCGTGATCGAGACGCTCCCGAAAGACACGCTCCACGACTTCGTGACCTTTAGTCCGGGGCAGTGGGAGACCAATGAGGTCCTTGGCGCAATCGACAGTCAGGATCCTGAGACGATTGACACGGCCAAGGAAGACCCCTATATCTGCCTTGGCCAGCAGCAGGAGCTTGCCGAAGGCCTTGTCGCTTTCACGACCAAGGCCAGCCCAGACGATGACCGTTGGCTGGATATCGACCGCGCCGAGGAAAACGGATTCCCAAAGCGCGTCCTCTATACCATGCCGAAAGAAGATGTCTCGCGCATCAAGGACCTGTCGGCGATTACCCTGCAGTATAAGTCTTACGCCATCTCAGACTCTCTGGAAGTCGAGAACAGCAGCCTGACCTTCCGCGGGCTCAAGGCCATCCAGTGGTTCCGCAGTAATGTCGTCCAAGACGATACCGCCTATAAAGAGGCACTCGAGAAGCGCATGTATCTTCCTGGCATAGCTCCCAAACGTGAGCTGGTCCTCTCCTGTGAAGGAAAGCCCATCTTCTCCATGCGCTACCAGGAAGGCAGGGGAGACCTTGCCAAAGCCGTCCCGCATTACCTCCCAGAAACCCTGCCTGAGAAGTACCAGAAAGCCTGTGAGACCGTCAAGCGGTACCGCATGGCCGTGCACCAGCGCCGTTGGCCAGATGAGCAGACTAAGGCCAGCACCCTCGAGAATCCAGCTCCTTTCCCGACGATTGAAGAGAGCCGTGAAACTCTCGCTAAAGACCTTGAGCATTATGCCCGTGAATCCAAGGCCGAAGAGCCTAGAGCCGTTGCCAAGTTCTACACGCTGTCTCCGCTTGCCGACCCAGCCGTCGACACCCCGAAGAAGGCCATCCTCGGCGCAATCTCTGAAATGGCCAAGGATGGCTGCACGATAGCACGGATTGAGTCCGTCCTCACGCACATCAGCACCGAGCGCACCCCAGAAGCCCTTGAAATCCTGGAATCCCCAGAAGGCAAGCAGGCCATCCGCAAGGCACGTAAAGTGCTCCATCTGGTCCAGGACAGCAAGGGGAAGAGCGCATCCCGCTGACCTTGACAAAACCAGTAGGATTGGATAGAATAAAGAATAATCAAACATCTGCCCAAAGCAGCTTACGAGCATCCCGCATGATCTGTCACATAGGCAGCTTAGGAATCTGAATCATGAGGGAGTGAGCTGCCATGCAGGCAGTTAATCAAAGAAGTGGACAGGACAGCCTGCCCGCTTCTTTTTGTGCGCAAAACTGACGCATCCCTGCATTAGCTCTGCATCACTCGTGCATCTTAGCTGTTTCCTGTCTGCATCCCATAAGATGCATGATGACTTGCAACATCTGCCAGCTTTCGCAAGACAAGAATCTGTTATGCTCATATCATTGATACACATTCTAGATAGGAGGTATCCGTATGAAACAGTCCATCGGTATCCTAGATGCTGAACTCCTCTTCAGCAAGACCCGGCAACCGAACCTTTCCTGCCTGAAACTGTCTGGCTACTACAAGCAGCAGGGAGCAACCGTTACACTGCTCGAGAAGGTGGCAGACGTCCTGCACTGCAAGACCGTCTTCCTCGCCAAGGTATTCCCAGAGACCGTCGTCCCCAAAGAGCTCCTGTCGCTCCCGCATCTCCGCTATGGGGGAAGCGGTTTCCCTACAAGCGACGACCCAAGGTATCTTCCTGCACTTCCTGACGCGATCGAGCACACGATGCCCGACTATCATCTCTACGATACCTACATCGGCCACCAGATTGCGCAGGGCGCACGCATCAACACCTTCAAGGACTACTATGACCGTATGCTGAAAGACGCCGACATCGGCCACTTTACCTTCCACGCCCTGCGCCACACCTTCGCCACCCGTGCGCTGGA
>ERZ773202.526-NODE-526-length-34923-cov-39.083486_pt1 | contig 34923 bp, 37 predicted proteins | sample MGYA00580998_ERZ773202 | MGnify/ENA primary metagenome ERZ773202 (study PRJEB29015, sample SAMEA2737803) | human gut metagenome | biome: human gut; feature: human-associated habitat; material: faeces | place: China | collected 2012 ...
AAAAGGTCACGGGTCAAAGCCAACGATTTTCTTCGCTCTGGTATTTCGAGGTCACGAATTTTCAGGAAGTCCTCACGTGTCAATGCCTTTGGTGGATTCTCTTTCTTTTGAGGTAGCTTGAAGTGCATGAAATGATAACGCTCGGAGTGTCCTGCCTTGAAAGCTATTCGGCAGGTCTTCTTCAAGATGGCGAGATAGTGGCGGACTGTATCAAGTGCAAGACCTCTCTCGTCCAAGCAAAAGTCCATGTACTCACGGATAAACTGCTCGTCAAGCTCACCGAATGCCACATCGTCAGTTCCATAACGCTTCTTGACGAACAATCCCAATGTCAGGCGAGTGTACTGGTAGTTTGGCAGCGTGCCTTTCTTGTAGTCGATGCCGATTCTTGACTCAATGTCCGCAATGATGGCGTCAAGCTGCTTCAACAAGGTCATCTGAGTGTCTGCACTGCATTGAAACAGATCCTTTATCGCCTTTGCGTCAAAATCCGTCTTGCGCTCCACAAGTGACTCGTAGGCTGAGTTTATTGCCAGCAACAGCTTGTCAATCTTGGCGTTCACTTCCACAGCCTCCTTGCTCTTGCCGTCAAGTCTGCTCTCACGTGGATTCCATAACTTTGGCGTACATGACAACTTGCAACCGAACTGCGCCATTGTTCGGTTGAGGGTGATGCGTCCCATGATGGGAGCCTTACCGTTCTTGTCCAATCCGCTCTTTTTAAGGTAGAGCAGCACCTTGAATTTTTCAACTTTCATCTGCTTACTTTTTTAGTTTGCAAAAATAATCAATCAGTAAGCATTCTCCGTCATTGAAAGTTGTGCAGAACAGTGCAACAAACACTGGTGACAAACTATTTGTTTTTCACCTCGTTAGCAGTGTTGGTTTCGGTAACTGACCGCTAACGGTTTGGTAACTGAAATAACTCAATATCCTGCTCGGCTTTGCTTTGCAGCCAATTGGCAGAATTATGAAATATTGCTCATTCTCAACCACTTGCAGTTCATTTCTCTCATCTTCACTTTCCGTTGCTTTTGCTTAAATTGTGCATTGCTTCCGCCACACCTATGCAACGTTACAATTGGCTAACGGTACAGACATATATACCGTAAGCAAAATGTTAGGGCATACCAATGTATAATCCGCAAAACGAAATGTTTCGTCACCGCAAAACGAAATGTTTTATTTGCAAAACGAAGCGTATATAAAAAAGAGCTCCTCCTGTATTGTGATACAAGAGGAACTCTTTTTCTTTTTGTCAACACTTAATGAGACGTTGTTAATCCTTGGCTACCTAACCCATTCTGCAGCCTCCCATGCTCTTCTTTTCTTTAGTCCCTCCAGAGGTTTCCCTTTACAGTATATCCACCGTTCGAACTGTTTTTTAATATCATTCGAAGGCGCTTTCTGTTGTATCAGTCTAAAGAGCGTAGACTTCTGGAAAGAAGCTATACCAAGATTAAAACAGAAGTCTGCGCATGCGTCAAACCGCCCTTGTGTTTTGGTAATCTCTTCAGATGCGGAAAGAAATATCTCTATAGGTTTCAAATCATCCATAAGCCAGTGCTCTGCCTGAGCCTTATTGCAGAATGTGTTGGGCGTAACTCGTTTAGTATGTCCGTATCCACAAGTCCAAACGCCAGCTGGACACTTGTAAGCTTTACTACAGAAGACTTCGAACTCTTTAATCTTATTAATCAATCTCTCACTTACTTTCATATACTATTATATAATGATTTAACATTTATTATTTTTGTGCCAATTTATTGCAAATATTGAGCACAATTAATGCAATATTTCGTTTAATATTTCTCATTTAATATCACACCATCTGCCGAAATTCCTTCACCATCAAACTTAAATTCGTATCGCGTATTCGAGTCTGCGCCTGTGGCTTTGTCTGCCTCGAGTTCTATTCGAACTGTCCAGTCTGGGCATTTAGTATTCTCATGCTCTGCATAAGCTATCTGTGTAGGAATACCGAAGCTGTAATCAGCGTTCACCCCTTTCTGTGCATCTGATATCGAGCCGTAAGATTTCATCTTGAAGCTTTTCTCGTTGATGGCAAAATTGATCACATTATTAATACCAATACTGACATCATCTGTCTTCAGATATGTTCCTTCTCCGTCATCAGACTCGCCAACAAGTCTAATCCTAAGATTCGTGAGATAATCTGTAGAGAGTGTGAAGCTGACTTTCAATAGCTTTTCTGATTTAATAACACCTGCAGAATTATCACCGTTGTCATAGTACAACATCTGTCCTACCTCCTGTCTCAGTTTGAGATTGCTAATATTCACCACAATGGTTTTCGTAGTAACAGGTTTGTTACCACTATCTGCCAATGGCAATGTAACATATGCATCACAGAATTCTACAGTATTCTTTACTGCAGGGCATACGATACATTGAGGGAAGGTTGTAGAATCGTGGCCAGTTGTCGAGCAAAGGAGCGGAATAAATGTCAGCCTATCGCCAACCTCATACCCAGTTAGATATCCGCAATAATTACCATCAAGTATTTCGCCCTCATATATTTTTCCCTTGTGCTTAAAATCTACACGGAAGATAGTTATCTCATCGTTCATAACTCCAGGCTTCATAGGTACATCTGAAGACACGAACGTCTTCCAACCTTTAGTCTCGTTGTATATACAGATTGCAGGATAGATATTGTCTCCAAGTCCCTTACGTAGCATATTCAGCAGATCGCCCAACGAAAATGTGTTATTCGGATAAACAGGGTCATCACCACCCTGAAACAATATGCAAACAACATTGTCATCATACACCACATTGTTCTCACTATATCCGTACACAACTGCTCGAAGAGGAAAGTTGTTTTCGTTCTCGTTACTGTTATAACCAATGAAGTCTGACAGACGATAAGGAGCTTCTGGAGTTCCAGTAGGCTTATTGTATGTCCATCTGCCAAGTTCTTTGGCTTGCTGCACATCACTTACAATTCTCATACCGAATACACCATCTCCTATATTAGGATTGCCAATCCACCATCCTGCGCCACTCTTGGCAGTCCACGTTCTTTTATCAGCATTAAGCGAATCCCCCACGAAAGTTTTGTTTAATGGCACAGGCTTATATTTGCTCATCATATTGATATTACTACTTCGGCAGAGCGCTGCCAAATCATTAGTGCTCTCACCTAATACTTGCTTCACGTCATCGATGGTGACGGGAGCTACGATTATTCCTCTATCTACACTCATTTCTTCACCTCCTTTATCCTATAGCTATCCAGTCTCCATATTCTGTAACGCCAGACTTAACAAAGATAATGCGCTTATATATTTTGCCTTTTTCATTCTGTCTTCCATAAGCAGTCTGCTCCACAGTTGTATAACCATTGCTATCTGCCGTCGTTGATGCTAGTACTACACAGGTATAAGCTCCTTGCGAGCCTGACGGTCTGCCAAGAGTACACCATGGATACATTCCAGTCCTTAGGGCATTATTCATATTGCTTTCGCCATATGTTGGCATATTATTCTTTGCAGCATTAGCAGTAGATTCGATAGAAGCTACCTTGTTAATCTGCTGCTTATCCCAAGGAGTAACCACACCCTGTGTGCCTTTATAGGTAGAGTTCTCTGCCTTAGCATCATTAAGAGGAATTATCTTATATACAGGCTTCAGACTAAGTTTGCCGACAACGAACAAATCACCAACATTAGCACCCTCTGCACCTACAAGAGATGCAATACCAGAGTTTACGTTTATGCGAGTTTCTGATGATGGCAATTTACCACGGCTATCTGCTATCACATAGAAGTTGATGCTATTATTAGCCACCTTGGCATACTTAGCTGCTAAGGTGACGGCATTCTCTGTGGTTAGATTAATCGAGCCTGTAAGTGGAATAGAACTCATGGACACAAAGTCTTTTACTGATCCATCAGCCATCAAAATCTCACTTGAAGTACCACCAGCCTTAACAATCTTAGGCGAAGTGATAGAATCACCAGTAATATCAGTTTTTCGCCCTGTAAGTGTCCAATCTTTAGCGTTAATATTTTCACCTGGTAATGACGATGATGCAGCGTATGAATTAACAGTTATACCATTTACGTTGGCTCTAACTAAATCTAACGCTGCGCCATTAGAATTACTATGTCGTATCAGAATATCTGCTGTACCATTCGATCCTGTTGCGAGCACTTCATTAGCACTTTTTTCATCAGCATTATTAGAATTAACGTGAAACTCAGGAGTAGCAACACCTGTTGTAAAGATTCCAATATCGTTGTCTGCCTTGCCATTTAATGCAGGTTTATATTCAGCGTCTATCTTCTTCTTAAAATGCTTAAGTCCTTCAAAGTCTAAGTATTTCGTCATAGTTTTTTAATTAAAAAGTTCATCAATATCGTCATCCGTAATTCTCTCATTGATATCATGCCACTCGCTCCATGTGTTTTTTGCACCAGCATATCCTGGTGCTGTTAAAGTGTTCCATGAGCGACACTTAAAGAACATTATTCCATCTCGATGCGAACTGAAGTTCTCTTCGGTGGGCAACAATTCGCAGCTTGATATCACAACCTGGTTAAGCGCATGATTCATATTATCTTTATATTGCAACAACACGCCGATGCTTTGCCCTTGACCATATTTGTTGTCAACAAGTATAAACATGCCTTCTGCAACATCTTGGTAAGTATGCCAATTATCAATAGAAGAATTGTCAGACGACAAACCAAAATCTATATCTCCACAATCTAATTTACGCTCAGCCCTCAATGTAGTAACATCAGTCTGCAATGTTGCTATCTTACTATTAAGAGCTGCAACAGAATATGCCGACGCAACAAACTCACGAGAGTCTTGCGTGAGGGCTATTGCTTCAGAGAAGAGCTTCACTGCAGCATCAAGCCCTCCACCTCCGCCTCCTGTTCCGCTACCAGCACCATAAGCTGTAATGCCACCTGTTGCATACAGATTCGCCATTTCGCCAGTCGCAGTATTCGTAATCTTCAAAGCCTTATGGCTTGCGTCATATTCCAATCTGATATTGCCAATAGTGATATTCTTATCACCAGGCACAAAAATGCTACCATTAACATCTGCCGTGCCATCAAAATTCTGTCCCCACAGCTTTCTCGTTGTCTCAAGCTTCGATGCTGATGATGCATTCACGTTCTTCAGATAATTTATACCCTTAACGCCTTGCCCCATCTTGTAAGTTCCATTGTCCGTCACATATTTATCTGCAGGAGCTCCAGTCTGCATAAGCAGATTAGAATCATACATTTCAACATACTTGCCCGCCCACAGCACTCTGAACTTCGAATTGCCCGTGCGCCAAGCATTATGTCCCAACCATATATACCCATCATCGTCGATAGTAGCATAGAAATGTATGCTACCCATCCCGTGAGTTGTCAACATCAGAGATCTTGACGACGTAGATGAAGACGACAGCATCAATGTACCATAAGCAAAATACCAATAGTTCTGATCACCATTCGAACAGAATTCTATCATTCCATCGTTATCTACATTATCTGATACCTTAGTAACAAATCTGCCAATCCTCGTCCATTTTATCTCTCTATAGTCAGTGCCATATCTGTACAGATTTACCCAACCTGCCTGCTGAATATTCGCTGCATGATACCCATCTAAAGTATCTGCATTTTTTGCATTCTTCGCCACACTACCATTAAAATAACTACGCAGAGTAGCTATATCCGTAGCATTCGTACCTTCTGCAGCCTTAGCCCTCGATGTCTCGGCAGATATCGAAGAGTTTATGCCACCAATTATTCCATCCAGAGTCGTCGAGTCATCGATCTTAGCCAAGAATGCCACAATCTCGTCCCATTTATCGATAGCACCATCCGAATCCTTGCCTGCTATAGCCGTATACCATCTATATGCCGTATCCCAGTTGGTCTGCTTGGCGGTTGTCGGTATAGAGTAGCCTGCAGCCAGCCCAATAGTAATATTTCCACTTGAGGTTACGGGAGAACCCGACACCGTAAGACCTGTAGGAACATTGATTCCAAGCGAAGTTAGATAATGCCCCTTTGGTTGATACAAATTGGCAGCATCCGTCTTCTGCAGATAATTTGTCAGCTGGTCGCTAACATCAATAGCCTCTATCTTGTCATAGAGCTTCTTAATACTCCAAGCACTGGCTATCTGAGACAGTTCATTGCCTGCAGTCGTCAAACTGATAGCATTAGCATACGTCTGCACCGAACCATTCAGCCCTCCACCGCCATCAATTCCGCTACCAGCACCATAAGCCGTTATACCGCCACTTGTATATAGATTTGCCATCTCACCTGTCGCAGTATTCGTAATCTTCAGAGCCTTATTGTTTGCGTCATATTCCAATTTGATGTTGCCAATAGAGATATACTTATCACCAGGTACAAAAATATTGTCGCTAATATCTGTCGTGCCATCAAACTTCTGCCCCCACAGCTTCACTTCTTTGTTTAACTTCGATGCTTCTTTCGCATAATCTGCAGTCATAGCATGCTCCACACCATTATATGATGATACAGCAAAACCTGTTCCTGCAGACAAACTTCCATCCTTGCTTTTTACTACCTTTATAATTTTTACTCCTATCATTGCCATATCTCCTTTAGTTTCAATTGTGCCGTTCCTTCGTACAGATTTCTACTAACACCTACCACATAGAATGTCTTACCCATATACGAATGTACGTATCTCGAGAATCTATCTACCACGTCAGATTTGTCAACAAAGTTCTGCAACATGACAACTCGCGGCTCATGACACTCGCGCCAATAACTATCTACATACATCTTCTCTGCTTTATCTTCGCAGCCAAGTATCTGATTATATATTGATGTCAATCCATAACCTGTCCTCACATCCAATGGAGTAGACATTGCAATAGTATTCTTCACGCTTAGAGCTTTACATTCATCTGATGTTAAAGCCGATGATATCTTCATCTCAATGTCATCCTTGCAGTTTACGTATTTCTCGTCTGTATTGCTCACATAAACCAAGTCTGCATTCTCATCCCAGTTACATATTTGTCCATTGTCACTATATAACTTCATCTCAAAGTCTTCTATCACAATATTGCTCACATGCGACATCAGTGGCACACTCTTCGTCTCCCATTTTGTATGACGCCAAAAACTTGGATGATGCCTTACCACCTCGTTCCACATTAAATTGGCAGGACCTAAGATTTCAAACCTCACTCTTCCGCTCAACTTATCGCTATGCCTAATTGGTATAGCCATTCCAGAAGCATCAATACTCATAGCATCCGTTATGTTATTCTGAATATCATAAGTTCCACCTATCAGATAGTCGCCTATCTTCGGATCAAACCCTATCGTAAAACACTGTTGATAATACTCATCATCGCTCTCACATTCCTGGCGCTCCTTAAATTTCTGCCACTTCAATTTCTCAACAGCACCTGCAGGCTCAGACTCGTCCTCCACCAACACCTTGTCGCCTATCCTCAGCATACAAGCTATCACGGGCACTTTACTAATTTTATCCCCACCGTCACCCTTATAGCTATAATTAAACTTATACTCCTGAGGTCCATTGTCTGTAAGAGGTATCAACCCTTGATTGATTCCATCATCCCATTCTGCCACATCCGTAGGCAATTCGGCACACCAATACTTCTGAGTGTAATACCTGCCATCACCATTCGTTCGCGATGGTACCGTCTTGTGCCAATGGTCATAAGTATCTTGCTCCATCACTTCCTTAAAAGTTGCAGTCATCTGCGACAAAGGAGTCAACCCAATTTTACCGCTTATCACAATATAGTTTGTCGTAACGTCATCCACAGGCGAATACACTCCGCCAGAAGTTTGACCCTCATACACCGCCAATGGGGCATTCTCCAATAGTGACGTCTCATTCGGATAACAATCCTTTTCACTATCTTTACCATTTCCATTCACACTTATCACCATACACGTCTTCATTGTAGCTCGTTTTGGCGAATTATCTGTAATTGGCCATTTAGTCTCAATCTTACCCATTTTCAGAACCATAGCCATAGCTTCCGCAGCAGAAGCATTAAGCAAACGTTCCTGGTGTACACCGCCAACACAAAACTCCGCCATCAAATCTTCCGACCTCTTATTTCTAAAGCGCCAAGCCTTATTACTCATCACCCACACATACCAGTCTGTCATCGTTGCTGCACCATACGTTACATGCTCAGGATTAAAAATCATACCCACAAACCCCGCCAAAGCTTTCTCGCCTTCACCATCCGAACTATATTCTGTCATATACTTCTGTTTGTTTATAAACGGGCTTCTAAGCAACTCCTCATCTAGCGGACTCTCTATTACGCTCGATATACTCTTTACATCACATTTTAAACGCATCTCGTTCCACACTTCACCGACACTAATCGAAGTATCACAGTCTGCAACATTCTCATTGCTTATCCTTACCACATCGCCACATTTCTCCTCGTGCGTTGATGTTTCTACACCATCGCTACCTTTCCATATCTGCCTAAACTCACGCCGAAGTCCGTGAACCATGGTCTCCCAGTCAAATAGCCAAAACGTCAAGCCATCCTGCACCATATGTAAGTTCAGATATTTCAACATCTCGACCACTACCTCCTCCTCTGTCCACACATCATCCTCGCTATCGCCCATAAATAGCAATTCATTAATGCTTATATCATTCAATATCGAATACTTCGCCTCCTCTTTTCCTGTCAAAGCCTTACTACCATCATACATCAATCTAACACTTCCGCCACCTACAATATCTATTTCTCTCGTAACATCCGTCAATATCTCATCCATCACCTCTCCGAAGCTACGCTGGCAAGCCTCGCCAACAGCCCTACCATACGTCATCTCTCCATAACCTATTTTCTTATATTTACCATACTCAAGCGCACATAGAGCGTCTACACAAGTCAGTTCCAGTTCGTCATACTCTTCATTATATCCTTGAGAGTAAGTCTGCGGTTCAATAAAGCCCGCAAACAAACACTTTTCGCCACGATATATATTCACTACCGCATCCTTACAATTCTTCGTAAACAATTCGCCAATATAATTCCTACATAGTAGCGTTATCCTTGCCTGGTTCTTAAGTAAATGGTCAAAAGTATCTGTCGACTCATCCTTGAGCTCCACACTATCCGCGCTAAAAAACAAATCACTACGAGAGTCATTTCCTATCAACAACTCCTTACTCCTATCACCATTCGTAACGATAAAAACCTCTATCTTCTCCTCGTTACGGTTGTAAAAATGTCCGTGTATATACATAATTTTAATATCGTTAGTATCTCATTCGAATTATATTCTAATATTGCTACGCCTGCGGTTTCCACGAGTTTCGTTAGCTATCACACCAACCAAGTCGCTACCACGCAAACGAAGACTTATACCACCTAATCTATTCTCATCCTTAACAACCACCGCTCGCAAACGCTCAATCTCAGGGCCTACCTTCACACCTTCCACCAAACCTCTGCCTACTCCAGATGCCGCACCATACACTGTTGCGCCATTAGCAATGGCAAACAGGCGAGACTGTTGAGCTCCATTCAATATCATCTCACCAGAATTCACTCGCGCCATAAGTTTGTCTCCTGTCCAGGAACTGCCGCCCACTATGCCACCATCAGCAAATGCGCCACTTATCATGCCCAATGCACCAACCACGGCTGCAACGCCTGCAGCTATTGCAACCAAATTGGCTGGAAATGGCAACTTCGCTCCGCTCGCCGTGGCGTTTGCCATAGCCTCGCCACTCTTCGTAGCCGTGTTCGCAGCACTCACGCCTGTATTAGATGCAGTAATAGCCGTATTCACTGCAGTTGCTGCTGTCTCAGCCTCTGTCGATGACGTAAGCATATCTATCAGCTTCACTATACCTGCAATGCCGTCCGCCACTTCCAGAGCGCCGCCGATAACACCTGTTATCTGTTTCCAGGCATCACCGTTCTCTTCTAAAGCATCCGATATGCCCTGTATGCCGTTACCAACGCCCTCCACGCTCCCCCAACCACTTTTGATGTCACCAAATACCTTATCAAAGCTCTTCGTGTCCAAATCTATCTCGATAGGCTTTAGCCCCTTGCTCATTGATGCTATCTGCTTGTTTAGCTCGTCTATCTGCTTCTGAGCTTCATCCTTACCTATCAGTCCTATCTCGTAGTCTTGCTGTATGCGACTTGCTCGATTCTGAGCGTTCTGATAACTTTGACGCTTGTCGGCTTTTGAGCCTTGTTCTATATACTGTGGTTCTACGTCGGCACTGATGGTGAGTTTGCCGTTGGTAGCTTCGTCTATCTGTTGTTGTAGTGCCACCACCTTAGCCTGTGCCTTCACCTTAGCCCCTACGTCTACGGCATTATCGAAATCTTGTTGTGCCACCTGCAGCTGGTCTTGTAGCTGTTGCAGAGCAGTCTTAGCCTCTTTAGGTTCGGGTTTCTCTATACCTATGCGTATCTTCAGGTCTTTCAGCGCAGTCTCCTTCTGTTCCAACTCCTTTTGCAAGATGGCAGCAGCACCCTCGTCGGCAGTGGCGCTTATTTTTTTTCGCAGTTCGGCTATCTCTTTCTCGTAGTAGTCGATTGAGCCTTCCAGTGGGTCGGGAGTGGTAGGGGTGGTAGTGGTGGTGAGTGAAGGAGGTTGTGTTGTGGGTTTGCCTGAGGAGAAAGTAGGCATTGTCGAACTATATCCTTTTGTGTGCTTGATAGGTTTGGCTGCAGTATTGATAATCTCCTGCATCTCTTTTTTCACCGCCACCTCTTGTCTGTATAGCGTAGTTAATTGAGCGTTAGCCTTTTCTAGTGCGCTTGTGCCCTTCACCTCTATCGTCTCAGTAGTGATATCTGGAGCATTAGGATCAGAGCCACCTACGTGTGTAATGGTGCGAGTCTGCCTTTTCTTACTATATCGCTTCAGCGAGCCATCGTCATTGTATTTTATTTCCCTTTGCTTAGCTTGCAGCTCGGCAGCCTTGTTGGCAAGGTTGCGCAGACGTATTTCATTAATCATCTGATTGCAGTAAGCCTCCGAATTGGCGGTGAGAGCCGTGTACCATTGATCCACTGTCGAATAGTAGCCTATGGTCTGCCCATAGATTTGATTCATCTTCTGCACCAGGGCGTGTTCCTCCCCCTTGCCTCCTTTGAAAGCCTTAAGTGTCGCAATGCTCATATCCATTTGCGTGCGCACCTGAGCTATGTCTTGTATTTCCTGTCGACGAGCTGCCTGCGACTGTTGCTCTGCAGCGTCAAGTTGTTGCACATTGTCGGCAGCTTCGGCACTGCTCTGCGAAAGATAGCTTATCGCCTCACCCAAGGCTACGATGGCTATGCCTACACCTGTAGAGACGAGCAAACTCTTAACAGCCACGCTCAGCGATCTCGTCGCCACAGCTGCTGTAGTGGCACTCACGCTCTCGCCACGCATCACAGCCGTCATCACTCTGCCCACAGCCACAGCGCCAACCTTGGCTCTTGTTAAAAGTTGTGTTGATGACGTCAGAGTACACACAGCTTTATATGAAGCATATAGTGATGTGACCAGTTTTACCACTCCGCTACCTGCTACAACTAACTGTGAAATCATTGTTATCGCAGGAGCTATACCCTGTACCAACCCACCAAGTTGCTCTTTTATATCGCCAAAGCTGTTCTCCAATTGCTTCTGCTTGCCACCATCAGTCTTGGCAAGTTCGGCATTCATGTTGCCCACGTTGTCGGTTATCACTTGGGCCAACATCGCAGCGCGCTCGCTCTCCGTACCAAATTGCAGCACCTGCTTCTGCGCATCCGTAAATGTAATGCCCACACGCTGCAATACTTCTACCTGTCCCTGCATAGCCTTTCCCATCATGTTGCCGATACTCACGGCACCACTGGTCGAGGCATTTAGTCCCTCCTGCTGCGCTATCAGGTTGTTCATGGCGGGTATCAACACATCAAGGCTCTGCTTGTTTTGCAAGAACGTTGCCATCTGCTGTGCTCCGCTTAGCTGAACCTCATCGCCTACCACACCAAGCTGTTGCTGAGCCGAGCATAAATCTTTGATGCTTTGTATCTCGCCATCTGAAGCATGCATGCGTTGACGCATTATTGTGTTGAGCTGAGTCTCTGCCACAAGCTGAACCTGATAGGCACTCGTTAGGTCGGATATCATATTCTGAAGCTCACCTATCGTATTTTGAAACACATCTATGGCTTGCGATGCCTCCGACCATGTCAGTACGCCACGTTTTGCCTTTTCAGCTTCGTCTTCCACTTTACGAATCGCATTACCAAGCTCTTTGGCATTCATCGTAACCTTCTTAAAGGTTCCATTATCGTCGAGACGAATATTAAAACTTACCTCTTTTCCCATTTCATTATATTTATATTTGGATATTACAAATAATCTTCTTATATTCGCAGCAAATTACAACTCGTATATATACTTAAATATGAAGAACAAAGTCATAAAGGCTTTTGCCATCTTAGCCCTGATATTCTTTGCCTTAGCCTATTTTTGCTTAAAGGCATTTTATGGAGGTTGCCATTCTAAAGGCATCGTCATATCTTTTATCGTATTTTCTGGTTTATCGGGTATATTCTTACTTTTGTTCCTTGCCATTCTGGTCAGCAAATTAGGCAACGATTAAGCTATCCCCATCCGTTCCTTTGCTGCCCTATACCGTGCCATCAGTTCATCATGGCTCAATGTCCGTTGTACCTCTGTACTTTCGGCTTTTCCTGAAAATCCATCCACTACATGTGCTTGCGGCTTATCCCGAGCATCCCACGGCAGCTGCATCACGTCTTGCGCCCGCAGACGCTTCTTCGAGTAGGGCTGAAGCATGCAGAGACATTGCATTCGGGTGCGTTCCCACAGGCTTCGAGCTTCGCTATCTCGTATCTCTTGCCAAGCAACGTGTATGGCGTAAAACTCCGACGGGGTGCATCGGCAAAAGTCATCCATACTCATACCCATACACCCCATCGCTATTCCCATTAGCCTTTCTATCGTAACCCCACCCCCTGTGCTTTCGCCTTCGCCCGATAGACCTAAGGCTTCTTTTTTTTTGCGTTTCCTTCCTCTTCTCCTGCCATCTCTGCGTTCCAACGGTTTAGATCGTCTGGAGTAACGTGGTCACAGAAGGCATCGAAGTCCAGGCTAAAGTCTACGCCTTCGGCTCTACAAGTGCTCTTCACGCAACTCCACAACAACATCAACATTGCTTCCAGATCACCCTGTATCTCATTAAGGTCTTTACCAGTCTCTCGCTTAAAGAGCAACATAGCTCCCATGGTTAGGCGGCATGGTAATTCCTTGTCGCCTACTGATATTCTCATTTCTTTCATTTTCAATAGCCTTACATTCTTAATTTCAGCATATACCCTTATATTCTTTATTTCAGCGTATAGTCTTATATCTTTTCATTTCAGCGGCATATTTGCCGCTGCTCATTATTCCGCAGTGCCTTTAAGTCCAGCACCTACCTTCTCTACCTTGCCCGAGTTCTGAAGCGTTACGCTATACTTAGCATCGTTGCCTGCCTGAGCATCTAGCGATAGCGAAGTAATGATATACTTGCCTTTGTACTGCCCTGCAGTCTTGCCCTCGCGAGAGGCTTCTTCTCTCACAGAATAGCTTGCCTCTATCGGAGTAGCTGCCATCTGCAAGTCTTTTAGCTGGTCGTAGGTAGGCACGTTCGTGTCGCCATCTGTCAATATGCAGCCATCGGCTGTAATCTGTTCAGAGAAGCTCTTCACGTAGGTTTCCTTCCATTTGCCTGCTGCTGCTTCTTTTGTCACGCGCTCACCTGTTTCTGTGCTGGTGTCTATCTTACAGCCAGTACTGAAGCCAAGGGCTTTACCTCCGACGCTCAGTATAAGGTCGGTTCCGTCTAATACATTATATTCCATAATCTTACTTGTTTTGTTTTTTTAATCCTATTGTAAATCCTAATATCACTCCTATTATAAGCGTCAACCAAGTCAACAAGTCGTCTATTCCATACATCCTGTCAGTTTTTAACGCCTTTTCAACATCCTTCGAATAGCTTTCAGACAACATTTTACCCAAATAATCTGCTTGCTTCTGCAGCGAATCATATTGACTCTCATACCAGATACACATCTGCTCCAAAGAATCGCACGATGCAACAATCTCTATCTGAGGTTCCTTGCTTTTACGGCTGACTGAAGCCTTCATATGCGCACGCCCATGACTACTAACAAAACTGGCACCATCTGGCAATCGTGCTATAGCCTCCACAGGAATGTTAAGATGCGTAGTGTCGCCGCTAATGCTCTCTTTCCATATAGCCACTTGAGTTTTCCTCATCGACAGTTCTTTATTATTTCGACTTACGCTGTCGTGGCGTTCTGTGAACTTCGTCTGACTCTCCATCTGCTTCGTCGAGCGACAGCTCACTACTAACAGGGCAAGAACCGCGATGAGGGCAACTCTGAATGGCTTCAATAGCTCGACTAAGACGATTGAGAGCACGTCGCGTACGAACATTCTCATCTTTAAGGGCCTCCATAGCCTTTGTATTTTCATCTGATTTCCTCTGTATTGTAAGCAGTTCTCGACTCACATCTTCGTACATACCTTTGTAAGTGTCATGCACAACCTTAGCATCTTGAACCGCTCTTGTTTTCCGATTTGCTACCCAGGCTATGGCAGCACCTATGCCGCCACTGGGAACTGCCCACATCAGAATCTGCATTATAGTCTCTGCCATAGCCTGATAATCTATATTTTATTTGCTTACAGCAACGTTACTTTAAAATAATCTTTCTATTTATTATATCTACCTTTCCTCGTGCGGTGGCGTTTTTACACCATCGCCCTTAGTTACGAATTCTTGTATCCGCTATAGATAACTGCACCAGCATCCTCCTTTTTAGGCAGACAGATAAAATAATGGCGATAAGACACCAAGTTGCGTTGCTGCTGAGGATCTGTCTCGGCTGCACTGTAATACATCTTTGTGCTACCGGTCGCCTTAAACACACGAGGAACATAGAAAGCAAATGAACACTGGAATTCGCCAGCCTTTGGCACTGCACCCAAAGCATTCTTCTCTCCTGTACTGCTATAAGTTGGGTTTCCACCGTACTCATACACCTCAAAACCATACAGTTTGCCTATTGTACCATCACTGCGATTAATGTTATACATCTCGCGGAAGCTCTGCTCTGACTCCAAGAGGTCGTTCACATGGTCTGGGCACAATACCAATCTGCGCTGTGTAGAAGGAACGCCAAGATTGTCTAGCACTCGCTTCAAATTAACTACATCCAGCAAACAGAGTTTGACACGCTTTGTAACAGGGTCTACTGCGCCTGTAGTAACAAGAACAGGGGTCGTTTCTGTCGACTTTTTCGCACACAAAGCGTGAGCAGCCTTGGCATACTTCGTATCGTTAAGAGCATTTGCACAGCTCTCCTTCACGCGAGCCATCTTGTCATAACTTCGTGCATATAGCTCGTCATCGGTCACTGGCACAACCTTGGTCTGAAATTTATCCAGTGAGAATGTCTTGTCACCATCTTCAAGTTCTTGCACATCTATTGGATATGTCGTGTTATTAACTAATACTTGAGGATCTGCGCCAACATCCACCATATGGATAACGTCATTATCCACCACCGAACTCTGGTCTGGCACACCATTCAACCATGACGCTTCGAGGTTTGCTCGTAGAGCTCTAATCAACTCTCCTGTCCATACCTCTGTAAGAACACCGTCGCAAGCTACACCTTTAGGTACAAACTGACCAACGGCTATAGCCAACATATTTGCAACAGCTGCGCCCATAAGAGCGTCAAAACCTAAAAAACTGGCTATTATTGCACCCATGATACAATTAAATAGCAATCCTAAAATAACCTTTCTCATATTCGTTTTCATCTTTTTCTTTTTTTATCCTTTTAGTTGGTGTTTCTACGCCAGCATCACTAAGCCTCTGGCTCGAATCCGTATTCGGCCTTATAGAGTCTCACGAACTCATCTCGGTGATTATCGTGCAAATCCATCATAAGGTTGGATGGAACGCAACTCAGTTTCTCATACTTCGAGAAATCTGCAGGTTCTGAAACAATCTGCCCATTCTCACTGCGATGCAATGTTGTAGAGATCTTGCCTTGTGGCTGCATGGCCGACAAAGTAACATTCAGCTGCTCCAAGCCAATCTTCTGACCGAGCTCCACGAAATGAGCCTTCATATTTGCCGGCAATCGCTTTTCGCTAATTGCCGTCGAAACTGCAGTTGTAACAGCAGCTAACTCTACATTCTTCTTCTCTGCTAACAGGGTGCTCACCTGCGCCTCAAGTTCATTCACCTTGTTTGCTGTCGCTGACAGAGATACAATCTTTGAGTTTACCTCTTCTTCCGTTGCAGTCTCATTTAGACCCAACTTAATCGCTAATTCTTTTAATTCCATCTTCTTTTTTTTAATCGGTTCTTTATTATTTATTAAAGGGAGAACTCCATCTATAGAGTTCTGTCCTGAAAGTGAAATAGTTTCTCCTTCGTGGCTAAGAACTATTGCATCGTCGTTACCGCCTATATCAACCACACTTACCTCAACAAGCTTACATCTTGTTACAGTCGGACGTTCCTGACCTTCTATTAGAAGTTGTTTATCATCGCTTGTCGACAATATCTGAAAGTTGGCACTAACCATCTTCACACTGCCGAACTCCCATTGCTTCTTTAATTGTTTCGACAATTCTGAGACTTCGTCAAACACCAATTCACCAGTCACATCCTGACCTTCTATCTTGATGTCTTTCACATAGCCTATCACCTTCCCGCGTTCGTGCATATATAATAGTACAGGATTGCGTATATATTGGCTAATATCTATACCACTAGTCAGTATACGTGTGCCGTAGCAATTCACACTCTCGTTACTAATTCTTACTCGTTTACCCATCTTTAATTCATATCTTTATACTTATTTATTCACTTCAACAGCATATTTACCGTCGTCCTGAATTTTCTTGCAATATTACAGGTTAATTATCACAACTCCAAAAAAGTGTGCAATCATTGCACACATCTATGCAACCATTTCATACATTTTTGATTCTGTACGAAAATTGTCTCACCTTTGCATTATCACTAATTAATATATCAATATGAACAAAACAGAGTTAGAACGTAAAAAGAGCCTCGCAAGAACACTTTATATGGCAGGCAAAGAACAGGCAGAGATAGCAGAGCAAGTAGAAATAAGTCGTCAGACAATCTCAAAATGGGTAAATAGCGAAGGATGGAAAGAGCAGCGCGCTGCCATAAGTGTCACACGACCTGAACTTGTCAACAAATTGCTCCTCACCATTGACACCTTAATAACACAAGTCAACAGTTCTGAAGATCCGCAGCTCATAGCTGGATTAGGCGACCGGTTAGCTAAGCTTTCGGCAGTCATTGAAAAACTCGACAAAAAGGCTAATGTGGTCGATGCTATTGAGGTATTCATGGCTTTCTCTAAATGGATGCAATACCGAGCACAGAATGACCACAACATCACACCGGAATTACTCAAGACTTTCAACTATTATCAGGACTTATTCATTTCTGAAAAAATGCAGAACGGATTCTCCTGCAATTTATAATAATACTAATTTCATATCATGCCAACACTATCAGAAAAAAAACAAGCAATCGAGGCATGGAAAGAGCACTGTAAGCAAATCAAAGCTCTTACAGATACCTCTATCATGGCTGCAGAAACCAAGAGGGAGAGAGAGGAGCGCATTCGCCGACTTCAAAATAACTATGCAGCTTTCTGCGAATACTATTTTCCGCATTTTCTACAGCTCAAGGATAAAACTACAGGAAAGGTCATACGTACCATACACAATGCTCCATTCCACAACCAGGCTGCTCGCAAGGTAAAAACCACACCTAACCTCAAAGCGGTATTCATGTGGCCACGAGGTCATGCCAAGAGCACACATCTCGATGTATTCTTACCGCTATGGCTTATGTTCCAGCCACAAAGACTCATCAATTTTATGGTCATTGTCGGCAAGAGCGAAGAGGCTGCATGCAGATTGCTTGGAGACATACAGGCAGAACTCGAATATAATGACCGATTAAAACGTGACTTCGGACAACAGAAACCATCTGCCGGAGATTGGACTGATGGCGAATTCAAGGCACAATGCGGTGTCAAGTTTCTCGCATGTGGTCGTGGACAAAGCCCGCGTGGTCTTCGTGATCGTGAGGCACGACCTGACTATATCGTTATCGACGACCTTGACGACGATGAGCTATGCAAAAACGAAAAGCGTGTTCGAGAACTCACTTCGTGGGTCAAATCGGCACTCTTCGGCTCACTTGATGTCGGACGTGGTCGTTTCATTATGGTGGCCAATCTAATAGCTAAAAATTCGGTACTATTCAATATTGCTCATACTAAAGGGGTATTCCTGTCTAAGATCTATGCTGTCGATAAAGACGGCAACCCTGTATGGCAAGAAAAATGGACACGCGAGGAGGTGGACGCTTATCGAGAATTCGTTGGCTACCGCGATTGGAATAAGGAGATGATGCACAACCCTATTAAGGATGGAACTATCTTCCGCCACGAATGGATCAAGTACAAGCGTATGCCCAGACTCTCGAAGTATGATGCACTCGTCTGTTATACCGACCCGTCGTGGAAGTCCACTACCGAGAACGACTACAAGGCATGCCGTCTTTGGGGAAGTATTGGTAAGGAACTCCACCTCATAGACTGCTTCGTGCGTCAGGATACCACTGGTGCCATGGTAAGATGGCTCTATAATCTCTACGAACGAAGCTTGGAAGAGGGTGCCAGCATTCAGTTCCTCATGGAAGCAAACCTCATGCAGGATACTGCGCTCGATGAATTTGCTGCTGAAGGCGACCTGCGAGGCTACCAACTGCCCATTACTGCCGATAATAGAAAGAAGCCAGACAAACTGCAGCGTATCGAATCTATCGCTCCTCTATGGGAGAGAGGCGTCGTTTTCTACAACGAAGCCCTCAAGGAATCTGAAGATATGCAGGTAGGTATCGACCAAACACTGTCTCTAGAACATGGAAGCCGTGCACACGACGATGCGCCTGATGCCGACGAAGGAGCCATATATACCCTTCAGAAACAAGGACGAATAGCAAACTTCGTACCTCGAATAGTAAACAGAATGAAATCTAAAAATACATGGTAATATGAATTTTATAACAAAAGAAGACTTCAAGGTCGTCAGCAGTGAAGCTTCACTCAAGGCCATTACAGGCGCTAGTCAGGATAATATAGATAACGCCATCGCAGAAGCGCAAGAGGAAGTTGCCGGATATCTGCGACCTAAATACGACACCGAAAAAATCTTTGCCATGGAGGGAAATCTGCGAAACAGACAAATCGTTATGTATACAGCAGATATCGCTCTATATAATATGACGGCATCACTCCCTAACCGAATGGGCTACGAAACCAGGCAAGAGAGATACGAAAGAGCTATAAAATGGCTCGAGGGGGTTCAAGCTGGCAAAATAGTTCCTGACTTACCTATTCTCACTGACGAAATAGGCAACGAACAATCTCAAGGTGGCGTACTCGCATATGGCAACGGTCCCGACCGCCACACCTGGTAAAGCCTGCAGCTCTCATAGCCTTATATTTTTTCATTTCAGCAGCATATTTGCTGCTGCTCATCACAGCACACCCCCCCAAATAAACACTAAACATTAAACACTAAAAAAATATGGCACGACTAAACATAGATAGAGCGAAAGACCGCGTGGAAGATGCTTTCAGAGCACTACTCGGAAAACCGCAATTATGGCACACTAAATTCCAAGATATCGAACTTGTCGGTAAGAACAACCGTCGTCAGGTAGAAAGCATTCTTGCCAAACTTCAACGCACCACAGAGGCTCTCACTAAAGGTGATATCCAAAAGTGGCGCAGAGCATGGCAACTTGCCATCAGCATCGAAAGCCCTAACCGACAGGCTTTATATGATATCTATCGCGACACAGAAATCGACGCACACCTCTCTGGATGTATCGACCAGCGAAGAGGATTCGTCATGGCTCGTTCATTCAAAATAGAAGATAAGAATGGAACTCCAAATAGCTCTCTTAAACATATATTACAACAGGAGTGGTTTGACGAATTCTGCCGATTGGTTCTCACAACTCCATATTGGGGGCATTCACTAATCGAACTTGGAGACCTCGGAACAGATGGAGATGGATGTCTATCATATAATGGTGTACAACTCATAGACAGAAAGTATGTCATTCCAGAACACCACCGAGTCATCACAGACCTTGGACAAGATTGGACTACTGGTATCGACTACCACGAGCCTCAATGGCAAGGCAACCTTATTGAGGTAGGCAGACCTGACGACCTCGGACTCTTCCTCAAAGCCTCACTACATTGCATTCCTAAGAAAAACGTACTTGCAGCATGGGATGTATTTAGCGAAATCTTCGGCATGCCTCTAAGAACTGCCACCACTAGCTCAAGAGATCAGAAAGAGATAGATCGTATTAGCGACATGATGGAGCGAATGGGAATGGCAGGATATGCTGTATTACCAACGGGCACCGACCTACAAATCGTAGAGAGTGCCAAGAGCGATGCCTACAATGTCTACGACAAACGAGTTGATAGAGCCAATAGCGAGATATCTAAACTCATCATCGGACAAACCATGACTATCGAAGACGGTAGCAGCCTCTCCCAAAGTCAAACACACCTCAAAGTTTTCGAAAACCTCGTAGAAAGCGATGCAAAACTGCTCGCCAACACAGTAAACAATCAACTCTTCCCACGAATGATACAACATGGATTCCCACTCCAGGGTTTCCATTTTGCATGGGACGAGAGTGTAAACTATACGCCTGAACAGCAGATGGAGTACGAAAAGATGATTTCTGATAGATACGAGGTCGATGGCAAGTATTTCGCTGACAAGTACAATATTCCTGTTGGAAATCGTATACAACAGCCGTCACTCTTCGGAAGCGAAGCTACAAACAATAACGATTCCAAAGAGCAAAAGAATTTTTTCGATTAAGCCCCGAAGATTATAAGGGGCTACACTCGAGATACAAGGAGATAACGAAGGGCATGGACGTACCCGATGCCATTCTGCTCATGGGCGATAAGCAGTGGCAGGAGATTAAATCGAAACTCACTGGCAAGTTCAATAAGATGATGAAGGGTCTCTTCCGCCAGAAGGGAGCGCAGCTCGATATCAATATCCTGGCAAGCAACGAGGCGCAGGAATTCATCACCACCCATGCGGGTGTCCTTGACGCTGGTTTTCAGAAAGTAGAGATGAGCGACAAGATGCGCGAGCGTCTTACTCGTTCCAACTACATCTTCTCTGGTATCAAGACATTCCACGAGCTCAACGAGGCTTTTCCTTCCATGCTCGATGAGAATGGTAATAAAAAGACGTTCGAACGCTTTTTGAATGACGTTCAGAAGATCAACGACACCTACAACGCCAACTATCTGCATGCAGAATACAACTTCGTACAGGCTTCTGCCACCATGGCTGCAAAGTGGGAGCAGTTCAGCGAGGATGGCGATCAGTACTACTTGCAGTACCGTACCGCCAAGGATGACAAAGTACGTCCAGAACATGCTGCTCTCGATGGGGTAACGCTTCCTCCAAGCGATTCCTTTTGGGATACATACTATCCACCCAATGGATGGAACTGCCGATGCAATGTTATACAAGTACGTAAACAGAAGTACACAGCTACTGAGCACTCTGAAGCTATGAACAGGGGAGAGGAAGCCATGAACGGACAAAAATACAACATCTTCCGCTTCAACAGTGGTAAGCAGGGAAAAACCATGCCCGACTACAACCCTTACACCATCAAGCGGTGTAATGACTGCGATGTGGCGAAAGGGAATATCAAGTTGGCGAAGTTTGTTCCAGAAAATAACTTGTGTGCTACGTGTAAATATTTACGTGCTTGTTTGGAGCACAAATATAGCGATGGTTTCCGCAACTACAAGAAAGAAGTTACAAACTCTGTTACAGCCATTGACAGCAAGGAATGTGCAAACTTACAGACAGGGCAGTTCTATCAGACGAAGAAATCATTCAAACGAGGTATTGCCCATGCCTATACGGTCGAGGAGGTTGAAATGTTTGAAACATTCAAGGATTATGCTTCACAAATGATATTCATACGTCATAGTCCACTTGGGGAGGTTAAAAACATGACTGACCCGAAAGACATTGCCAATATCCAAAAGAAAATACACCGTGGCGTTACTGGATACAACGTGTATGAGGTTACAATAGGTGATGAGTTGTGGAAACTAAAAACAGAAGTGTTCAAAAATAAATCGGAAACGCTATATGTAGCAATAAGAAAAGGATAAACAACTGTCCAGCGAGGTTCATATACCCCCATTAGGAATCAGAAGCCTATCCTTTGCCGCAAATATACAACAATATTTTTAACCCCACAAGAAAATGAGAAAGAAAATTACTCTTACCAAAAAAAATATGGTTGCACCATGGCGCAACCATATTTTTTATAAAACAACCTACCACACTTTTAGGTATTTTACTTTAAAGGTATCTATATTCTCTAACAACTCCATATGGCTGTGGTTCGTATCCGTAGCAAAAGGATAACTTACTTGGTAATCCGAACACGACTCAATCGCAGACAAAGCCTCCCAAATAGATTCACCAAGCTCAAATGAAGCATGATAAGCTTCATCATTCCAGTCTGTCACCAAATGCAGCTTTATGATACCGCTACCTCGCATATACTTACCATAGTCTGTGTGTTTCATTGGCTCCCAGCTAATCGTACCAAACTCAACAAATACTGCAGGACGCAACCATTCACTATCCTCATCTACAAAAGCTACATTCTCATTCCATAAGTCGATATGCTGAATCTCACCAACTCTTTCTTCTATTGCAGCCTTAATATCATTATACAATTTTTCTCTTGGGTCCATATCTTTTATTTTTTTAAATCCATACGCTCAAAATAATCAGTAAGGTTATCTTCTATGATTTCCCTTACCTCACGTTCTACCTCTGGGCTCATCCCGATAAACTGACGCTTCGGTATTTTTATCACTTTTCCTTCCTTCATCAGAGCCAGAGCCTTCCAAAACTCCGCCTCACTTCCAAGCTGGCGATTCTTTTTATTATTGCGAAGCTCGCCATTTCTCTTCCTGCCAAAACCGCCTTGAGCTTCATAATATCGTGCCCAAAAATATCGCTTCATTCTTGCCGTCACCTTTATATTACCACCATCATTATGAATCGAAGCATAAGGAAGGTCGCTATAGAACGTGACACTATTACCATCACTCCTACTACTCACACTTCTTCTTAGCGCACCAGAATCTACTAACAGATGACCACCTGGACGAATAGGACTCCGCCTACGAGACCAAGCTTGAGTAAAAAAACTCTGACGTTCAAAGTTCTTATCAAACTCATCGCCAATGCCCACCCGAATATCCCTCAGTATTCGCATTAATACTGTCTTCAGTTCTTTCTCTCTTGCCACCATAACAGTCCTTGCTTGAGAAATCCAGGAACAGCTCCTCGTCAACGGAAATCTCGTTACGAGGATCTGCACTCGCATTCAAGATATTGTAAAACTGACGTTCCGAGATAGCGTATGCAGGATACACGTAGCGACGCCAAATCTCCCTATTTGGTACTCCTAACTTTGCATAATGATCGTAAATACGGTTGATTTCCGTCACTCGCTTCTGATAACTCAATCCGCGCGTCTTTCTCCCTTTTACATTCCTCATAGAGGGCTGTTCCTTTCTTTCAACTTAAAACATTATAACAACTAAATATCTATATCACAGACGGCAAAAACTTGGCTCTATACGACTCCATACGCCTGTCTCCTTATTACGCTTCCAGAAGTAGTAATTCGTTGCATTCTTCTGTACCACATTCGACTCCTTGAAAAGCAGCATAATATCAGCATACTCTGCATCGTTGAATTTATCTTCCAACTCATAGAGCTTACTAATGCTCTTATAGTCAAGGTCGCCTGCCTGGTTGCGTTCCAATAAAGTCATCGCCAGTTGATACATAGGATCATCAATTCCTTTCTCGCTCTGCTCCATATAGTTCTTCAGATAGCTCACCAGGCGCTCTGCCGCTAAGTCTGCACGCTCATCAAATCCCTTAACTCTATTGCAGCTAATCTGCAAACGAAAGTCGCCATCTGTAATTGTGAAGTTCTTCTGATCCTCAGTCTTCACTTGACCGTAATCTCGCATTAACTTCACAAATGCGCCAACTTCTTGCTCCAACCACACCTTGAAGCCCTTCACGTCGGAGGTTACTCGCATAAGCGACTCTTCTGCCTTATGCATAAACTCGCCACGCAAACCTTCATAAGCGTCACGCTTGCTGATGCGGTCATTCTTTGCCTCTGCATTCAACTGTGCCAGCAGCTCTGCTTTTTGAGCATCTGTGAGCTGACTAATGTCAACTGGGGAGCCTGCATGTGCTGGCTGTTCCTTCTTCTGATTCTTCATTTTCTGTTCCATTATCAATAATTTTTAATTTAATATGATTTGTATTTTTAGACTTCACTCTATCCGTGGCATTCAAACCACCTTTCCTTGATATAGCTCTCAATTTTACACTTAGCTGCTGCAGCTCTTCTATACCAAGAGCAGCAAACTCTTTACCCGCAATCCGTGGATGTTGGCAAAAAGCGTTGACTCGTGCCCAATCTGTTGTGTCCATACCCAAGCGCTGCATCAAGTTTAAACATCTACTACGAAATATTCGTTGTTCGTCTCGAGCTGTGCGTAGCAATTTTTCAGTTTTACCCTCTAACTTATCACACATCTCCACATATTCCTTACGGCTCATATCTCTAAGCGAAGTCGTCCGGCCATTAGTAAACTGGCTCACCAAACCTTCCTTGAATTCTTCGCCCAACTCCTTAGTAGCAAAACTGTAGCTCTTCTTCAGGATACCGTAAAACCTAGCAAAGTTCGTCACTTCTTGTGCCATAATCTTATCTATTATTCATTCACTAACCAACCTCATTCTATCATCATCATCATTATTTGCTCACTTCGACGGCATATTTGCCGTCGCTCAGCAGTTCTCATCAATCTCCTCGTGCGCAGGCGTTACTACGCCATCGCTCCATACACTCTGCTTATATTCTTTATAGTGTCGACGAGCTGCAAGTAAAGCATTAGGCAACGCCTCTCTCACCTCAATCTCCTTCAGCAACGGTATATCATCTATACACAGATACAAACCGCCGTCAAACTCCCTAATTTGCAATCGATGCGTAGCTTCTCGTTTCACCTCCTTCGTATGTTTCAACACCTGGCGTCGTAGAAACTCTGCTCGAGTATTCTTCAGCCATGTACTAATCGTTTTTATTATCTTTTTCATATCGTCTATTTCAATTATATTATACATCATGTTCATAATCGTCTGAACCATAATAATAATCATTCTTCAGAGCTTCGGCACTCATTTCGTCGAATTTGCCTCCGAGTTCATCATAAAGCGTCGACTGCTCTGAATAGCTATACCCGCGTATCTTCTTCTCGGCATAAGCAACAATATCTTCTATCAATTCATCCATATATTTACTATATTATAAATTATTACTCGCTTGTATCAAGCCATCTTCCCAAACTCTAAAAGTCGCACCGGCTTCGCCTATAAAGCGACCTTGACATATAGCCTCGTAGCCTACAACTCTTACTTTTACACCTGCCATATATTTGAGCCTCACAGCAGGTTTACCCAAAGGTTGGCTCTTCGCCTCTTGAGAAATGAAGATAAAGCTCTTCTTCGGAAACTCCTCAACCAAAGCTTCTACTTCTCTATATTCCCAATGAGAATACTGGAAGGAGTCTACAATTATAAACCTTGGACCTTTACGTTGCTTTAGCATCTTCTTCAGGTTCTCAATGTCCGAATCCACGCAAACTCTAAACCGCCCTTGCTCTTCTTCCATATGGTACCGAGCTATACGTTCCTTAAAGCTCATGCTTACTTTCTCTTCATAAGAACAGTACAGCACCACACCATATTCACATAGCTTCTTTGTAAGCTGCATAACAAACGAGCTCTTACCACCTGCCGACGGACCAGATATAAACCAGGTGTCATACATATCGGGTTGACCGAAGCAACGTGACCATTCGCCCTCCCAGGGTATCGGCTTATAAGTCATCTTTAATATCTCGCGCGGACTATAAGCACGCTTAACCATGATCAGCCTCCTTTGAAGCTTCGGTTACGCCTTCTGCAGCAATCTTCAACTTCTCAATCTCGGTATACACGCGCCTCAAACCACCATTCGTGCGCCTTACAATATCTGAAACATCTGCCTCTGCTGGAGCATTGACCTTGGCTACTATTACAGCTTGACGCATCAAGAAGGCTTCACGTTCCTTGCCATCGTCTGGGGTCACCTTCGAAAATCGACCTCCGTAGCGACTCAACATCTCTGTATAACCAACTTTCTTGCAATCTATGCTACGATTTATTTTCTCCTTCAAGCCGTCTGCTCCCATCATATACCATCCGCAGCAATGCTCCGTAGCATTCCACAAAGCTTTCAACTCCAAAAAAGCCTCATACTGCAAATCGCCAGCCTCGTCAAGTATAATCAGAGGATTATCCAAAGTTCTAAGATAATAAACAAGGTCTTCATACACATCGCTATACGTACCTTTACTATCAGTACCAAACTCTGTCGCTATCTTGCGGATCAATCTGCGCTTAGTTTTTACCTGTGAACAGTCTATATATATCGCATTCTCATGGCAGCCTATGTAATACTTAGCCGAATAGGTCTTGCCTATATTCGGCTCGTCGCAGAGAATCATACTCAAGGAGGATAGCTGAGCAAGTTCCAACTGCTTTTGAATAAACTGGAAGGTAAATGTCTTAGCAGCCTTCCATTCTATCTCGTGGCGAAGATTCACACCCAAGCGTCGAGCTATACGAACCCAGTTCGCATCCGATAGGGCCTTCTCCATAGCTCCCTGTTTCAACATGCTATATACCGAAGTCGACATGCCAAGCGACGTTGCATGCTTGGCGTCGGATGGGTAATTGGCGCGATTCTGACTAATCGCTGCTAAGATCTTTCTCTTTTGCTCTGTTGTTATCATATTCGTTAGTGTTATAAGTTTGTTATAAGTCTATTCTAAAATCGTTATAGCTACATTAGGCTTGATCAAAAGCCATTGCTAAGGCCAAGGCATCATCATCCATTCCAAAGTCGTACATTTCATCGTCGGCAATCTCCTTACGAGTTGGCGTTTCTATGCCATCGCCATTCTTGTGTGTTGGCATTTCTACGCCATCGCCATTCTTGTGCGTTGGCGTTACTACGCCATCGCTAATATCCACATCTGGCAGTGCGTCCTGCACGCCTATCTTCGGAATCATATTATCTTCCGTATAAGCCATAAATTCTCTCACCTTCTTCTGCTGATGATAGAATTTCTTCTTATCTTCATCTGTCTGTTCTGCCATCACTCGGTTGTAAGTCTCCACACGTTCTACAGTGTCGATATATCTGTCTCCTTGGAATATATACACTTTCTGAGGTTTACCGTCATCGTCTGGCAAATAATAAGCCGTAACCTTATAATTATTAGGAGCTAACTTCTCCAACACGCTCGGATGGCTCAGCCACCAGTCTTCATATGCCACCCTAACTGTAGAATTACGCCTTACGGAGGTCTCAACCTTCTCACCAATATAGCGAGCCAGCGTAATAGAATCAAAAGCACGCAAATTTGGATTGATATTCTCCATCAAAACATCCCATCGCGTCATATTCGGATATTTCTTCTGGTTAGGGTGTAGCGTATGGTTCCATTCCCAGTTGTCACGTCGGTCATCGGCCACCAACTCTTCAAAACTGAAATACTGCTTCTCTTCCCAAGTATCATTGCCAGCATCGCTTATCTTCTTCGATTCCACTCTGTATTTCCACTTACCATAGAATCTTCCAATTCCTACATGGTTTCTGTGGATAATACGCCGTTTCTTCGCACCATTGATATTCTCTGCTTGTTTCTCTTGAGAGTTAAGAGGCGCACAAAAGCGCACATGACTAAATACAGTTCCTTCTTGAAGTAATGTATACTTATATTCCGACATCAAGTGATTCTCTACTTCTATTCCTGCAGGAATACCCCAACCATGCTTAGCTATCAACCTAAACATATCTCTAAAGCATTCCTTCACCAGGTTCTGATCCTTATCTCTCGAGTAGCTTGCACCTATCACACACTGGCTCACAGAGTCATAAGCATAGTAGGCTTTCACCCTCAACTTCGTATCCTTCAGTTTGCGAGTCAAGTCCACATCGTCCATCGTAATCTGACTTAGAGAATACTCGCCCGAATGTCGATGCATATGAGGCATACTCTCATGCATAAATGCACTCCAACTCAATTGACTCTTATCCCATATAAGTCTATTCTTCGGCTTATTCAGAATATTCCTAATCGTCGTCTCGCTCAAGCTCTTCGGATTACCATCCTTATCGCAAAACTCGTCTGGATCAAACAGCTCTCCTGTCTGTACATCATACACATCAAGTTCGCCTGTAACAAATGCATCATACAAATCTTTAACTTGCGAGTTAAATGGCTTGTTTGGCAAACATTGTAAACCCAACACAAGTTTCTCGGTCTTCACGTCCACCTTTCTGGTGTTCTGATTGCCAAACTTACCGCTAATAAGAACGCCATAACCACCTGCCTTATACTCATTCACCTTCTTCCTAAATCTCAATGTCGATTCGGGTAAAGTATGATGATATGTGTCCTTCAATACCTTAATCGTGCTTGCCATCATTTCCCAGTCATAGCGCTCACCCATCAATTTGCGATAAGCCGAAGCTCGTTCATAAAGCTTTATACAGGTGTTCAGCACAGAAGCATTCACTACATACTCTTGAATCTTCTCTGCCGATAGATCCAAGCCTGTTTGCTGGCGACTCTGAAAAAAACACATCGCATGTTGGTCCACCTCATAGTTCGAAGTAATCCAGCCTCGCAACCTTACTTCTGGACCACCGGGAAATTCTATCTCCACAGCCTTGCGGTATTTGGTAGGCAAGCTATCTACGGCAATAAGTGCCGTGCAGCCGCTTGCGCCACCGCCTCGACGCACCACATTAATGCGGTTTCTTGCTGCCATAGCCTTATAATTCGACTGGGTCATTATCCCACTCTCATATAGCTCTGGAGCAGATATGCAAAGGGTATTGCCGTAATATTCCATTGTTATATATCAGTTAAAAATCAGCAAAAAGACCTATCAGTAAGAATGCTCTTTTTACCTTTTTATTTTTTTACCTTTAAAAGGCCTTTATCACTATTCTTCACTGGTTAAATTATCCCAGTTTCTACCCATCCAGATGCCCATTGTCAGGCATACGATACCAATAATCAGATACCAAGTGATGTCCATTATCTTAAGCTTTACTTCGTCCTACATTAAAATTACGCACCCAGAGTTCGCGTATGCCATCCATATCCTCGTGTGTTGGCGTTTCTACGCCATCATTCCACACCGAGGCAACATGCTGCAAGGTTGACATCTCGCTAACCAAGACGTTATCCACAGATACCATTTTCTTACCTCTGTAGTAGACGGTGGCACCACCAGTCTTCTTGTCGAACAGCAGCGCTGCTCCGTTGGCGAAATATTGCCTGAAGCTTCCCTCGTGGTCGAAAAGCAAGGTGTCATCCTTCTCGGCTACCACAATCTCTACACCACCGTTAATCTTGGCGTATTGACGAATGCGCTTTGCCTTGTCGCTCATACCTCGCTTTGGGTCATAGGTGAGAGCAAGCCAAATGGCTTGGTCCGACACCTTGAAGGTCTTGCGGATTCCTTCGCGTACCTTCGTGCTTACGTCTATTGCTCTTTTCATATTCTAACAATATTATAACATTACTTTTTTTACTTTGTGGAGGCAAGCGGAATCGAACCGCCATTCTTCTCGAGCATTGCTATGCAGTTATCGTGTAGAGAGCTTATCCGAGGCCTTTAGTTCCTTTCGCTCATCACTCCTGCCAACAGCATTCCAGCTACCTCCAAATTGCCGGGAGCGTTGCCCGGCTCGCTGTGTTATCCATCAATCTTCTACCTTGACAAACCTAATACCCAATCACCCTTTTGAACTTAACAATCCTACCTAATACTTAATAATTTTGTCTGCCTAAACATTCTTTTTTCATTTCAGCGGCATATTTGCCGCTGCGCCACTAATTCATCCTCCTTATCAATAAGATTCACACCCTATATCTTCTCTACATTATAACCCTTGTTTCGAAGGTAAGTCGCTATATACTCATCATCGCCCACATCCATGAGCACGTCGAAGAGGTATCCCTTCACATAGTCTGCAACTGCTCTTGACGAAGCAAGCTCGATATTCTTGGAGATAAACTCCACTTTCTTTGTCCTGCCAAGGCCATTAAAGGCTAATTCTACATTTTCCATCGTTATTGTTTTTTAAGTTCATAAATTTGCCCAGCTCACGCTTTTTAAGTATATTTGGCGCGGTGTTTATCTTAAACATGTGCAAAGATATAGAATATATTCAAAATCACCAAACTTTTAATGAAGAAATTCAATATATGAGTAATAATTTTATAGAAAGGCTTCAATATTATATGGAATTAAAGGGCATCAACGATAATCAAATGACTATCGCAGCAGGATTATCAGTTGGTTTACTCGGCAAATTGAAGAAAAATGGAAAGGGTATGAATTCTGTTAATATTGAAAAGATTCTATATTCATATCCTGATCTTAATGCAGAATGGCTCCTAACAGGAGAAGGAGAGATGCTCAAAGCGAGCATTCCAAGTGTCAACGATACGTCTTGTGACGAGAAAAAGGGAATAGGAGTAGAGAAAAATGAAGAAATTCAGAGACATATAGAGAAAAACTGCGATTATTCTTCTCTTATCCATAAATTACCAGAAGGATGCACTGAAGGAATACCACTCATACCTGCCAGTGCAATGGCAGGCGCATTCACATCCGATATATCCGTGATGGAGTACGAATGTGAGCACTATATCATACCCGACTTCAAAGGTGCCGACTTCCTTATCAGAGTCAAAGGCGACTCTATGCAGCCTACATACTATTCTGGCGATCTCGTTGCATGCCAAAAGATATCCATGAGCGATATCTTCTTCCAATGGAATAAAACCTATGTCCTCGACACAGATCAAGGACCACTCATCAAACGAGTCTTACCAAGTCAAAACAATAATAGTATCCTTATTGTTTCTGACAACGAGAATTACCCTCCATTCGAACTCGACAAGTCGCAGCTCCATGCTATCGCACTCGTCAGAGGTATCATTCGTCTGGAGTAGCCTCCTTGTGCGTTGGCGTTTCTACGCCATCGCTAATATCCCCCTCAAAAGTACCCCTAAGTGTTCCCCCTCCCCCCTGAAACCCATAATATAGGCAAAAAATCCCTATATATTATATATAATAAGGTGTAAATGCAAAAATTAAATGTTCAAAAAGGGTATGTTTCCTCTATAATAACTATTCAAAGTGGTAGTTTTCCACCCCAAGCTACTTGCATGTGTTTTACCCACTTTTGTAACCCCACTTTTTCAAAAATGTAACCCCAGTTTGTAACCCCAGTTGTAACCCCACCTCTAAAAATCGACCATTATAAGCATAAAAAAGGGGAGCAAAAAGCTCCCCTAATAGGTGTTATTTACCCCAAGCTCACACCTGGCTATATTACCATCCTAATACTGCAAAAACACCATTAAAACGTCGTTCTAAGCCCTTATTCTTCCTCATCCAGCCTACTATCCTTCCGACAGCCTGAAATGAGCGTAGATTGCTTAATAACAGCACGTTTCGTTATCACGGTACCGTTCCCGCTAAGCCCAGCATGGAGCAGGTAACCTTTGGTCGCACCAACCTCCTCTGAGCTCAATACAGTATAGACTGCCGATATAGAGCTAAAATAGAAGTCTTTCAATCCCTTATGCTTGCCCACCAACAGATGAACGTGTATCACTTTTGCCATATTATCTTATTATCTAATCAAGTATCATATCCGCATGCATCATATCAATTAATCACATACAGCTAATTAATAATTCGAATGCAAATATACCAAATAATTACTATATGGAATAGTTTCGCATTTTAATATTTCATAAAAGGCATAAAAAAAGGAGCAGCTGTATAGCCACTCCAAACCTCAATCACTGAATTTCTATTCACTCATTATAGAAGTCCTCACACCTATTTCATATCTTCTCAATTAGTCTAAATTCGTCAGGTGTAAACCATCTGCAACCAAATGTAAACCATCTGCCTATCTTTCATCTATCAACACTGCAAATTATTCAACCTAAATTCAACCTATGTAAACGTTTCGTTTTGCACCCTCTGTTTCTTCATTATCCTATAACTCTCTGTCATTCATTCTTTTACATCATTTTTATCTTCATTCTCTTATATACGCTTCGTTTTGTGCCCTATAAACAGAAGATACACAAAAAAGTGTTTCTGAAAATTTCATTCCTCATCGCTATGCATCCTTTAAATTAGGTGGAAGAATGCAAAAGGCATCAGTGAACAAGTCATTGAAAAAAGAAGATGAAGACCGAAAGGAGTTGTTGTCAATATCCAATTGCCGAGATGCAAACGGAAAACCATTCTGGCTCGTTCATCGCACAGACAAGGTTACTGTACCACCTGCTCAACCTGTTGACATAGATGAATTGAATGATGATTTGGACAAACTATTAAATTAGTGCTTATGGACGAGAAACTGAAATCAACAATAGATAAAATAGTACAACTGAGTAAACAAAATCCTGAGTTTGACGCAGAATTGCGGAAGAGGTTAGAAATAACTTCCTCCGCAAAATCTGTATATGATGAAGAACGGATTGTACGGATTGAAAAGTATTTAGGACTTGATTTTTATGTTGATACGAAGACATCAAATGTTGATTATTCTTTTATTAAACTTCCAGATGTAAAAGCACAACTCATTTCTGACAATCGTGAAATGATGCGATTCCGGTATGGAACAAGATATCATGAAATAGACTTTGCTGAGTTTTGTAGATATGCTCATTTTCAGATAGAAATGCTTTTGAATTATTATTATGACATTGCTAATAAATCTGACTTAAATTCTATAAAGGAACAAATAAAATATTATAATCCAACAGCTATAGGCGTTGAGAATGCGAAATCACTCGGAGCTATATCATATAGCACTAAATTATGGGCATTTAATAATGAGCATAAAATTAATAGGAATTTGCGTGAAATTTGCGAAAATCTGAGAAAAGTTCGAAACGAATTGAGCCATCGTTCGGTTTCTGAAGATAAAATATGCATTGATTCATATCAAAAGCATTTAAAAGAACAAGGATTTCCATTAAATAAGAAAGGTGAGGTGTCTTTTAACTGGAAAGATAAAGAAGCGGATAAGGAGCTTAAGGAGTTATATAATAGTCAGATTAATAATTCTGAAGATTATAAGCACTATAAATATCTGATTTGGTATTATGGAACACCTTTTGATGATATAGTAAATGGCCTAAATGAAATAGCGAGTGTTATTCGCACTGTATTAAAATAAAATATTTACGGAAACGGTTGAGAACTTTAATACTCAACCGTTTTTGCATATTTCAACAGACAGGTTATTTTACATTGTCTTTCGCTCCTGGCATCTTCTTATACACAAATCCCTCGCCACCAGGGAAGTAAGCTTCGAATACAATGCTGAGAAACTGAGCGATATTCTTACGCTTCTTGCCAATCTTGAAGAATGTGGAACTGGTATAAGTCATGAGGTCGGCTTGGCTGCATTTGGCATTAACGGCTATGCTGACTTTGGGTATTACTACCAGGTCGCGCTCGGCAAAGGCAATGGCACAGGCGTTTATGGCCTCTTGTTCTTCTTTGCTGAACACGCTCATCTTCGCTGCAAACCTGTCGAGTGCTTCTTGTACTTTATGCTGCTGCTCTTCATCCACGGCTTGCGACATTGCTGCCGCACGTTCTTGCTCCAGCTTCTCTACCGTGTCCTCAAGCACCGCCACCTTTTTTTTCAAGACATTGTACTTCACCATATTTGCCATGACGAAGCAATAGCAACACACAACGACTATGAAAACAAGCACGGCTTGATAGCGCAGCTCGTCCACAATATCGTTCAGCCCTGCAATATAATGGCTCATCATTGGTACTGCCATCAACGACAGCGCAGCACCGACATACATAAACCTTACTTTCGCCTTATCGCTTATTGGCGATATGCCCACAAACAAGGCAAGGACGAGCGACAACGCGCAGAAGCAGAGTGCAAGTAATGCTGTTCCCATATTCTATTTTGTTTTATGTTCTTTGTCAAACAATTCATCATCCTCATGAAGCAGATATTCATATTCGGTACCGATAAGACTTTTACGGTCATATTCTTTTCTGTACTCCATGATGTAATAACTTATGGTTTCGGGATAATCATAGACGAATCTTCGGCAAACTTTCTTGTACATAAGCAATATGCGTTCGTCGTCGGCAAACTCAAACAGATAGTCAAGCATCTGGCCTACTTCATTTGCAGTTGCGTGTTTCCTCGCACAGAACTCCTCCACAATGGGAGCATACTCTATGGCTGCTCTCTCACGAATTTGCATAAGTCCCTTTGCCAATTCTTTTATTCCTGCAAAGAATTCCTGATAATCCTTGTCCTTACTGATATCATTCATGACATGTCTTTTTTAATCTTTCAAACAAGCAAGCGGTATTACTTTGACTCCGTCTGGACGTGTGTAAGCCATGCTGCCACCTGTCATGACAATCATCAAGTCGGGTTCGCGCA
>ERZ773202.527-NODE-527-length-34889-cov-3.310042_pt1 | contig 34889 bp, 52 predicted proteins | sample MGYA00580998_ERZ773202 | MGnify/ENA primary metagenome ERZ773202 (study PRJEB29015, sample SAMEA2737803) | human gut metagenome | biome: human gut; feature: human-associated habitat; material: faeces | place: China | collected 2012 ...
GGGGTCGTTCATCCGCTCCAAACGGTAAGCGGCTTTATGCTTAGAGATACCTTGCTTTTTCCCGATCTGCTTACAGGCCGGACAATATTTCTGTAGGCTTGCCTGGACAATATAGGGCTTACCGCAGACCTTACATATATCCACACTTCCGAGCGGACGCTGGGAGCCGCGCTTATCGTATAAAGCGCCCCGCGCCTTGTTAATCACAAGCTGGCACGCTTCACAGCGGATGCACTTAATCGGACGGTAGATGAGCTTTCCACAATCTACGCAATGCGTCAGCCAGCGTGCTTCCGGATTGCCGCGCGGACGGCCTGTGTTTTGCTTCACGCGGAGAGCGTTGGCTTTTTTTCGGCAAGCCTCACTGCAATATCGCTGCTGTCTTTTGGGGAGGCTCTTTCCGCAGACGGCGCAAACGCCGGGGGTGCTCAGCGGCTCAGGGGTTTCAAGCGTATTCGGCACGCCGTTATAGATCAGGTCGTGCGCGTCGCTCCGGTCGATGGCCGTCCATCCGTTGGTAAGGATCAGCGCACCTTCCATTAGTCCGCAGCGCTTGCGGATGATGTTGTCAAACTGCACATAGGCAGTGTGCGCGTCCGGAAAAACATGAGGCCGCTCCCGCAGAAAGCGATACAAGCTCTGGGTGATGTACGCGTAGCCGTAGGGGTCGCACAGCGTCCACTCCAGACGCATGTATTTCCCACTGCCGCCCCGGAGCTGATGCACATAGTTTTCCGGGCGCGTTTTGATGGCATAGTGCACATCCTGCGGATCACGGATCACGGTGAACTCGCTCCTGTCAATGAGCCGTTCATACGTCCAGCCGTTGCGCATGGGATAAGGCCACTTGTTGCTTTTGATCGCCGTTTCGAGCAGCCGCGTCATGTAGGGGAGCTTATTCAAAATCCCCGCACGCTCACATAAGCCGCGCAGATTCCCGACGCGATAGGTCTTGCCATCCGGGGAGCGAACGAGCACCCATATAAACCGAGCGGGGAGTTTGACGTTGGCCGCAACAATCGCGTCGTGCTTATCGCTCCGGTCCAGCACGCGCCAGCCGCCAGCGAAAAGAAAGCAGCGGCCTTTGGCGGCGGATCGTGCGCCAGCGGCCAATGTATCCGCACAATGGACGGCTGTGGCGTAGTCCGTTGTGAGATTTGGGAAAAAGTCCGGGCGGCCGGACATGAAGCGGAGCAGATTCCACGTCGTGTAAATTGTACCCCACGGCGCTTGGATCGTCCATTGTACCTTACTCATCGGCTTCTCCTTCCGGTATCTTAAAAATTCCTTTCCACCGTAAATTTCTCTTTGTTTCAGCGCCCATGCGTGTGCTTCCTCCGGGGTAGAAAACCCATCCTTTCTCATTCGTTCTCTGCCCTCGTGCCCTCCGGGGAGGGGAAAATATTCCTGCGGCGTTATTCGTTGGGCAGCTTATACACGATTCCGTCGTTCCAATCGGTAATGCACAGTCTCCACTTGCTCGACTTATCCCAGGCGACATGCGACGGCTTGCGGACGAACGGCTTTTCATTGCCGGTCTGGATGGTCACGCTCTTGTCGGTGGCGCGGATGATACGGAATTCCAGAACGTCAACGTCGCTTTTTTCGCGGTTCCAGCGGGAGCAGGTGAACGTGTCACCGACCTTGAAGGGGTGCGGCTCAGCGGCTTTTTCCTCCGCCTTGACGATGCCGCCGATCTCCGCATAAGCCGCCGTCAGTACAATGCCGTCAACCCCGGTCTGATAGGAGATGTTCTTCGGTCCGGTGGAAACGACGCGGCACGCGCCGAAATGCTTTACCTCCACAATGTAGCCCGGTTTGATATTATCCTGCGAAAACTCCACGCCGTCGAGAGCGTCCAGCGCGTCTTGGTAATAGCCGAGCTTGTCAAGTTGCGCCTCCATGCGGTCAAGCGTGGTTTCGATCAATTCGTTCACGGTATCCAGCGAGAGCGGTTCGCCGTTGAAACGCTGCACCGTCGTCCCCTGCTCGATCTGCTGCTTGAAGCCCTCGTAGCGCTCCACGTTCTTTTTCAGCTTGCGCAGGGCCGCTTCGCATTCGGCAATGCGCCGACCGATGAAGCCCTTGTCCTGCAAGCCCTTCTGCGCGGCGGTATTGTGGGCGATGGCGGCGCGTGCTCGGTAATAGGCCGACTTGTTGAACGCCTTGAAGCCTGATTCATAGGCTGCGAACATGCGCTCACGCTGGCGGGTAAAGGCGCGTCCGGCGCTAAAATTGATGTTAGGCTGGGTAAAAAATGCAACGTCGCCGTGCATGTCGTTAATAGGTTTTTGCAACGCTTCACCCCGCGCCGCTGCGCGATCTGCCGAAGCCTCAAAACGTTCTGCGCGATGTTCTGCTTTCTCCGCCTTGCGCTCCTGCTGCGCGGCGAAGCTCAAACGCTCGCCGGTCGTGCCTCCGTCCGCAAGGCCCAGCGCCTTAGCGACCTTCTCAGTGCGCCAGAGATTCGGTTCTTTGCAACGGCTGATCCAGCAGCCGGAGCGGCGATCCCACAAGAACGCACCCTTGATTTCGCGCTTCTGGTCGTCGGTGAGGTCGTCATAATCGGCCTTGTCGAAGTGCAGTTCTAGCTTGCCGGTTTCCCGGTTGCGGATGAAATAGCTGTCGGGCGTTGCAGCGGGAGAGAATTTGGCGGCGAACTCATCCGGGGATACGGTATAAACAGCTTCTTTGCTCATCGTTTTTGCCACCCTTTCGCAAGCACCTTCGCGGCGATGCTGAGCTTCTTCGTCCCCCAGCCGCCAACCGGGGGACAAAGCTCCCCGTCTTCGACGACGGCCAGCAGTTCGGGGGCGCTCCAGTGGCAGCCATCCCAGCCCCGACGGTAGGCCAGCTTGTTAGCCGCCTTCCAGACCTTGAAGGGGAGGATGTACATTACTTTGTACACTCCGTCCCCATCGGTGCTGGTCGAGTACCACTCCACCAGCACGGGGTACTCCCGCTTGCCAGCCATGAACTGGCTGGCGTGTTTCTTTATGATTCTATCCTTCATAATGCTTTCTCCTCTCGTCAAAATCGGCCTTGGACAAAGCCCATTTCTTCGCGGGCCGTTTCATCCCCCGACCATGCGCCGCCGTCTGCGTCGAAGGTAATGGGGAAATCCCAGCGGCAATCCCCGTCGTCAGTAAAGCTCATGATCTCGATTTCTGCCGCGTCCTCTCCGTCCTCGATGGCTCCACGGGCAACGGCCATCGCATCGAATAACGCGGAAAACCATCCGATTGAATCCCTGTTTTCCCAACTATCTTCCGGCAGCTTTAAACCATACATATATTGCCTCCGTGCCCCGAACCCTTACCGGTTCTGCGAGCGTTTCCCTTGATTACGTACTTATTATATCACAGGTAGGGAAACTTTGCAAGTGTTTTTCAGGAAAAATTTCAAAAAAAATAAGCCTACCCCAATTAGGGGTAGGCCTTGATCTTCCGCCGGATGCCTTGCAGCCGCCGCTTAATGGTGCTGTCGCTGCAATGGCACTCCTGCGCCATCTGAATATAGGATAACCCGCGCCGCGCCAGAGACAGCACGCGCACCTCGTCGTCAGTCAATCCGCACTCCCGGACGATTTCCTCATATGTACGCTGTGCCATTCCAACCGCACGGGTCACTCCTCCTCTTTCTTTGCTTCCACGCCTGCCGCGTCCGCCATTCCCTCACCAATTATATACGCGATCACGGTTGCGCCAGCCATGATGATACTCCCTACCTGTGTGGCGGTCTCCTCCGCCACGCCGAAGGCCATCACCAGCATGGTCACAAAAGACACCACCGCCGCCCAAAACTTGCGGCTCGTCAATTTACGCTTGATGTTCTCACTCATTTTCGATTCCTTCCTTTTCTTCGTAGATGATTTCAAGGCCATATGCTTTCGCGGCCTCATGTTCGATTCTGCAACCACGGGCGTTTTCCCAGCCCTTGCAAAAGTAGGCCGCATGGCACAAGCTCATGTTTTCGAGCGATTTAGCTAAAAAACACAAAGGGATTTGCACCACGCCACGCTGTTTCATGGATTGCTGGCTATACCATTCGTCCGTAAACAGCGTGTTCACGATCTCGAAGCCGCGCTTTTCAAGCTCTGCCACGGCGCGGTTGCGCGTATCGATTATTTCTTTTTCTGTTTTTCCAGCCATCGGCTGACTTAACATTGCTTTTCTCTCGCTCATTTTTGATTCCATCCTTTCTTCGTTCAGCCGCGTTCCCGCAGCCATATGTCAATGTTAAGGCTTGCTCGTGTCATTTCGTCCGCGTTTCCGTTGTGTAGTTCATGCTCAAGCAATGCCTGCACGCCAGCACAGGTGACCATCAGTCCGGCTTTCAGGTCGGCTACTTTTTCGTCATGCCCATCCAGCCGAAGCTTGTCTACACCCAATTTTCTGTTGATGTCGTTCACTTCCGCCGCCAGCGCATTCGTCGGCTTGTCATGCCGTTCCTTTTCAGCCCTTACGTTCTTTCGCGCCGCAGCAAATGTGTTGTACGCACCAATCAGCGCCAGCAGCACGCCAAACGCAAGAACGATTTTATCTGCCGTAAGATCGGCCATTACTCCTTCACCCCTTCCAATGCCGTCACCCTTTCTTCCAATCGCTTCACACGCTCTTCCAGCGTGTGGGAGGCTTCGTCCTGCGCCTTGAGGTACTGCGCCATCATGTACCCCGTCACGCCGTCCCGCTGGATGGTCGCCCAGCCGTCCTCCACGCCCAGCACCTTCACAGCCTCGCCGATCGGCACCTTCGCCAGCACAGACGCGGCCTTATCCGGTCGCGTGCGCAAGTTTACCGTGCTGCCGCTGTCCGCCGTTACCACCATGGTCTGCATCGTTTCATCCTCTCCTTTTTCTTCTTCTGTGTCGCTCCAGCCCTTGGGGATGGCGTAGTGCGTCCACGCGTATTTCCCTATCTGTCCATGCACCACGCCGTACTTTGTGCCGCGTGCGTCGATCACCGTACCGTCTCCCAGATATAGGCCGGTGTGCTGCATGATTTCGCCCTTTTGGCGGTAGAGCATTGCCACCGCGCCCTCCGGAAGCTGGTCGATCGTCCCTTTCACGCTCCACGCACCGGAGCGCCATTGGCTTGTGGCTCCGCTTGGTAGCGTCGCGCCCCCCGCCTTGGCACAGGCGCGTGTAAACGTCGCGCAGTCCCAGCAGGTCTTACCGTCCCATTTTGCGCCCACATCAAGGATGTTGGTGGTGTACTCCGGGTACTGCTTCGCCTGCTTCTGGCGGCGTGCGGGAGAACATGTCCAGCCCGTCGCGCCGTAGATGTAGCCATCCCCGACGTGAGCAAGGGCAAAGGCTACTGCGTCTTGTGCGCTCACTCATCATCCCTCCCCAGCTTGTGTAACAGCGTCCCCAGCAGGTATCCCAGCCCCAGCGCCGCGCCGCACCACGCCAGCAAAACAAGCGCACCTAAGAGTATCATCATACGCACCACCTCCATTTATCAGCAAGTTGGTTGTAAGTTTGTTGTAAGTTGGTTCCAAGTTGGTTCCAAGTTGGTTCCAAGTTTCACTTGCCATCAGCTTCCGCGTCCAGCATCTTGCGCACCTGCTCGCGCCAGCGCTGGGGCACCTCGTCGATGGTCATGCGCCCCGCGTCAATCCAGCGGTAGTAGATTTTAGCCATGGTCTGCACCTCCTTCTGTCTCTGCCAGCATCCCCGCCAGCTCCATCAGCGCTTCATCCTGCTCCATGGCGCGGGTTTCAAGGGTGGTCAGCCGCTCTTCAACAGTCGCGCCCTCTGTGCCGTTCTGGCGGGCGATAGCCAGCAGCTCGTCAGCCTCCTCCTGCGTGATTTCCAGCGCGTCCGCAAGGGCGGTAATGCGGGCAATGGCCACGCTTGCGGTAAAGGGTATGCCGCCGCTCAGGCGGTTGTAGAGTACCGTATACTTGGGTGTGTGTTGGGTATCCAATAGGCATCCTTCCTTTCTTTTCAGTCGTGGGGGATGGGCTAAATATCCGTCACAGCGCGTTCGAGGGCGGCTGTGCTGGCGGCTTGGGTGCTGGCCTGTGCTGACAGGGATTTCAGCAGGATAGCGGGGGACTGCGTGTAGGTGGCCGTTATGCTGTCTCCGTCCGTCAGCAAGGTATTTACCCCATCCAGCGCCTTGATTTCAGCTCCGCCTGTTGCGGTAAAGGGGACAGGTGTAGCTAGCGTGTAGGCAATTTGGACGGGAGTGCCTGCGGCGTATTGGGCGGCGAGGTAAGCATTGAATTCATCCACAGATGTAAACAAATCTCTCATTAAGTCTATTGTTGTATAAATAAAACCGCCTTTGTTCCCACCAAACACTCTATAAAAATGCGAACAAATAATATTTATTATATATGTATCTCCTATACCTGGTGCCGAATTAACAGGTAAATTCCAGTATGTAGCTGTAGATTTGAATTTTAATGTATCTCCGTCCGGCGTTATCAGCTTCCACGTCTCCACCCCTTCGCCCGTCTGCGCATCCACTTCCCCGCTGTAGATTGTGTGAGGGAGGGTTAGTGTGGTGGTTTGGGCGTCCTCTTGTCGCTCCACCTTTACGCTATTTCTCCCGCTGATGGGGCGGATGTTGTCAGGCGATGGTGTCCCTGTTCCCGCTTGCGTTGGGGTGAAGGTGACCTTGCACTCCGTCAGCCCCACACCGCCAAGCGCGTCCTTAACCACCACAGGATTACCGCTCACCTCAGCCTTAGGGCACAGCACGTCGATGATGTGTGCGCTGCTCCACGGATTGGTGGACGTAATCGCAGTGTCGTCGATTTGGGGCGCGTCAAGACCGTCTCTGCCATCTTTGCCCGGCGATCCATCCGCACCGTCGGCTCCCGGCACGCCCTGCGGGCCAGTCGCTCCCGTGTCGCCTTTTTCGCCCTTTTCGCCTTTTTCGCCTTGTGCACCCGGTATGCCTTGCGGGCCAGTTTCGCCAATCGGCCCCTGTGGTCCCTGCGGCCCTTGCGCACCGACAAAGTCACCGTTCTCAAGCTTGGCCTCGACGCTCTTTACAAGGTCGTCCGCACGCTTCACCGCCGCAGCGGTCTCCTGCTCCCGCGCCGCTTCGGCCTGTTCTCGGTTCGCCTCCGCCGTCTCCCTCGCGGCCTCGGCCTTCACGCGCTTATTCTCCGCACCTGCACGCAGCCGCTCATTCTCCGCACGCGTCTCCTCGGCCTGCCCTCGCGCTGTTTCCGCAGCCACGCGCTTCCTCTCCGCCGCCTGCCGCGCCGCCTCTTCCGTCACGATCCCCGACGCCGCAGCTGCCGCATCCGCCGCGCTCTTCGCCGCCGCAGCCTTGTCCGCTGCTGTCTGCGCCAGCGCCTGCTCAAATGCCGTAGGGTAAGCCTGCTCGATTTTTTTATCTACCATAGGCAGCGGATTTACGTAGATAAGCATCCGATCTGAGTGCCAAACAACGTCGTTGTTCGCAATGATTTCAACATAGGCGGTCTTTCCGCCCTCATGCTGTGTAATGTTCCGCGTGATCTCCGCAAGCCCGTCCACGATCTCGATGCTGTCCGCGCCAGCGCTGCCGAAGTCGATATGCAGATAGGCCGTCCCGCCGGGATACGCCGGGAGCCCCTCGAATCGCAGGGTGAATACCTTGTTGTCCCGCTCCATGCCAACGACGACCGCACGCGGCGAAGGCGTCCAGCCCTTAAATCGTACCGTTGCCTCCATGGTTCCCCTCCTCTCCGGTTACAATTCCCGCAAGCTCGATAAGCGCCGCGTTGGTATCGCCAAGCCACGCCCGAAGCTCCGCGTTTTCACTTTCCAGCGCCGCGCAGCGTTCCTTCAGCGAGGGTTCGCGCAGCTCTTCCAGTTCCTCAGCGGTGTAGGGCGTAAAAAGATAGTATTCCTCAACAATGTCCTCCGCCTCGCGTCCCTCCACGCCGGGAACGTCAATGACCTTTTTCACGTCTTTCCCGCCGGTTTCCGGATACTCCGCAACGGTCTCGTAATGCCATTGTTCTTCTACCGCTTCCACCGCGTCTGTGTGGATCACCCGAGATTTTTGTTCGAGTTTTCCCATGCTGGGATTGTACCCGTCCAGACGCACGAAATTACTATCATAGATCGGCAGCATAGCTGTCCCTCCTTTATGCTATTCTCTCCCACATGTACACAGCCAAGTAAGGCGGCATGGAGGATGCGCTGCCTGTGTCTCCGTGAGAGTGTGTGCCATTCCCGCCCTTAGTTTCGGTCGTTTTTGTAACAAGCGCCCCGACTGTGGTTGAGGTTTCAGCAAAATAATTTCCGCTGCCGCTCACCTCATCCTGTACAAGCGGGGCCCGACTGAACAAGTGCGCGTGCGTCGGCATTTCCTTTTCGGTCAGCTGGTGACTACCAGTCGTGTGCTTATGTGTCTTCGCGCCGCCAGTGCTCCCTGCGGCATACGTCGCGCTTGCTGCCAAAAGGAAGCGGCTTTCCAACGCTTGCCACGTCCCGCCAAACAAGGAGGCGGGGGAAGTAGACACCGTAGAGATGTAGATCGCGCCGACTGGATACGCCTCGCACCCAAGAGCTTTCCAGCTGCTGAATTGTCCATCGTTGACCCTTTTTCGCCACCACGCATTAGATAGCGTTCCGAGGGTCGGAAGATAAAATTGGTAAATCCAGTTGGTCGCCTCGTTATAGGAGGCTCCATCGCTTACAATGTTGACCAGCACCGCCCACGTATTTGATTCCGGGATATGTAAGGCGCTTGGCGACACAATATAGATTCCACTCTTATACGCTGTATCACAGTCTGTGATCGCGGTTCCGTCTGAGAGTGGGAACGCTCCCACGTCCTCTGCTGTCAGCGTAATATTGCCGCTTTCAACCGGCTTTCCGTTGATGCTCAGATTTTCTATACTGCCCGTTTCGCCCTTCGGGCCCCGCGGACCGGGCGCGCCAGTTTTTCCCTGCGGCAGCGCAAACGAGAGCACCTTGTGTCCGTCCTGCTCCGTCACGGTCACGGTCGGCGCGGCGTTCTCCGCCAGCATCGTCACCGTGCCTGTCATGCCGTCGATCTTCTGCGCCGCCGCCTCTGCCACGCTGGCCTTGCTGTCGGCGTTGCTCGCCGCCGTGTTCGCCGCAGAGGCGGCCTTGTTCGCCGCGCTGGCCTTTGTGTCGGCGTTGCTCGCCGCTGTGTTCGCCGCCGCTGTGGCCTTTTCCATTGCCGCCACCTGCGCCAGCAGGTCAGACAGCGAGGGAACAACGTTTTCCGGGTCTACGATGGTATCCGTTGCCGCTTGCAGCATCGAGCCGTCCCCGGCGAAGATCGTCGCAATATCGCCGTTCATCGCCAGCCGGATCACCAGCGAGAACCGCCCCGGCACGTTGTAGCACGCCGCAAGAAGTGTCACGCTCGCCTTGTTCCCGCTTACGCTGCCGCTGATCGGCACCGTGCTCCTGTCCGCACGGATAAAGTATGCGGAAACAGACGCGCCAGTCAGCGTCACCGCCGCCCCGCCGCGTTTGACGCTGATCTCAAACGTGTGTCCGTTCTTGTCCCCAGTCGCAAACACAGGCCGCAGCGCCTCCCGGATTATCCCCCGCGCAAGGTCTGCGTCATACGCCAGCGTTACATTCGCCATCCGCTTCACCTTCTTCCAAAATCCGCCCCAGCGCCTGCAGGGCAAGCACAAACCTCGCCATGTTCTGCTCACCGCACACGCTGACCTGATTCAGAGACGCAATGACCTTTTCAACCGTTTCGCGTTCATGCTGGTTCATAATATTCTCCTTTTATTTATGGCTAAGGAACCAATACGTTTTCCCGTTCGTTGCTGTTACCTGATGCCATTCGAGGCGCGACTGTGCATATCCGGCTACAATAATCGTTTCATTAGTTAGTTTGCTATATTTTTGAGCCGTAACCCAATTTTGAGTGGCTACATTATGACCTCCAACGGACAATTCGCCAAATACGCCTTTATCCATATCGCAATGCCCGCCGATTAAATTGTCGGCGCTTACGCTTTTCGAGGAAAAACTTTCTGTCCATCCCTCTACGGCCTCAAATTCATCCATTGTTACATATCCATCAAGATCAATCTTAGACGCGCTGATCCTGATTTTTTCCGGGCTTTGATTGATTGCCGATACAATGCCGTCCTTAGACACCTTGAGTTCAATCGCTGCATTCGCGCCGTCGATAGCGATTTCCGCAGAGGACAGCCGCCGCCCCTGCTCGTCAACCACGGTTTTATCGGCCTTGAGCTTGATCTTCGCGTTCGCGCCGTCAATGGCGATTTCTGCCGAGGAAATCTTGTTGCCGTTTTCCTCCGCCTTTGCCGCCACCAGCGTAATGCGCTCGTCCTGCAGGCGAAGCTCACCGTTGATATCGGTAATGTATCCCATGGCCTTATTTGCCGCGCTTCCCGCCCGGCGGGAGGAGCGTGCGGTTTTGACGCTGCTGCTCCGCAGCTCGGCAATCATGCTCGATAGGTCGCGTGCGGGGGAATCCAGCGTCAGCTGCACAGCGTCTGGGGCGGATACGAGATCGCCGTAATTCATGGCCGTGATCCACTTCTCCTGCGCATCGCCGTATTCCGCCAGCGCCACGCGGCACATATCCCCCAGCGCAAAGCGGTCGGCGGGTTCGCCCGTCTGCTCTGCCAGCACCAGCGCCGATACCGTGATCGTCGTGGCGGGGTTCTTGTGCGCCGCCAGATATTTACGCGCATAGGCCAGCGCCTTGTCCTGCGGCGCATCGTCCGCCAGTCCGGCCAGCTCCTTCTCCACCGTCCCCCATACGTTTCGCGTGTCCGCATCAAGGTGTCCGTCCGGCAGCGCGTCGGAGACCGCTCGTGTGCATAGGTCGCGCCTGTCCTCGTCAATGGATACGCTTTCCATGTTCCGCGATAACCGGCACTCGCACACGGGCGATTCTCCCAGCTTTCGCACGCCTAACCGCCAAGGCACGGCGCTCTGGTCGTAGGTCAACGCATAGCCGTTCGCCTTCTTCACCGCCGCGAAGATGGCTTCCAGCGCGTCCTCCCGGTCGGTGTCGATGGAGTAATTCTCCGTCGTTGCCACGCTCCCAAGCGCCCAAAGCGTGAAATCCTGCTGCTTGTCCAGCAACGCCTGAAGGATGCTCCCCATGGAGCCCGAAAGCGTCGTTTCCGCGCTCGTCAGCATGTCGCCCAGCGTACAGATGCCGTGCTCTAGCACAACCTCCCTGTCGCCCATGATCGTCATGTTGACCTCGGTCACGCGATAAATACCGAGGCTTTTTTCGCCGCCGTCGTACAGCTCCACCCAGCGGCCCAGCACAACCGGCGGTTCTCCCTCCGGCAGGATCATCGTCGCCGTGCTTAGGGCGTTGAGCGTGATATTCGCCGTCAGCATGGACGGATGGAGTCGTGCGATCTCCGCAAAGTTCGCATCCAGCAGTCGCGGAAGCTTTACCATTTACGCCCACCTCCCGTAACTCCTGAATACGGCGGTGCAGGCCGTGTCTGCCGTTATGGTGATCGTGCTCGCCCGGTTCCCCGGCACAGTCAGGTCGTCGCTGCTCTCCGCCGTCCGCTTCATCAGCAGGGACACGCCGTCGATCTTGATGGACAGCCGCCCGCGCTCGTCGTGCGTGATAAACAGCGTGTTCCCCTTCGCCAGCGCAATACTGGAGATCGTCACCGCGCTCGTGTCCGTCTTTAGGGTCACAAGCCCCAGCGTCCCTCCGGATGCCGTTATTTCAGCCTCTAGCGTTGCCTCCGGCGCGTCGCCCACCGGGGCTATGGTTGTGCTGCCCTGCTGCGTCGCCGCCGTAATTCTGACCACGGCGGGCGATTCCGATTGCCAGTAGGGCACGTCGTAGGCCGTGAACGTGATTTCTCCCTCGCCCGTCCATTTTAACGCGCTGTCCACCGCAGGAAGCGCAGAGCATACGCACCGCAGCCGCTTCCCCGGCTTGTCGGAGGTTGCCAGCCAGCCTTCGCCGACCGCCCATCCGCGCACCTGCTGCATCAGCTCCTCCCGCCGCGCAATGCTCGCCGTATGCAGCTCAAACCGCACGGCGACCGACACGCTCTCTCGCGCCTGACGCATCAGCCAAAGTCCGCCGTTCGGCCTCGTGCTCGTCTTGGCGGTCAGCTTGGGAGCCTTGTGCCGGATGTCCTTAACGATCACCTCCGGGCCGATGTCCTGCAGCCCCAGCCCGTTGAAATATACGTCGTACCGCGTCCTCATCCGCTATACCTCCCAGCCCACGCCCCGCGCTCGATCTGCTGTCCGACAATAGGCGCGACCAGCACGCCCACCTGTTTACCGTCCATCTGCACCGCCGCGCCGCTCAGACTGGCCGCAATCGCCGCCGCCATCCTGTCATAGTCCAGCGCCGGAGCCTGCCCCGTGCCGCTTCGGTAGTCCTCCGCATTGGGGCGGGAAAGCACCGTCTCGCCCTTATGCAGATAGGTGAGATAGTTGTCGTATGGCACGTAATCCAGTCCCTTTGCGTTGCTTGCCGGGGGCGTGTACGTAATACCCGCCATGTTGATCGTCGGCACGGTGAGCCCGCCCAGCCCGAACGCCTGCTCATAAAGCCCGCGAAATGTCGCCACCTGCTGGGAAAGCGTGGAAATAGTCTCATTCATAGCGTCCGTCACGCCCGATCCGGTTTCCAGCATGGCCGCTCGCGCCTCGTCCTTGCGGTTCAAGTCGTCAATCAGGGTATCTACCTGCGTCCGCATGTCGTTGAACGATTCATCTACCGCCAGTTTCGCGTCCGCCATGCCCTGCGCTGCCGCCTGTCTCGCGTCCTCGGCGGACTTGTACTGAGCCGTCACGGTGCCTAGCTGCTCGTCCGACGCGTTTACCAGTGCGTGGAGGATCCCTATGCTGTCGGCGGAGCCGTCAGACAGCGCCGCCAGCATATCCGCGTCAATTCCTCGCGCCTGCGCAAGGCGAATGTCCTGCGCATAATTTGCCCAATGGCTCTGTTGGCTCGACAGCGCCTTGGTAATATCGTCAAGGGTCTTGCTTACCTCCTCCGGTGCGCTTTCAAACGCGCCCGTGATGCCGTCCACGGTCTTCCGCGCATTGGCAACCGCGTCCGCGCGGTACGCCGTCGCCTTGTCCAGCGCGGTATTAAGGTCGGTCATCGCGGAAATTTCATCTTCGGTGGCGTTGGTATAGTCCCTTTGTGCGATTGCTGCCTCTGCCGTCTCTGCCTTGTATCCCTCGGCAGCGGCTGTTGCGTACTCGGCCTGTTGTGCCGCTTTTTCTTGGTTTTCCGTGGCTTTTCCCATTTCGGCATTTAATGTTTCCAAATCAGCCCGCGCCGTTTTTATAGAGCCATCCAATGCGTCGAGGTAGTCAAAAGCACCTTTATCCTTGCTTCCAAGTTGTGTGGCGTTGTAGCGCATTTCATAAAATCTGCGCTGTGCTTTATACTGGCTCTCCAGCTTTTCTATGGGCTCTCCCGTTGCCGCAGAGATTTCCTCCAGCTTTTTCTTCCGCTTATCCTCCAGCTCCGCAATCTCGGAATTTTTTAGCCAGATTTCGACTTGTTTATCTACGACATTCTGCGCCGCCTGTGTCGCAGCATCCGCATAAGATGTCGCAGAGGCTTTTAATGCGTCATACATTTCCAGCGCATGCACCGCTTCTGCGTTCTTCCGCAGCTCTTGGGTGTTGACGCGCAGGCTTCCGCTGGAATCGTCGATATAGGCGGCAAGCTCCGGCATCACGCCTTGCAGAGCCTCCAGAGCCGCCTTGTATTCCTCCGTTTCCGTCACCGCGTCGCCCTGCTTCTCCTGCATCTCCTCCAGCGCGTCGATCAGATAAAGCACGCGTCCGTATTTGGTGTTGGAGGCGGCGGTCTCGTCGTTCAGCGTGTCGGAGATGCTATCCATGTTCGCCTGAAACGCGTCGCCCGCAAACAGGCCGTTAATCATATTGACAACCGGCGTGATCGCGTCCACCAGTCCCTCGCCGATCTGCGCCTTCAACGTGTCGATGTTTTCCGACAAAAGCTTGGTGGCGTTGGCGTAGCTGTCCGACGTTCGCGCAAAGTCGCCCTGCGCGTCCGCCGTCGCATCCAGCAGGTAGTTATACCGCAGCGTCGCCTGTTCCGCCTGCGTCATCGCGTCATAGGCCTTTGTGATGCCCTTGGACATGGCGTAGGCCTCCAGGTTCGCCACGCTCATGTTAACGCCAAGCTGCCGCAGCGGCTCGGTCTCGCCCGAAAGACCGGAGCGGATCTTGTCAAACGCCATATCGTAGTCCAGATTGTAAAACGAGGCCATGTCACCCGTTAGCCCCGCGAGGTTGGTGGACATGCTGACTACTTCATCGTCCGCTAACCCCATGCTTTTCAGCATCGCGCCAATGGTGCCGGTATACTGCTTCGCTTTCAGCTCGGACATGCCAAAGGAGCTCTTCGCCGCCTTCGCCCACGCGTTGATGGTGTCCGCCCCTTCGCCGAACGTCACATCCACCACGTTCTGCACTTCCGCGAGATTGGAGGCAAGGGAAATGGATTCTTCCGCAAACTGCTTTGCAGCCTCGATCGCCTGCTTTACCATATCCGAGGCCGTGATTCCCTTAAATACTTCCTTCCAGCTGCTTCCTGCACGCTGCGACTGCCCTTCCAGCTCGTCGCCCAAGCTGCGCCCCTGCCGCGCAGCCTCCTGAATGCCCGTATCGAACTCGCTTGAATCCAGCCTAAGCGTCGCAAACAACTCAAAGAGCTTCATCGGCCTCATCGCCTCCCAGCTTTTTCAGGATGTCGCCGATGATCTCCCCGGCGCTCCTCTCGTCCTTCTCCTGCCGCCCAAATATTTCCCCGTATTGTGGATAGCTGCTCTTTCCCATGGACGCGTACTGCACCACCAGCCACAGCGCGTTGCCAAAATAGGCACGCTTGCTTTCCTCCTCCGCCTCCGCGCACATCAGCAGGGAGAGGCTTCGCACGTCCTCCGGGCGGTATTGATACAGGACTTTACTCAGGCGTTGCGGGCCATGCGCAGCGCAAAGATAAAAAAACGGAGCATATCCTCAAAGGCCGCTCCGCTCAAAAGCTTGACGGTCTTCGCCCAGTCCTGCTCCGCGATTTCCTCCGGGCTCTTGCCGTCCAGCGCACCCAGCAGCCCATAGACCGCCCCGGGTTTTTCCGTCAGAAATACGGGCATCAACTGCATCAAAAGCGCACCCGTGCTCGTATCCTTCTCGTCCGTCATCAGCTTTTTCGCGGCCTTCACGTCCGCGCAGTCAAGCAGCTCTGCCGCGTAGGGCAGCGCCTTCGCCATGTTGCCAAATGCAACGCTCGTCTTCATAAAGGGAACATCCTTTCTTGTTGCCATTTTGTACGTTTCGCGCTATGCTTTCCTTCAAGGAGGTGGCTTTATGCCAAAGTTTTTGAGGGTTATTGGGGTTCTTTTGCTCGTTTTGTCCGTTCTTTCGTTCGTTCTGGTGTCCTATGCGCGGGATTTCTCCGTTCTCATCTCTGGGATGCTGTCCTTTGGTCTTCTCTTCGCCGCCGCTGAGGCGCTTGAATCCCTGCGGGCGATTAAGTCCGCCGTCTGCTCTTCTCCTGCCGAACAATCCAAGGGCGACACACAGCCCCCGACATCGATCAAGTCCGCCGTCTGCGCTTCTCCCGCCTCGGCTCACAACGCTTCCGCATCCTCCGCAAAGGTGATCGGCAAGAAATGCCTGATGTGCGGTCGTCATTTTCCCACAACCGTTGACCGATGCCCGAACTGCAACGCAGCTATGTTCCAAAATATCTACGACGAGAAAAATTAAATCCCGGCGGGGGCGCTTGCCCCCGCCTTTTTGTTACGAAGCCTTGTCAAAAAACACGATCTGGCAGGGCGCGTACTCCATATCGTCCAAGCTGGCCTGATGTGCCGTGAACTCCACCGGGAGCGTGCCCTCGCCCTTATCGGTAAAGGTGAAGTTCGCGCCCGTGATGTTCAGCGCGTTGGACAGCTCGATCAGCACAAAGCCCTCGGACGTGTCGCCCACCCAGCAAAGCTTAGGAATATAGTCGCCGTCCGCAATGTCGGTGCGCACCCTGATTGTGTGCATCTTGCCGCCGGTGTCGTCCGTCACCGTGGCGCACATCAGCGCCCGTGCGAAATTCTCCGGCGTGGCCTCGATCAGCGTTGTTGTCAGCTTCACTGTCCAGCCGTCGTTAACCTCGCTGCCCTTGAACTCGTATCGCTTGCCGTCCGCCTCGATAGCGCGGATGTCCGGCGTACACTCAAAGCTGCCGCCGCCTCGCGTCGCGCCCAGCACGCCTTCGCCCGCCTGAATAAACGTCTTAATCGCCGTCTTCACCGCCGCCGCATCCTTGGCGCTGGCAAAATCAAACCCCGCCAGAAAAATACCAGCGTTGAGCTGCAGCTTTTGAAAGGATTCCGGCCTCAATCCTGTAATCATGTCTTTTCACACTCCTTTAATCGTGATAAAACGCTACCTCATAGCTCGTTCGTCCGCCAATGACCGCCGCGTCCTCCGGATCGTCGTAATAGCTCTGGAAACCCGCGCCGTTGCGATACAGCGCCAGCATTCCGCCGCCGGGGAGCCGTACCAGCGTCCCATCCTCGTGGATTGCCGCCGCAATGCTGTCGAGGATCGCCGCCCGCTGGGCGTTGACGTTCAGCCCGCTCACGGCGCGGCACCATACGATAGCCGTCAATACGCTGCGGCTCATGGCGGAGCCGTCCGCTACCTCAAACGTGATATAGGGGAACGCCGCCCCATCCGGAACGTGCCCGGAAAGATACGCCGGTATCGCCTCGCCGCCAAAGGAAAAGCTTCCCCAAAATGCAGTCAGCGCCTTATGTACGTCCGTCAAGCGCGATCACCTCCGCGTCGCATTGCCGGAACTGCATCTGCGCCGCCTCCGGCGTGGTCATGTCCCGGCTGTCGCTTGTCACGCGAAATACCTTGCCGTCCTTTATCCGCTTCACACGGTCGTTCTGCCCCAGCGTCAGCGTGGGGAGCATCACCAGCGTAAACATCTCACGCGTGCCGGACTGGTAGGCGATCCGCGCCTCGGTCGAGCTCACCCGCGTGATGCCCAGCCGGATTTCCGCGCCGTCCGCCCACGTCTCCACAACGCCGCCAAAGCCGTCCGATGCCGTCCGCTTGTCCAACATCACGCACGCGGTAAAAAAGTCCGTTAGCGCCATGTCAGCCCACCTCCGTAAACATCCGTCGATAAGGCGTCAACCTGGAAAAGAAAGCCTCTTTCCACGTCTTCACGCCGCCTCCGCTGCTGGAACCTCGATTGTAGCTGTACGCGCCAAAGCTCTCGGATACCATCGCACCTGCCGGGTTTTTGTCGTCGTAGGCGCTGATCTCCTCAACCAGCGCCGTAAAAGAGGCGGGGGGGCATAACGCCCACACCCGCCCCATGAAGACCTCGCTCGGCGTGTCCTCGCCGTCCGTCAGCCTGCCGCGCTCCTGACGGTGAACGCCGTCGTGGTACGCGCTGCCGCTGATGTATACATACGGCGCGTCAATCTCCGGATCGAGGATGCCCCCCACAAGGGAGAACTCCCCGTCTCGGTATCCGCGCTCGAAGTAATTCCGGCATGCCTGCATCGCCGCCGCCATGTTCACCGCCATGTCCGCGACCTCCTTACTCCTTTGCCGTCACCGTCGCCGTGCCGGACTTGATGACGCGGTAATCATCCGTGCATTCGCACACCGTCACCATGTGGCCGTTCGTCAGCGTCAGGTCGCTGGTGCCGTCCCAGCTCGTCCAGCTGCGCACGCTCTGACCGTTGCTCACCGCCGGAGCCGCGTTCGCCGCCGCCTTGACCTTGTACAGGTTGGTGGTGGATTCCTTGGCCGGGGTCACGGTCAGCTTGGTCGCGCCGCTGGTGCTGCCCGCCACGCTCTGCACGGTCAGCTCACCCGTGCCGGGGTCAACCACCGTCGCAATCCACAGAGACGCGGGGTTGAACAGCACCGGGATAAACAAGCCGGAGGCCTTCGTCCACAGCACCGCCGGGTCCTCTTCCATCCACTGCGAGACATACACAAAGCGCGTATCCGCCGCCTGCCCCACACTCATGTACGCGCCCGCGTCGATCTCGGGCGGATCGCCCCACAGGCCAGCGCCCATGCGGCCAAGACCGCCGGACAGGCCGAAGAAGGCCACCTTGTTCTCCGGGAAATACCGCTTCTGGGTCACGGCGGGTCTGCCGTCCGTGCCGATGGTGTAGTCCGCGCCGTAGTGCAGATCATTGGTGATCACGCGGTTGATGCCGTACTCGCTGCCGAGGTAGCTTTCCAGCGCGGCAGTCGTCACCAGCGCACCTACAGCAAGCTTGCCGTTGATCGCCATCTGGATCGCGGCGTTCTGCTGCATCTTCCGCAGATTCTTCCGGCTCGTTACGATCCCGGACAGGATCGTGCCCTTGTCCAGCGCACGGTCCACGATCTGCTGCAGCTGGGCGGGGATGTCCGCGTCCACGGACAAATCCAGCTCAAGCGCCGTCTGCTCGGCAGTCACGCCGTAATCTACGGTAAGATCAAGGTTGTTCTCCTTGATCGTCACCTTGCCGGTGGCCAGCAGCTCGTTCTTAGCGACCTTTGTGCGGGTCACTACCTGATCGGCCAGCCGCACGCCGTCGCGCAGTACGTAGTCGTACATCGCGTCCTGCCGCACGCCGGAGCGCATCAGCTCGCGCATCCGCTCGCTCTGGTTGAGCTTCACCTTGATAAGACCCTTCTCCACATTGCGAGTGTCCACAGGCACGCGGAAGGTCTGGTTCGCCTCGGTGTCAAAGCCGTGGAAGTGCGCCATCATGGGCACCTGATACTCGTTGGCCAGCTGCTGCCAGTAGGCCACAATGTTGTTCGTCCGCTCGTCGGGGAACAGCCCGTCAATGGGGTCGTTCTGCCGCTGGACGTTGAAACCCACGTCCAGCCACTCCTTGCTGCTCACAAGGCCAAAGATGCCGTTCTCAAACTGGGGGATATCTGCCATTTCTCTTCATCCTTTCTCCGCTTAGTAGGGGCGCGTCACGGCGGGCTCGGTGTCGATCAGCTTAAAGCCCTTGCCGGTCAGCGCCGTTTTTGCCGCGCTCTGCATCGCCACAGGGAGGCGATTGAGATACACCGTGCCACGCGTCACCACGCTGCCGGGCATGTCGCCGCTGGATACGTCCACGTCCTCGTAGACGATGCCGACGGCGCTAGCGTCGTTGCTGGGCCAGATGGTGCCCATGGAGATATACTTGCTGCCGTCCGTCGCCGTGGTGGCCTTGGACTGGCTCATCTGCCGGGTTTCACGGGCGCAGTTCTCCGCGTCCGCCAGGAATGCGCCGGGGGCATAGCCCCGACCCTTTGCGCTGCCAATAAAGCTCATATTACTTTGTCTCCTTTCCTGCTCCCGTATCGGCGGGAGCGCCATACATGCTGGTTTGATATTCCGCCGCGATCTTTGCCGCACGGCCCGTGCCGTGGAAGCTGCCGCCGGGGGGAGGGGTCAGCGGGGGCGTACCCTCGCGCTTCACCTCGCCAAATAGACCCGCGTGGCCGTCCTTTATGCCCTTGACGATAGCCTCGCCGTCCTTGAGCTTGTCTCCGTCCATCTCCACCTTGTCCAGCTCCACCGTGTTCAGCAGCAGGTCAAGCGCCGCAGGGTTCGCGCCAGCGGCTTCCAGCGCCTTGCGGATCAGCGCCTTTTTCCCGTCGTTCACCCGGCCCTTTTCCACCGCCGCCTTGTACGCGTCAAAGTCCGCCTGCACCTGTGCCGCGTCGCCTCCGGCCTTTTTCGCCGCGTCGAGGTCGGCCTTGAGCTTGTCGCGTTCCGCCGTGAGTGTGTCCACGGTCTCGGCCTTGGTCTTTAGCTCGTCGCGCTCCGCCTTGATACTATTTACCGTCTCAAGGTGCGCGGTGAGGATTTCCTCCGCCTTGTCCTCGTCAATGCCCAATGCCTTCAAAAATTTGTGCGTGATCGCCATGTTCTCAATCTCCTTTATGTCGGGGGCTGTGTGTCGCCCTTGGATTGTTCCGCCCCCCCGCTGTGTGCCGCAGGGCGCGGTGTATGCAAACGGCGGAGCGCTGTGTGTCGCGCCCTGCCGGAATTGCCAAAAGAAAAGCAGCCGCCGTGGAAATTTCCCCGAAAGCCGCTCGATTATTTGAATCCGCGTGAAAGATAATCCGCGTAGACCTCGCCCAGTCGCACTTGGGCGTAATCGCCCAATAGGCTATCGCGGATAAAGGGACGCGCCGCCATCTTCCGCGTGCCGTCATGGACAAACGGTGAATATTCTACGTCTGTCCCCACGTCCACGGTGTCCTCACCGCTCCGCGCCACCTCGTAGTCGATACTGCTAATCAGGTTGCCGGAATCTATGATCGGTTTCCCGTAGAGGGTATACATGCCATCCGTCACAAGCCCCACCGATTCAACACCGACAGCCCGGAGCGCGGCCTTCTTGTTCTTTTTGAGCCGCTCGCGCACCTCGCCCGAATAGTCGCGTATCGTCACATCGGCAACCTTCCGCCCCATGCCTTACATCGCCTCCACCTTCACGATCTTTCCGTTCTTGTCCAGCGCCTCCGTGGATAAGAGCACCCGTGGGCGGATGTAGCAATGGCAGTTGATGACCTCGTGCGCTGGGCCTGCCGGGTCGCCGGGGTAGTGCATAGCCGTCCCGGGGAACACGTCTCCGTGCATCACCCGCACGCCGTCACGCGCCATGTGCTCCTCGCGGCTGTTGACGAATCGGCACTGCCACTCGTCAACGATCCGCACGCCCTGCTCGGCGGCCTCGTCCTCCGCGTCGCTCCGCGCCTGCGCCTGTACCCGTGTCCGCTCGGTCTGCGCCACTCGCCGCGCCTGCCTGACGCTCTGCCCCGTCACGGCGCGAATCCGCTGAATGATCTTTGTCTGGCTCTCGCCCAGAATGCACGCCTGCGCCAGCTCGCCTTGAAGCCGCTGTCGGACATAGACGTTTTGTCCCAGCCGTTTGTAGGCCAGCTTGGAGAACGGGCCCGCCTCGCTGGTGATCGCCGCCGCTACCTGCCGCCGCGTCGGCGCGGCAAAGGATACGTTCACGCCCGCCCGATCCGCTCCAGCGCTGATAAGCTGCTGCACCTCGCCCAAATTGTCCATGTATACGTCCGCCATAGCCTCCCGAATCTCTCCCGCTGCCAGCGCCCCGGCGCGGTTGATCTCCTCCATGATGATCTCCTGAACGCGATAGCGCCGCACAAGCTCCCGGTAAAACCCGGCCTTCCAGCGCTCGATCTTCTCCGGCGTGTCGTAAAAGGAGGGCGGCTTTTTCACGCCATCCTCCACCCGCTGAATCTCCCGAAGGAAATCCTTGATGCCCTCCACCGATGTTTTCAGCGCCTCGGTGTACGCCGTCAGTATCCGCCTTTGGAGCTGCCGCTCGATCTCGTCGCCCCTCGTTAATGCGCCCACGTTACTCCTCCGTCAGCGTCTTAGCGGATGGAAGCCCCGCCGTCTCCTCCTCTGCCAGACGCTTCATAATGCCCGGAATGTCCTCCTGCGGGATCATCGGGTTCAGTTTCAGCCGTGTCTCCCGGTCAAGGTCGCCTCCCGCCGCGTAAATGTTTTGAATCGTCTCGGTGCCGTTGGCGATTGTCCGCCGCTTGAACGCGATCCGCTCTGTTTCCACGCCCGCCAGCCGGAGCACCCCCTGCATAAACGCGAACGCCTGCCACTCGAACGCGTCCACCTTGAGATTGAGGTTCAACGTCGCCGTCTCGATGGCGACGTTGGTTAGGCTCCCGCCCGTGATCTCGCTGAGGTTGGTCGCCATGTAATCCTTGTACAGCGCCGTTTCCAGCAGCGTTAGCGCCGCCTGCCGCGCCGCGTAGGGCACCTCAAAGGCCTGTGGCGTTGCCGTGGAGCTCGTCGTGCCGTCGGACATGTTGACGACGGTCTTGAGCTTGTGAATGGTCTCCAGCATCAGCGCCACGTCCCGCGACGACCCGCCGAAGTTGTTGAGCACCCAATACACATCGTTGGCCTTGTCCAGATTGTCTCCAAAGTCGGATAGGATGCGGTCGTACAGGTCGATTTTGGAGCGGATCGCCAGCGTCAGCTCCGTCCTACGCATCTCGTTGGCGTACAGCGGTATGATAGGCAGCGCTCCGCCGTAGTTCTCCCCGCCAAGGACTTGCGCCCCCAGCGCGTCCCGGCGGATCGTCTGCTTGTACGCCCGCTTCGGCTGGCTGACGGCCATGCGCTCGCCGCTGTTGTCCATCACCGTCACACCGTCCGGCTCAAACACGCGGATCACCAGCGGCTTGCTCTTGGCAAGCTGGTAAAACTGCAGACCCACCATCGGCTCGCCCGTGACCTCGTCCAGCAGCGCACAAAAGCCGCTGTTCTCGTCCACATACGCCCGCAGCAGCTCTAGGTGGTCGCTATTCCAGTAGCCCCACGCCACCCCGTGCACGAGCGCCCATACGCCCATCTGCCCCAGCAGCGTGTCAAAGCCCAGCCCCAGCCGCGTCTTAGCGCCCTCGTCCAGCGTCACGCCGTTGCCGAGCAGATACTGCGCCTCCTGCAGCACAAAGCGGCGGAAGAAGTCGGAGTAAATGCGGTTGCCCGGGATTTCCTCGTTCACGATCTTCTGCCGCTTTTCTCCCGTGGCGTGGCCGTCCGCGTCCTTTACGTCGGCCTCTATCATCCCCGCCTTGAGGATCACCTTTCGCCCTACCGTGTCGTTCTCGGCGCGATAGTAGCGGTTGGCAACACCCGCGTTTTTGAAGCCCTCGCTCCGCTTGTAGGCCGTCACGGCGGCTACCGCCGCGCTTGTCTTGTCCGGCTCCTTCAGCCAGTCCTGCCATGTGTAGTCGGTAAACATGCCGTCACCTCTCGATATTCAGCCGATCCCGGTCAAGGATTCGGCAGACACACGCCGCACTGTCCGGCGCGTCGTCGTGCTCCGCGTCCTCCGTGTAGTCCATGATCTGATCAATATACGCCTTGTCCGTCCCCTCCAAAAAAACAATGTTCTTCCACCATTTCCGCAGAAAGGAGGAGATTTTGGCGTACTTGTTCATTTTTTCCGCGTACAGCCGCACCAGCCCGCCGCGCCGCCGAAGCTCTCGTCCCAGGTATCCCTTGTCACCGTTGGTCTCACAGTAGATCGGCGCACACATCAGCCGTCCGCACTCCGTCAGCGCCGCGTCCATCACCGTGTCTACATGCGTGCGCCACAATCGCCCATAGACGTATAGCGTATCGCCCACCCGCTTGCCGCAGGTCAGCGCCGTGTAGTCCTCGCCGCCGTAGGCCGCGTCAATATGCGCCACGCCGTCCCGCAGCAGCACCGCGTCACGTGTCCAGCGCGGGGGCGTGTCGAACAGCGCGTTCTCCGCCGCAATGTGCCGCAGCTCATAGTTTGCCGCAAACAGGCTCGGCGACATGGAGCTTTTGAGCGCCGTCAGCTTCTCCGGGCTGATCAAGCCCGTGGCGTAGCAGTCATACCGCTCCGGCTCCGCGACCAGCGTGAAAGCGTCCTCGATATGCCACGGCGTGCCGATGAACACAATTCGCCCGTCTCGCGTGACGATGTTCCGCAGCTCCTGAATAACTCCCTTGGTGCGCTCACGCTCTGCTCTGCTGATGCGGTCATTGAGGTTTACAACGTCGTCGCACACAATCAAATCTGCGTGCTTACCCGTCATAGAGGACCCGCATCCGATGCCGATTAGCTGCTCAGCGCCGCGCGGCGAATCGTATACGCTCACCGTCAGGCAGTTCCCGCCAGATTTGAGCAGCTGCACGTCCTGCTGCATGAGAATCCGCGCCATGTAGCCAAACGCCTCGTTTGCAAAGACCTTTTTGGCCTGAGCGATACTCTCCACCACGTCGCTGTCCGTCTTGCGCATAAAGATCGCGTTTTTGCCGTGGTTGAGAACGCACCACATAGCCAGCGCCACGGATAGGCAGGACGACTTGTAGGACAGGCGGTGCGCTTGGAGCGTATAGTCCTCTGCACCGTAGATAATGTGCTGCATCCAGCGCCCGTGCAGCTCGTCCGTCAAATCGCGGAATCCGCACATCCGACCAACGGCGGCTGGATGGTATCGCCAGATGTTCCACACCTCGTCCCGCGTCAGCGTCGTCATTTTACCTCGCCCCGCGTCTCTCTCAGCAGCTTATCAATGTCGGCTTTCGCGTCCTCGGACAGCGTCGGCGCTTTGACGGTTACAACGTCTCCGGGGTCCTCGTCGATGACTTTCATCAGATACTGGATCGCGGCGAGGTTCCCGTCCGCTGCCATCTTGATAAGTCGCATTGCTAAGGCTTGCCGGAGCGTTTTCCCGTTCTGTTGCGGGGTATCAACCAATTCGAGCGCGATTTCTTTAATCGTCTGCGTCGCCCGTTTTTTTTCCGTTGACTTCGCGTTCGCTTTCCGTGCGTCCAAGGTGTTGCCCTCGCCGGTTCCGAAAAGCTTTCGACCGCGCTGCAGGTTTGCCAAACTGTTCGGATGCTTGCCCTTGGGGTACTGTTTTGTTTCCTTCTCCTCGGCCATTTGCTCACCGCCTGATGATTACCTCATGATTTCTCCCGTCCCGCGATTGATGCTGTAATAGCTCCTCCGTCGGTTGATTGCCGGGGGGCGCCCTTTCAGCGTCCCGCCGTTTTTAAGGCGCAATCTTGCCCATCCCGATCCGCTTGCCATCTAAAATTACCCCTTTCTTTTTACAGCCGCGGCCTTGTTGCCGTTGTTGCGCCCGCGCATACCCGTTGATTGGTTCCCGCCCTTCGGCGCGTTCGCGTGATACTTCATCCGGCGCGTTTTTGCTTCCGACGTACCCTCGAGGTGCGTTGCGCTTCCGGTTTTTATCTTTTTCCCTGAACCGCTTGCCATGATCTTTTTCCCCTCACGATTCTTGCTTTTGTGTAGTCTATGGTCTTGTATCTGCCAATGAGGCTGTCGAACGCGCCCCGATAGAAGTCGAACAGCTCCGCGTTCTCCTCAAAGTCAAACTGCTCTAGGCACGACGCGCTTCGCAGATTCGCGCTCCCCGTCAGGACGTAATGCTCTCCGCTGTGCGTTTCCAGCAGCAGAATTTTCATGTGGGTGTTGCAGAATGCCACCTGCATCTTGTCGTCTATGTCCAGTTCCTCATACAGATACGGGATCAAATCCGTTTTATAGTGGCTATAAAAGTATCCGGACAGAAGCAGGTTGATTTTCTCCACGTTGCGGAAAAGCAACAGGTTTTTGAAACTGTCTACGTTGTTCTCCGACAGCGACAGCGTGGAGCAGTAGATGGTTTTGAGGTCGATACCGCGATACATAACAAGCGCCTCCGGCAAATCCCCAAAAATGAAATTGCCGGGAACGATGCAGGTAGTCCGTGCGTTGCGTTCCAGAGAAATTCTCCTGGCGAGGTCTTTTGCGTAGGCAAAATCCGCCTTGTTGTAAATGGCTGACTTTGCCATTTTGGGCTTGAGTATGCGTGTCTGCTCATCCTCGTCTACGAGGGAAAAGTCGGCGATGGAAAAGTCAATGTCATCGTCGAGTGTGATTGTATCCGGAAGGTGAATCTCCGGAATATCGAGGTTGAAATCGTCGCTCATTTTTTCGCAACCCACCCGCAAAAATTCAGATGACGCCAGAACATCTGGATATTTGTAAATCCAGCGCCTCTTAAAAGCTCTTCATTCCATTTCGGCTTTAGGTTCACGAGGACGCCACGCAAGCTTCTGCGCTTCTCGCTGATCTGCGTCTCGGAATAGCCATTCGCACGTTTCTGCGTATAATAGCAATCTGTTAGCAGATCATCCGTTTCCGCGTCTTCTCCTTGCACTTTTTCAACAAGGATGATCGCGCCCCCCTTTGCCGTGTGATCGTAGACTTTTTTGAGGAGCTGCTGCCGCTCCTCGATTGGCACGAATTGCAGCGACAAAATGAAAAGCGTCAGGTCAGCAATCGTTTGTGGGTATTGCTTGGTAATGTCATAGCAATATGTCTGCATTGCTCCGCAGCTTATCCATCCTGAGTACTCCTTGTTTACCGCCTCAATCATAGCCTCACTATTATCAACGAGGAAGCTATGAATCCGTGCTCCGTATTTCTCCAGATACGGATAAATCGACAACCCGTTTGAACATCCAATATCAACAATATTTGATATTTTCCCGTCTTTCCTAAGATATTTTTCTCAGATCGCAAATGTCAATTCGCGCATCTGTTCGTACCCTGGGATGGACCGTGCAAGCATATTGGGAAAGCACTTTGCTACATCGCTCCCGAATTGCCATTTTTCCTTTGGGATAATATTGTCAATTTCGCTCATTGCTTTTCTCCTTTCATAGCTTGTCGAGGATGTTTTCCCTTATTGCGCTGGAAATGGCACGCATCATAATAGGCGGAACCATACGCCCAAGCCGTTCCCATTGCTGCGCAAATGTCCCCGTTAAAACAAAATCGTCAGGTACGCTTGTTATTCTTTTCAGCTCCGCTATCGTGAATTTCCTGTCCTCTATCGGATGGCAATTCCCGGCTGTGCTGGGGCCTCGTCGAGCATGGCGCATAGAGCGATTCCCTGATGAGGTTAAAGTACGACCCGTTTGCAACGGTATTACCACATATAGGCTTTCGGGGATCTCTTGGTAATTTCCTTAGTATCTCTCCCCACTTGTATTTATTCGCATCATCGATAAGCTGCTTTATCTCTTCCGCATCGTTTATAATGTTTTTCAGTGCATTCCCAAGCGGCACAGTATAATTATATGGTTTGGGAAAGCAAGGCATAAGTCCTATGTCGTTTCTCACACCCACGAAAATGATACGTTCCCGGCTTTGCGGAACACCTAAGTATTTTGCGTTGATTAGCTGCGCTTTCACATGATAGCCGCACTGCTCCATGGCCTTTATGTACTCGCGGAAATATCCGATTGCCGTTCCTTTGACCATGCCGGAAACGTTTTCGGCTACAAACGTTTTAGGCTGTAAGCCATTTAGTAATCTAATATACTCGAGGAAAAGGTTCTCGATTTGCTGGGCTTTTCCGTCACTGTATCTTCTCTTTTTCCCCCAGCCCTTTTCACGTTTTCCGGCTGTAGAGAATGCACAGCACGGAGGCGACCCATCAAATAAGTCAAGCTCGCCTTTTTTCAGCCCGATCTGTTCAAGAATTTCCTCCGGCTGCACATCTCGGATGTCCCTTGTATCGAGATACGTATTATGATGATTGGCACGATATGTTTTTTGCGCCTCTTCGACAAATTCATTTGCCCACAAAACCTTATATCCCGCCATCCTGTAGCCAAGGCAGGAGCCGCCACCGCCGGAAAATGTGCTTACTACATTGTACCCGTTCCACGGAGTTTCCTCTATCTCTTGCATAGACGGGACGGAATAAATATTAGTTCCATTCATAGCCACACCTCGGACATTTATGCTTTACTTCTTCGTCTCCGGTGAATTCCTTGAACGCCTCCGGGGCTTTATCTGCTCCATCAGAGCTGTTCAGTTCGGCGAATCCATACTCGCCCATGTCAATTTCTGCGATACAAGCCAGTTCCTCCTCCAGAGCGGCGAAGTCCCATCCGGCCAGCTCTCCGGTCTTATTGCCCGCCAACCGGTACGCCTTTACCTGCTCTTCCGTCAGATCGTCGGCTACTAGCACCGGAACTTCCTTCATGCCGAGCTTCTTTGCGGCCTTTAACCGCGTATGCCCGACGATGATCACGCCGTCGCGGTCTACTACGATAGGCTGCCTGAATCCAAACTCGCGTATCGACGCGGCTACAGCATCAACCGCATTATCGTTTCTTCGCGGATTCCTTTCGTATGGCTTTACCTTTTTAATCGGCCAATTTTCCAGCGTGTTCATATTTCCTCTCCTCCGTTTTCCATCGCGCCCCCGCCAGCGCAATAAAAAGGCTCCGCATCTGCGCAAGCCGTCCCGCCGCCGGAGGATGAGCGGCCCTGCCTGTGCTGCTTTCAGCGCTTCCTCCATTTTCTCGCGCCGCCCGCGGGGAGCGACCCCGCACCGCGTTCCTCCGGCCGGTTCTGCCGAGGCGGCACAAAAAACGAGGGCGGCTCTCGTCCGTCCTCGTTGCTAGTTTACATTATATCGCCGTTGTGACTGCACTCGCTGCACAATTTGATTTTACTTTTCCCGCTTTTCTGCGGGCTTCTGACCGTTCCGCTGCGCAAGCGCGTCGGCGATGATCTGCCGCGCCAGCGCGCTGCACGTCGTCCCCGTCATCGCGCTCTCCGCCTGCAGCCCCGCCCAAAGCTCATCCGTGAGGATCAGCTTCACGAAGCGCTTTCCGCTCCTTGGCGATAACGCCATCTTGACCGACCTACTTTCTTTCGCTCTCAGCTCGGCTTCAGCCAATCACCAGATCGGCGGGAGCCAGCGCCAGATAGCGCTCAAGGAACTCCTTCTCGGTGCAGGGAGCAAGCTCCGCAGCGACTTCCTCGCGGGTATCGTCATCCATGACGTTCACCAGCGTATCCCACAAGCCACGCGCCATGATCTCCGGCATAGCCTCTGCAGCAGTCTCAAAAGTCTTACCATTGTTAATGCTTACCAGCTTTTCCATGATGTTACCTCCGTGCCCCGAACCCTTACCGGTTCTGCGGGCGTCTCCCTTGATTACGTATATATTATAGCATGGGTTGGGCAACTTTGCAAGCCTTTTTTGAGGCTTTTTCAAACTTTTTTTGAGCATATTTCTCTCCATAGTCGGGTAATGAAGTTTCAAAATTTCCTCAAATTTCCCCGGTAAAACACTTGCAGAGTTGCCCTACTTATGTTATAATAAATACGTAATCAAGGGAGCCCGCAGAGCTGGTAAGAGCTCGGGGCTTGGAGGAAATTATGAAGTGCTTTACCGATCATGACACTTGTGTGTGCGACCTGGCGCAGATCAACGTATCTGACACAGACGCGCAGATCACCGCATCCCATAGCTGGACGCGGATCAGCGCGTCTGGCAATGATGCGAGGATCCGCTCCGTGGGTGCCTTTGCGCGGATCACCGCGTCGGGCTTCCGGACGCACATAGACGTGTCCGGCGACCGGGTCAACGTCGGCACGGTGAACAATAACGCGCACATTACCTCGTCTGGCAACGATGCGCTGATCAGCGCATCCGGTGACCTTGCACGGATTGCTGCATCGGGCGACCGGACGCAGATCAATGTATCTGGCCGCTGGGCCAGCGTCGAGACCACCGGTGCGGACTGCGTGATGGTCTGCACAGGACGCGTATCCCGCGCACGCGGCAAGGTCGGCAGTTGGATCGTGTTGACTGACTGGAGCGACGACGGTCACCCAACCGTATTTACAGTGCGGATTGATGGGACGACCATCAAGGCCGATACGTGGTACTACGTGGAGAACGGGCAGCTCTGCGAGGAGGATGCAGGCGAGTAATCGCCTGCGCCATCCTCGCGGAGCAAAAGTCATTCGCACCGGAGGACACGAGGATGCTGGTGATAGAGATTCAAAATTTTCTCAAATTTTTCCTGAAAAACACTTGCGAAGTTTCCCTACCTATGCTATAATAAGTATGTAATCAAGGGAGGCCCGCGGGGCTGGTAAGAGCCCGGGGCATGGAGGGAAAGTATGAATACAATGCGTAAGATCAACGTCGATGCCGACGTTAATGCCAAGGCGGCTGTGAAGCCCTACCGCCTGTTTAAGAACGTATGCGAGGATAGTGCTCTCGACACAGCCATTGACTGGGTGCTAGAGACGCCCAGCGGTTTTGCGGGCGAAGACCTGCTGCATCAGGCCGGAAAGGATAATCTGATCGCACGCGTCAAGTCGCTGATCGCCGATCCCGCGACGGACTGGAAGTACTGCACCAAGGATGATGCGATGGACGTTCAGGCCGCAGTGCTCCGCTGGTACGGTACCTGCCACCTCTGCTGGTGCGAGTACGGCCTGATGCATAAGGACCAGGAGTGGGAGTTTCTATACGATATCGACTGGTATAGCTCTCTGGACGAGGCGATGGACGCGGCTTTTGAATCTATTATGGCTGGCGAAGCCGCGGCAGGAATCGAAATTATGAGCTTCGACGCCAACGGGGATTGCCGCTGGGATTTCCCCATTACCTTTGCCGACGATGGTAGCGCGTGGTCGGAGGATGAAACGGCCCGCGAAGAAATGGACTTTGCCCTAGAGCAACACTGACGAGGATAATATAAAGCAGGAGCCCCAGGAATTATTCCGGGGGCTCCTGCTTTGTCTCCGCGTTGATTCGCGTCTCCGCTCTGCTCAGGTTGTAAAACACCCACCGCTCGGACAGCGCCAGCGCGTAGGAGATCTGACGTGCGCTCTGCCCATCGAGATAGCGCATCTGCATAATGAGCCGCTGCACCGGATCGTCCAGCTCCGCAATGCGCGGAGCCAGCGCCTCCCGCAGCTCTCGCAGCTCCCGCAGAATGCCGTCTCGCTTTTCACGCGCCACACTCAGCCGGATTGCGTTCTCGCTCATCGCGTCGCCATACCCGCCGCCCCCCGCCGCCATGGTCAGCCGCTGGGTGCATTTTGTCGCGCGGCTCATGGCACGCTCCACGTTGAGCCGCGCCATTGGAAGCCTATCCATCAAATACCGCATCCGACGCAGATCAATCATCATCAGCGCACCTCCTTCAACAGCTTTTCACACGCCGCGTACAGCGCCGGTGAGATCGCCCGGCGGCCCATGGCCGCTCCCAGCTCGCCCAGCAAGCGTGAGGCCACGCCCTGCACATGCTCGGCGTAACGATCATAGGCCGCCGCGTCACGATACGCACGCACCTGATACTCCGCATAGGCACGGTCGGCTGGGCGGAGGAATTCGCCAGTTTCCAGCCTTCTTTCGGCGCTCCGCTCTTTCCGCTGCAGGAACTCTCGATAGCTCGTCTCCATGCTAGCCCTCCAAATAATCCAAAATAGTTTTTCGCGCACTGTCCCATCCAAAGCACACCGCGCAGACGTAGCCCTGCCGCGTCAGCGCATCCATCCATTGCGTTTGCTCCGGGCTCAATCGTCCGCCCTTCTTCCGCTTTAGCTCGATATACAGCCCGTGCTTTCCCCCGCGAGGGACGGGGAGCGCCATGTCTGGCACTCCCTTTTTTGTACCCGTCCGCTTCATCTGCGCTGCTACGCTAATAGGGCGCTTCCCGCCGTTTGGTATAGCGTATAGCATCCCCAGCTCAGGGCGCTTTCCAGCCGCCAGCGCAGCCCAGCGAAACAACGCCTCCTGCTCCTGATCCTCCGTCGGCGTGGTATTCATCCGCTTCGTCCTCCCTTCCGGCTTTTCACGCCCTCTTTTCTCGACTTGTGCAGGGTTCCACGCTTCCCGACCACTTTACCGCCACGGCCAGCGCCTCCTCCGGTGTGTCCATCAGCGGGAACCATAACCCGCATCTGCAGTAATAATGCCACTTCTGCTTGTGCCCCTCGGTCTTGTTCGACGCAAAGGCATAGCTGAGGCGCAGTTCTTCGCCGCATAGGGGACAACGAGGTTTACCTTCTGCCATGATCTCACACCTCCATCCTAATTTGCCCCGGAAGTTGCTCATCCCCGGGTTTGTCCTTGCTGCCCTTTGACATCCACAGCACCGTCCGCTCTCCCGGCTCTAGAGGCTTGCCAAACCGCCCACAGGCCATCCATTTGCCTGCCCAGTCTGTGGCTTCGCTGCTGCTTTCGCCGTAGACGCTGCACTTGTAGAATGCTCTACTGGTAGGAGATACCCGTACCAGACAGGGGCAATCCCTGCACTTGCGGCATTGCGGGTCGATGCCAAAGGTGGCGTGCATTAGGTCGATCTTCTTCATGGTTTAACGCTTCCTGCACGTTACTTTATCCAAATGATGTCCTTGTCCCTCAATGTATCGAGCGATTTCAATCAGCTCCTCATCCCACTCGCCGGGAAATGGCTTTGCGCCCGCCTTGCTCTTGGTATATATGATCTCTCCCGTGCTTTTGCGCCCCATGACCCAGCCCAGATTGTTTGCGTACAGCTTAATCATCGTCTGACTTCTCCTTGTCCATCGCCCTAATCGCCGGGACAATCACTTCCCGGCAGATTTCCGCAAATCGCAATTGCCATGGAGTGTACCGCTCTACAATGCAGTTCCACCATTCCTACGGCAGCACAAGCCCAATCAACGCCGCCAGAGGAACAGTTATTATTGTCTACACTGCATTTCCACTCTGTTTCACCGTAGGCATACCCGCCTTCTTCCCACCGACCGTGCTTTATTTCAGCCTTGGTCATGGTCGTCCTCCTCGTCTTTCGGCGGCTCCGTCAGCGGCATCCAATACTGCACTAACGGCGTGACATCGTGGCAGCCATACATTATCCATCGTCCATTTGCGTATTTGGCTATCTCGTAGCCAAAATCATCGTTATGCCATACAAGGCACGGAGTCCCATCCCCCGTTGGCTTATCCTTAACGCTGTGCCACTGCGGGGCACTCCTTTCCGCGTCCTGCCTCAGCTTGATCTCAAGCTCCATGCAGCGATCATGATAATCCCTCGGCACGGCTTCAGCCTCTTCCACCGCTCGCAGCGCATCTCCGACCTCCAGCAGAAAGCTGCATCCCACGCCAAAATCCTTAAACTCCGAAGAGCCTGCCAGATTGCGTATCGCCGCCAGCGCGTCGGAAAGCCGAATTAACCGATCCCCATAGGCTGCCATTGCTTACGCCTCCCTCTCTTTGCTCATATACGGACACATGCCCATAGCGTCCGCGCTGCCCTCCATGCCGGGAATCACGCCGTATACGTCCCGAAGCGGGCACTTCCGCGCTTCCTGCTCGGTGTTGAGGCACTCGTGATTGCAGTAGTGCAGCGCGTAGTTCACCAGCGTATCCACGTCCGAGGCCAGCAGGTTCAGCCGCAGGGGCATCGGGCGCACGCTGACGGCGACCTTGGCGTTATGGCAGTTCGCCAGCACCGTGTCGCTCTGCCGAATGCTCAGTCGGCTGAAAAACTGGCTCAGCGCCTTTCCCAGCATTCCCTCCGCGCTGCGCAGCGCGGACCAGCATCCAAATTTCCGCGCCGTTGGCTCGATCAGGCGGTTGTCATCCTCCAACAGCCGCAGAGCCGCCATCAGGCCAATGGCGCTGTCCAGCACGGCGGCGGGTACGCGCTCACGTCCCTCCCGCTCGTCGATCTCCGCCATCTGCTGCCTGCTTATTCGTGCGTCCCGCAAGGTTGCGGGGTAATTGATCTTCATCCTTGCATCCTCCCTTATCGTTTGTTTTTCCCTTACCGCACACACTCAGAAGGGCGCGTTCTGCGCGTTTTCTTGGGACTCCTGTCCCGCGCTGATGGAGACATACCGCATATGCGCCTTGTCAAAGGCTACGTTCAAGCGTCCCGTGCGCCCCTGCCGGTTTTTCTCTACTTTCAGCACCTGCCACGCCATGCCGTTGGCTTGGCACAAATGATAAAGCTGCCACGCCTCGCCTTGCTGCTCCGGCTCCTCCGGCTCATAGAGCGTGAGAAACACGTTCGCATCCTGCTCCAATGCTCCGGAATCACGCGCCTCCGCCATGCTAGGCTCCGTCTTTTTTACGCGTCCCTGTATGCCCTCGCTCTGCCGGTTAAGCTGACACGTGGCGAGGATCGGCACGTCCAAGTCCATCGCCAGCAGCTTCAGCTCGCGGCTAATGGCCGTTATTTCCTCGTAGCGGCTCTTTCCGCGACCGTCGCCGCTCATCAGCTGCACATAGTCCACCACGATCATTTTCAGTCCGCCCCGTGCCTGCATCCGCACGGCCTCCCGGCGGATTTGCAGCGGTGTTCTCGCCCTGCGGCTGATCCGCATGGGAAGCGCGGAAATGGAACCGTAATGCGGCGCAATGGCGGCGTAATCCTCCGGCTGCATTCGCCCGGTGCTTAGCTTGTCAAGGTCAACGCCGCTCTGCGCCGCCATCAGCCGCGCCGCAATCTCCGCCTCGCCCATTTCCAGCGAGACGAACAGCACCGGCCCGGAATGCGCCGCTACGTGAGCCGCCATGGCAAGCCCCAGCGCTGTCTTGCCAATGCCGGGTCGTGCGCCAAGGTAAATGAGCTGCCCGCCCTTAATGCCGCCGGTCAGGCGATCGTAGTCTGCTACGCCTGTTTGCGTGCGCCCCTTCGCGCCGCTGTCCAGCTCCTTGGCAAGCGCCAGCGCTGCATCCTCCATGCTCGCGCTCTCCGCCGCGCTGTCCGTCGCTTGCAGCGCCGTCAGGCTCTCCGCCTCCAGCGCCGTCAGAGACGCTCCGGGGTTGGGCGCGTCGCGCAGAATGCGCTCCGCCAGATCGCAGAGCTTCCGCCGCCGCATGGCCTCCATCAGCAGCGCCTCGTGCTGCCCGGCCTGCGCTACGCTCCACCCCGCCTGCTGCATCCCGATCAGCGCCGCCGTATCGCTGAAGTCGCATTGCACCTCCGCGTCAAGCGTCACAAGATCAGGCACCTTCCCCGCCGCCGTCAGCCGCTTCACGGCCCGGTGCGTCGCCTGTGTCAGGGGCGTGGTGAATAGCTCCTCGGGAAGCGCCGCGACCTCCTGTGCCACCAGCGCGTCGTTGATTGCCGCGCCCAGCAGCGCTTTCTCGGCATCTATGTTGTGCAAGCAGTCCACGCCTTATCCCCCCAGCACCCAGCGTTCTCCCGGCTTTAGCGTTACGATCTCGGGACATTTGTTCCGCTCCTTTGCCTCCGCCTCGTCATTGCCCCGCGTTTCGTCTGGCCCGCCCTGCCGCTGAAAACTGGCAAGGATACCGCGCAGGTATCGCAGATTGCTCGCGTCCGCCGCCGCCGCCTGCTCCATGGCCTCATAAGAACTTTCGTCCAGGCTGCGGATGCTGTCCGGAAGAGGCTCGTCGGGGGTGAAAAGCACCTGCGCATCCCTGTCCATATAGACAAGGAACGAGGCATTGCCGCCCTCGGCCCGCACATAGTGCCCGCTCTTGCCGCCGGTCTTCTCGACCAAG
>ERZ773202.528-NODE-528-length-34834-cov-6.857356_pt1 | contig 34834 bp, 23 predicted proteins | sample MGYA00580998_ERZ773202 | MGnify/ENA primary metagenome ERZ773202 (study PRJEB29015, sample SAMEA2737803) | human gut metagenome | biome: human gut; feature: human-associated habitat; material: faeces | place: China | collected 2012 ...
TGATACTCCCCTATAAAAATGGCTATTTATCAACTGTTTGTTGTGACATAGCCTTTTCTTAAAACCCCGTTCCTTTCCGGACGGGGTTTTTCATTGCCTCCCTCCAGTTAATAGACATAGCATCTTCTTTTCCCCGTAACAGGCTCAATTGAAAAATGCCGGCATAAAGAGACGGTTAATGCAAAAGTTTGCGTTGATAAGAAAAATACGGGATAATCCTATCTTTACTCACTTACAGTGAAAGATATAATGAGTATTTAACCTCATTGGTCTCCCATACAGGGAAAAATGTTTTTCCAACTTTTTTTGAACACAAGCCCCTTCCCGGGACGCTAATGGTAGGAGGGCAGCTTAAGGCCCCAGCCCTTACCCCCTCCTTCCCTGATGAAACAATGACTATTAAAAGCCCGGCGGAAAGCATTCCGCCGGGCTTGCTTTTTATGAGACTCCACCGGTTAAAACGTCCGGGAAATTAACGGGTAGTCAAACGATCATATAACTCATTGGCATATTTATGATTGGGATGGTTCACATTCATATACGCCTCATAAAGAGGATGGGATGGATCCGATTCCATCCGCATGGCTTCCTCCGCGGGGGAAGGCACCGCATTTCCTGTATGATGGAGAGGAGCTTCATCAAGCAGGCGTGATGCCTGGTACAACAGGCGGATTGCATCCGGATTGGAACCGAGTCCCGGATTATCCAGTAAAGCGTCCGCATCCACCCCTGTTTCAGAGGCAAGCCGCCGAAGAACGGCAGCAGCCCTGCCCATGTTGCGTTCATAATTGGAACCCCATTCCTGCTGAAGGGACTGTTCCGCCTGCATTTCCATCTCCATCCGGGCATCTTCCATGTGCTCGCGGGCCTCATCATATGCCTGGGCCATCGTCTCCTGAAGAGCGTTCATTGCCTCCGGCGGCACTCCGTAACGATAGGCCGTGCGGGCCATGCGTTCTGCCAGGTCAGCATTCCATTCGCTTTCCGGCGTGGATTCTGGACGTTCCAGGCGATATTCTTCCTCCGACTCCGGCAATCCGGCCAGCCGGCGGAACCGCGCCATCTGTTCTTCATTCTCCACGCCGGGATAACGTCGCAGGCGTTCCAGCTCCGCGTAACTCTTCGCCAGAGCCTCCGGCGTCTTAAACTTGGAAAGAGATTTCTCCATCCCTTTCAACTCATCAAACCGGGCGTACCAGTCCGGAGCAAAACCACCGTCCTCACCCAGAAGGGGAGGAAAAGGTTCAGTTTGAACTTCGGTTTCGGACAGTGCGTCCGTCTCCGGGGAAACGAACCCGGAACCCTCCGCATCCCTGAAAGGAGCGGCCATGCTGTTATCAATGGAATCAATCATTTTTCTCTTCTTCTGTGGTTTCTTTAATGGCTAATTGAAGCTGGCGGCGGATGTACAGAAAGATCTCCCTGTAGGCATCCCTCCTCATGGCGTCCAGAGGGTCGTAATTCCCCGGACTTCCTTGAAAAACGGGCAAATCAGTCTGGAAACGGGTTTCCAGAAAGGTAAGCGCCTCACGCCCGTCCGGGGTGTCAAACACCCGGAGAAGCTGGCGCCTTTTGAGACGGGCCTCCCGGACGGAGGCCTCCTGCTGCAATGTCGTATCCTGGTTCATTTTTGAATCGCGGTTAACTGGTCAAGCAAAGGATTGAGGGAAGCATAAGGATCCTCTTCCGCCGGAGCCAGGGAGGCTCCCTGCTGGAGGTCCGCCCGTTCCTTCCGCATGGCACGGACATCGGCCCAGGGCCTCAGCATGCTCTCCGGGGCGCCGTCCACACGGGCGGACAGGCGGAAACAGTGGTCCCAGTCCACATGATCCGCCAAATCCGGGGCAGCCTGCATCATCATATTCAGCCGCTGAAGGCTGCGGTCCATCCCTTCACTCTGCAAGCGCCTGAGCACCAGGGCAATCTTTGACTGATAGACAACCCTGGGTTCTCCCACGGCAACGGAGCCGTCCCTCCCTACCCTCAATACCGCACGGGGTGGCCTGGGAAACTTGCCCATCCGGAACAGCAGGGAAAAAATGCGTGTCATTGTGGAATACAGATCACTCACAAACAGCGTGAAGGAAGGAGAAAACATCAAGACGCGCTCATTCTCCCGCGCCATGACCTCCGTGGCAGTCATATTGCCGCGGTGCCCGCTCCAAAGCTCCAGCATGGGCAGATAATAGGCACGGCGTATCGCATCCTGCTTCTGTGCCAGACGGTCCATCCCAACATCATACCTGCCCTGCGTAGCCCATTCCCGGGGAAGGTGAAGGGAAGCGGCCTCCGGGGTAATGACGGTCCTGCCGCCGGCCCGCAAATCCACTTCCCCAATCTGGTTGGCGAGCTCCAGAATACGGGGAAAGGCGGCCACCTCGCCAAGAGTATCCAGAATACGGTTCAGGAACTGCACCTGCTGGATGGCGGGAAACACCAGCCTGCCGGGAGCCAGACCGTACGGGCCGCTGCCCCACTTCAAAAAGCGGGTCACCAGATAAGGGAACTCCATGTATCCCCCTTCCTCCACAATCACCTGGTCGTCCAGAGACAGGTAAACGCTTTCAAACGGCATGTGGGAGGCCTGCTCCCTGCGGCGGCTGCGCCGGGTGCGCGGGCGCACAACATGCAGAAACCTCAGAGTTGTGGCATACGGATTGCCTCCGCGCTCCAGAACTTCCCGAGCCTTGGGCCCCAGAGCTTTCACCCCGAACATGGAGCGTGCCTGATGAGCCGTGTAGGTAAACTCCCTGACGTAGGTATCCACCCGGCCTTCCGCATTCTCCGCACAGGCGAACTGTCCGCACGGAATATTGGTAAACAACAGCCTTCCGTCCGAGGATATGCCCGTAAACAGACTTCCGGTCCCCAAAGCCACCCGGTCCAGAAAACACTCATGAATCTCCGTATAAAAATTGGAAACGGACAATTCTTTCAGGGCAATTTCCGAACACTGGTTATACCAGGCCTCCGCCTCGTCGCCTCCCCGGTCATCCGGAGCCGACCACTTGAACCATACGTCATGGCTGGGCGTAATATAGGACATATGGCCGCTGGCCAGCTTCTGGCATGCCTCCACAGCCGTAGTATCCGTCATGCGGTCCATGGCGTCCCTGTTGGGTAGGGAAACATCCCCTTCCCGATTCAGGCGGCGAGGCAGCACGTAATCCCTCAGACGGTCCCACCACGTTTCCCATGGCGCGCGCTGGGCGGCCAGGGACTTGTACACGGAATTCAATTCCGCAGTTCTTTCTTCCATGGCAGCGCCTATCCCAGAGTTTTCCTAAGCAGAGTCCGCGGATTGACCTCCCCCTGCCCGGCGGAAGAATGACGGCGCGCCAGAATGGTGGAAATCATTCCCTGCCTCTGCCGTTCCCGGGCCTGATAATCTTCCCCTACTTCTTGTTCCACGCTCTCCGCCTTGACCGGGATGGTCTGCTCCGGAGCAGAAGCGGAAGGTGTGGACGGTTTCATAAATCCCATAATTTCTTTTGCTTTCTATTCATGGTTGATACTGATTCCCCTTCCCTTCTGCCGGATATAAGGCTCCGGAGGATGACGGACGCCCACCTCACAGACAATCCATGCGGCGGGAGCGTTCTTTTTCCATGGAAGGAAAGGGTGCTTACCCCACCCGCCCAGGCAATCCGGGCAGGTGCTTGCATTTATCAAATAAACGAATCGGCAAAAAATGCACCTGAGGAAAAACCGGACGCATATATGCCACTGGTGGCATCAAAGAGGTCGCCTCCAAACGTGGTGCATTCCGCATCCGTTTCCTCCAAAACATAGGGCGCTATGATCAATGAATCCTTACTTCAGCCGGATACGCCATCCGCGTTGGACATCTGCAACGCGGCTCTCTCCAAAATAGGGGAGGCACCTCTGGACGCGCTGATTGCCAATGAATCCACGGCATCCCGCCTTTGCGTTCTTCATTACCATCCGGCCCGCAGGGAAACCCTTTGCATGGCGCGCTGGACCTTCGCCGCCACGCAAACCACGCTGGACTCCGTTTCCGCACAGGCGCCCAATTCCCTGACTCCCTATCAATTCACGCTGCCCGCAGACTGCCTGCGCGTTCTGGATGTGGAATGCTCGGAATGGAAAATGCAGGGACGCCGCATTCATGCTTCCTGCGCCCCGCTGCCCCTAAGCTACATTGCCGATATTGAAAACGCCGACCAATTCGATCCCCTCTTCATGGACGCACTGGCCACCCGGCTGGCGGAAAAACTGGCCATGCCCCTGACGGGCAACCAAAGCCTGCGCCAGAATCTTAACCAGGAATTCCATAAAATCATTCTTCCTCAGGCGGCAACCGTCAATGCGGTGCAGTGCTTTTCCAATGATTCCAACCCGCTGCTGGATTTGCTGCGAAAAATCAAATCGCCCTCTTGCCCGGAAGAATGTGAATAACATGAGAATAATAAGCAAATAACATAATAATAAATTGTGAATAAATGCTCATGAAAGCACTGGATTTCATACAGATATTTGCCTCCAACGTCCGCAGGCTGGACTTCCGCCTCAGCAGTGCCCAGGTCATCCTGGCCGTCATTGCCGGGTACAGGCGCCACAGCACCATTACGGAAGCTACACGCCTGCACCCCAATACCGTCACCAATATCCTGCAGGATCTCATTGCGCAGGGATACGTCAACCGCATTGGAGACAGCCGCCCTTATGTTTACCGGCCCACTGCGGATGGAGAACAGCTTGCCGGAAACCTGCTGGACAAAAATACATTCCCCGGCACATGAACAATCCCCTGCTCAGTACAGAAGAAAAACGCCGCTGGCTGGCCCGCGTTTTCCGGGACGAGGACGGAGAATACTCTCAGGCAGACAAATTCAAGGCGCTGGTGGAAGACACCAAACTGGCGGCCCTTCAGCAGGAAGAGGAGGAATTCAAACGCCAGCGGGAAATAGGCGCCGCACCGCAGGACCCCATCCTGGCTCTGCTCCAGGCCATTCCTCCTGCGGAGCTCAACCTGCATCAGCACCCCCTTTCTGAAAAATAAATAGAGGAATTAACTGACAAGCCTTCCAGCCTCAAAAATCCTGGAATTTTTTGGAAATTGGGTTCTTTAAGTAGTTGAAACGTAGCAACACTTTGTAGAAAAATTATCAAGCATTGTGGAAAAACGCCCTTGACCACCTCTCCTGTGCTATGTCTGCAACATTGTTGCCATCCCCTTGCAAGAGGACAACAGGCCGCCCCAGCCCACCGCCTCGTCGTCCTCTTCATGCACTCTGCAAGGAGTGCGACTACAGGCGGCGATGTGTGATGTACTGAGGCTTCCGTTTCAATCCACGCACTCGTGAGAGTGCGACCAACGGGACATTCAAGGTTATCGTCGCGGCCAATGTTTCAATCCACGCACTCGTGAGAGTGCGACCTGCTGACGCCCACGGGAAAGAAACCACAGCCCAGTTTCAATCCACGCACTCGTGAGAGTGCGACTCAGAAAGCGTCTGCAATCTGAATTGTACAAGATGTTTCAATCCACGCACTCGTGAGAGTGCGACCAGGACGATATTCATAGCCCTGTTCATTGATTGCGTTTCAATCCACGCACTCATGAGAGTGCGACCCTGGGCGTCTATGGCACTGATTATCAACAGTGCAACGGGCGTTTTGCGCCAACCTCCCATGGGAGGTACAAAGATTCCAGGTCGTAAAAAGAGATGATAGTTGTCAAGATCAGAACCCCAACGGATTACGAAAATCGCCGGTATTCCGGAAATTTCCTGTGAGCTTGGGGTCGGCGGAAGGAAGACCGGGAGAGGAGCTTTTCATACGTTAAAAAGCCCGCATCTCCGGCAACCAGGGCCTGTGCACGATGCGGAAACATCCTAGCCTGTTCCCTCTTTCCCGTCCAGAATTTTTGTAGGCCTCTCCCCGGAAACCGTTTTATTCTGTTTTCCACAAAAGAAGAGGCGCCCCGGGATAGCCGTGGTCCCGAAGCGCCCTGCGGAAAATATCCGCGGTTTACATGATGCTTTTGCGCGTCCACCTGTTCAGGCTCAACAGCCATACCAACGCCGCGGAGACAGCGGAGGCCAGACAGGCCATCAACGGAATTTTCACGGCGGAGGGCAGCCCTCCCAGCCCGATGAAGTTCACGAAGTCATAGGAGCACTGGACAAAGAAGAAGTGGCACAGATACACGCCGAAAGTAAGCGCCGCCACCTTGCTCAGCACTGGACCAGCCTTGATTCTGATCCGGCTGACGACGGCAAAGATGGCAAAGGTCATCAGGAATACATTGATTCCGGAGAAATACCAGAGCACTTCCAGCTTGGAATACTGGCCGGGGAAGTTCTTCTGCGTTTCCAGAAAGCCGAAGAATGTAACGGCAAAACCAATCAAAAAGAGGGGAATAGTAATGGACAGCGTTTTTTTCCAGCTCCAGGCCAGCGGGTATTTGGTCAGGTAATGCGCCAGCACCATGTATCCCAGGAATCCGGAAAAGTTATAAAACATACCGTACGGATTCCAATCGCAAACACCCAGAATACCCATGTTGCCGTAATTGCCCTCATAACCCAGTGCCGGAGCAAGCATCTGGATGTAGGGGAGAGTCATGCTGAATATCCAGATGCCCAGGAAGATTTTCACATCTTTCCTCCTGGCTTGCGTCAGCCACGCGCTCATGATGGGCATGAAGAGGTACAGGCCCACCAGCATGTATACATACCACAGAGGCGTGGTATCATAGTTGAAGTTGAAGAAGAAGGTATACAGCTTGCCGACGGTGGCGCTCCAGGTATAAGTGTCCATCACGATGTTGGGGCTGGCCGTTTGAACGCCTGCGGCAAAGTATCCGAAGTAGAGCAAGGGAAGCGCCAGTGACCAGACAATGAGCGGAACCAGCACCCTCTTGAGGCGCCTGGAGTAAAAAGCGCCCATTTCCAAGGTGACGGGAAAGAGCAACACTCCGGAGATCATGACAAACAAAGGCACGCACGGCCGTACCAGACTTCCCCAGAAGACAGCGGATTTAAAGTTGAAAGAACCGTCAAAACTTCCAACGAACGGATCACAGCAATGGGCCAGGACAACGAGGAAGCAGGCCAGAATACGCAGAAAGTCCACCCAGGCGATGTGGCTGCCGCGGGAGTTCAATGATTGGTTGGTGTTCATGGTTACGTGGAAAAAAAGCGCCGCGTCATCGCAAACGTTCCTGGTAATATACCCGTTTCCCGGAAACGTTCTATCATCAAATGGAGAAAAGAAGCAAAAAGCACCCAATCCCTCCCGGCAACAGGGGAAAGCTCTTCGGGAAAGCCTGCGCTTCCTGCAGGCTTCCACGCCTCTTCCCCCATAAGAATCACGGAACCTTTTCCCGCACCACCGGAATTGTTCACCGTAAGGCCTGGTGAAAGTTTTCTCATTCGGCGAAGTTCATATTTCATTCAACAGGATACTCCTCTTCCCTCCTTGCAAAGAAAAATTTTTCCCCTCCTTTCAGTGAAGAGCTATTCCGAAACGGAAGGGGGAACACCCCCAACACCCATGTTTTCCTTTTGGACCGGCAGGAGGATTTCCCTTCATTTTTATGGCTAAGATACCCGGAAGCCGGGATTCAGGCCTTCCCTACCCTTCACACGCTGTCTGTTTTAAAACTGCCCGGCGGCGGGATGAGATTGCCGTAGCGGTGAACGGTTTCGGAAACAGCCTGTTCCCGGAAATACCCCAGCAGTTCCACCCGACCATTGGCAAGCACGGGACGGTCCAGTACTTCCACATCCCGGGCATGGGCGGCATTGACCAGAGCCTCGGAAATATCTGTTCCACGCAGGAACCGTACGCCTTGAAGGGCTTCCGGCATCCGGCCGATCAATTCCGCTTCCGTTTCCACCGACAGGGAAGCATAGTAACCATGCATTTTCTGAATCCAAGGGCGGCTCGCCCCTATGCTCAGGTGCAGGAGCACCCCGCACAGTTTCGCCCCCAGCAGCAGAATGGCGACGTCATCGTCGGACATGTTTTCCACACGGGCCAGAATTCCCTTCACCGGGGTATAGCGGAAGATATTATTTTCTCCGTAAACACGGGAGGGATCATGATCCACGCCGAATTCCTCCATCCACCACTTGGCCTGGGAACCGGCCGCGGAACGGATGCGCTTGGCGCAGTCCGGCAGCTCGGAACACAGTTTTTCCACCAGTCCGGAGATACGTTCACCCGGCGTGCGCAGCTTTTGGGGCAGCGCCTTTTCCTCCCAACTTCCCAGCATGGTAAGGTAGTTGGGACCTCCGGCCTTGGCTCCAGGCCCCATGGAGGAATGGTTCCACCCGCCGAACGGCTGGCGGCGGACAATGGCGCCGGTGATGACACGGTTGATGTACGCGTTGCCCACCTGCACTTTAGTTTTCCACAAGGCAATTTCCCGTTCATCCAGGGACTGAAGGCCGCCGGTAAGGCCAAATTCGGAATCGTTCTGGATGTCAATGGCTTCCTCCAGGTTTTCCGCACGGATGATTCCCAATACCGGACCGAAGCATTCCGTCTGATGGAACCAGCTTCCCGGTTTCACCCCCAGCCGGATGCCGGGAGACCAGAGGCACGGGTTGTCTTCCGAAGGTTCCGGCTTGAGCAGCCATTCCTCCCCGGGTTCCAGCTGCGTCAGCGCACGGAGCAGATTCCCTTCCGGTTCCCTGATGAGCGGCGTCACCACGGAGTTGACTTCCCAGGATCCGCCTACCTTCAGGCTGGCGGCGGCATCCTTCAACTGACGCAAAAAGGCGGGATTGTCATAAACGGAAGCCTCCACAATAGCCACGCTGGCGGCGGAACACTTCTGTCCGGAATGACCGAAAGCACTTTTCACCAAATCCTTTACAGCCTGGTCCGGATCAGCCGTAGCAGTGATGATCATGGCATCCTTTCCGCTGGTTTCAGCCAGCACATGCAGGTCAGGCCGCAGTTCGCGCAGCATTTTTCCGGTGCGGTAGGATCCCGTCATGATCACACCGTTCAAACGGGGATCCATCAGAAACTTGCGGGAAATTTCATTGCGCGGCATCGGTACAAATTGAAGGACGTTTTTAGGCACACCGGCACGCCAGAACGCCTGGACAATCTGCCAAGCCGTATAAACGGCCAGTTCGGACGGTTTGAACACCACGGCATTTCCCGCCATCAGGGCGGCAGCTACACCGCCCGTCGGAATGGCGAAGGGGAAATTCCAGGGAGACATCACGCAAATGATACCCAGCGGGGACATTTCCACGCCGTCGTTCATTCCGTCGCGGTCCAGGCCTTCCGCGTAATAGCGGCAGAAGTCTATGGCCTCGCTCACCTCCACATCAGCCTCCGTGGGAGCCTTCCCGGCATCCCTCACCATGGCAGCAATGGCTTCCCCCCTGATTCTGGACAGCTCCTGCGCCGCCCGGTGCAGGATTTCAGCGCGTTCGCCAATGCTTTTGGACGCCCAGGAGGAACGGGCCCTGTCCGCCGTGACCAAGGCATGTTCAACCTGGTCAAAGTCCGCATAAGCGAATTTATAGGAAACTTCATTATGGCGGGACGGATCGCGCCCCACGCCCCACAGATTAGTCGTAATTTCCTCACCCTCTATAACCAGAGGGATTTCCTCGCCGGATTTTTCCTTCTCCGCGGCAATCATCCCGTTGATCCATTCCGCATTCTGCCTCAGAGACCAGTCCGTATCCCGCTCGTTGGCAAAGGCATCCCGGTAATGTGAAGGCTGAATGGGGTCCGCAGCGCGGTTCTGCGTGCGGTTGGGTCCGTACTTCACCTCATCCTTTTCCTGACAGGCCTTCAAAAACCTCTTTTTCTGGACCTCCCAGCTCCGGGACCCCGGCGTCATGCCGAAGAGATCATGCAGGAAGTTCTCCTCACTGGTATTTTCATCCAGCCTCCGCACCAGGTAGGCAATGGCGCTGTGAAAATCTTCCTTCAGAACCACGGGGGCATAAAGGAGCAGACCGTCCGCCGCCTGGCGGATGACCCGCGCCTGATGGTTCGCCATCCCTTCCAGCATTTCGAATTCCACCTGGTCACGCACGCCTTCCCGCTCACGCAACAGCATGGCATAACACAAATCAAACAGGTTGTGGGAAGCCACGCCGAACTGCACATATCTGGCATTATCCGGCATGCAGCCGTAATGGAGCATTCTCTTGTAATTGGCATCCACCTGGGCTTTCGTGCCATATGGGGCCTGCGCCCAGCCATGCATGGAGGCCTCCACCTTCTCCATCGCCAGGTTGGCGCCTTTCACCAGGCGTATTTTGATGCGCGCTCCCCCCTGCTCCACGCGTTCCTTCGCCCAGGCGCACAGCTTCATTTGCTCCTCCCAGGAATCCGGCAAATAGGCCTGGAGCACAATTCCCGCCTCCAGATGCATGAATTCATCCTCCATCAACGTACGTTTGAACGCTTCCGCCGTCAGATGAAGATCACGGTATTCCTCCATATCCAGATTCACGAACTTGGGCTTTCTGGAACCGTCCGGCAACGTTACCGCATTGGTAATGGCCGCCCGGTACAGGATGCGCAGACGCTCCTGAATCAATTTGACGGTTTCTTCAAAGGCTACCAGATGAATCTGGCTGAAAATGGCTGAAATCTTGACGGAAATATAGTCACAGTCCTTGTCTGTCAGCCGGTCCACGACCTGCTGAAGACGGTGGTGCGCCTCGCTTTCACCCAGAATGGCCTCCCCTAACTGGTTGATGTTCATCCGGATGCCGCCCTTGCGCCTGCGGCGCAGGTGGGGGCGCAGTTTTCCATCCTCGGCAGGAAGAATTACATTGGAGCTCTCCTTTCTCAACTGGCTGGTAATCACGGGAATGACCACACCCGGAAATTGAGCGGAAAATCTCCCCCCCATCTTCATGGCGAAACGGTCGGCCGCAGACAAATAACGGGGAACGCCATATCCGTCCAGAAGATAGCGGAACAACTCCGCGCCCCGCGCCGGAGAAGAAGGACGGAACACCCGATCCGCCAGCGCCAGCGTAAACGCCTTGCCCGCCGGATCATTCATCAGGCGCTCCATTTGCTGCGCCTGCCTCTTCTCTTTCCCTCTCATCCCGGCATTCGACTGCTTTAAAATGGACTCCGCCAGTTCCACAGCCTTGGCGGCCAGTTGCTGGTCAGTCCATTGGCCTCGGCGAGCCTCCGCCATCATGTCCGGGATGGATGAATCTGTCATAACGGTTCGAAGACTAGCCCCGGACAGGGGCAAAATCAAGCCAATTTGCCCGGTCCTTCCTGTGGAAAGAGGAATCACGGAAGAAAACGCATCCCTTGATTCCGTGACGGAAGCAGGGGGGCCTTCCTGTCCATTTCCGGCAACTCAGGAAAGACACATCAATCATACCGCGCAGCCGCCAGACGGGCTCTTCTCAGCTCTTCCCTGAGCTGGTGCGCCCGTCTGCCGCAAACGCTGGAACGGTTCATGTCCCGGACCTCTTCCAAAACCGCAACCGCCTGGTTGAAGGCATCCTCGCTTTCCGGAGTGTGGGCTTCCCGGTACAGAACCTTTTCCAGCCGCACCCAGAGGGGATGCACCATGGAGAGCAGAATTAACTGGCGCTCCTCCACGGATAACGAGGGGTCATCCGCGCAGGTACGCCATGCTTCCAGGCATGTTCGTATGGAAGAAGCTTTGCTGGCCCGGAAAGACTCGCCAAGCAATTCAGCCGTTTTCCTGTTTTTCTCCAGACGAAGGGCCGCCTCCCGGGCGTTAAGAAAAGCCGGAACCGTACAATTCAATTTTTCCAGACGCTTCATGGTGCCAGGATAATCCCGGAACCAGGCTTCCGGAGGCACCTGTTCCAGCTCCCGGCAAATGGAGGAGGCTTCTGCCGCAGGGTCCCCGCCCTTCGGAATATCATTCACCCGCGTCACCGGCCGCACGCGCTGCGCTTTTTCCGCAAGCAGGGACACTTTTTCCCGCAGAGAAGCTGCAGAGGCCCCTCTTTCCACCAGGTCGAACACACGTCCCTTGGAGTCAAGAAAAACCACGGAAGGCAGCATGCGCACACCATGCATCGCCGCACGGGACAGGCTGCCGTCTTCTTCCCAATCCTTCACGGAGGGATGTCTGGGAACCGTGACAAACTGCACGTCACGCACATATTCATCCAGCGCGCGGCGTTCTTCCGTGCCCGGCTGGAGAACTTTCAACCAACGGGCTTCCGCTGAACCGGGTTCCTCTGAACCGTACACAACCAGAACAGGGGATGGAAGGGAGGGAGCCGCAGAACAGGAGACGGAAAGGGCATCCATTTCCGCACGTCCCGGAAACGCCAGCGCCAAAAATGCAATGACCGCTAAAGTCCTCATGAATAAACTGCCATCCATCAGCCCTTTCTGATGGTAATGCGCTTGTAACGGCTGTCCCCTTCTTCGGACTCCGTCACAATTCCTTCCATGGACTGAAGGGCATTATGCACCAGGCGGCGGTGGTAGGCATTCAACGGAGGCATCTTCATCGGCTTGCCGCTCTCCTGGACGCGTTCGGCCAGGGAACGGGCCTTTTCCAGCAAACGGGCTTCGTTGCGCTCCCGGTAATGGTCGCAATCCACCTTCACGCGGGGAGCATCTTCCATCTTGCGCTGGATCATGCGGTTGACCAGATACTGAAGGTCATCCAGCCTGTCCCCGTCCCCTCCAATGATGTACTGTGAATCCGGGGAGGAAATATTCAGGCACACGATGCCGTCCGTTTCCGTTACTTCGATATCCGCGGAAAACCCCAGCGAAGCCAGAAGGCTCTTCAAACTCTGTTCAGCTATTTCTTGCACCGTCATTACTTTAAATTAATAGGAAAAGGGTTCCATACCGGAAAACCGCCTCGCGCCGGACGGTGCGAGCCTTTTCTCCAATACCCGATTGACATAAAAATCATAACCTATTTATTCCCCTCGTCTATGAAAATTTGTGGAAGCTCCGTTCCATATCATGTACGCAATACCGTCCCTGCCCTGCCTTCCGGCAACACGGTTCCGTTCCTCCTTCGGAACCAGATGCAGGAAACACCGCTCAGAAAGGAGGCGACTGTTTTCTGCCAGCCCGCGGCCGTACCCCGGTTATCTCCGCTTCTCCCTGCCGCCAATGAAACATGGAATACAGACATCCACAGCCATGCCAATCAAAAAGGCATCTCCGCACAGCCCGTTCTTTATTACATAAAATCTTAAATAACAGTTTCTATAAAAAAATTTTCATCAGCTCCGGAGAAATACTGATGACAAAACAGGACGGAACATCCCCGGAAAAAGGGAAGTCGAACTATTACCCACATAGAAAAATCCGGTCCCTCATGAACAAGCCAATGAAAAAAAAGAAACCGCCCATGGAAGACAGCGCCGCCCCTTTTCCCAATGGAAAAGAAGCTGCTCCCCATTATACGGATACAATTGATCCGGAATTGATCAAACCCACTCCAAAACCTACGCCGCCCAATGCGGAACCTTCCGCGCCCGGTTCCATGAAGATGCCGGATAACGCTACGGAAAAAATCAGGGAGCTGGATGCCATGCGCTCCAACGGCATGGGACAGGCCCTCACAAGCAACCTGGGAGTTAAAATATCCGATGATCAAAACACACTTAAAGCAGGAAGCAGAGGCCCCTCTCTGCTTGAAGACTTCCACTTTCTGGAGAAAATGGCTCATTTTGACCAGGAGCGGATACCGGAACGCGTGGTTCACGCAAGAGGTTCCGGGGCACATGGTTATTTTCAGGTGTACAAATCCCTTTCCAAGTACACCAAAGCGGCTTTTTTGCAGGATCCGGGAGAAAAAACCCCGGTCTTTGTGCGTTTTTCCACCGTGCAGGGCTTCAGAGGATCTCCGGATACAGTAAGGGATATCCGCGGTTGGGCTACCAAATTCTATACCAAGGAAGGCAACTATGATCTGGTAGGCAATAACACGCCCGTCTTCTTCATTCAGGATGCCATCAAATTTCCGGATTTCGTTCATGCCGTCAAACCGGAACCCCACAATGAAATGCCCCAGGGGCAGACGGCCCATGACTCTTTCTGGGACTACGTCTCCCTGCAGCCGGAAACTCTGCATAACGTCATGTGGGCCATGTCGGACCGCGGCATCCCCAGAAGCTTCCGTACGATGGAAGGGTTCGGCATCCATACATACAAACTGGTCAATGAAGAAGGAAAAAGCACTTTCGTCCGTTTCCACTGGAAACCGGTGTACGGGAAAAAATCCCTGGTGTGGGATGAAGCCCAGGTATTGACAGGACGCGATCCTGACTTCCACCGCAAGGATCTCTGGCAATCCATTGAAGCCGGAGATTATCCGGAATACGAGCTGGGGCTGCAACTCATCCCGGAAGAAGACGCAGACCAGTTCGACTTCGATATTCTGGACGCTACCAAGCTCATTCCGGAAGCACTGGTTCCCGTGGAAATCGTCGGGAAAATGGTGCTGAACCGCAACCCGGACAACTTTTTTGCGGAAACGGAACAGGCAGCCTTCTGCCCCGCCAATATCGTGCCGGGCATTGATTTTTCAGACGATCCGCTGCTCCAGGGCCGTATTTTCTCTTACAGCGATACCCAACGGCACCGGCTGGGAGGAGCCAATTTCACGGAAATTCCCATCAACCGCCCCATTTGCCCTTTCCACAACAACCAGAGGGACGGCTTCCACCGTATGCAGATAGACGCCTCTCCGGCCAACTATGATCCCAATTCCATCGGGAACAACTGGCCGAGAGAAACGCCCCCGGAGAAAGGCGGCTTCACCACCAGCCCCCAGACGGTAAGCGGTGTCAAGGAACGTCTGCGGAACCCCTCCTTCGCGGAATACTATTCCCACCCCCGGTTGTTCTGGATGAGTCAAACTCCGGTGGAACAGGAGCACATTATCAACGCGTTCAGCTTTGAGCTGGGCAAGGTGACGCGCCCCTATATCCGGGAACGCGTGGTGGACCTTCTGACACGCATTGATCCGGACCTGGCAAGCGGAGTGGCCCGCAACCTGGGAATTCAACTCACCAGGGAACAGCTCAGCAGGGAACTTCCCAGGCCCGTCTGCGGCCTGGAACAAGATCCGTCATTGAGCCTGTATGCCCATACGGACGGCAACCTCAAAGGCCTCCGCGTCTCTTTACTGGCAGCGGACGGCGTCAGCCTGAAATCCGTGAAAGAAATCTGCGAGGCCCTGCATGAAGAAGGCATCCACCCCCAAATCATTGCCCCGCACATGGGAAGCGTAACAACGGAAGAGGGGGAAAGTCTGCCGGTTAACGGGACTCTGTCCGGCACTCCTTCCGTCCTGTTTGACTCCGTCATCGTCCCGGAAGGAGAACAAAGCATCGCAGCGCTCCTGAAAGACGGAGATGCCAAGTACCATTTGCGCCAGGCCTACAGGCACCTGAAAGCCATCGGACTGCCCGGCAACGCCAAAGCCATGCTTGAGGCAGCCTCCCTGCCCCAGGATATGGATGACGCCGGGCTGCTCATGCCGAAGGACACCAAGTCCCTGATGCTCCCCTTCATCACGGCCATGAAACAGCACCGCGTCTGGAGCCGAGAACCTAAAACCCTTGATTTCGGAGCCTAGATTCGTTTCTTATACAGGAACCGCTTCCATTTACGGGCTGCCCCGCCGAAAGGTGCGGCAGCCGTTTTTCACTAAAAAATCCGGGGGAGTTAAACAACACTTCGGGCAAATTGAAAAAGGGAGGGAGATACACTCAAAACGGGAACGGAAACCGGAATACAGCATGATGATAATTCCTTCTTAAAAGAAAACCCCACAAGCCTTTAAACTTGCAGGGTTTATTAATGGTACACGGAGAACTATATTTCTATTTAATAATAAGTATATTATGAAATAATAGCATTATAAATAGCATTACCTGCCATATCACTTCCACTTCACTCCCTTCTCCTTCAGCTCAGTCACAAACTCCTCATACTCCACCTCACTCATCGTCCCCTTCAACTTCTCTACCAGATCTTTCCTCTTATCTTTCTTTACCCGGCTCACAGCCTTCACAACCTCGGAAGCTCCATCCATCTTCACCCGGTTTTCCATCAACTTCCTCTCTTCTTTATCCAGTCCGACATCCTGATACACTTTCATCCGGCTTGAATAATCCAAACCTTTCACTCGCGCCATCAACTCCTTCCTCTCTTCCATTTTTGCTTTCCGTTCTTCCTTCTCTTCTTTTTTGGTCGCTTGGATCAATCTCTGCTGCTCTCTGGCTTTAGCCATCTCATTATCCCACAGATGCCCCCATGTTCCGGCCATACTCTTCGTCTCTTTCACAATACGCCCCATCACCTGCACCGCGGCTCCAATCTCCGGCCTTCCTGCCGCCGCAAACAATCCCATACCATTCAACCCTCTTCCCAACTGATTCATTACCTTCCCATACTCCTCTTCCTCACCGTTATACATCCTCACTACACCTTCTCCTCCTCTCCATAACGCCTCAGCATGATCGACCATCGTATTACTAAACTTCATGTACTTTTCGCCAGCCAGTTTTGAATAGATGAACTCTATTACCTCAGCCAATCCAAAAATACCGGAAAACGCCCCCATCGCTCCACTCACCGCAAACCCTTTCCACCTATCCCACAAATCCAACTCTTCCTCATCGTCACCTTGCCCCATCACCCACTTAAGAAACTCCACAATCACCTGATTCATGATCCCATACACTACCCACGCCTGACCAAACCGCCACGCAGCCTCTCCCATACCAATCTCTCCCCTCTTCCACTTCGCAATCGCCATATAACTCAACGCTATCTGCTTGCGCGGATCAGAGCGGAACATCATAAACATACGCCCCAGCGCGTTCGCATGAATCTCCCAAGGGCTCTTCTGCTCTGTCTCAATAGGTTGAGCCGTCCTCCGCACCGCTTTGTCCAGCGCGGCCAACGCCCTCTGCTCCACAACCTCATCACTCAATCCCTCTTTCATGGCTATCTTCTTGGCCGCCATATACGCAATACCCCCGGAAAACGTTGTAAATGCCGCATCAGTCAATCCAATCGGCAACATCCCGGCTTCCACGGCATCCCCCAGCATGCTCACCTTCATCCTGTTCGCCGTCAAAGCCTGCCTCATTTCAGGACTCATGCCCTGCATCAGCCTTTGTTGTATCGTCGGACTCATCCAAACCTCCGCCAACTGTCCCGGATTCGCCAATGCCCCAATAAACCCTTTCATGGCATCTGAGGGGGACATATCCGCCATGCTGGAAAACATGGCCGGGAGCTGCTTCAGACACGTCTTCAGGTTATATGAAAGCGCACCCTGAGCCATCGCCCCCAACACCCGGCTCACTACTTGCTGAGCTTGTCCGGCTCCGCCCGAATCCTGCGAACCGTCAAATTCTAAATCCTTCACCCACTTGGTCAAATGTGTCCTTGCCTGCGCCCCATGCACCGCATCAATCTTGTTCCCCAGCTCTCCATTCAGCAACACGGCCTTCATATCCCTCATAATCTCCGCAAAACTCGCCCAGTGATCCATCTGCATACTGTGCGCCCAATACGCATTCACACAACTCACCACACGCGGCAGCGCATAATGCTTCCGACGCATCTTGATGCTCCCCACACTCAGCCATCCGCTCCCTCTGGACTCCATCGGATCAACGGCTTCAGCGGCATTATCCGTCACGAAAAACCCCGGAGCATAATTCTGTACTTTAGGCATATCACACCCAAACAACCTCCTGTACACCTCATTATACTCCTTATATCCCCGCTCATACTCCTCCCCTAAATACTCCGCCACCCGCAACGCCCGCACATCAATATGATCCCTCACCTTCCCAATCGCAGCCTCGTCAAAACCCAACGCCTCCAGATTATCCTCATACTCCGGCATCGCGGACATCTGGAGCAAATACGCCGCCTCCAAATCGCTCATCTCCATCTCCACCAGCTCCGCGCCCTGCTCCAGCCATGAAAACTTCACAAACTCCTTCCTGCTCTTCGCCGGAATCTCGCTCAACGCCATCTTCAGGGCATCCATCGCCTTCTGATTCTTCGCCCACTTCGGCATCTGCTCTGCTTCCATCTTACCCTCCGCAACCGCCAGCGCCTCTTCAATCCGCACCCGCTCACTCCTGAACTCGCCTGGCATCTTCACCTCAATCCCCCAAGTCCGATTCTCGCTTAAATCCTTCAACATACCATCCACCACACGCCTCACGCCCAGCTTCACCTGACCATCCACCTTTCTGTCAGCCCTCTTCAAAAACTCCTCCGGCCTCGCAATCCGGTACAAGGCACCGTAATACCGCAACACTCGCCTCTGTCGCACATCATTAAACTCCAGCCGCGCCTTCCTGATGCCCTCTGCAAAATACTCCGTCACCTTCCCCTCTCCAAACAAATCCTCCATCAAATTCTCAAAACTCACAAACCCCCGCACCAAATTCCGCATCCCCTTACCCACACCCACATCATGCTTCGCCGCTCCGGTGCGCTCATTCACGCTCACCGGCTGCTCACGCCCCAGCCCCTTCCCGGCCTCATCCAGCAAATCCGCAATACGCTCACGCCGATCCTCCCAAAACGCCTCATTCGCCAGCCTCCCGGCAGAATACATCTCCTTCAGGGCATCCAGCGCGGCCTGCACTCTTTCCAAATCAGCCGTCAGCCTCCCGTGCATATTCCTCTCATACAACCCGCCAAACGCATCCAGCGCACGTACCCACTCCACCGCCTCATCATACTCAGCCCCGCCAATCAATGCCTTCTCCTCCACCACCTTCTCAGCCGTATTCTTCGCCGTTTCCAGCTCATCCGCATCCAACTCTAACGCCCTCTCCACCATATCCAGCCGCTTCTGAATCTCCGCATTCATCTTCCCACGCCGTACCCGGTTCTCGCCCACGCTTGCCGCCGCCCATTTTCTAAACCGTTCAAACTCCTTAAATCGGCTCTTCTTCCCTTCATTCACAATATGCCAATCCACATACTTCACCATACGCATCAGCGCATTCATCCGCCCTCTCCACGTCTTCTTCGCCATCACCTCCTCCCGGTAGGAAGCAACAACCTCCGGCCTGATCCCTCCGCGCACGTCCTTCGGCAGCTCCGTCACCACGGCATCACATACGGCCATCACGGCCAGCATCCGCTCCCTCACAGCCTCATCATCTCTTCCCTGCTCATCCTTATACACTCCATCCCTTGTAAACCCGTTCGCCTGCAACGCGCTCTCCAGCCGTTTCTGCATTGCTTCATACAACCTTGCTTCCTGTTCAAAAGCATGCCCCTGCACCCCAGCCAGATAATCCCACACACTCTGCCCACCACGCATCATCCGCATGGAAAACGTAATATCCGGATTCTTCGGATCATACGTCCCCCGGTTATCCGTGGCGGACTTGATCTGCGTGGAAGAGAACACTATCTGCATATTAACAGGCCCACGGGACATGAAGCCATCACGTCCAAGCGTCTCCGCGACCGCACGAAGAGCCGCTTCCTGACCACCAATAGTATAGAGTTCGCTGATAATATCCGCGTCGTTCACGCTGCTGTCCACAATCGCATCAACCGTTTCTTTCAACGCCTTCCGATACCACGCTTTCCCAGGATAACCATTCGCGCTACTCGCATAATCAGAAACAATAAGATCTCCGTCAGGGTCAAGATGTTCTATCACGCGCTCGACGTCTTTCTTGCTCAGTGAAAGTTTTTCCGCATCAAACGGATTGCGCAAATTCAGAAAAACTTTAAAAAGATGTCCGCCCTTCGGCGCAAAGCCTTCCGCATAACCTTGATCATCCGTGAAATAAAAGCCGCGTCCTTTCACTGCGCCGTTCTTCATGGCGAACTTATGTGAGAACGTGTTGAACTTCGCCCCGCTCCCATGATACACCACCCTCGGCTCCCCGTTCTCGTCAACTACCTTGCTGGCATTCTCCGGGTCATGCTCCCAATCCCCAAACCAATTCTTAAACGCCTCCGTGCGCACGGAAAGCCACTGGTCTTCCGTCAGATTCGTATTCGCTCCGTTAGGCGCCTTCATGAACGTCCCGTCAGCGACCGCCTTCTTCTTGATGGACGCCTTTTCCCTTATAGAAAACGTCGCCGACCCATCCACATAATCCGCCCACGCTCCCCCGGTGGACTCGTCCGCAAACGCCGTAATCTTAATATCGTTGCCGTCAAAAATCACGTAATTATACGTCTGCTTCTCCTCCGCCTTCCAGCGGGAAAAACCGTCTGCGTACCTGATGCCCTTCACTCCATGCCTTAACAGAAACTCGCTCGCCTCTCTGGGGCTTCCCAAAGCATCCTCCAACGAGCGGTAAATCTTGCCCCCCATCCAATACCCATTTTCCGGATCCTTGTCGTTGAACAAAGAATACGCTTCTTCCTTGCCCTCATCCAGAAGCCAATCCCCTATTCTGGATGTTGTAGATGAGCCGTACCCTTTATCCCAAAACAGCAGCTCCCCTCCTTCCATGAAGTCCAAATAATCCTCCACATTCAGCTCCACGCGGTAATTGGAAGGCATGCCCGTCCTGACCTCTATCTCGTCCAGATGATCAAGCAAATATTGGTAAGCTATATTTTCAGCATCGGCCTGTCTTTTTGCCTGGGGATATTGGTCAGAATAACCTTCATTGATGCGGATATCTTCCCTCAATTCCTCCTTAATCGCTTCTATCTTCCCCTTATCCCCTCTGGCGTCAGACAAATCGCCAAGAACACTATAAACGGCATCCAACACGCCTGGTTCAAACCGATTGACATGTTCCGGGAAAACTATTCGGTCGCGCAACCCTCTGGCCATATCATCCACATTGGAAGCCTCCAACTCCCTGAACCTCCATGTCGCCTTGTCCTGCGCGAACTGGTTCAGATAACTCCGGTTCACCTTCGGATTCTCCGCAAAATACAGCCCCCAGCCATACGCCTGCGCTCCCTCGCCCTTGCCCATGAACGCCGTATCAAACTTCCGGAAACTGTGAGGACTTACATGCAGAGCGCGGACAGACATCGTTACATCGCCATCCGGCTTCACCACCACCGCATTCTCCGCAGCCAGAACCCCATGCTCATCAAAACCACCTTGCGCCTCCACATCCTGCACACTCACCTCACGCCCTTCTCTTCCTTGTCCAGCTAAATCTCTGTCAACATAATTGACAAACTCCTTCAACAACGCTACCCTTCCCTTGTGGGGTACTCCATCCCCTGCCTCGCCCGTGTTTGGGACGCGGGGTCGTTGCAGGGTGGCGGAAGTACCCTTCATGCTATCTACGTCCTCCACCGTGGAAGCATCCAGATCATAAAACAACTCCCCATTCTTCCCCTCTGCCACGGCAATATTCACATAGGCCAAATCAGCACTCCCATCACCGGAAGCCCCCTTGAAATCCGCTTTCGTCAAATAATAATGAAATCTGGCTATATTAGGCTTACGTTTCAAATCTGAATTCTCGCCGGAATAAATAAACTCAGCCCGCCCGGCCAACTCCGGCAGCACGGCTAACGCAGCTAAAACCCGTCTATCGGCTGCATGCTGTTTCACTTCCCTCCACCCCTTGCCTCCCACCTGCACCCGCTTCCCGTCCCCCATCACCAGCGCATACCCCTGTTCCTGAGTCTCCTTCTGCAACACTCTATACCGTTCCCGAATATCCCCCAGCGCATCCTTCAAATCAGAAGCATACGCTGCCGGCACATCCGCAGCAACAGGCTCCATCCCCTCCACCCGGTGGAACGCATCAGCCACACGCCGGGCCTCCGCCATCGGTACGCGCCTTACCCTGTCCCCCATGCTGAAACTCACCTCCTGCCCTTCCCCTCGCGCCGCATACCGCTTATACCCATACACCACGCTATCATACACCGCGCTCAACAACTCCCCGGAATCGGCAAAATCAAACCCGGCCTCATTCGCCGCCTCCAGCACATCGGACACACGCCCTTCCCGGCTGAAAAACTGCTCTGCACGCGCCACCACCCGTTGCTCAAAACTCTTCCCCAGCGTACCATCCTTCCTGCGTCTGCCCTTGGCCGTCCGCGTCGTCGTCAGGGCATCATAAATCCGTTGCAGCTCTCCGGTTAAATCGGAACCGGCCTCAGCCGCCGTCTTCGGGTGCGGCAGCCTCCCGGCCACCCACTCTCCAATCTCCGGCACATCCCCCATCGCCTCCGCCTCAATCTGCGCCTGTTCCTCCCTCCTCGCGCGCTCCGCAATCGCCGCCTCGTCAAACCCGGCAAAATCATTCAACAGGCGGCGAAACTTCTCGCTCATCTTCCCCTGTACGTCCGCGCCCAGCATCTTCTTCGCCAGCATCACATCCTGTGCAAACTCAAAATACTTGGCAAACAACAAAGCGAACATCTTGAACCACCGCCGCAACTTATCCGGCAGCCTCTCATCGGAAATGTGCCCCATCAAATGTGCTCGCGCCGCCTTGCTCACCCCTTCGCAAACCGCCTGTAACCTGTCCACCCCTTCCCCGGTCGCCAAAAACGTCTCACCCGTTGCACCCTCCAGCCGCTTCAGTTCATCCTCAAACTCCGCCACCGTCCACTCATTATCCTTAATCAACACCTTCGTCATCCCCTCCGTCCACTCCTCATAAACGTCAAACGGATTAGCCCCCCGGTACAATCTGCTCACCACCTCATACCGTCCGTTCGCAAACTCCTGCGCCACATTGGCTCCGTACACCCGCAACCGGGCAGCATCCACCCCGGCCTCCACTCCCATCTGCGCCGCATAAATCCTCTCCCGGCCTTCGGCAGACTTACGCATAAAATCACCCTGTGTCTTCAACTGCGCCAACGTCATCGGCACACTCAACTTGCTCCGGTCAAAACTCATCCGCCCATCCTGCCCCACATCGCTCAAATGCTGCATCATCTCCTCATTCGCTTCATCCTGCACCCTCCCAACATACCCCTCATCCTTATCCCGGTACTGCCGCAAGCTGCTCTTCAGCCCGGCCACCACCTCATCCTCCCGTTCCTCCAAATGCCGCAGCACGGCCTCATACGCATCATCATACGTATCATAAAACTCCGGCCTGTCCCCCAGCTCCACCACATACTGCATCTCCTCCGTAAACTCATTCATCTCCTCGCGGATCGGACTCGCCCCGAACTCCCGCAACTGCTCATTCACAGCCTCCACATACTGCTTCATCGCCTCCTTCTCATCCACTTGCCTTCCACCCTTGCGCTCCGGCACAGGCCCATGCTCAAAACTCAGCACAGGCCCACTCCCCACCTCGCTCACGCCGCCGCTCTCCGGCCCCTTCACACCCACCACAGCACCCTTCCCCTCCTGCACCTCCGCTCCATCCACACGCACCTCATCCACCCCTCGCGCCGTCTCCGCCGCATGCGCTTCAGCGGCGGCCACCACATCCATCGTCCTCACCCCGCCGCGGGCAGCCAGCTTCCTCATCCCGTCCGCGTCACCCAGCCCCACCTTCACGCCGTCCACCTCCTTCCCATAATTTTGGCGCATAAAATCCTGAATCCCATCCTGCATCATCGCATACCGCGCCACGTCACTCTCCTCCGCCCGCATCCGGGCAAGCAGGGAATCGCTAAAACCAAACGTCCGCTTCAGCTTCCCATACTCCCGGCTCAACTGCCGCTGCATCCCGGCCTCAGCCGTAAACCGCGCCCCGGCCCCCACCAGCGCAAACGCCAGCACGGAACCAAACAACTCCATATTCTGGTCACGGTTCGTAAAATCCTTCCAAAACCGCTCCCAATCAATCCCCGGAGCCTCCCCGGCCATCACGGAAGCCAAACTCTGCATCACAGGATCGGCCAAATCCTGCAACTTCTCCGTCGTCATCTCCTCGCCCAGCACCATTCCCCCAGCCACGCCGGAACGCGCCCCTGCCCGCAGGGCGGAACTCTTCAGCCGCATCGCCTGACGGCTCAGACTCAACTTGCTCATCCACTTATCCACAAACGCGCTCCCGGATCTCAACCCCATCACTCCCTTTGCCACGATCGCCCCGGCCCGATCCAACGCCCCTTGAACCGCGCCGCTCGCCGCCGCGCCTCCCAGCCTCGCCAGCCTGCCGCCATCTGGACGCTCCTGCACGGCCTTACTGTAACTATCCCCGGCATAAGACATCGCCGCCACTCCGGCCCCCACGCCGGAAAAACTCAACGCCGTAATCGGCACAGACCGCACCGCGCTCAGCACCCCATTCCCAAACCACCCATACTCCGGCTTGTTAATCGGCCTGTACGTCCCCTGCGCCATCGCCAGAAAAGCATCCAGCCTCCGGCCATACTCATCCGCCGCCTTCGCGTCAGCCTTCAGGGCAGACCCGTCCCCGCCAAACAACTCCTTCACTCCCCCCGCCACATCCAACTGTGCGGCAATCCCGCCGCGCAACAAAGACCTGATTCCATTACCTAAATCCTCCCAGCCACGGTTCCCGGCCTTCCATACATTCGCCATATAACTCCTCTCATTCCCGCCCTTGCGCTGCACAATCTCCGCCAGCGCATCCATCTGGGCATCCGTAAGGCCATCCATCGCCTTCAGGGCTTGGTGGATTGAAGCCATCCCCTCCGGCTGAAAAATCCGGTTCGCCGTCCCGTCAGCATACTTCACGGCCCACTCCAGCCCCTCCATCACGCGCGGCAATACCGGCTCCAGCCCTCGCCTTGTCCTCTCCGCATCCGCCTTCACCCATCGCAATGTATTCCCCACCTTCTTATACATATCCTCTCCCATTTGTCCCCTCTGCTCCCACAACGCCTGTCTTCCGTCCCCGCCCGTCAGCACAGCCTGCCTCACGCTCTCGGCAGCCCCCTTCAGCAACTCGTCAGCATGAGCATCCTCCTGCGCCCGCCTGCTGAGAAACCTGTACACCGTCAGCCCCGGCTTATTAAAATCAATCTGCTCCCCCTGCTCCTTCAGCCGTATAGCCATCTGTTCCAGTAGCGGAACCCCGTTTCGCGCCGAAACCTGATTCTCGGTATATCCTCCCTCATCCAACGCCCATCCCAGCACCAGCGACCGCGCTCGCAACTCATCCCCCAGCTCATTATCCGGGAAAAACTGCGCCTCAAACTCCTTCTTCACACTCTCCGGCACCTTCTTCAAATCCCCGTTAAACACGCTCCGGTGCCAATCCACCTTATCCTTTCTCCTCGCATACTCCGCCTCATCCTCCTGAGCACTCTTAAACGCCAATGCATCAGGAAACAAAGGCATGCCGCGCCTTGTCCTCTCATTAACATACTCCTGCACCTTGGCTCTCTCTTCGCCCAGCACGCGCTCCTTCTCCGCTTTCATCGGATCATCCCCGCCCTTCCTCAAATCGGCGGCCAACATCTTCCCGCGTTGCCAGCTCCGATAAGCGTCAGCCTGCCAACCCTCCCCCTTCTGCCGCAAATACCGATCCATTGCCGGATCAATCTCCACAGGGAACAACTGCCTGCCCTCTCCGTCATCATAAACAGCATTCGCGCTCTCTTCCAAAAACTTATCCCTCTTCCCGCTACGTTCAAATTCCCTCGCCTGAGCCGCTACCTGTGAAATATCATTACCAAACATAAAAACTTTTAACTATTAAACATTAACCAGAAACATCACTTCTCCCCATTCTCCCACGCCCACTTCTCCTCCACCACCCGCTTCAATGCCGCTACATCCTTGGCGGACTTCACATCTAAAACCTTGAATACGGCAGCATGGCACTGCCTCAAATCCTTCCCTTTCATACTCACACCCTCCAGAACCTTTCTCCATCCCTCCCTGTTCTGAGCCGGAGCACCCCAATCCCCATTCAGCGGAGGCAGCAGAGCAGCATTACCTTGCTCATTCATATCCACCCCCAACTCATCCAGCACCTCACTCGCGCCAACACTCTTCAGCTTCACTTCAGGCTCAGGAGCCGCCACACCCGGAACATTCTGACGGCCTGACAACTTCACCCCTGTACCATCCGCCGCCAGCCTCTCAGCCTGTGCCCTAATCTCCTCTCGGCTTGCCCCCGGATTCTCTCGTACCCACCGCTCCAGCCCCTGTCTCACCTGATAAGCCGCCGCCATAGACCTCTCATACCCGGCAAAATCTCCCTCTTTCTGCGTCTCTTTCCACTTCCCGAACACCTCTCCATCCACCATCCCCTCAACCACACTCGCCGCTTCCCTGGCCGCCCCCCGGAACCGTGCGGGCACATTCCCCACGGCCAGATCCTTCAGCTCCGCCATCATCCTCTCCTTCGTCGTCTTGGAAAGCATGGACGTGGCAATCTCCCTCTCCACCTCCGCATACATCGTCCCGTCAACATCCAAATCAGGCTCATACCCCCGCAACAAACCATCCACCCGCATAAAATCCTCCGGACTCGTGTACAACTCCGCCTCCTCCTTCCCCATCTTCTCCACAGCCTTCCTCCGCCGCTCTTCCGCCGCCCGCAAACTCATCGCGTCATCCACGGCCACGCGCCCCTCCTTCACATCCTTCTCCAAATCATTTCCCCGGAACTCCCGGCCCTCAAACGCATCCATCACATACCCCTGAGCCACTCCGGCCTGAGCCTTGCGCCTTGCCGCCTCCGCCTGTTTCCGGAACCCCTCAATCACATCCGGCCTACCCTTCACCGCATCCAGCCCTCCCGACTTCTCCAGCGCATCCAACCCATGAAAAGGATCTCTCTGAATCGCCGTCTGCACCCTGCTCTCCGTCTCCTTGAAACTCACATCCTGAAACATCAACTGCTGCTCATCCGGCTCCATCACCCCCTCCGCGCCAGCCGTCTGCACCGCTTCCCTCGCGCCATAATAATCCCCACCCCTCAGGCAAAAATCATACCTCGCCTTGAAAGACTTGGCAGCCCTCTCCTTACTCGCCAGCAACTCCCTGCGCCCGGCATCAATACGGCCCGTTGACGTAAACGCATCATACCACAGCCGCGCCCGCTCCTTCACCTCCGGCGTCTTAAACTTAACCTTGCGGAACATAGGCCCCAGCCTCTTGCTCACCAGCGCATTCCAGCGGGCCTCCCTCCCCGGCTTATTCCCCGCCGCCAGCTCGGCATTATCCCATACCCCCCTCTCCTCCTCCATCAACCTCTTCACATCCTCAAAACTCCCCGCATCGGCCATCCTGTCCGCCTTCTCCTGCAACCGCGCCCTCTCCTCATCCTCCCGCGCCAGCAACCTCGTCCCGGCCCCCATCTCCCCGGCCATCTCCGCCGCCGCGCGCGCCGGAGCCGTTGCGGCCCCCGTATCAGCCAGCACAGGCTCATGATACCCGCTCAACAAAGAAAACTTATCCATATCTACTTGAAAGCATTAAAAGCCGTTGCGCCGCCCTGCACCACGCCGCTCAGCAAACTCCCGAATCCGGACACCTTGCCGGCCCGCTCCGCCTGCCTCCCCTTCCACCTCTCCATCTGGGACTGCTCCCTCATGGCGGAAGACCGCTGCAAACTGCGCGCCGCCAAATCATTCACCTCCTGCTCAAACCGCGTCGCAACCTTCATCTCCCTCCCCAGCGCGCTCCCGCTCCGTTCCACGCCGCTCGCCGCTGTCTGCGCGGCGGCCTGCCCTGTGGCCACCCCCTGCATTGCCCGCATCCTCATCTGATTCTCCGCGCTCTCCGCATCCAGCGCATCCGCCTCCCTGTCCAGCGCGGACGCATTATAATAAGCCGTCTGCCGCGCCTGCCGCCCGGCTTCCCTCTCGGCGCGTCCCCGGAACGCGCCGGCCAGCCCCTGAAGACCGGCCATACCTAACTGAAACCATTCCATAATATAATATCTATCAATAAACTACTTTGAAAACTGCACATCAAACCCCAGCAAACGCACATCGCCATCCCCGGCGCACCGCAACTCAAACACCAGCTCATCACTCCACACCCCCGGCACCGTCAAATCCTGCCAGCCGTCCAGCACATCGCCCCGGCTCCTGCTCAACTCCGTCAACCGCCCGCAAAACCCTGCACGCACCCCATCCGCCGCGCTCGCGACAAACCGCGCACGCACGCTCACACTCCCTGACTTTACCCCCGCACCCTGCTCAAACGCAAGCCCATTTGTAACCAGTACGGACTCATACGGCGCCCCGGCATCTCCCCCACGGCTCCATCCGTCCCGGAACACGCCGCACCCCTCCACCAGCCGCTCCAGACTAACCCGGCCATCACGCTCCACAGCCAGCCACACCTCATCGGCATCCTGCCCATCCATCACGGCCACGCTCAACGCCCTGCCGCCCCCTCCCAGCACATGCCTCGTCCACGCGCACACCCGCTGCTCGGCATTATACGTCAGAACAGCCAGCCCGCCATCAGCCCTCACCCCCCAAATCCTCACCTCCGGCACGCGCTGCACGGCCAGCCCCACAAACCCTCCCGGCCCGCCTGCATGCTCGGCAAACGTCGTCGTATCGGCGGCCCTGTACCCGTCCGCCTCAAAACTGTACCCCAGCTCCTTCACCCTCATCCCCCCTCTCTGGACAAACACGCATCCTCCATCCGTCGCCTCCGCATCCACCCGGCTGCACCCCACCCTCAACTGCACGGCAGCGCGGCAAAAATCAGGAGTCACCACGCCGCCCTCGCCTCCGCTCAGCCGCCAAACCTGGGCCGTGGAACCAATCAACAAATCATTCACGCTCTCCATCCACACAATCCGGTGGCAATCCTTGGCCGCCAGCGTCACCTGAATCGCATCCTCATCGCTGTCCCCAATCTGGAAATTGGCAAAATCATCCACCACGCTCCCCCACACCGTCTGTGGATTCGCCGCCGTCCCGGCCAGCCACAACCTCCCTTGGTGCATCGCCACAGCACTCGGCCACCCGCACCCTCCCCCAAACATCCCCCTGCTCCACACATCCGTCACCGCCCTCTCATACGGCAATCCGGCCCCCCCATACGTCTTATAACTCAACCTCAGCACCCTCCACTTCATCCCACCCATCTCTGCCGCCGTCCAAACCTGATCAACGCCTCTCCCCACGGCACCGGACAAAAAATTCACCATATCCATCCCCCCGCTGCGCCACCCGCACCACTTCCACTTCCTCGGCCAAAACCCATTCACCGTCACCTTGCTCTCGATCGTCTTGCCATCCTCCAAATCCCATACAAACTCGCCCCAACCGCCAAGACCAAAATACAACAACACCACACGCCCATCCTCCCTCTCCACACACCCGGCCAGCCCCAAAAAGGAACCCATCTTCTCAACCACCTTCCCATCCTCATACAAACACACACTCCCCATGGCAGCCTCCCCATCCGCCACATCCCCAGCACTCTCTCCGCACAACAACACAGCCCGGCCATCCCGCAACGGCATCACATGCCAGACAGCCTTCTTGCTCCCGGTCACCGTGCAGGCAGTCAAACTCTGCGCCACAGGATCATACACCGCGCATGCAACGCCATTCTTGCAGGGGCAAAGCAACACCCTCCCGCCATCCACCACAGCGGCCCTCCGGTAACTCCCGCTTGTAACTGCCAGCCCGGAATGCGCCACCTTCTCCAAACTTCCATCCGCAGGATCATACACATAAAAAGCCGTCGCCATATACGGAGTCAGCAGCACCCGCCCATCATCCAGCAACACCGCCTCGCCAAAAAAACGATCCCCAACCCCTTCCAAAAGCACCTCACTCTCCTCCCCGCTCTCCACATCCAGCACACAACACCTTGCCCCTCCGCTGGTCAAAAACGCCCGGCCATCCTTCAACACACATCCCCCCACCCATCCGCAGCCATCATCCCGTTCCGCGCCCACCTTGCGGCCCCCGCCGTCCACCCGGTCAAACACATAACAACAGGCATGGGCCTTCCCTGCCAGCAGCAGCCTCCCCCCATCCAGCTCCAGCACCGTCCCCCACACCTCCTCCCAATAATCGCCAACCCCGGCAACCAGCCCCTCCGCCTCATAATCCCACGCATTCAGCCTCAACTCATGCCTGCCCCAGTTAGTCGCCGCGGGCTTATACTTCATCACCCGCAACTGCAAACGTGTAGGACGTTCACACGTGCCGCTGAACTCAAAATTCCGCCAATCCCCGTCCCATGACCAAAACCTGTGCAGCACCTCAAACTTATGAGGGCTCAAACTCTCATCCTCCGCATCCGCACCCATCAACTGAAACTCGCCCTGCCACCGCTGATCCTCATTCCCGTAAGTCTTCAGCGTCCACGCCCCCTCATGGCACACGAACGCCCTCTGCGGCCCATCGCTGGAAGCCCACCACTCCCGCATGCTGTTAAACCCGCTCCCAAATCGGCTCACCACCCATCCGGGAAAGAAAAACTCCGGATAATCAGCCAAACTCTTGCTCCCCTTATAATCCGTCCTCCCGTAATACTGCTTATAACATGTCCATGTAACACGCACATCGCCGCTCACCGTCCACAACTCCTGCCCCGCCAAAACAATCGTACCCGCAGCGGACAAATCAGGAACGGCCTCGGGCGGATTACCCGTCCCGGTCAACTCCGCGTGAGTCTGCGCCACCACCACCCGCTCCGCCATATGCTGAGTATAAAGAACACTCGTGCCAAACTCCTCTGAGCGGAACACATGGCGGTCAGCACCAAACATCAACCCACCCGCATCACGCTCAACCCATGCCTCCCCATCCTTGGAAATCGCAAACTCCCTCGGACTCCGGTCAAACTCCATCACCGCCAGCCTCCAATCATCATCGCCATGCCTCTCCAGCCTCTGCGGAGCCACCCTCCCGCACACCACCCACACCACGTCATTGCACTGCACCCACCGCAGCTCCGGCAAATCCTGCTCCGTCCACGGACTCTCCAGCCGGGCGGCCAAACTCCCATCCAGCCGGAACACCTCCACAAACCCCGCTCCAAACACCACCATATACCGCCGCTCATCACTCACATCCATCCCCATCAGCCGCACCCGCCCGCAAGCGGCCCCTCCATCCACCGCACACATCCTCTCCGCGCCGGGCCGCCGCATCAGCCCGCCGAACGTATGCACCAGAAAATTCACAATCGTCTGCGCGCTCCGGCCATACCCATCCACATCATACCTTATCGCCCCCATGCGGTTCCACTCACCTCCGGTAAACGCCACCCTCATCCCGCTCATACAATCCCCCTCCTCCCCCACGGAGACACCGTTTCATCTCTCCCTCCCCGTCCCATATCCTGCAACCGCGCCCGGTACTGCGCCCTCATCTCCAGCCGCCTCACATCCGCTTGCAGCCGTCCCTCCAAATCCCCGCGCCCGGTAACGGTCAACGCGCACAGGCACGCCAGCTTGGCGGCCAGCAACTCTCCATCCGCACAACACCACTCATGGGCGGCATCATCCGGCCTCACTAAATACACCACGCGCACCTCCCTCCCTTCCCCTGTCCAAAACAACCTCCCGTCAAACACGCACCACCCGGCCCCATCCACATCCACCACATCCACACAACCCTCCGGCAACGCCTCGCTCCGCACAAAACCGGGCAGCCGCAAATCCTCTTCACCCTCCAACTGCGCCACCCTCTTCGCCCACACAGGCTTCACCTCCTGCACAACATACTCCACTGCGCTCGGCCACATGGCTCGCAACACAGCCCCCACCTCCTCATCATCCAGCCCCGTCACAGGAGCCTTCCCCAACTTGGCAAGGGCAAAATTAACCACATCCAACTGCTTCATAACATCATCAAAAAACTAAGCTGAAAACGGAGGGCGGCCCGCAGACCGCCCCCCGCCGCTCCACGGCAACAAACATTGCCCGGAAACAACTCCTTACTGTGCGCACAGCACCTTAACAAACCCCTTCTCCTCCAGACGCGTTGCCCCGCAGGCAAACTTCGCGCGGATCTGCAACGCCTCATCCAAATCATCCCTCACGGAAATCTTCACCTTAAAATCATTCCACAGCCCGAACTGGGCGCGGCTCTTCACCCATGCAAGGCACTCCCTCACCCCCTCGGACTTGGGCAAAAGCTCCGTGCGGACAAACTTGAACCCCATAAACGTATCAACCTTCCCATCCACCAGAGCCTTCACGCTATTATAATCGTAAGAAGTCACCTCCGTCGTGCTCAGCAAATTAAGAATCTGCGCGGAAGAACACGCAAACACAAGCTGATCCCCGGCGGCGGAACTATCCTCCGTCCACGCATCCGCCTCCTGAAACATCTGCAACGTCCGGCGCAGCTTAGCCAGCGTCAGGCCGCTTGAGGCCTTCGTGCCGGACTCCACATAATCCTTGGCAACAACTCGGTCATCTGGAAAAGCCTTAGCCGTCGTCCCGTCCTTACCCACAAAATTCTGCCCTAGAAACGCGGCAATCATCACATCATCCATCTTCCGGTTCGCCGCCATCCTCAACCCCTCCAGCGTCTTGCTCACCGGCAAATCCAAATCGCCAAGCTTCGTCGCGTCAAACTCGTCAAACCCTACCGCCTTGGTGAAAATGCGCGGACGCATGGAACGCCTCAACGTAGGAGCCTCATCAAGCGTGGTGCTCCCCATGCGCGTCGTCTTCTCCTTAAAATCAAGCACCCCGTACTGGTCAATAAACTTCACCTCCCCCTTGCAATCCCTGTCCACCGTCACCAGCTTCTCCAATGCGCTCACCTTCTGTTGCAGCAACACCCCCCACTTATTCGTGTACTTGACCTGATAATTATCGCTAATTGTAACTGCCATAATAATATAATAACTAAATGTTAATAACTCTTGTTCTTACTCGCTCTCCATGACCCTAAAACCCCATCAGGCGGTTATACTGCTCATCGGCATACCTGTGATTGGCATGGTTCGGATTCATAAACGCCTCATGTAAAGGGTGGCTCGGATCATTCATCATCCTCTCCGCCTCCGCCTTCCCCCCGGCAGCCGCGCCCCCGGGCATGTTAAGCCCCTTGGCAGGCTCATCCTGCATCATCGCCCCCATCTGAGCCAGAAGCCGGATCATCACCGGATTCGTGCCGATCACCGGATCATCCACCACGGCACGCACCTCCTCACCACTCACCCCGGTCATCTTGGCCAGCATCTCCAGCGCACTCACCGCACTCCTCACATGCGCCCCATATCCATCTCCCCACAACCCCTCCAGCTCAGCCTTCACAGCGGCCACGCGCTCAGCCTCGGCGGCATCCGCCGCCCTCTGAGCCTCTGCGCTCCGGGTGGCAAACTCATGCACAATCCCCGCAAAAGCCTCCTTCGGCACCCCCAGCTCCCAAGCCTTGCGGCCCAGCACCTCCACCGCCTCCGCATCCCACACCCCCTCCGGCAGCCCCTCCGGGGCAGCGGGCAAAAACTCATCGCCCGCAAACTCCTTATTCATCCCAAGAGCCTCCCTCCATGCCGTCATCGCCGCCTCATCCCCCAAATCATACCGCAGCACGGCGCCCGCTCCGGGCGCACCGCTTCCGCCATCTCCACCACTGTTGCCTCCGTCTCCTTCTCCTCCATCCCCGTCACCGTTTCCGGCCCCATCTCCACCAGCATTATTTCCGGCACCAGCCATCAGGCTCACCGGGCCGCCGCCATTTGCGCCCCCGTCACCTGCCTCCTCGCGCAAAAAACCATTCGCAATCAATTTACCAATAAACATAATATTTAATCTCTAGTCTTTAATACTTAATAAATCCACCAACGCCACCTCACGCATCCCCCTGTCCCGCTCCCGCCCGCCACGCTCAAACCTCACCCGTTCCACCCCCTGCGCCTGCTCGCCCAGACAACCCCGTGCCAGCTCCACCAACTCATGAACACTCCCCCACGCCAAATGCACATAAAACACGCGCCCCCCATCCACCAGCCACCCAAGCAACACAACCTCCCCGCTCATCGCCGCCACACCTCCCGCATCCAGTACCCGTCTGCACTCCTCCCACAAACGCTCATGGCTGCCCGCATACCTCACCGCCCACTCATACCCGCTCATCCTTGGTAAAAAACTTGAAAAACTCCACGGCGGAGGGGGAATCAACCGTAAATTCGGGGTAGTCACGGGCTGTGAAAAACCTGCGGCCCCCTTGAGAGTTGACGGCCTCAACGGTCAAATCCACGGTTTCCACCGTCCGCACAGGATCATCCTCTTCCGGCGCGTAAAACTCTTTCAGTCTCGCCCACACCTGAACGGCCTTCCACGGCTCCGACAATCCAACCAACGCGGCCACTACCGCCTGCATGGCCGGGGCCTGTTCCACAGGTATATCGTCCTGGTTAAAGCGGGCCGGAAGTCTATAACCGCACGCGTCCTGATAAATGGGCGTCAGGGTAAATTCATCCCACTGGCCCAGCTTGGGAAACTGTATCTGTATCTCCGAATTATTCATGATTCAATGGGGGTGTTAATATCCACAAAATCAGCCGTTTCTTCGGCTTCAATAGCATTGACAGCCAAAGCTTCCAGACCGTAAAAAACCGGGTTCATGCCTCCGGGATGGTAATAGGTGTACTCTCCGGTTCCCGCATAAACGGAAACGTCGCCAGCCGTATTATTCACCACATCAGTCACCCATTGGGAAATACCAACATTGGTTTCAAAATTGCTGACCCCCCGGCATGTGGCAATTTGATACAAATTATACCCCTGACCTCCGGTGAGCATGAGCCAGAGCGCGCCCGTATCCTCATACTTGGCAATATTGGCTGCAGATTTCTGCTGGTAAATAACCTTGGCAATCGTCCACGGAACAGGCTCATTCTGACTGGCTGGGATGAAGCTGGTGGTGGTTTTCACCTGCCAGCCAGCCGCGGCTGTCAGCACGTAAATCTCACGCACCTTTATTATATAACCGTTGCGCTGTGTGTCCCTGACATTGTCAAAAGTAATATCCAGAATTTCGCCGTGATTGTAAGCCAAACCGTTTGCCGGGA
>ERZ773202.535-NODE-535-length-34654-cov-5.577300_pt1 | contig 34654 bp, 31 predicted proteins | sample MGYA00580998_ERZ773202 | MGnify/ENA primary metagenome ERZ773202 (study PRJEB29015, sample SAMEA2737803) | human gut metagenome | biome: human gut; feature: human-associated habitat; material: faeces | place: China | collected 2012 ...
CCGGTGGTGTTTCACATACCCGTATGCCATTAGGTATCTCATTTGCAGCAGGTTCAGGTCTTGTAGCTTTCGCAGCTGCAACCGGCATCATGCCACTTGATATGCCTGAGTCTGTATTGGTTCGCTTTACAGGTAAGAGAAAGCCTGGCATTACCTTACGTGATCTTGTACATGCTATCCCTTATTTTGCAATTCAAAAGGGCTTATTGACAGTTGAGAAGAAGGGCAAAAAGAACATCTTCTCAGGTAAAATCATCGAAATTGAAGGTCTTGAGGAACTGTCAGTTGAACATGCTTTTGAATTAGCTGATGCTTCAGCTGAAAGATCAGCTGCTGCCTGCGCTATCTCTTTATCAAAAGAGTCTGTAGCTAAGTACTTAAAGTCTAATATCGCTCTTTTACGTCAAATGGCAAAAGATGGCTATGAGACCAAAGAAGCTTTATTAGCCCGTGCTGATGCTATGCAGAAGTGGCTTGACAACCCAGAGCTTGTAGAAGCTGACAAAGACTGCTCATATGCAGCTGTACTAGAAATTAACTGCGATGAAATTAACGAGCCTATCTTATGTGCTCCTAATGATCCTGATGATGCTCGTTTATTATCAGAGGTTGCAGGCACTAAGATTAATGAGGTTTTTGTCGGTTCATGTATGACTAATATCGGCCATTACAGAGCAGCTGCCGAGATCTTAAAAGGTCAGAGCCATGAAGTTCCTGTAAGATTGTGGATGACTCCTCCTACCAGAATGGACAGACAGGAGTTGTCTGATGAAGGTCTGTTCTCTATCTTAGGTAAGGCTGGTGCTAGAATTGAAATCCCTGGCTGCTCACTATGTATGGGTAATCAGGCACGCGTTGCAGATAACGCAACTGTAATTTCAACTTCTACAAGAAACTTCCCTAACCGTTTAGGTAATGGTGCAAATGTGTTCTTAGGCAGTGCAGAGCTTGCTGCTGTTACTGCAAAATTAGGCAAGTTACCTACAGTTGATGAATACTTTGAAAACACCAAATGCCTTGATGGCAAAGAAAGTGAGATCTACTCACTGTTAGATTTTAGCAAGTAGTATTTACTATTTTTCTGAAAATCAACCTATACTTGAAGAAGCAGAGTGAGAAATATACTCTGCTTTTTTTATATGATCTCATTTTTGAGAGTTGTATACTATTCACATTGCACAAGCGATGTAATCGTTTGCTATAATAGGAAAAGTTAAGAGTTTTATCTCTTTTTAGTAGATCTTTCTACAATAAAGTTTCGACAATAGATTTTTTCAAAATAAAGTTCTATGTAATAGAACTTTGTAAATATAGTTATTGTTAGGAGTAACACATGAAAGTTGCAGTTTTAGGTGCAGCAGGCGGTATTGGCCAGCCTTTATCAATGATTTTAAAGAACAATTTACCAGCTGGTTCTTCTCTGAGCCTGTTCGACGTAGCACCATTTACCCCTGGTGTTGCAAAGGACTTAAGCCACATTCCTACAGACGTAACAGTCGACGGCTTCACAGGTGACGACCTAACTAAGGCTTTAGAAGGCGCTGACGTTGTAGTAATTCCTGCAGGTGTTGCTCGTAAGCCAGGTATGACTCGTGATGATTTATTCAACATCAACGCAGGCATCATCGCAAACTTAGTTCGCAACATTGCAAAGACCTGCCCTAAGGCATGTATCTGCATCATCACCAACCCAGTAAACTCAACTGTTCCATTAGCAGCTGAAGTATTAAAGGAAGAAGGCGTATACGACAAGCACCGTTTATTCGGTATTTCAGTTCTTGATGTACTACGTTCAGAGACTTTCTTAGCTGAAGAGTTAGGTATTTCAAATCAGCGTATCCTAGTTCCAGTAGTTGGCGGTCACTCAGGCACTACTATCGTTCCTTTAATCTCTAAGGTTATCGGTCACGAGAAGATCTCTCAGAAGAGAATCGAAGAGTTAACCTACCGTATCCAGAACGCTGGTACTGAGGTTGTTGAAGCTAAGGCTGGTGCTGGTTCTGCTACCTTATCAATGGCAACAGCTGGTGCTCGTTTTGCTCTTAAGGTTGTAAAAGGCTTATTAGGCGAGCCTGGTGTTAACGAGTACACCTACGTTGAAGGTGGTTCAAAGTACGCTCCATTCTTTGCTCAGTGTGTACGCTTTGGCAAGAACGGCTGGGACGAGACCTTAGATTTAGGTACTGTTTCAGAGTATGAGCAGAAGTTAATCGATGAGGCAGCTCCTCAGTTACAGAAGAACATCGAAAAGGGTGTTAACTTCGCTAAAGATTGGCTTGCAAAGAACAAGTAATCTAAAAGAATCATAAGTTAAAATAAACTATTCTTGGGAAGGCAGTTTCTTTTTTAGAGACTGCCTTTTTTTGTAATATGAAATATAAATACACCATTTTTTAGAATGTTCATATTGCTAATTTGCAAATTTATCTGATTCAATCACCAAAGCAAATAAGACTGCTAAAGAAATATTGGATTATGCATTTTCAGAAATGTTTAATAATGTTTTAAGCGCTCTAATGCCTCTAAGGTGACTGTAAAACTCATTGAAGATGCAATGAAAACATACATTGTTGTTGAAGATAATGGTATTGGTATTTTCAAGAAAATTAAAAATGATATATCCCTTCAGGATGAACATCAATCATTATTGGAACTTGCTAAAGGAAAGTTTACCTCTAATCCAAAAGAACATTCAGGCGAAGGTATTTTCTTTTCATGTAGAGCTTGTGATTTGTTTTTAATTCATTCAGGCTCTTTGACCTACAGTCTAGATCGTGCTTCAGATATTGGAAAGTTTATCGAAACAGATAAAGATCTTGAAGATAATAATTTCTCAGGTACTCTTGTGTTAATGGCTATGAACAATAATTCCTCAAACTCTCTGAAAAAGTTTTTGATGAATATTTTTCAAGTTACGAAGATAAAACTTTTTGTAAAACTGTTGTTCCTGTTAAATTACTTCGCTATAAAGATGAAGGTATTATTTCAAGATCTCAGGCAAAACGCTTACTTGCAAGTTTTGATAAATTCAAATATGCAGTGTTGGATTTTTCTGGCATCGACGATATAGGACAGGCTTTTGCTGATGAAATTTTCAGGGTATTTGTAATTCACATCCTGAAATAGAAATATCATATATTGAAGCTAACAAGAGCATTAAAAACATGATAGAGCACGTTTCTGCTAACAGATAAGTCCCATCTTATTCCTTTATCAATAGAATTTAGTTCTTTGCAGATATAAGTGGTGGAGGAGCAATCTCCACCATTTCATGTTTAGAAACTGTTGGTTGTAGAGCCTCATTTTTGTGGATTTCTCTTGAGCTCTCAAGCTGTTCTTCTGAGTATGTGAACTATCAGCATATAAGCAATGATCTCCACAATTGCAAAATAAAATTAAACTATATTTAACTTTTACCGAAATATAAGTATTAGAAGAAAAAAAGTTTCAAGATAAGTTCTAGATAAAAGTTCTTAGCTTATTTTGAGAGTTTGTTTCTTAAAACCGTGTCATGTCACCTATACTTAGTGATATGAGAATATTAACTTAGGAGGACGTACGATGAGGTTAAACTGTAAAATCAGTCTCATTGCACTTGCTGTAAGCTTGATGTGCGTATCGGCTCCTATTTCATCCTATGCTGCAAAATATGAGGTTGTAACTAGTACTAAGGCAATGGTAGCTCGTGATACCTTACAGGGTATTGATATGAGTTCAATCTCTAATTCTGGCGGTGCAAGTACTGAAATGTACACTGCGGACAGAATGAATGCCATTGTTGAGAATACTGATCTTGTAAGTGTGGTAAAAGATCAGGATAAGTGCCAGTTCACCTCCGATATTGAAGATAGAGCAAGACTTGTAAAAAGTCCTGTTTTTATGTACGCATGGGGAGTAATGTTGCTCAATGGTACCTGTGTAACACAGGATCGTGATCTTGCAATTGGATATATTAGAAAAGCAGCTGACAATGGTTATGCTCCTGCCATGGTAAGAATGTCTCAGTTCTTTGAGCGCGGTCTTTACATGGGCAAGAATATGAATATGTCAGAGCAGTATATGCATACTGCTGCTGCTTTAGGTTCTAAGACTGCAAGATTAGGTTGGGCTGATATGTTAGTACGAGGCTATGGAACTCCAGCCTTGTATGAAGAAGCTTATGGATGGTTATATCATTCTGAATACGAAGATAACTATTCTAAAGCTAAAAAAGCATATCTTGAGAGTCAGCTAAAGAAGCATCTACCACCTAATGTGATAGCCCGTAATGAGGCCTTTGAGCCTGATTACTAAAAACTTGAGGACGGCAAAGCCGTCCTTTTGTTTTAATGAAGCTTTCCTGTATTCTCACAGTCTCATTTCACTCAAATCGTTAGATCATTTTAAGATCTGATATAATCAACGAAGTTTTTAATTATTTCTTACCAATTGGTGGTTATAAAATTACTTTATAAAAGTAATTTATGATAACTGCTTATTTCAAATTGTTTTCGATTTGCTGTAAGTTTTGTTTTGATAACTTGTTTATATTAAACAGCGTTTATATAAGAATACAGACAGCAGAATTTAGATGAGCCTTAAAGATGTTTGATAATCTTACCCAAAGACTTAACCGTACTTTAAAGAATATTAGCGGTAAAGGTCGTATTACCGAAGATAATATTAAAGACACCTTACGTGATGTCAGAACAGCGCTGTTAGAAGCTGACGTTGCACTGCCTGTAGTTAAATCATTTACAGCAAGAGTAAAAGAAAGAGCTTTAGGTCAAGAAGTTGCAATGAGCTTAACTCCTGGTCAGGAGTTTATTAAAGCAGTTCATGCTGAACTTGTTGCTACCATGGGCGGTGAGACCTCTGAAATCAATTTAGCTCATCAGCCTCCTGCTGTGATCTTATTAGCAGGTCTGCAAGGTGCTGGTAAGACTACATCTGCTGCAAAACTGGCTCTTTACTTAAAAGAGAGAATGAATAAAAAGGTACTGTTAGTATCAGTTGATACTTACAGACCTGCAGCTATGGATCAGTTAAAGACCTTAGCACAAGAAATTTCAGTTGATTGCTATCCTTCAGATCCAAAGGATAAGCCTGAGAGCATCGCACAGGCAGCTTTAAAAGAAGCAAAACTTCGAGCATATGACGTCATGATCTTAGATACAGCAGGTCGTTTAGCTGTAGATGAGGAAATGATGAACGAGGTAAAGCGTCTACATGATTTGACAGATCCTATCGAGACCTACTTCGTAGTTGATGCGATGACCGGTCAGGATGCAGCTAATACAGCCAAAGCCTTTAATGACGCTTTAGAGTTAACTGGAGTCATCTTAACAAAGGCTGATGGTGATGCTAGAGGTGGTGCTGCATTATCTGTAAGAGAAATTACTGGTAAGCCAATTAAGTTTATCGGTATGGGCGAAAAGATTGCTGCTTTAGAGCCATTCCATCCAGACAGAATTGCATCCCGTATCCTTGATATGGGTGATATCTTATCTTTAATCGAAGATCTGCAACGAAATACTGATCTTGATAAAGCTAAGAAGATGGCTGAAAAGATTAAGTCAGGCGCGGGCTTTACTTTTGAAGACTTTAGAGATCAAATTGCTCAGATGAAGAAAATGGGCGGTATGACCGGTCTTTTAGATAAATTACCTGGCATGGGTAATTTATCTGACAAGATTAAAGATAAAGTTAACGACAAGCAGATAGATCATATGGAAGCTATCATCAATTCCATGACTAAAAAAGAAAGACTTCATCCTGAGATCATTAAAGGTTCTCGTAAAAAGAGAATTGCTGTTGGCGCAGGTGTTGAGATCCATGAGGTTAATGTCCTCTTACGTCAGTTTGATATGACCCAAAAGATGATGAAAAAGATGGGTAAAGGTGGTGTCCGTAAGATGGCAGGTGCTATGCGTGGCATGATGGGAGCTATGGGTGGCATGGGCGGAATGGGAGGTATGGGTAACTTCTTCCGCCGTTAAGATTTTTATTAAAAAGAAAAGCCTTAGTATGCTTTAACTTTTTGATAACTTAAGTTAACAGTTGCATAAATTTTTTACTCTTGATTTTTTGAAATTAAAGTGTAAAATAGTGCAACTGTTTTTGTATGTTGACAATTTTTTTAGATTGTCAGATTTTTTTAATTAATATAGGTACTAGCGAAATGGTAGTCATTCGTTTACGTCGTTTAGGCGCAAAAAAACGTCCTTTCTATCACGTTATTGTTGCAGACAAGCGTTTTGCTGCATCAGGCCGTTTCATTGAGCAGGTTGGTATTTACAACCCTATCGCTCAGGGCAAGGAAATCCGTCTACGTTTAGATTTAGAAAGCATCAATGCATGGATTGCAAAGGGTGCACAGCCATCAGATCGAAAAGCGTCTTTTATGGGAAGCTGAGCAGGGTGAAGAGGCTGTTTTAAAGGCTAAGGCTGATAAGCACGAGAAAGCTGTTGCTGCTCGTAAAGCTGCTGCTGAAGCAAAGGCTAAGGCTGAAGCTGAGGCTGCTGAATCTTCAGAGGCTGCAGAGGCTTAATAGCTGCTTATGGCAGATACACCGCGTCCAATGGGAGCTTTAGGCTCATCATTTGGAGTAAAGGGATGGATGAAGGTCCGTTCTTTTGCGAGCCAACCTGAGAACCTTTTTGACTACTCGCCATGGTTTATACGTCAGCGCGGGGCGGAATGGCGCGAGGTTCAGGTTGAAGAATACAGACCACATGGTAACGACTTTGTCGTTAAGTTAAATGTGGCCTCAACTCCTGAGGAAGCAAAAGCTTATGCAGGAGCTGAGATTGGGATCAGGCGCTCAAGCCTGCCTCCTGTACCTGAAGGTACATATTATTTGTGCGATCTTGAAGGTTGTACAGTAATTGGACTTGAAGGTGTAATGCTCGGCAAAGTGTCGAGAATTAGGGATTATGGAGCCACTCCTATTTTAGAGGTGTCTCCCTCTGACCACCTGGCTAAGGAACGTACAGAAGATTTTCTTATTCCTTATGTCGTGGGCCCAATTGTTAAAGCAGTTGATCTCGAAGCTAAGACAATTGAGGTTGAGTGGGGCGTAGATTATTAACCATGTACTTTGGTGTTGTTACGCTCTTTCCTGAGATGTTTGATGCTGTGACCAAATCTGGGGTTACAAGAAGAGCCTGTGAAAACGGGCTGATTAAAGTTGAATGCTTTAATCCTCGTACTTATACCTTAGATAAGTTTCACAACGTGGATGACAAGCCATACGGTGGCGGTCCAGGTATGTTGATGCAGGTTCAGCCATTGCGTGATGCAATTCATGCAGCTAAAGAAGCAGCACCTCAAGGAACTAAAGTAGTTTGTTTATCTCCTCAAGGTAAACAGCTAGATCACTCTCTGGTCACCAAATTCCACAGCTGGGGCTCAATGATTCTTGTAGCAGGTCGCTATGAGGGTATTGACGAGCGTGTCCTTCAGACTGAAGTCGATCTGGAGGTTTCAATCGGTGACTACGTCCTGTCAGGGGGTGAACTTCCTGCCATGTGTATCATCGACGCAGTTTCCAGAATGGTGCCTGGTGTTTTAGGCAACATTCAGAACGCACAAGAAGATACTTTCGCAAAAGGTCTCTTACATTTTCCTCAGTACACACGTCCTGAGATCATCGATGGACTTAAGGTTCCTGAGATTTTAATGAGTGGCAATCACGAAAAGATCCGAGCTTGGCGTTTAAAGCAGTGTCTTGGTCGTACTTATGAACGTCGCCCTGATTTACTGCAGAACCGTGAACTGACTAAAGAAGAGAGTAAATTACTTTCTGAGTACTTAGAAGAACACGGCTTGAACTAAGATTTTTTGTTTTTACTTAATGGTAGGTACATTAAAATGGCTAGCAACCCAATTATTGATCAGCTAGAGAAAGAGCAAATCCGTACTGACATCCCTGAGTTCAACCCAGGTGATACTGTACGTGTTGAGGTTAAGGTTGTTGAAGGCGACAAGAGCCGTTTACAGGCTTTTGAGGGCAACGTTATCGCTAAGCGTAATCGTGGCTTAAACTCATCATTCACCGTTCGTAAGATTTCTTCAGGTGAAGGTGTTGAGCGTGTATTCCAGACCAACTCACCACTTATTGCTTCAGTTAAAGTAACTCGTCGTGGTGACGTTCGTCGTGCTAAGCTTTACTACTTACGTGACCGTGCTGGTAAGTCAGCTCGTATTCGTGAGAAGATCAACTAATCAGTACTCTACTGATAAGTTAAAACGCCCAGTCTATGCTGGGCGTTATCGTATGAATTCTAATTTATAGCAAGATAGCTATTCAGGTCTGAGTTAGAATCATCATCTACGTAATACTTCTCACCCCATTTACTTATCATCTCAAAAATAGGAATAATCGATCTGCCTTTTTCAGACAACGAATATTCGACTTTTGGCGGAATTTCATCATAAGATTGACGAACAATCATTTGACTTGAAATTAGCTCCTTTAGTGAGGCAGCTAATACTGCATCAGTAATGTTGTCTATTCTGCTTTTTATCTCGCCATACCTTAGATTATCAGCGTTTGCTAATACTGATAGTATGCGTGAATTCCATTTGCCACTAAACAAATCGAGGCTATACTCAAGTGGATTACGGATATCTTTTTTTTAGTTTGCACTTTTTCATTACTCAAATCACATCTTACTTTTTAACCCATCAGTTATTCTTTTTGCTACAGTGTTTCTATCAAGTTAATAGGATTGCAGACGTCAAAAATGTGTTATAAATCAAGTTATACGAACAATAAGGAATAAATTTGTAGAGGAATAAGAGAAATTTAGATTAGGAGCTGAATTGAAGCTTTTTTACAAAATAAAAGGCCACAACCCTACGCTTCGACCTGTAAGTTGTGGCCCTGACACAATAGTCATGTTCATTTTCCATACCAATTGTTCCATGTAGAGTACCATAAAGACGGTTTCCCAAAATTTGTACTGTCACCGACGATTTTTATATGGTTAGCGATAATATTAGGCACAACAAATATAAGAATTCACGGTTACATAAAAAGACAAATCAAGCAGATAGGAACAGAGCCCAAGCTCATACTAATACCAAGAATAATCAGCTCATTTGAAGACAAAAGCAAAAGAACCCATAATTTACTTCCAGACTTTGTCTTGCCATATTGTAATTACATAATAAAGAGCCTAGCCAGCGTTTTTAGTGCTTATATTCCCACACAAACAGCCATCCGATTTAAGTTATCTGATTGGGACAGACTATCCACAGTAGCCTTTAGCAACAGAAATAAGCAAACTAGTTCTTATATAAAGCAAAGAGGCTCAAAGCTATTCTATCGATATGGAACCATATCAAAAATGGTAGTTCTCTTTAGGAAAGCTAATAACGTAAATTATATTATACATGGAAGAACTTCTTTAAATATTATTTTTTCGACAACAATTCAATATGCATCAATGTGTTGCCCTACCTTGAACACACGATTTCTATAACTCATGTTTCATCGGGGCACGTGGAATATCATTCCTGATTCAGTATTTGCAGAAGGCACCGTAAGATCATTTTCAGCTGTAGCACGTTCTATAATCATTGAGAAAAATGACGCAGTTAAAGACTGTCTCAGAGATTGAAGGCTATAAGATAGAATTCGCTTTATCAAAGGCTGTCCTGCTACAAATAATGATCTTAAATTATCTGAGCTTATTAATGAAGAAGCTACTAAGTTAGGTTTGACTGTAGTCTCTCAAAGAGCAAATCTTGAAGGGGGGAGGATTTCTCGTGTTTCCAGAAGCATATCAAAGGTGCAATGTTTAACCTAGGAACAGGCATCGGATCTAGCTTACATAATGGAGAATTTAAAGTAGATCCTGATGCTTTAAAATAGGTCTTAATGTCTATAGCCGTATTCTAAAAAGATTGGTTAGTGTCTAGAAATGTAGCCATAACAGACGTTATGACTACAAAGATCTCAGTTATTTCTTCTCCTCAGGAAAAAGCCTTTTATAGATCTGCTCGTATGCCATTCCAAGCAAAGACACAGGAGAATGATCGTAAAGGCTATCTAGCAGTCGTTTAGAGTCTTTGATGTGAATTCGATTCTCTTTGATTGGATTTAACTGTCTGCAACCAAAGTGGGCAATGATTTTGGGAATACCATCTTTTTGCCTATCACTAAATTTAGCTACGTTATGATTCTGCAACAGGATGGCATCAGTTGAGGTTCCATATTTAATTTCACTGATATCAAGACGCAGTATGTAAAGACACTCTAAGAAGTATTTAGGGTATTTACCATCTTCCATCTTTGGTTTTGTGATAACAATAAACTCCTGATCATCATGCTTTTTGATGTAGTTATTCCAAACATAAGAAACAGGATCTTGCTTAATCTCATCGATAGCCTTAGTGTATATTTCTTCAAAAGTCATTTAATTCTCCATATGTTTTTACATGCTTTATGAGCTGGCTTAAAAGGCAAATTAGATGTCCTAGGTAACTTGAACCTCAACCAGGACACTAATGGCCACGTTAGTGTCTAATGCACGAAGTAAACTGCTCTATACAAAATTAGATTACAGGTATGCTCTTTTTTAAGCGCAACAACGAAAGTTACAATGCAGTTACAATCTTGGTTATAACTACATCATGCTTAGTTATTTTTGCGCCTCAGGAAAGAGGTGCTTATAGATCTGATCACAGCACATTCCATTAAAGTTATGACAGAATGAGCATACATGCTGTCTAAAAGAAGATTTGATCCTTTGATGTGGATCCTTTTCTCTTTAATTGGATTTAATTGTCTGCAACCAAAATAGGCAATGATTTTCTGAATACCATCTTTTTGCTCATCAGTAAATTTAGCATTGTTATGATTCTGCAAAAGTATGGCGTCTGTTGAATTGCCGTACTTAATTTCACTGGTATCAAAACGCAGAAAGTAAAGGCATTCAATAAAGTATTTTGGGTACTTACCTTCTTTAGGATAAGTAATTACCATGAACTCCTGATCATCGTGTTTTTTAATGCAGTTATTCCAAACAAAAGAAACAGGATCTTGCTTAATCTTCTTTAGCTCCCGTGCGTATATTTCATCAAAAGTCATTTGATTCTCCATGTCTATTATTTTCAAATCTCATGAACGTTAGCAGCAGATGCGCAGTTCAAGAGTTTTGTTAGGTGATATAAAGCTAAGAGCAAACAGTCACCATTAAGGCGACATTCACCTATATATCTGGCTACTTACAGCCAAAAGACTTGGACAGGAAATTCAAGATTAAGTGCCTAGCATTAAGATTTTTGAGTTGATTATTTAGGTATTAACTAGGTACATTTTCATTATAGAATTGAATTTAAAAGATTCAATAAATAGGGGATTAATATTTTTTAAAATAATATTAAATATTTAATTCTTAAATAAATTAAGAGACAAAAGATAAAAAGAGTTCGTAGTGCCTATAATCTTAATTTTTGCAACTAACAAGCAGAGATGTGAATTGACAAGAAAAAAATTGGACTCTAAAAACGAAAAAAGTTCGTTTTTTGCGAACTTCTTGAATCTGGTTGCGGGGGCAGGATTTGAACCTACGACCTTCGGGTTATGAGCCCGACGAGCTACCAGACTGCTCCACCCCGCGTCAAATTGTGAGCATATGATATAGTTTGAACGCTCCAATGTCAAGCATTTTGTGAGCCAAATTCTATAATTTATAAAAATAAATTGTTTAGTCAATTTTTGTTTGTGTAGTAAACGTGATTTATATGCTGTTTGTATAATTTATTAAAAAAGATAAATTTCATATTGCTGTATTCGTTTCTGGGAATATCTTTTACTGTTGTAAATTTTAGAAGACAGATAATCTTAGAAAGTAAGAAAAGATCTTGAGTGTGTTTAAGAGAATGAAAGAAAGAGTTGAGATTTTGACAAAAATAAAGCGGAACTTAATCCGCTTCATTCTTCATAAATAGTGAGTATTAGTCACGAACTGCTGAAAATACAGAGTTATCGCCACCAAATGGGTTAGCTACATAACGCTCAGCATCCCAGTCGTTATCGTACTTAACGCTGTTGTCTTCAAAGGTGTATTTGAATCTGTACTGATATGAAGGCTGCTCGCCAGCTTTTACAGTGATTGAACCTTTGAAAGTGCCATTCTTCTGAGGCTTCATAGCAACAGGCTGCCAACCATTGTGCTCGCATAGAAGATCGATCTTCTTAGCATTCTGTGCTGCAGTCTTTTTAATTGTGAAGGTTACAGTTACCTTATTATCTTTGGTAAACTTCTTAGAAACACTCATCGTATTCTCCTATAGTTACAAAGCACCGGCTTTGAAAACTTGACACAACTTTCTACTACAGACGGTACTTTATTTTTATAATTTCTACACAACCTTATTGTAAGCCTTTTTTTGTGCAATTTTCTATTTTTTAACCGTAAATAGATAATATACATATTCAATGTGTGAGCTATGATAAATTTTTGTTGAGCATCAAAAAATGAAAATAATTCGATATTTAAAAAATAACATTCTGAAAAAAAAGACTATTTTTTCTAATTTTTGAATGTTTACGCCGTAAACGTTTGCAATAAATGAAAATATTAAATTCAAGTAAAACTTTATAAAACAAAAGGTTAAATAATTGTAAAATACAGATAAAAATTATTGTAATTAAATAATTATGAAGATAAGATCAGTATAAAATGCAAATTTTTCTCAAAAGTTATTTTAGGTTCGTGCCCTGTTTTGATGATTTATATCAGAGTTAACTCTATTACTGTCTTTCTTTCAATTCTCTTTCAATGAGTTCTTTGGTGAAACTTCTGCGCATATAAAAACCACGCGGTCTGGTTTTTATGATTTCACCATCAGGTCCTGTACAGTCTGTAAGAGCTTTTCCATTTGCGCACTTTGGTCTTAACTGTATGATTTGACCAATACGGGCATTGATACTTTCGACGTGACCTGTTTTTACCATTTCATAGAGTTCCTCAAAGTCACTTTTTATTTGATTGAGTTGCTCTTCATTAGGAGTAAAAAAGAAATAACCTGCAATGACTCTATCTTCAAAATTCATGTCTCTTTGAGCGGTAACTACTACAAACAGTACTCTTTTAATTTTGGAGTATAGTGCTGAGTTTTCAAAGTTTAAATGTCTGATCCCTGTAAGAGGAGCATGACAAAAGAAAGTTGATTCTAGTGGTAATAGATTCTTATCAACAGGCAGAGTTTTTAACTCAAGACCTAATTTAGGAAAGTCTGGAATTGGTCGATTTTCAGCTGTTGCACCTAAAACTATCTCTAAAAGCTCTCCTGTAAAACCTTTTCCATGGGTAGTGGAAATAGGCAAAGGCACATTAGCAATTTTGGCAAGTTCACTGATACTTTTACCTACAATAGAATTTAGTGAATTGATGAGTTCTTCAAAGGTATCTGGACTTTGGGTTCTGATAATTTTGCAATTGTTAATACTCATCAAAAAATCCTTTAAAAATAAAGCTCAAAACGAGATCTGGTCTGACTTTGAAATAGGCGTTCTCTGCTATAATACATCACAGTTGTGATTTGTTTTAAATGTAAGATTTAGTTTAAAACAAAGATATTAAAAAGTTAAATAGACTAGGCGGTTTTCAGTGATAGACAAAGACGGATACAGACCTAACGTAGGTATTGTAATCTGCAACCGCAATGGTCAGGTCTTATGGGCAAGACGCATCAGACAGAACTCCTGGCAATTTCCTCAAGGAGGAGTTGACTATGGTGAGACTCCTGAAGATGCCATGTACCGTGAGCTTTATGAAGAACTTGGTTTACAAAAAAGTGATGTTAGACTTTTAGCCTCAACAAGATTTTGGCTTAAATACAGACTGCCAAAAAGACTGGTCCGTTGGAATGAAAAGCCTGTATGCATAGGTCAAAAGCAAAAGTGGTATTTGTTAACCTTATGCTCAGATAAATCAAGTCACATAGAGTTTTCCCGCGAAGGTCATCCAGAGTTTGATGACTGGAGATGGGTAAGTTACTGGTATCCAGTAAGACAAGTGGTTGCTTTTAAAAGGGATGTTTACAGAAAGGTGCTGACATTCTTTTCTCAGGATGCATTGTTTGGACACAACTTTTTCGAGAAAACTGAAAAGTTTGAGAAAAACGATAGACGTGAGAAAAAATTCGGCAAGAACAGGAGAGGAAGCTGAAAGTGGAAGAAAATCAAAATTCAATCCTTCTAGCTTTACGCCAGATCATTCAAGAAGTATCAACAAAGAGCTCTTTTGAAGATACTGTGACAACTCTAGTAGATAGAATTCGCAGCACTACCCATGCTGACTGCTGCTCTTTATATCTACTAAATCCTAGAAAATCTTTATTAAGACTTGCTGCAACCGATGGTCTGCAAAAAGACTCTATTGGCAAAGCTTCCTTGCAAGTAGGTGAAGGTTTGGTAGGTTTAGTTGCTAAAAAGCAGGAACTGTTAAATCTTGCAGATGCTCCTTCTCATCCAAACTTTAAGTACCTTCCTGATGTAGGTGAAGATGAGTTCTTATCATTCCTAGGTGTGCCTGTAATTAACCAAGGTGAACTTTTAGGTGTCCTAGTTATCCAGTGTAAAGAGAACAGACAGTTTACAGAACAGGAAGAAACCTTCTTAATCACTCTGTCAGCTCAGATTGCTTCAATCATTTCTGTAAATAAGTCAGAAAAAGAAACCAGCTCTGATTTTAATAACGGTAAACGTTACAAAGGAAAGACAGGCTCAGGCTCGATTGCTATAGCTCAGGCTGTAGTCTGGAAACCACCTGTTAACTTTGAAACTATGCAGATCATGTATTCTGATGATAAGGATATTCAGTCAGAATTATTCCATCAGACCATTTTTCAGCTACAAACTGAAATGGATTTAGCTAATCTGCATCTACAGGAAACTTCTCATACTGAGGCTGCATCTGGCTATATGTCAGGCTATGGCAGTATGCTCGATGATCAGACTTTTGAAGATGAGGTTGATAACGAGATCTTCTCACAGGGTTATGTAGCTGCATCTGCAATTAAAGTCGTAGCACAAAGACGTATGGATGAAGCTAAAGCTCAAAATCAGACTGATAAAGTTCGTGATATCCGTGACTTTGCCTCCATCTTAATTACAAGACTCGTTCATTTAGCTCCAAAAGAGACTGATGTAACCTCTCCAATTGTCTTAGTGGTAAAGAGCATGCCGGCTGCCGTGGTAGCTCAAATGCCTCAAGACAAGGTCGCTGGTTTCGTCTGTGTGGATAATGCTACCTCTGCCCATACTGCAATCTTAGCAAGAGATCTTGGAATTCCTGCTGTAATCGATGTAAAACTTGATTTAAATGACGTTGATGGAAGGACCATCATCGTTGATGGTCAGAATGCGGAGGTTATCGTTGACCCATCATCAAGTGTGGTTGATGAGTATATGCAGTTGATTTCTCAGTCTCGTCAGTTACATGATCTCTTTGAAAGTGTGAAGTTTGAAAAGGGCGTAACTTTAGACGGCAATAAAATTACCATTCAGTTGAACGCTGGTCTAAATCATGAGGATGACGATCTGGCAATTCAAACTGATGGTATCGGTTTGTACAGAACTGAAATTGCTTTCATGCTAAGCTCATCTCTGCCATCTGAAGAACAGCAGATTTCATGGTATAAGACTTTACTCTCCCAGTTTAAAGGTTTACCTGTCTGCATGAGAACTTTAGATATTGGTGGAGACAAGAGCTTGCCTTACTTACCAATCGAAGAGGATCAAAACCCTGCTTTAGGCTGGAGAGGTATTAGAGTTTGTATCGATCAGCCTAATATCTTAAAGACTCAGCTTCGTGCCATGATCATTGCTAATCAGGAATTCGGCAATCTTGAAATCATGTTACCTATGGTCTCAAGATTAGAAGAAGTCTTAATCGTAAAGAGGATCTTAAATGAGGCCTTAAAAGAGGTCGCAGAACAAACCGGTAAAGAGGTGGTTCGTCCTCGCTTTGGTGTCATGATTGAAGTCCCATGTGTAGCTTTCATCTTAAATGAGTTGGCTGCAGAATGTGATTTCTTCTCTATAGGTTCAAACGATTTAATTCAGTATTTATTCGCAGCTGACAGATCAAATCCAAAGGTATCTAAGATCTTTGATCCGTTTAATCCTGCTGCAGTAAGATGCCTGAAGTATTTAATCGATAGAACTACAGAGGTAGGTAAACCTCTGTCAGTCTGCGGTGAGCTAGCAGGCTCTCCTGTAGGCTCATTACTTTTAATGTCATTAGGCTATAGCAATCTCTCTATGAATTATTCACAGATTGCTAGAGTTAAATATATTGCCCGTCATGTTAATCTGCAGGATCTGCTAAGCATCGGCAAGATGGCTCTAACTTTAAACTCAAGTGTAAAGATTAAGAGCCTATATATTGAATATGCAAAATCTCAAGGTCTATCCTCAGTCATAGATCCAAAGAACTATAACCAGAACAGGAGCTAAGTGTGCAAGTTTATTTAGATTTATTAAAGAAGATCATGGAAGAAGGTACTGACAGAAGTGACAGAACTGGCACTGGTACCCGCTCCATTTTCGGAACACAAATGAGATTTAACCTAGAAAAAGGTTTCCCATTAGTAACTACTAAAAAGTGCCACTTAAAGTCTATTATCCATGAGCTTTTATGGTTTATCTCAGGCTCTACTAACATCAAATACCTGCAGGAAAACGGTGTTCGTATTTGGAATGAATGGGCCGATGAAAACGGTGATTTGGGTCCTGTTTACGGTAAACAGTGGCGTGACTTTGAAACACCTGATGGCAGACATATCGACCAATTATCAAATGCTATCGACTTAATTAAACATCACCCAGAATCAAGACGTATTATCGTTTGTGCCTGGAATCCATCAGATGTGGACAAGATGGCTCTGCCTCCATGTCATACTCTATATCAGTTTTATGTGGCTAATGGTAAGCTCTCATGTCAGCTTTATCAGAGAAGTGCTGATATGTTCTTAGGTGTGCCATTTAACATTGCAAGCTATGCTCTTTTGACCATGATGGTAGCTAAAGAGTGCGATTTAGGTTTAGGTGACTTTGTTTGGTCTGGTGGTGATACTCATATCTATAAGAACCACTTTGAGCAGGTAGAACTGCAGTTATCTCGTACTCCAAGAGCTCTGCCTACTATGAATATCTTACGTAAAGCTCCATCTATTTTTGATTACAAATATGAGGACTTTGAATTAACAGGATATGATCCATATCCTGCAATTAAAGCTCAGGTATCTGTTTAGTCTTTAAAGTGTAATTTAAAGTAAGCAGTAACGAGTAAAGTTCATTAGTTAAGAGAAGAGAATGGTAGAAGTTTCAGGAAAAGTAAAATGGCAGTCAAGACGCGGTATGCGTGAGCTTGATTTAATGTTACTGCCATTTGTAGATATTGATTTACCAAAATGTGACGAACAGATGCTCAATGATTATGTTGATCTTCTAGAAGCATCTGATCTTGAGTTGGTGCGCTGGTTTAACGGCACCGAAGAGGCAAATACCGAAAGTCGCCGCAAGGTTATTGAATTTATTAAAAAGTGCCATGCAACACGCATGGGTAAAGAGGGCGTTTAATGCTGTTTTCAGAATTTGGTCTTCCAGATTTTTTAGTTGAGAATATTGAAAAATTAGGTTGGGATAAGCCTACACCTATTCAAACTCTAGTTATTCCTAAAGCACTAGAAGGTGCAGACATTTTAGGCGGAGCTCCAACCGGTACTGGTAAGAGTGCTGCTTTCTTATTACCTGTAATTGCAAGACTGTCGCTTGAGAAAAAGCCTGGTGTCAGAGCAATTATCCTAGAGCCCACCAGAGAGCTGGCGCTACAGGTTGAAAATGTCTGCCAGGCTTTAATTGAAGGCTATAACGATTTATCAGCAGGTACTATCATCGGAGGTGGTAGCAGAGAGATTGAGCGCGAAAATCCAAGCTCAATTATTGCGGCAACTCCAGGCAGACTTATTGAATACATCGAAAAAGGCTGGCTCGACACATCAACTGTACAGATGTATGTCATCGATGAAGCTGACAGAATGTTAGATATGGGCTTTAGAGATGATGTCGCTAAAATTACTCGTGAGCTCTATAACCGTTATCAGACCCTGTTATTCTCTGCAACTCTAGAAGGCTCTGGCATTGAGGATTTTGCATCTTCCGTCTTAAATGATCCTCTTGAGGTCAGAATTGGTGCCGGCGGTGAAGAGGATGAAGTTTTACCTGAAGAACTGCAGTCTCGTGCCTATTACGCAGCAGGCGACCCTCAGAAATTAAAGATCCTAGTACACTTGCTTACTACTATCAAAGGCAAGTCTATTGTCTTTGTAAAGACTAAAGAGAGATTACAGAGATTAGAAGCTTCATTACGCAGAAACGGCTTTAAGTGTGCAAGTCTTCAAGGCTCTATTTCAATGACTGAAAGAAAAGCTGCTCTGCGTAAGTTCAACGAGGGTGAGAGTGATATCTTAATTGCAACTGATGTAGCTTCCCGTGGTCTTGATCTTCCGGATGTAACTCATGTTTACAATTTTGATATTCCTGCTAATGCTGCAATTTATGTACACAGAGCAGGTCGTACAGCAAGAGCCGGTGCTCAAGGTGTGGTTACTACATTAGTTATGGCCAATGAAATTGGCTTTTTAGAGAAACTTGAGCGTTACACAGGTAAAGCTATTGAAAAGAGAGCTATTAAAAACGTCTGTGCTGTTTTCCCTGTAAAAGATCCTAGTGCTCCACGTCAGTCTGAAAAGAAACGCTCACGCGCAAGCATCGGTGGTAACGGTGGATTTGACAAGAAAGTAAAAGATGAGGAAAAGAAGCCTCATAAAAAGAACAGACTTCGTGATAAAAAGAATAAAGGTAAACCAGATTTTGCAGCTAAGAGAGCTAAAAAAGCTCTAAGAGCAAAAGCTAAAGAACAAGCTTCAAAATCTGAATAGCCTTTAAATTAGATAAGATATAAAAGGACGCATCATGGCAGTAACAATCATTAAAAATGCCAAACTCCATGTAACCTCAGAGGAGTTTGTTGACGCCACATCACTAGCAATCATGGATCATAGAATTGTACCTATGGATCCAGGTCTTTTAGAGGATGGTACTGCCGAAGAAATCGATGTTAAAGGACTTCACGTATGTCCTGGCTTTATCGATCTCTTAGTTAATGGTTGTGCGGGTGTTTCATTTGGTCAGACTCCATCTATTGAAGCTCTAGAGCAGATGCGTCGTTATTTAACTCAACATGGTACAACTACCTTTGTGCCTACTTTAATCTCAGGTCCTCGTGAGAACTACACAAAGGCTATGGCAGCTGTCGCCGAGTTTAAAGAAAAGCATCCTTCGATCTGTCCTGGTATCCACTTAGAAGGTCCTTTTATTTCTCAATTACATAAAGGTTTTCATCCATCTGGATATATAAGACCATTAGGTCAGACTGATCTTGATTCATTAAGAGTTCAAAAAGATATCATTGCCTATATGACTATCGCACCAGAGGTTGTAAAGGCAAAGAATATCATTGAGTTATTACAGAGCAAAATCACTTTGTCATTAGGTCATACAGCAACTAGCTATTTTGAGGCTATGCAGTCTTTTAAGGCTGGTGTTACAAATGTAACCCACCTTTTCAATGGCATGCGACCTCCAGTAGGCAGAGAGCCTGGCTTAGTAGGAGCCACTTTGCAAAGTGAAAAAGTCTTTGCAAGTATTATTGCTGACGGCAAGCATGTTCACCCATCTTTAGTAAAACTAGCACATAAAGTACTAGGTGACAGACTCTACATTGTCTCTGATGCTCAGCCTGTAGCAGGTATGCCAAAGACTCCTCAATCTTTCATTGTCGGTGCTACGGAAGTCTTTGTTGATAAGCGTGGACTTATCGATGCAAAAGGCGCATATGCCGGTACCAGTATCTGTATGATGGATGGTGTGAAGTTCTTAATTCAAAGCTGTGGCTTCAGCCTTGATGAGGCTCTGCTTGCTGCAACCTATACCCCAGCAAGAGCCATCGGTTTGCAGGATATGGGTAGAATTGAAGGTGGCTTTATCGCCGATCTGGTTATCTTTGATGATGACTTTAGAATTCAGTACGTGGTTCAAAATGGCTTTGTTAAGAGTATTGCTGAGTTAGTTTAATATGGAAAACATCTTAGACAGAATCGCAGCTGAAACTGATCTTACAAAGTCAGAGAGAAAAGTAGCTGCTACTATTCTCAAAAATCCAGCATTAGTTGTAAACGAGAATATTGCACAGTTAGCTAAAAGAGCACAGGTCTCAGAACCATCTATTTGCAGATTCTGCAAGCGCTTTGGAGCTGAGGGATTCCCTGCATTTAAACTGATTCTAAGTGCTACAGTTTCTGCTGAGAACTTAAAGAAAGTTGAAGCTGTAAAGCAAGGTGATACCGTAGGAGATGTGATTTCAAAAGTCATAGGTGCTGCTAAAAACTCTGTATCGAGTGCCGAGCGCGCAACCGATGAAGGAACTATTGCAAGAGCAATTGATGTTGTCAGTCAGTCTCGTCGCATCGTAGTTTTATCTCAAGGTTTAACCTCATTTATCGGTGTTGATTTTGTAAACAGAATGCTAAATTTAGGCTTCTTTTGCCAAGCCTATACTGACAGACAGTCAATGATGTTAGCAGTCTCCTCTCTACGTTCAGGTGATGTAGTTTTAGCAATCTCATCTACAGGTAAGAATAAAGATGTCTTAGAGGCCTCTCTTGAAGCTCGTGCCACAGGTTCATGTGTCTTAGCAATCTGTCCTGAAGAAACACCAATCAGTGAGTGTGCAACAGTTCACTTAAAGTCAGCTGAGAGTGTAAGCCCTGAGGATGACAGTATCTTTGCAAACAGGCTGTCTTTAATGCTGTGCTCTCAGATCATCATTGGTGGCGTAGTTCTGCGACGTGGAATTGCAATCTCTGATCTTAAGCCAAAGCTAAAAGAGACTAGATTAAAATCCTATGTGGGAGTGGAAAAAGAAGAACCCGAAAGCTCTGATCCAAAAGATGATAATGACGATGGTTCATTAAAGCCAGGAGCTCCTATTACTACCTTAGATTGGCATCCTTACTAGAAGATCATATCTTTAAAGTAAAGCGTATCTTGCTATACAGAAGCGGAAATATAGACAATCTTAGTTTTGAATCATCATTTTGTAAAACATAGTATTTTTTCTTCAGAACACTTAATATTAGTCACTTAAAAAAGAAAATTCTTTAAATTGCCTATATAATCTAAATTAAGGTTGCAGGGAATTATTGGTATGAAAAAAATAGGCGATACTGGTTCATTTAAAAATTTCTATGAAAATAATAGAATTTATATAGATAAAACAGAATATCTTTATAGAATGCTAGTAGACAATCCTCTAGAAAGAATATTTGTCTCAAGGCCTCGTCGCTTTGGTAAATCTCTTACCCTAGATACTGTAGCAACTCTATTTGAATCAGGCGTCGATCCTTACTTTAAAGGTACCTGGATTTATGATAAATGGACAGAGCCTACTTATCCAGTATTTAGATTAAATCTGATTGAATATCCAAAGGATGACCTTATAGAATTTAAAAGACGACTAATCAAAGATATTTCAAACTTTGCGTTTTTAAACAAAGTAAAAAATTATTTTGAAGATTTCTCCCCAACTGGCTCACTAAAAAGTTTATTAGAAGCATTAGCAATAGAGCACAGAAAAATAGTCCTTTTAATTGATGAATATGACTGTCAGCTAACAGCAAACATCAATAACAAAAAAATCTACGATTCTTTCCAAGAGTTTTTAAGAGAATTTTACGGAATAATCAAAGGCAAGTATGCCATAAGATTCTTAGGTGTGACGGGAGTAACAAGATTAAAAGATGTATCAATCTTTTCAGTTGGCTCTGATATCAACGATATCACTAATGACAGTGCCTATTCTCAGATGATAGGTTTTACCCGTGATGAGATTAAAAAGTACTACATTGATTATTTAAAGCTTGCCGCTTCCTGTGAGAATAACTGTAGCGTTGACAAAGTAACTGATGCTCAGATTGAGTCTATGTTAGATATGATGGCTCAGAATTATGATGGTTACTGCTTTGATGAATTCTATAAAAAGAAAGTGTTCAGTACCTGGTCTGTAAATAAATTTTTCCAAAATATTGTAAAAAATAAATTTGTAGATTTTGGAGAATACTGGTACGACAATGGTGGCTTACCTTCAATCCTAGTTAACTATTTAAAAACACATGAACTGAATATTTTTGAATACTTAGACAAGGATAAGTTCTTAAAAGTATCCAGTGATGATTTTAAAAATCCTACAGCATTAACCACAATCAATCAAAACGTACTGATGTGTCAGACAGGATATTTAACTTTAAGATCAGATCTTAATAAAACCTCTACAGTAGCATTAGGTATTCCAAACGGTGAAATCTATAAAGCCTTAAACAGGTTGCTTGCAAACAACATCTTTAAAGGCAACACCGATATCACTGATGACTATGGTAGAAGCCTGTTAGAAGTAGGCACTGTTGATGACATCATCAACCTCTTTAACAGTGCTTTAAACTCTGTGTCCTATGACAATTATCCAATCGTGTCAGAATCATCAGTACAGAATATGTTAAAGCTTTACCTGTTAGGTGCACATCAGAAAGTACTATCTGAAGTTCATGAAGCAAAGGGTAGAGCTGATTTAGTTGTAAATACTGATAACAGAAGAATCGTCTTCGAATTTAAGTATGCAAAAAATGAGACTGAAGCTAAGTCAAAACTACTCGATGCAGTAGAACAGATTAAAACACGAGACTATGGCAATATTGTGCCTAAGAAAACAGAGCTTTTAAGAATAGCTACCGTGTTCAATGCAGATCCTAAAGTAAGAGCTTTTACTGAGTTTCAGCTAGTTTAAGTGTCTTAATTAAAAAGCTCTGAAAGAAAATCTTCCAGAGCTTTTTAATCCTACGTGTCAAGAGAACTACCACTTAGGCTTCTTTAAAGCACTCTTATACAGTTCAATGTAATTTTTACATGAATCAGACCAGTTAAAGCGTACTCTCATAGCGTTCTGCTTAATACGCTTCATCTCTGAAGGATCTTCTAAATACAGAATTAAAGTACGACGTAAGCAGGATAGTAACTCCTCAGAACTTGGATCGAAGAACATAAAGCCGTCACCGTTTACTCTATCCTGATCATAGTCTTTAACAGTATCTTTAAGTCCACCTACAGCACGTACGATAGGTAGAGTACCGTAAGCTAAAGAGTAGATCTGATTTAGACCGCAAGGCTCAAAGATTGATGGCATCAAGAAGAAGTCAGAGCCAGCTTCAATCTGATGAGCTAACATATTGTCATATACAGGCTGGAAGATCATTTTACCAGGATGACGATTAGCAATTTCAGTCATCTGCTGCTGTAAGTAAGGATCTCCTGTTCCCTCAATTACAACCTGAACTTTATGCTGTAAGAATCTGTCTAAGATAGGAATTAAAAGACCTATACCTTTTTGGTCGGTAAGTCTTGCAACCATACCATACATTGGGGTATCACCCATCTCAAGGCCAAGCTTTCTCTGTAAGAGGTACTTTCCTAGAACCTTTTGATCTAGGTTCTTAACATCATATCTTATTCGCAGCAATTGATCTGTAGAAGGATCCCAGTCAGAGTAGTCACAACCATTGACGATACCTGAAAGATCTTGCTGTCTGTCAAGATAGTTCTGCGTCATACCATGACCACCTAAATAAGTGGTAAGTTCACTGGCGTAACCTGGGCTTACGGTGTTGATTTTATCAGCATAGAAAACACCGCATTTTAAGAAATTGATATATGAACCTTGAGTGATCTTGTCATTATAGATATTGGCAATTTCAGGCAAGATCGCAATTTGTGATCTGTCAAAGGCACCTTGGAAAGCACCATTATGAATGGTAAGTACAGAGCGAGCTCTTGATAGATAAGGGTCTAATGCGTATTTAATCCGCATTAACATAGGCGCAATTCCGGTGTGCCAGTCATTGCAGTGCAGGATATCAAACCAGTAGTTTAGGTGCTTACAGGCATCTAAAGCTGCAGCTGAGAAGAAAGCAAATCTCTCTCCATTATCAGCATAAGCCTGGTTGTTGTCACCGTACATAGAGGTTCTGTCAAAGTACCTAGGACATTCAACTAACCAAACTTCAACTACTTTATTAAGATAGGTCTTTCTAATTGAATAGGGGATGCGAAGTTTTTCATCTGGATTGTTTTCATTCAAAACGCCATGTGCTATCACCTCAAGTTTATCGTAATCCTTGATGGTGGTATAGCATGGCATGACAACTCTGACATCATGACCTTCAGCCTGTAGCTGTAAAGGCAAAGCCTTGGCAACATCTGCAAGACCGCCTGATTTCATGATGCCTGCAACTTCTGATGATAATAACAAGATGTTCACAGGCAACCCCTTATTTTATGTGTTCTAGTCAAAACCTAAGCGCATGCCCTTAGGTACTACTATTATGCCATTTTTAGATATTGTGATCATAGACTTCTTCTCATTTTCAAGAAGCTTTTGATCTTTCTCTCTATCGTAGCCAATCTCAAAGCCCGGAGCAATCTCAACATGTCTGTCTAAGATCACATTCTTAATTTTTGCTCCCTTACCAATGATGTTATCACCGATAAGCACACTGCCTTCAACCATAGCGCCATCGCCTGCGGTACATCTAAAGCCTAGAACTGACTTATTGATAGTTGCACCGTTAATCTTGCATCCTGCGGAAATTAAAGACATAGATACGTGTGACTCATTATCATCAGTATCGGTGAAGTCAGCAGGTGGTAGAGGAGGATAGAAGGTATGTAAAGGCCACTTCGGGTTCTGCAGATTGAACTTAGGCTTATTGCCTAATAAGTCCATATGAGCTTCCCAGTAGCTGTCGATGCTTCCTACATCACGCCAGTAAGCAAAGTCTTTCTCTCCTTCAATTTCGATTTCACTAAAGTCGTATACATAAACATTGCCTCGAGGGAACATCTTAGGAATGATATCTTTACCAAAGTCATGGCTTGAGTTCTTGTCTAGCTCGTCTTCAACTAGCACATTGCATAAAACATCAGCTTTAAAGATATAGTTACCCATAGATACTAGTGAATAGCCGGGGTGATTTGGTAACTCTTTAGGATGAGCAGGTTTTTCCTCGAAGCCAATCATCTTATTGTTTTCATCAACTTCGATAACACCAAATTTACCTGCGCACTCACTTGATTTCATTCTGATAGCAGCCACAGTTAAATCTGCACCGATGTTCTTGTGATAGGTGAGCATATCACGGATATTCATCTTATAAATATGGTCTGAGCCGAAGATACATACATGATCTGGGAACTGTTCTTGTATAAAGGTTAAGTTTTGATAGATAGCATCAGCTGTACCCTGATACCACTCCTTTGATACACGCATCTGAGCTGGCAGTGAGTCAATGAAGGCTCCATAAATACCACTTACCTGCCAGCCTTTCTTTAAGTGCATCAACAAAGACTGTGATTTGTATTGAGTGATTACAAAGATCTTGATGATACCTGAGTTAACGAAGTTATTGAGCACGAAGTCAATTAGTCTGTAGCTTCCGCCAAAAGGAACCGCAGGTTTACTTCTGCATGAGGTTAAAGGCATAAGACGGGTACCTTCACCGCCGGCTAGGATCATAGCTAATGCTGCCATTTGAGAGACTCCTTATGAGATGTTTTGATTGTTATGTATTCTTAAGACATCATCTGATGTCATGAACCTATTTAATGAGTATAGAACAAGATTTTATCTTGCCCCTGAAAATGGGCTTCTATACAACAATATTGAGCATATTGTCTGTAAATTTTGTGGTAGAAAGCTAAAAAAATGAGTACTGCATTTGCTTTTTTATTAACTGATTACTCTTTAAAAGAAAGGAAAGTTCTTTGTAAAAATATTTGATAGAAAAAAGTTGAGGTAGCTATAATTTTTTAAAAGTTATTGTTATTAAGAATTATTCTTAATAAATAATGAGCGTTTTGCATAATATAATGCCTTTTCGCAACTTAAGTCTTGGTGCTTTTGCGCCGATTTGCACAAATTGTGCACGTAATAAAATATTTGATAAAGATCAAATTTTGAGTTAGAAATAGTGTATCTTATTGAACAGGCAAGATAACCAGTTATTAGAGATGTCTAATACTGATAAACAGATTTCAAAATCAGAGAATTTTCATCTGAGGATAAAAAATGGAAAACAATAAAATCGTCTTTTTTGGTACCCACAGCTACGACAGACACGCGTTTACAGATATGAATGCTGACAAGAACTTTGGTTTTCAGCTAATCTATCACAGAAGTTTCCTTGATATTAACAATGCAGATGAAACTCACGGCGCTAAAGCTGTATGTATCTTCGTAAACGACAGGGCAGACAGAGCTGTATTACAGAAGTTAAAAGATAATGGTGTTGAGCTTTTAGCACTGCGTTGTGCTGGTTTTAACAACGTAGATTTACAGGCTGCTAAAGATTTAGGTATCAGAGTTGTAAGAGTACCAGCTTACTCTCCACATGCTATTGCTGAGCACGTAATGGCTTTAATCTTAACCTTAAACAGAAAGACTCACAGAGCATATTCACGTACCCGTGATGGTAACTTTGCTCTACACGGGTTAATGGGCTTTGATTTATACGGTAAGACTGCAGGTGTAGTAGGCACAGGTAAGATTGCTCGTGTGCTGATTGGCATCTTAAAAGGCTTTGGCATGAATGTAGTTGCTTATGATATTTATGAAGATCATGAGTACGAGAAAGCAGCTGGTATTAAGTATGTAACTATGGATGAGTTATATGCACAGTCAGATATTATTTCTTTAAACTGCCCATTAACTCCTCAGAACAGATACTTAATCAACAAAGACTCAATTGCTAAAATGAAAAAAGGCGTAATGATCATTAACACTGGTCGTGGTCCTTTAATCAATTCTGAAGATCTTGTAGATGGTTTAAAGTCAGGTCAGATTGGTGCTGCAGGTCTTGATGTTTATGAAGAAGAGCACGATTACTTCTATCAGGACAGATCAGATCACATCATCACCGATGATAACTTAAGCCGTTTAATGAGCTTGAACAATGTTCTAATTACCTCTCATCAGGCTTTCTTTACTAAAGAAGCAATGAACAACATTGTTAATACTACTCTACAGAATGTAACTGATTACTTTGCAGGTAATGTGCTTGTAAACGAAGTAAAGCCTCAGTAGTTTACATTCTTATATAAATCAGAGGGTGCTGTAACTTACAGCACTTTCTGTTATCAGACTCTTGTCAACACATATATAATCCATCCTCAAATTCCCACTTTGTTAAATTAAAAAAGAACTGCTATCTTTGTAAGCAGCTTTACTAGAGCATAACAATAAAAAAGATCATTTTGAGGTATCTATGAAACTAAAAGACTATCTACTATTGTCTCTAATCTTTGCAGCTATTGCAGCTGTTGCTGTATTTTTTACAGTAAAAGTTGTCAAGGAGACTACTCCTGCTTTACCAGAGATCGTAAAGGTTGAAGAGGTAAATAAAGCAACGCCTCGTTCACAGAGTAATCAGGTTTGTAATGTTTTTGTATTCGATGCTGCAGCAAACTGTGCCGTAGGAAGTAAGATTGTCTTTACACCATTAAGATGGGGTAATGATCAGTTACCGATTTTCTTTGCAGGTCAGTTCTGCGATTTTAACTATGCCGTAGTCTCTAATAATGGTGGTGTTACCTGTATTAAGGCTGCTCCTTATGAAGGACCTCAAGCTCAAGATAACAATCAAGAGAATAGTGCTAGTCAAGATGAAGAGAGTAAATCTGATAAGAACTCTACTCAGAACAATGAGCAGGAAAATGCTCAGACTAATTAGAGCATAAACATAAAAGCAAGATCGTCTGATCTTGCTTTTGAGTTGATAAGATGAACGTAATTACTTTTCTTCTAACCTTGCTTTATACACAATAAAGGTTGTGCTTGAAGATACAATCTGCACATAGTCAAAGTTCTCTAAAAGCACCTTTTCATAACCTAAATGCGCATTGGCAACTAAGTACATCACACCGTTCTTGGTTAAGTGATCTTTAGCCTCTATGATCATATTAACAGTAGGGGCTGTAGTGGTAGTTACGCCAACATGGAATGGTGGGTTTACGGCAATTAAATCAAATCTTTCAAGACCTGTCAGCATGTCAGATGCTTTAACCTTGATTGAATCACAGCCATTTAATTTAGCATTCTCTTTAGTAAGTTCAATGGCAGCAGCACTGACATCAGTTGAGGTTACGTTCTTAAAGCCTAGCTTTGAGAGCACTAAACCTACCACACCACAGCCACATCCAAGATCTAAAGCAGTTCCAAATGGAGTTAAATCTTTTAAGCACTCTATTAACATAGCAGTTCCCTTATCAAGTTTACCTTGAGAGAAAACAGCGCTGTCCTGATGCAGAGTAAGTGGAATGTTAATTGGATTTACTTTAATGTCCTGTGCACCTTTGTAGGTGTTAAAGTCATTTTCATAAATAGCTTTGAATAAAGTGCACTTTCTGGCTAAATCAACTTTCTTTACAAAACCTAGAGGTTTTAATAAAGAGTCAGCACTTTTAGCACCACCGTCATTAGATCCTGAGGTGTACACTAAAGCTTCTTTTTTTAATTTAGTTTTTAAAGTATTTAATAACTTTAAAGTCTGCTGCTTACTTTTTGAAAGTAATAGTAATAAGGTATCAGCTTCATTAGTATGAGTAAGAGCTGATTTGACATCAGCAAAGATTAACTTTACATGCTTGTACTCAATTATCTGAGGACAAGAGTCATCCATGCTTTTACCAATCATAGCTGCCATCTTTTTGCAGACAACAAAGTTGTCGACAATTACAGTAGCGCTGTGAGATCTTTTAACTAAAGAGAACACCATAGGATCGAGAATATCACCTGCAATGATGAGATCACGTCCTACAAACTCATCTTCATTACGTTGTAAAAGTTCAAATACTGGTGAATTTGCTGCCATTAGACTTTATTCCTGTATTTTAAAGCACGAGCTAATTCTACATATTTCTCAACACTGATGTTTTCAGCACGCAGAATCGGATCAAGACCAAAGCTGTTTAACTCCTCTTCTGTAAAGAACTTTGATAAAGAGTTACGGATGGTCTTACGACGAGCAGAGAAAGCTGTAGTTGTAATGTTATTTAAATAAGGAACTAATGATCTTTCTTCATCAGTTAAGTCCTTTGGCTTTAAACGTACCACAGCGGAGGTTACCTTAGGTGCTGGTCTGAATGCTGATGGTGGAACTATAAGCATTGGGATAACCTGCGCATGGAACTGAGTCATCACAGTTAAACGACCATAGTCTTTGGTGCTAGGTCCTGCAGCTAATCTTTCTACTACTTCCTTTTGTAACATAAAGTGCATATCAGTAATGCCTTTTTGTGACAGCAGGTGGAAGATAATAGGGGAGGTGATGTTGTAAGGTAAGTTACCAAAAACACGCAACTGACCTGCACCTTCTAACTCCTCAAAGTTAACCTTTAAGGCATCACCTTCAATAATGGTAAGTCCTTTTAAGAAAGGATCATGCTTTAAGATCTCCACAAGATCACGGTCTAACTCAATTGCAGTTAGTACTTTAGCTCTTTCTAAAACCGGTCTAGTTAAAGCTGCATGACCTGGTCCAATTTCAACTAAGTGTTCACCCTCTTTTGGATTGATGGCATCCACAATCTGAGAAATGATGTGATCATTAACTAAGAAGTTCTGTCCAAAGCGTTTTCTTGCTTTCATGTGTACTGGTGGTAAAGCCATATTATCTCCTGCTACGTAGTGCCATAGTATGAGCTAGTTCTACTGCTGCAAACAGAGAACCAGGATCTGCCTTGGTTGTACCTGCTAAATCTAGTGCAGTTCCATGATCGACAGAAGTTCTAATATAAGGAAGTCCTAAGGTAGTGTTGTAACCACAATCAAAACCTGCATATTTTAAAACAGGTAACCCCTGATCATGGTACATGGTTAAGAAGGCATCAGCCTTCTCAATATACTTTTGCTGGAACATGGTGTCAGCAGGCAGTGGTCCTATGATATTGATGCCCTGAGCTTTTAACTCTTCAAAGGTAGGAATGATAGTGTCTATCTCTTCCATACCCAGATGTCCATCTTCACCTGCGTGAGGATTTAAACCTGCGCTGATGATGCATGGTTTATCAATACCAAACTTGGTTTTAAGATCGTGATTTAAAATAGTTACGATCTCAACTAAAAGCTCTTTAGTGATGGCATCAGATACATCTTTTAAAGGTAGATGAGTAGTAGCAAGAGCTACATTGAATTTCTTGCAGCCTAACATCATTACTACTTTTTTAGTATGAGTCCTTTCCTGAAAGTACTCAGTGTGACCTGTAAAGTTAAGACCAGTGTCAGCAATCACAGCCTTACTGATAGGACCTGTAACTATACCGGAGAACTCACCTGATACTGATTTGTCTGAGGCAATATCAAGACAGTCTAAAACGTATTTGGCGTTTCTTTTATCAAGTTTTCCCGGAACTGAAGGTACAGCTAAAGGTACATCTAAAACACATAAGGTACCTTTTGTTTGAGGTACAAAATTGTCTTTAGAGTAATCAGTTATCTTTACAGACTCAGTGTGATTAGAATTAAAAAGAGCTATACGCTGTGCGATAAGCTCTTTAGATGCGATGATAACAAGCTGAGTATCTTTTAAGTCAAGTTTTGACAGATGATACATCAGCTCTGGACCGACACCTGAAGGCTCTCCAGGTGTCACTGCTAAACGATATGTCATTTAACCTCTAAATTATGGCCTATCTTTAGTTTAGAAGACGGCTGTTTTCTGAATATTGCTGGCTTCCCTGATCGTCATTTGTAGGCTTTAGAGTATTCTTGCCTTTATTGTCCTGATCAAGAGAAACACCAGAATTTACTAATTCAGGATCGATAACGTGGATGTAAGCCATCTCACGTAATGATCTTTCCCATGAAGTTACAGCTTCATTGAATTCACGCTCAAAGATAATAGAGTTTGCTTTCTCTTTGAAAACTTCTAAAGAGTCTCTGTCAACTCTGGTATCTTTTAACAGAATTAAGTGCCAGCCAAATGCTGATTTTACAGGCTGACTCATCTGACCTACATGTAACTGAGTTAAAGCTCTGGCAAAGTTTGGATCATAGATATCAGCTACAGCATAACCTAAATCACCACCTTTAATTGCTGAACCAGGATCTTCAGAGTACTGCTTGGCAGCCTGTGCAAAAGTAATGGTACCCTTGTTAATCTCAGATGCGATATCCTTTAACTTGGCAACAGCTGCCTCATCTGAATAGATGATGGAGGTCTTAATTAAGATATGAGCTGCATCATAGGTCTTAATAGGAGTTACAGCTGAATGTGAAACATCATAAAGTTTAATGATGTGCATACCAATTGATGATCTGAATGGTCCAATTACATCACCAGATTTTGCATTTAAGATAGCAGGTAAGAATGGTAATGGAATTGCTGTCTCTGGTATATATCCCATATCAGCACTTTGCTCTGAGGTAGCGTATTTTGCAGCAACTTCAGCTACATTAGCACCATTTTTAATTGCATTTAAAGCCTGACGGGCTTCACTTTGAACTCTGTTGTACTCAGCTTCATTTGGAGCAGATGAGAGTGGAATTACAACCTGAGCGATATGGTACATAGGTTCAACACTGCCACGCTGTTTTAAAGCTTTAGCTAAAGTGTTGATTTCAACAGGGGAGATATGAATTCTTTGACGAACACTTGAACGACGGATTTCGCTGATTAAGTAGTCCTCTTTAAATTTCTCACGAGCCTGAGCTTCAGTTAGATTTGGGCCATAACTCTTTAGAATTTTATCGGTTGTAGTGTTGTTACGTAAGGCTGCTGACTCTAAAGTTGAGTCTAACTGCATGTCAGTTACCTCAGCACCATTTGTCTGAGCAATTTGTAAAATCAGCTCTCTGGTGATAAGTGACTGTAAAGCCTGACGGCGTGCGGTAATTTCATCTACTTTAGCACCAGTTGCTGCATATTTAGAGAGTAGCTTTTGAGTATGAGTATTTAACTCACTCTCTAAAATAATTCCGTTGTTAACGACAGCTGCAGTTGAATCTAAAACCTGTTCTTCTGCATAGGCGTTGCCAAATAAGGCTAGTAAAACAGTACTTAAAGATGCTAACTTGCCTAGTTTTTGACCAAGATTGTTATGTAATTTCATTTAATGTACCTTATTCTGTCTGTGTTAATCTCTGTTAAGTTATAACCTTTTAATTTCTTTATGCAGCACGTATTGATTTAGATTCAATACGCTGCATAAAGTTCAAATTTATCTGTTCAAGTTAGTAGGATCCAGTGATGGCAGATAGTGGGTACCAGTACCATTAGGATCGGTAATACCTCTTACGTTGATAGCGAAGAGATCTTTTAGCTCAAACTGTACGCCGATAAGCTTTTCTGGAGTGTGCTGCATGTTTTTCCAGTCCATGTTCATATAGTTCTCATAGAGTAGGGTAACAGCATAACAGCAATCGTCATACTTTAGACCAAACTTTGTATCAATATTGTAGGATTGCTCAATATCTTTATATGAAGCAGCAAAAGCAGTCCATGATGATGAAATTGGTAATTTTACTTCAAGACCTAACTGCTTTAAGTCTACCTGTTTGTAGTTTTCTACATAGTAGTTACCGTCTTTATAGTAACGGTATGAAACACCTAGCATGTAACCTGTAGCAGGATCTGTGTAACGGGCAGAACCACTGTAGGTATAGAACTCATCACCGTCAGGATTATATTGAGCCTGAGCATGGATAGACATACCAGCAAAAGGTACGACATCAATTAAAGCTTCAAGAGGAGATCTAGGATTAGTACTTAAAGTATCAGTCTGACGCAGTTTCACTCTGTTATCAGAGAAGTTATAACCCTGAGCTAGGGCTGCACGGAAAACTTCACGGTCATGAGCATCAAGCAGGCGAGAGGTTAAACCAAAGGTTGCCATATTGATGTTGGCAATTCTGTCGATTCCTGCATAGCGATGAGGTGAGAACAGAGTGTAGTAGTCATCATAACGGTTAGTAGTATCGTAGAGTGCAATATTGCTCTGATCTTTATAAGGAATGTACTGATACTTAAACTCAGGCTCTAATGTCTGGGTGTGGTTCATGTCCAGTACTTTCTTTTCAAAGGTAGATTTAGCATGAACATCAGCTAAGTACAGAGCGCGAGTTACAGAATCTTTGTATTCATTAAAGCCTAAACGAGACTTATATGAAGAGGTTAAATACTCTAAATCAGACTGACTGTAATGAGTTAAAAAGCCGGTTAGTCCCATATCTACACTGGTGCCGTAACCTTCGTAGGCAAGATAGCGTACAGAAGGCTCAGCATGCAGACGATTCATAGATAATGTCATGTCATTTTTCATCTTATCTAATGAAAAATGTGTAGCTTCAGTCTTTAACTTAAAGTAGAAAGAACCGTATGAGTTATAGGTGTTAGCCTTTAACTGGGGCAACATGGCAAATGGTCTGTAAGTAGAAATATTAGAAGTAGAGAACATGTTCTGATACTTTCTTAATTCTAAAGACACATCATACAGATCCTGATCATAGCTTGTCTTAAAACTCTGCTGCAGACTTGAATCGGTGATAGCAGCGTTTTTCTGACTTACATCAGACAGATAGGTATAGTCGTCGTTACGAACTTTACTGTAGTCTATGCTGAAGTTTAAATCATTCTCTAAGAAAGATAAGGTCTGATAAATGTTAATAAACCAGCGGCTGTAGTCATCGTTCTTTGGTGACCAGTGAGGATCGTTTGGTAAATAGGTAGCGTTAATCTCACCTGAAAGATTATTAAATGGTAAATATCTAAACTGTACGTCATAGATATTGCCACGCTTAGCATCATGACCTGGAGTTACAGTGGCATCATAGTTTGTAGCAAGGTTTAAATAGAAAGGTGCAGTGTAAGAAATACCTTCTCCTGATTTGTACTCTAAAGATACAGGCAGTAAACCAGAATGACGTTTATTAGTTAAAGGGATCTGAGCATAAGGTGTATAGAATACAGGTACCTTACCTAAAAAGAGTACATCATTCCAGGCATCACCAAAGTAGGCATCTTTTTCGGTTTTAAAAGTAGTTGAATAAAAATGCCATGATCTCTTGTCTACAGGACAGCCTGAGATGGTAGCTCCTTTATAAGTCTTAGAGCCTTTTTTGTTATCAATATTCATCTTGTCAGCAGTACCTGATATTACAGAGCCGTTTAAAATGAAAGCTGCATTTGTCAGGTTCATCTGCTTAGTATCAAGATTATGTACCATGTCCTCATCAGATGAGATGGTGTATTCAGGCTCATGAATTACAGCACTGCTTTTGGTGGTTAAGGTTCTCTCTTTACCATCATAGACTACGATATCTGAGTTTAAGATCTTGTCACCCTGAGTTACCTCAACATTACCGGTGTAAGTTAAGATATGAGCTTTTTTGTCATTGAGCTTACCTGAAACTTTGTCAGCTGTTACTACGACAGGAGTCTTATCAGAATCAAATTTTTGTGGATATCTGTAAGATGGCACACCATAGAAGCAGG
>ERZ773202.540-NODE-540-length-34285-cov-6.186766_pt1 | contig 34285 bp, 25 predicted proteins | sample MGYA00580998_ERZ773202 | MGnify/ENA primary metagenome ERZ773202 (study PRJEB29015, sample SAMEA2737803) | human gut metagenome | biome: human gut; feature: human-associated habitat; material: faeces | place: China | collected 2012 ...
GCATTATTGAAAATAAATTTGTAGATTTTGGAGAGTACTGGTACGACAATGGTGGCTTACCATCAATCCTTGTTAACTATTTAAAAACACACGAACTGAATATTTTTGACTACTTAGACAAAGATAAAAGTTTAAAAGTTACTGATGATGACTTTAAAAACCCAACAGCATTAACCTCCATGAATCAGAATGTACTGATGTGCCAGACAGGATATCTAACATTACGTTCTTCACTTAATGATTCTAATATCATTGCTTTAGGTATTCCAAATGGAGAGATCTATAAAGCTTTAAATAAGCTTTTAGCAGCCAAATTCTTTAAAGGGAAGATTGATGTTACCAATGATGTTAATGAAAACATCCTGGATGTAGGTTCTGTTGAGGATATCATCAGTTTACTTAACACTATGGTCAACACTGTAACCTATGATGCCTATCCATTAAATTCAGAATCATCAGTGCAGAATTATGTTAAAGCCTATCTGCTAGGGGCTAAACAGAACGTATTCTCAGAAATTCATCAGGCTAAAGGTAGAGCTGATTTAATGATTGAGACCAATAAACGCAGAATCGTCATTGAATTTAAGTATGCAAAAGATGAGACAGAAGCTAAGGCAAAGCTTAGTGAAGCTATAGAGCAGATTAAATCACGTGACTATGGCAACATCTTACCTAAGAAAGCAGAGCTTTTAAGAATAGCAGCAGTGTTTAATGCAGATCCAAAGGTAAGGGCTTTTACTCTTTCTCAACAGGTTTAATGATCTTTCTAGAAGAAAGTTTTTTTCTCCTTTCCTTAAAAAAGCCTCTATCAGTTATCTTTGACAGAGGCTTCATAGTTTTTTTGTAATCTTAAATTACTTAGTCTTCTTCCAGATAAACCAGTTGAACAAACCAATCATCATGCCACCACCGATGATGTTACCAATGGTTACAGGAATTAAGTTTGAGAAGATAAAGTGCATCACATCAAGCTCAGCATAATGATCCATGTTGATGTTGTTCATGAATTCAGGAATGGAGAAATAGTGCAGCACAATACCCATTGGGATCATGAACATATTGGCAATACTGTGTTCAAAGCCTGATGCTACGAACATGCCAATAGGAAAAAGCATAACTAAGAGTTTATCAGTTACAGTCTTACCACCCCATGACAACCATACTGCAACACATACCATGATGTTGCAGACAATACCTAAGCATAAAGCTTCAATAAAGCCACGAGCATAAGCTAGAGCACCAAAGCCATCTGATGGATAGACATGCTCAACCTTATGAAGTGCAGTATTTAAAATGGTAAGTCCCCAATTGGCGTTAAAGTTCATATAGGTTCTGCCTAAGAAGATTAACAGCACAATAATCATGGCTCCTACAAAGTTACCAAAATAAACAGTAGCCCAGTTCTTTAATAAAGTAGCAGTGGTGATCTTACCTGATGCTCTGGCAATTAAAGTTAAAGTAGATGAGGTGAATAACTCTCCACCTAACAGTACTACTAAGAACAGTCCTAATGCGAAGAAAAGACCTCCTACAACTTTACCAGGTCCATCACCTAAAGCTGCAACAGCTGTAGTGTAGAAGCAGAAAGCTAAAGCAATTGAAGCACCAGCCAAAATTGCTAATAAAAAGGCTCTTGTAAATTTCTTTGAAGCTTTGTCTATCACATGATGTTCAGCAGCTTCAACCATGGCTTGAGGAGATAAAGCCTGTAATGATGGTGTATCACTCATAATATGTCTCGTGTTGTTTATAACCTTAAGATAAATTCACTTAGATAAATTCACTTTGTAAATCCAGTTAGAAAGTGAAATCCAGTAAAACCAATCTCTTTTTTGAAGTTGTTGTCTGTAGAAAAAACACAGATCTGCAATACCTAAGTAATTATTATCTAATCAGTCTTAGGTATTACTATGTGCATGTGTTCAAGGTGTAGTAAGTAGGATTTTTAAAGTCTCCTTACAAAATGACGTTCATTTTACATGAAAAAGTTATTTACATGAAAAGCAAAATAAGAGAGTTTAACTTTATTTCTAAGAATGTTGCCTACTTAAAGTTCAGTTGCTTTGTTTTAAGTGTTTTTAAAGAAGATGTGGCCTGAGCAGAATTAAAAGAATATATGTTCCTTTTAAGGAATATTGAGACTGTTTGAAAGTGTGCTTTGATTAAAGCAGGCGCATTAGCTCCTGCTAAAGTTTAGCTTATCAAAGATATAAGATAGGCAATGTAGTTAAGACATAGTTTTTATTTTTTTTCTACTACTTAATTTCTGCATCAGTTAAAGTGCTTTCAGTTAAAGAGCCAGCCTTAGTCTGAATGCATAAGAACTCTAGATCAGTTGTTGCACTGATAGTTCTTACGCCAGCAGGGGCAATCTTTAAGAAAGAACCTTCCTTTACAGGATATTCTTTACCGTCAACACCAATTGAGCCAGTGCCCTTTAGCACAATCCATAACTCCTCGTTTTCCTTGTGCTTGTGAGCAAAAGGAGCCTTTGAGCCTGCTGTCATCTTGTTTACAGAGATCTCACAACCTGTAAGACCAAGAAGATCTTTTAAGAATAATTTTGAAGAGCAGGATAATTTTGCGTCCTTGCACTCCATCTCATAAGAACAGATGTCAGAAAATGAGCCGATATCAGCAAAGGTTGCATTGGTGTCTTTAACAAAATTCTCTAATTTCTTTGAGTTGTCTGATAACTTAAATGAAAGATCCATTTTTATATCTCCATAGAAACAATGTTAGTTGATTTATAACGTTAAATCCAAATCAGTGGTATTTATAAAAGTAGTTAGATATCTAACTATTTTTATATCAAAAAATCTATTCAAGGTTCTTACGAATACGATCCATAAGAGTTTCTACAAGTTCAGCTTCTTCAGTAGAAAAACCTTTATAAGCCTTTTCATTTAAATCGTGGCTGATCTTTTCAAAGACAGGTTTAAAGTCCAGTCCTTTTTGAGTCAGCTCAATTAAAGTTACACGGTTATCTTTACTTGAACGTGTTCTTTTAACAAGCTCTAATTTTTCTAGCTTATCAATTAACACTGTTACAGTAGCTTTGGTTCTATCTACTTTTTTAGCAAGCTCCTGCATAGACATAGCACCAAACATTAAGAGACATTTAATAATATCTCCATGTGAAGGAACTATTCCTTTAAGACCAGCTTTCTCTAATTCATTAGTTAAGAATTGATTACCAGCCTTTCTTATTCGTGATGCGTAAAAAACAGCTAAATATTTCATACCTTAATAATAGTTAGATGTCTAACTAATGTCAACAAATTATTTTTAAATATTTCTGAAACATTTATGGGCAGGAATTTTCTCAAATAGAAAAATATTTTCTCGATATAAAAGCCGTTTTGTAAAGATCTTAAGAGAAATGTTAAAAAAAGTAGTTGACGAATTTTAATCTCATTATATAATGTAACGGCTTTTGAACGAGACCAGTTCGTTCAAGTGTCAGACTGGGGGTATAGCTCAGCTGGGAGAGCATCTGCTTTGCAAGCAGAGGGTCAACGGTTCGATCCCGTTTACCTCCACCACCTAAGTTTTAGCTTTTTCCTGAAATCCATGATCAAACCTTCAAAAAATACAAACAAATCTTAACATGTTGCTCAATAGAGACTAAGTTTTTTGCTAATTTTCGTGTTGCTATTGTTATAATTGCAGTAATTGAAAATTAGATGAATTACTGAGGTTTTTGATGAACTTAAAGATTACTACTCTTGCAGTAGCTTTAGCTACTTCACTGAGCTTGTCTGCCCATGCCGAAGATTTAATGGATATCTATAAAGAGGCTTTACAGAAAGATACTCAGGTAGCTCAGGCAAAAGCTGATGCTGATGCAGCTCATGCAGGCCTTACAGAAGCTACAGCTGCACTGTTGCCTCAAATTGATGTTGTAGGTTCAATTACTAAGACCAGAACAAATACCATCAAAGCTTACAATGCTCGTGGTAGCAATAAGAACAGCTCTGCTGCTTTAACTTTATCTCAGCAGATCTGGCGTCATAGCTCATGGGCTAACAGATCGATTGCAGAAAAAACTGCAACTTTAAAAGATCTTGCATACGCTGATGCACAGCAAAGCTTAATTTTAAGAGTAAGCAATGCTTACTTTAATGTATTAAGTGCCGCTGATACCTTAAAATTCCAAAAGGCTAATAATGCTGCTCTAAAGCGTCAGTTAGCTGAAGCTGAGCGTCGTTTAAACGTAGGTTTAATCGCTGAAACCGATAAGTTAGAAGCTCAGGCAGCATACGATTTATCAAATGCTGCTGTAATTGCAGCAGAAAATGCTCTTATCAATTCATACGAGCAGATCAGAGTTTTAACTGGTCGAAAGATTTCTGTAGAGCAGTTATCAAAACTTGATGAAAGCAAGTTTGATACTCCTCGTGTTGATAAAGATTTATCAAAGTTAGTTAAGAGCGCTGAAGAGAATAACTTAAGCTTACAACAGCAGGTTGTAAACCGTGATATTGCTAAAGACAATATTACTTTAGCTCGTTCAGGTCATGAGCCTACCTTAGACTTAAATGCAAATTTAAGAACAGGTTACACTGACTATACATCTAATGTTCCTGAGGCTGGCTTTGTAGATAACAATGCCTGGTCTAAATCTGTAGGTTTAACTCTAAGTGTACCTATCTTCCACGGCGGTGCTACATCAGCTGCTGTTGATAAAGCTCAGGCTCAGTACATCGCTGCATCAGAGTCTTTAGAGTACGCTCACCGTTCACTGCTTACTAATGTAAACAACAGCTATAACAACGTTAATGCTGCTATCAGCTCTGTAACCGCTTATAAGAACTCAGTTAAATCATCAGAATCAGCTTTAAAGGCAACTAAGGCTGGTTACGATGTAGGTACTCGTACTATGACTGATGTTTTAAATGCAACTCAGAAGTTATATGACTCAATGCAGAAGTCTGCAGAGTCTCGTTATAACTACATCGAGTCTCGTTTAGCGCTGTTATACTCTGAAGGTGACTTAAAAGTAGAGCATATCAATCAGATCAATTCAGGTTTAAAGAAATAAGATCTAACCTATAGTCTTATTTAAAACTTAAGCCGGAGAGCAGAGATGTTGTCCGGCTTTTCTTACTCTTCAATAGTAACTCTCTTCTCATATTTCGCATCGTTATTTTGCTACCCCATCAAAGAATGTTTCTTGAAAAGCAGCAGATAACTGCGTCTTTATAAAGAAATCTAAAACAATAAAATCATAAATATCAAATAGATAAAAAAATATTAAAAAATAGTCATGTAAGTGACTTGAAAATTAGTCAGGTAAGTACCATAATATAAACATGAGTTAGGTAGGTCAGTGACTTACTTAAATACCACAGATTTTTAGGAGTATTGCTATGTACAAGACCAGACACATACACCAGAGATTAAATCAAAGAGGAATCACTGAAGCTGTATTAAAGATCCTTTTAAATTACGGATTGGAATATGGCGAGAAGAGAACTCTTGATAGAAAGAACTGCCTTGAGTTAAGCGATCTCTTTGCTCATCTTAAAAAAGTAACAGACAAGATGGCTGAAAAGGGAGGTTATACCTTGGTCGCTACCAAAGAAGCTCTTATCACTGTGTACCGTCTGGATAGTTACAACAAGTCAAAGGCTAGAAATAAATAGCCATAAAGTTAAAGGAATATATATGAAGACTTCAAATATTAATTACTTTTTTTCTGTTTCTTCTGAATACCGTTTCGATGTAGAAGACACCATTAGCAAATTACTTCTTCTAGAGAATTTGCTAAAGCTTGGTAAATTGAAAGAAAGAGAAAAGACTACCGCTTATGATGATGTGCGTTTTTTATTCGACTTCTATAAGAAGATTGTTCCTAATGGTTTTGATTTTTACTCAAAATCAAGTGAAGAGAGCGAGAGAATTTATGCTGACTTTAAATTAAAGCTCTTACAGGAACAAGACTCTGCAAGTGATGATCTTGAAGAAGAACTAATCACTATTTTTAACAAAAACAGAAACTTCAATTTCTTTTTGTTCAATGAGTTTACTGTTGTAAAAACACTAGTTCATTGGATTAAAGGAAAGAACACTAAAGGTACAGCATATTGTCCTTTTAACAATATTATCAATGCTGAAGCTGAGTTATCAAAAGATGAAATTTCTGTTGATGCTCCGAGCTTTGGGGATAATTGTGAGTTTTTAATCAAAGCTTTAATTTACATGCTAATTGGCAATGTAAAGAATGTTAGGAATTTCTTTACAAGTTTTGAAGAACAGATAAAAAGTCATAATTCCACAAAAGAGGGAGCAGAATATGGCTTTGGTTTTAGCTGTTTACCAATGGGATTCAAAGTAGGACCTACAAAACGATTTGTTGATGCCATGTTTGTTGAGGATATGCTCAATAGAGTAAATGGTCGCTTTGCTGTGATTGTCCCTATGAGATTATCTATAGGAGGTCTTCGCCAGGAGCTTGAGTTAAGAGAAAAGATCTCTGACTCTGGCAGATTAAAAGCTGTAATTTCGCTACCGGCAGGTTTCCTGGTTGGCACTGCAATTTACACTCAGGCTTTAGTTTTTGACGCTGACAATTCTCAGCATGAAAGCGTCTCTTTCCTAGATTTAAGAGATAGAGAATACATTGAAGCTGGTAAATCAGGCCGTAAGCTTGTAAACCTGAACCTTAAGGCAAGAGCTGAGATTGAAAATGTCTTAGCTGATAAAGAGAGTACTTCCTCAATCAAAGTTTCGCTCTCTGAGATTAAAAATAACGAGAACAGCCTTGATATCGGCAGATACATTGCAGCAAGAGAAAGTGCCAAAAGTCTTGATGGTATTGAAACTGTAAATCTTGAGGATGTAGTTGAGATCTACAGAGCTCAGGCTTCTGTAAAAGACAGTGATGGCGACAAGTACTATGAGATTAGTGCATCCGACATCAATCCTTTAGGAATTATAGAAACTCCTAAAAAAGAGATTGTGCTTAAAAAAGATAATAGAGCTTTGAAGAATCTTGTGCATAAAGGAGATATTGTTCTTGCTATCAAAGGATCTACCGGAAAGGTCGGCCTTGTAGAAGCAGAGCATGATAATTGGCTTGCAGGTCAGTCATTTGTAATCATAAGATTGAAAGATAAAGCCTGGACTCCTGAATTCCTGTTCTGGCAGTTAAATTCTAAGAGAATTAAAAAGCAGTTAGGACTGCTGTCTACTGGTGGTTTTATCCAGTTACTTAAAATTTCAGATGTAAAAGTATTGAAGCTCATTCCTCCAACAACTGAGATTTTACAAAAGGTCTATGATGCAAACATCAGAAGATCTGAAATCTTGCAAAAGATCAAAGATCTTCAGGCTGAGTTAGCGAGTCTTGATGAAATTATTTAAATACATGGTGTTGTATTCGAATAATTAAGAGATTGTTCCTCCTTTTTAATGAGAATTAATGCTATAAAAGGGAGGAACAAATAAGAGCAAAAAATGGTGATGCGATGGCTAATACTGCTAATACTAATGATCCGAAACTGACAGAAGAAGATGTAAAGTTAAGATATATTTCTCCTGCAATTTTAAATTCACGTTGGGAAAAGCAAAATGTGAGAATGGAGTATAAAGTTACAGATGGCAGGATCATTATTGAAAACAAGAAAGATCGTAGAGGATCTCCAGAAAAAGCTGATTACGTGTTGTTTGTCTCTGAGACAACTCCTATTGCAGTGGTAGAGGCAAAATCATTTAAAAAGACAAATTATGATGGAATTCAGCAAGCAATTAAATATGCTCAAAAATTAGGAGCTCCTTTTGCTTATGCTTCAAACGGAAAGTCATTTTTAGAACATGATTTTACTACAGGAGTAGAAAGAGAGATCCCTTTGAATCAATTTCCTACTCCTGAAGTATTATTCGAGCGATGGAATAATTCTGAGCATTTTAATGAGGTTCAAGAAAATCTGATTAAACAAAAGTTTTATACAGCTAATGCTAAGGAACCTCGCTATTATCAGTTAAGGGCTGTAAATGCTGCATTAGATGCAATTGCAAAAGAAAAAGACAGACTATTATTGGTTCTAGCAACAGGAACAGGTAAAACTTACATCGCATTTCAGCTTGTCTACAGATTATTGCAGTCAGGACTTAAAAAGAAGATCTTATATTTAGCTGATCGCAATATTCTTGTAGATCAGTCAATTCAACAAGATTTTGCACCTTTAGAAAAAGTAATCCATAAGATTGATGTTTCTAAAGAGAATAAACTAACCATAGGCTCTTATCAGGTTTATTTTGCTTTGTATCAGCAACTAGTAGGTGCTGATGGAGACAAAGACAATTATTCAAAACTATTTGATCCTAATTTCTTTGATCTAATCATTGTAGATGAGTGTCATCGTGGTTCAGCTAAAGAAGATAGTCAATGGAGAAAATCCCTAGACTACTTTAAATCAGCTACTCAGTTGGGCATGACAGCAACTCCAAAAGAAACAGCCTATGCATCAAATATATCCTACTTTGGAGAGCCTTTATATACTTACAGCTTAAAGCAAGGTATTGAAGATGGATTCCTGTCTCCATTTAAGGTAATTAGATTTAATCTAAATATTGGCGACGGATGGCGACCATTAAAAGATCAGAAAGATATTAACGGTGAAGTGATAAAAGATAGGGTATATGACAACACAGACTATGATTACAACATTGTCATAGAAGATAGAACAATTCAAGTTGCTAAAGAAATTACAAAGTATCTCAAATATACAGACAGGTTTGCTAAAACAATTGTTTTCACACCAACAGAAGATGCTGCTGCCAGAATGAGGGGAGCTATAGTTAATGAAAATACTGATCTTGTAAAAGAGAATCCTGATTATGTTGTGAGAATTACAGGGTCTGATAAAGAAGGCAAGGATAAACTTAAATACTTTATTTCTGTTGCAGAAAAGTATCCTGTAATTGCTACAACATCTAAACTCCTCTCAACAGGTGTTGACTGTAAAATGACCAAGGTCATTGTATTAGATTCAATGATCAACTCTATGACTGAGTTTAAACAGATTATTGGTCGTGGTACAAGAATAAAAGAAGAAGCAGGTAAAACTCATTTTGTGGTGCTGGATTTTAGAAATGTAACAAGATTGTTTGCCGATCCTGATTGGGATGGTCCAATAGTTATCGACCCTAATTATCCTCCTAAAGGAACAGATGATAATAAAACATCAACAGATCCTGTAGTAGATGTTCCTACAACTCCAAGATATATCCCACATGTGGATAAAGATGGCTGTAAGGTGGAAGTTCTGCAAAAAATTGTGTCTGTATATAACGTTGATGGTCAACTTTTATCTACAGAGAGCATTACTGACTACACCAAGAAAAATGTCTTAGACAATTATGCTACCTTGGATGAGTTTATAAATGCATGGTCGGCTGAGAAGAAAAAAATCAAAATTAGAGAACTTTTTGACAGCAAGAAAATTAATCTAGAAGCCTTAAAAGAAGATCAAAAAATGGCAGATGTCGATGACTTCGATTTTATCTGTCATTTAGCTTATGACAGAAAGCCGCTTACGAGAAAAGAAAGAGCTGAAAATGTCAAAAATCGTGATTTCTTTAGCAAGTACTCAGGAGTAGCAAAGGAAATCTTAGAAGCGCTTCTAGACAAATATAAAAATGAAGGCATCTACGCAATTGAAACTAGCGAAATTCTGAAGAATGCTCCTTTTATTCAATTTGGAAAACCAGCAAAGATAGCAAGTTACTTTGGTGGAATTGATGAGTACTACTCCGCTGTAACTGAATTAGAACAAGCGATTTATGCAAATGGAATGGCTTAATTTATGAGTAATTTATCAAGTTTTGTAAAATCATTACGAGACATCATGAGAAATGATGCTGGTATCAATGGTGATGCTCAGCGTCTAGAACAAATTGTGTGGTTGCTGTTCTTAAAAGTATATGATGCTAAAGAACAAGATTGGGAGTTTGAAGGAAACTACCGTTCTATTATCCCCGAAGAATGCAGATGGCAAAATTGGGCAAAAGATTCTAAAGATGCTTTAACAGGCGATGCCCTACTTAATTTTGTAAACAATACCTTGTTTCCAACATTAAGAAATTTACCAATAAATGCAGATACACCTGTTAATCAATCAATCGTTCAGTCAATGTTCTCTGAAGCTAATCAGTATATGAAAGATGGTGTCTTATTAAGACAGATCGTCAATGTTATCGATTCTGTAGAATTAGATGATTATGACGAAATTCACGCATTTGGTGAAATTTACGAAACTATCTTAAAAGAACTTCAAAATGCAGGTTCATCAGGTGAGTTTTATACACCTCGATCTGTGACTGAATTTATGGCAAAGATGATAAATCCAAGAGTCGGTGAAAAAATGGCTGACTTTGCCTGTGGTACAGGTGGATTTATCACAAGCTGGCTAAAAGAATTAGAGAAGAAAGTAGAAACTGCTGAAGATAGAAAGAAATTTGAAAGCTCAATATATGGAATTGAAAAGAAACAATTCCCATATATGCTCTGTGTAACAAACCTGCTTTTGCATGGTATTGATAATCCAACCATTGAGCATGGTAATTCTCTAATTCATGATGTTCTAGATTATACTGATAAAGACAAGTTCGATGTAATCCTCATGAATCCTCCTTATGGCGGTAATGAAAAGAAGAATGTTCAAAATCATTTTCCATCAGATATTGCTAGCAGTGAAACAGCCGATCTTTTTATGGCAGTTATCATGTACAGATTGAAAAAGAATGGGCGTGCTGCAGTTGTTCTTCCAGATGGATTCTTATTTGGAACAGATAACGCCAAATTAAATCTAAAGAAAAAGCTTCTAAACGAATTTAATTTGCATACCATCATTAGACTGCCTAATGATGTATTCGCTCCTTATACGAACATCACAACAAATATTCTTTTCTTTGATAATAATGGACCTACTGAAGAGACTTGGTTCTACCGAGTTGATATGCCTGAAGGTTACAAGCACTTTAGCAAAACAAAGCCCATGAAGATTGAGCATTTTGCAGATGTTGAAAAGTGGTGGAATAACAGAGAAGAGATCTGTATTGATGGTGCTTATAAATCAAAAAAATTTACAGCTAAGGAATTATCTGAAGATCTAGGTTATAACTTTGATCAATGCGGTATTCCAAATAAGGAAGAACAAATTCTTCTTCCTATGGACCTAATTCAACAGTACAAAGAGAAAAGAGCTACTCTTGATGCTGATATTGATAAAGTTCTATCAGAAATCGAATCTGTATTGGAGAGAAACGACCAATGACTCCAGAACAGTTAAAAGCAAGTATTCTGCAATTAGCGATCCAAGGAAAGCTAGTAGAGCAAAGACCTGAAGACGGTACAGCTGAAGATTTGTATCAACAGATTCAAGAAGAAAAACAGAACCTAATTAAAGAAGGCAAACTTAAGAAAGAAAAGCCATTAGCTCCAATTGAAGATGATGAAATTCCGTTTGATATTCCATGCAATTGGAAGTGGGTTAGACTTAAGAATATTTGTTCAAAAATTGTTGACGGTGATCATAATCCTCCTAAAGGGGAGAATTCAGCTACAGATTATCTGATGTTATCTGCATCAAATATCAATCAAGATACGTTAATAGATTTAAATAAAGCAAGATACCTTTCAAAAGAATGTTATTTGCTAGAAAATGAGAGAACAAAGTTAGAGAAAGGAGACATCCTTTTAACTACAGTGGGAACTATTGGAAGAAGTTGTATATTCCAAGGTGGAATGAATATTTGTTTTCAGCGAAGCGTTACTGTGATTAGTGCCTTTGTATTTAACAAGTATTTAAAGTACATTTTGGATTCTAATTATGTTTTCTCTTTTATGAATAATAACGCGAAAGGAACAGCGCAAAAGGGGTTTTACTTAAATCAAGTTGATAATTTAGTAGTACCGATCCCACCTTTAGCCGAGCAAAAACGTATAGTAGCTAAAGTCGAAGAATTGCTTCATCTTGTTGAAAAGTATAAGAAGGCTTATTCAGAATTAGAAATCTTAAACTCTAAGTTTTCTGGTGATATGAAAAAGTCTATTCTTCAGTATGCAATCCAAGGAAAGCTTGTTGAACAAAGACCTAAAGAAGGTTCAGCTGAAGACTTGTACCAACAGATTCAAGAAGAAAAACAGAACCTAATTAAAGAAGGCAAACTTAAGAAAGAAAAGCCTTTAGCTCCAATTGCAGACGAAGAAATTCCTTTTGATATTCCTGAAAATTGGAAGTGGGCAAGAGTAGGAAGTATAGGAGCTTGGGGTGCAGGTTCTACACCGTCTCGAACAAATTCTAGTTTTTACGGTGGAGATATACCTTGGTTAAAGACAGGAGATTTGACTGATGGAGATGTTGATACAATACCAGAAAAAATAACACAGTTAGCCCTTGATAAGTGTTCATTAAAAGTAAATCCGGTAGGCTCTGTTCTTATTGCAATGTATGGAGCAACAATCGGAAAATTGGGAATATTAACTGTGCCTGCTACAACGAATCAAGCTTGTTGTGCATGCTCAGTTTTTAATGGAATGTTCAATAAATATCTTTTTTATTTCTTGATGTCTAGAAGAGATTCTTTTACAAAAATAGCTGTCGGAGGAGCTCAGCCAAATATATCAAAAGAGAAAATAGTAAATTCTCTAATTCCTCTTCCACCATTATCCGAACAAAAACGTATTGTAGCTAAAGTCGAAGAATTGCTTGCTTTGTGCGACAAGTTAAAGCTCAAGTAGTTTTCTTAAGATAGTTATTGCATACCTATATCGACAAGAATTAACTATTCTAATTGACAATAGGATAAATGCATTATAAAGTTAACCTCGATAGGACCCTTCCCACTTTGTTTATCAAAGGCGCGCTTAGGGACTGTTAAAGTTTGCCAATAAAAGAGCTCTTTATTGGCGAACAAAAAGTCTTCTTGAGCTTCTCCCAAACAATATGTTGTTCTGAGCTCTATTAGTCACACAAAATAACACTCTAATCACCACACCAAAGAGAATTTCCGTGCACATGTATTTTGTCCATAGATATATTCTACAAAAGTGTAATTTTAAAGAAGCCTTATTCTTACAGGTATTGCGACTGAACATTAAAGTTATTTTTGAGTTCTTGAATAAGGAAATTGAATGAAATGGAGCGAGTGACGGGAATCGAACCCGCGTCAGTAGCTTGGGAAGCTGCAGTTCTACCATTGAACTACACTCGCACAATTATTTGGTGTCCACAAATAAACAATCCGTATTTTATCAGTACCAATATGTATAGACAATCACTTTTTATTTTATACATCACTTTAGTGTTTTGAATTCATTTACATATCTCTATATGGAATTTTAGATTTTTTAATTTCTACTTCACTGTATCCTTTTCTTTCCAAAAAAGTTTTTAGCCCTTCTTCCTTTATATCTTGATCTAATCCAGGTCCAACTGTAACCGATTTTATTGGCAGTTTATGGTTAAATTTATTTAATCTATCTTTATTAAGCAAATGTAAATTTGATGACGGAATTTCAACGTAAGATGCAATAGTATTTCCTTTTTTTCTGAACTTTATATCTTCCGGTTCAAAAATCGGATCATCTGCATTTGCAGGACTATAGTACAGACATCTTATTTCTTTTTCTGTCTTAAAAGCTGGATACTTATAGAACATTCCCAATGTTACTAATGAGTGAGCCAAGACTAGATAAAAAATGTTGTCAGGTAATTGTTTATCATTTTCTTTATTTTTAATATAGTTAGCGTATACTTCATCAACCATTTTGTTGATATTATTTATTACTGATTTTTCATCATACTGAATCTTGAAAAACAGATTTTTCATTTGATTTATAATTTGTGAGTCTTTATCAGATAAGTCAAATTCTATAGCCAATCCTGATTTTCCATACATGTTCCACATAGGTAGACTATCGCCGTTAGATGTGAAACACACTATATAATTCCTATCTTTAACTGTTTTTAAAGCGTCAGGAACTAACTTTAGAACATTATTTTGAAATTCTGATGAATAATCTTTTTTTATAATGAGATCATTTATTGCTTTTTTAGTTATATCTATCGGATATTGTAATTCAGAAGAATCGTTCATGAATCTACAGTTCGTAAGCCATAATTTTTCTGACTCTATGATTTTAATAAAGCTATCCGTTGTAGTGTAGTGATATAAAGATTTTCCAGTAAATCTAAACTTATTGATATATTTTGTTACATCGATGATATCGTCATCGTTAAATGAAATATTTTGACTTTTTTTCATAATAAGTTATTTCAAATATTCTGAAATTGCTTTTTTGCTACAGTTTTCAATGTACCTGATGTCTACATATCCGTCAGTCCGAGAGTTAGCTTTTAAGCAGAAACTCTTTGACCGTTATCGTGTAAAATCCGAGAAATCTATCAGAGAAGTTTAGCAGAACTAAAAGTTTATTTTCTAAATACCACCTCAGAGTAGAGGTGGAATTTACTAACTAGGTCTTTATACGAAATGTCTTTCTGTTAAATAGCAAGCTTTCTCTTGATGTACTGAATACTATCTGTGATGGTATTAGTATCTGTTGCAGAGGAAGCTGAGGTTACACACTTAAGACCAGCATGATCACCATCAATTAACTCACCGTAGCAGGTAAGAGGCAATACCTGACCTAAGACCTTAAGTCCCATAGATTTTAGCTCTCTGTAAGCTGCTACCGTAAATTCAGCGCCTTTAGTATAAAGAGCCTGTACATCAGGACGTTTTTCAAGAACTTTCTGTACAATCTGACCATAAGCTGTAGAAATGATATCTAAAGCTTCAGTTTGAGTTCTGTTGGTCTTTAAAAGCATTTCCTGATATTCAGCTGAGAGCTGATTGTTAACTTCCATATTGTCAGATACAGCAAATGAGATGGTGTAGTTGTTGAACTTTGTGGAGATCTCATCTACTACACGGTTAATCTCGGCATTACGGTGTTGCTGATCTTCTAATAACTCAAGATTATGTACGGTGACGATATTAACTTTCTCTTCAAGTCTTAACAGTTCAACCTGAGCTGAAATTAAAGGATTTACACCACCTACAATACCAAAGATCTTCGCACCTGAGGCTGCGGTGGCAACAGACTTGGTTCTCATCACCTTACGGGCTAATGTAGCTGTAAAAGGACCTGGATCTACAGCTAAGAACTTAATCTTTGAGATCACCACCGCATCAGCAATCTTGTTGATATCTTCCTGAGAAGTGCAATCAAAAACGATAGCACGGGTACCTGCATCAGCTAACTCTTTAATCTTTAGCGCAAGATTATCTGTGCCTTTTAAGAACTCTTTTAAGTGCAGTGGTTCTGCTTTGTACTGGAACTTTTCTGTAAATAAGTCAGCTACACGACCTGATTCTGCTGGATACAGATCTTCAAGACCTGCTAAGGATTTTTGCAGAGGCTTACCATCAACTAGGATATAACCGCCAACATTGGTTCTTCGCAATGCAGGGAAAGCTGGAACTACAATGGCAACTCTATCAGGATCACCTAGGGCATCTAACAGAGCTTCTGTTTCAGCACAGGTGTTGCCTCTCATAGCAGGGTCAATACGTTTAGCATAAAGCTTTACTTCATCAGACTTTAAAAGTTTAGCAGCTGAGAACACCATCTGATAGCTCTGTTGAGCAGTAAGATTTCTTGAATTAGTTGAATACACAAAGCAGTCATACTTTTGTGTAATAGGATCTTTTAAACCGCGAGTGCTCATTAAAGAGCAAACTGTATTGCCATTTTTCTCTAATAAAGAACCAACAGCTGAGCCGCCGGTGATTTCATCAGCAATCACTATACATTGTGGCATTATTATTTATCTCCTTTAGCCTAGAGTTGCAATCTTTGCACGCAGGGTAAGAATGCTTGAAGGTACAACAGACATTTCATCAACTCCAAGCTGAATTAATTTTCCTAGGAATTTCTCATCTGAGGCAAGCTCACCGCAGATACCAACCCAAATTCCAGCTGCATGACCATTTTTAACTGTGGTTTCAATGAGTCTTACCACAGCATGGTGGTATGGATTTAGATAACTTCCAAGATCTGCATTTTGCCTGTCAGCAGCTAGTGTGAACTGAGTTAGATCATTAGTACCGATACTAAAGAAATCTACTAATGGAGCTAACTCATCTGAGATTAAAGCTGCAGCAGGGGTTTCAATCATGATGCCAAATTCAACATCATCTTTAAAAGGAAGTTCTTGAGCAGTAAGCTCCTTTTTAATGTCATCGATAATTCTCTTGCATTCTATGACTTCTTCAACCGAAGTAATCATAGGGATCATGACAGAGAGGTTACCAAAGACGGAGGCTCTGTAAAGAGCGCGTAACTGTGTTTTAAATAAGGCTCTGTTAGTAAGACAAAGACGAATTGCTCTTACACCCATAGCAGGGTTTTCTTCAGGTTTTAGCATGAAGTATTCAGCAGTCTTATCAGCACCGATATCAAGAGTTCTGATAATGACCTTCTTACCGTTCATGCCTTTTAGAACATCTTTATAAATCTTAAACTGCTCTTCTTCTGTAGGGTAGTCATGAGCCTGCATGTAGATGTATTCACTTCTAAACAGACCGATACCTTCAGCGTCTGAGGCTTTAATCAGATCGATATCAGCTAAGGAGCCTGAGTTTGCATACAGGCGAATAGTGCGACCTGAACGGGTCTTGGTTTCTTTACCACGGTATTCTTCTAAATGGGAGTGCTGAACATCGTCAGTCTTCTTCATTTCGGTAAAGCGCAAAATGGTTGATTCGTCAGGTTCTATGTAAACATAACCTGAATTTCCATCAACAATGGCTTTTTTACCTTCAAGATCTTCAGTTAACTCCTCACCGATGCAGACAATGGTAGGAATACCCATGGTTCTGGCAAAGATAGCAGTATGCGATCTTGTAGAGCCTTTAGAGGTGATGATACCGGTAACTTTTTGGTTATCTAGCTGGACAGTCTCTGATGGTACCAAATCATCAGTTGCAAGAATAACAGGACCCTTGTTATCAAAGGTAAGTCCATGTTTTTTGAGCTTACCTGCATGCATCATCAGAATTTCTTTAACACGTCTTGAAATATCGATGACGTCGGCGGCACGACCACGCATGTAGTCGTTATCCATTTCTAAGAACTGCTTTTCAAATTTGTGAGCAACCTTAGTTACGGCATACTCAGCATTAGCATGTTCTTTTTCAATGAGTTTATTAACAGATGATACATAGTCAGGATCATCTAACATCATCTGATGGATCTGGAAAACTACGGCATTTTGCTCGCCTAGTTTTTCTAAAGAGGCATCATACAATGCGCTTAACTGTGAAATGGCATGAAGTCTGGCTTTTTCAAAGCGTTCGCACTCTGCTTTAGTATCTGAAACAGAAGTCTTTTCAAGACCAGTTTTAGCTCTTTTTAAGAAGCTAATAGTACCAAAGGCGATGCCTTTGTTGGCAACAGTACCTTCGAGCATCGATATATTCTTATTTTTGCTGTTCAAGATATCACCTTTTGTCATTAGATAATTCTTTAGATCATAAGGGCATATTCTGATTATATCTGCAAATTCTTATAAGTTAGGTGATAGGTATATAAAAAAATAAGATTGAAGGCTAAATTTTAAGGTGTACAGCGTTAATGTGCCTGAGTAAAAGATCTGTTGGTAATTGAGTTCTAGTTGAATGTGCTGGGGAAAATGATTTTGTATAAAAGAGCTTGGATAAGTTTGCTGATGTGATCTCAGAACGCCTTCAATGCACATAGTGGCAGAAAGAACTTATATTGGCAGAGTTTATTCAGATCGAACATATGGCAAGTGCTCATAGTAAAAAGCAAGAGTTTTAACTAGACCTATGGACAAGACACTTAATATGGGCTATTTTAGCCACGTGTCCTTTCAATGTATGCGGTAAATCCGTGCTTTCTTTTTTACGGTAAATCCGCGTTTTCTACATTCTAAAGGCCACTTTATCGGAAATTATCGATATCCAAATAACCCCCGTTTTACGGTTTACTGCATTACAATGTGGAAACATTACGCATTACTGTCATCTTTATTTGCAGCTCTGACAGCTATCTTTGCAAAAATCGGTGTTAAGGATATTAACTCTAACCTTGCAACCGCCATCCGCACTACTGTAATTTTATTTCTGAGATGGGGCATAGTATTTTTTACTGACAGAGTAAGTGAAATTAAAGATATCAGTCGTCATACCTGGTGTTTTTTACTACTCTCAGGAATTGCAACTGGTCTGTCCTGGCTTTTTTATTTTAAAGCGTTGCAGTCAGGTGTCGTTTCACGTGTTGCTCCTATTGATAAATAAGACAGCATAACAGTTTGTTGAGTGCGTTGTGTAAGATAACTTTGTCTAGAGCTTTGCACTTATAAAGGTAGATTATTTTGATTACGTTGTTATGTCCTAAATATGTGGAGGAAATATGGCTTTATATAAGACTGTATTAGTTACAGGAGCCTCAGCAGGCTTTGGTTTTGCTATTTGTGAAAAACTTGCAAGTCAAGGTTACAAAGTAATTGCAACAGCACGTCGTCAAGACAAATTAGATGCCTTAGCAAATAAATATGAAGGTCAGATCTTCCCATTAAAGCTTGATGTAACTGATACTGAAGCAGTTGATTCTATCTTAGATAAGTTACCTGATGAGTTTAAAAACATTGATGTTTTAGTTAATAACGCAGGTTTAGCCTTAGGTCAGGACAAAGCATTTACCTGCTCTTTAAAAGACTGGCATACCATGGTTAATACCAACATCAAAGGGTTACTCAATATTACTCACAAACTGCTACCATTGATGGTTAAAAAGAACAAAGGTTATATCATCAATTTAGGCTCAACTGCCGGTGCATGGCCATATACAGGAGGCAATGTCTACGGCGGTACTAAAGCTTTTGTTGAGCAGTTTTCAAGAAATCTAAGATGTGATTTAGCAGGTACTGCACTTAAAGTTACTGTAATTAAGCCAGGTCTTTGCTCTAATACAGAATTCTCAAATGTACGTTTTAAGGGCGATAACGAAAAGGCTGCTGCTGTTTACAAAGACGTTGAAGCAATTTTACCTGAGGATATTGCTAATACTGTAGATTATCTCTTAAGCACTCCAGCTCACATGAATATCAATGAACTTGAAATCATGCCTGTATGTCAGACTTTTGGTGGTCTTTTAGTTACCAGAAATCTTGATTTAGATGAGAAGTAATTAGAGAAAATTGAATAAGAATGTAGGTGTTCCTACATCCTTATTTGAGATCAACGTCTGTAACGACACAGCGTGTAACTATTTTAGCTTTTTACAAGCTACAAGACAGTTCTTTCCTGAAAATGCAATTCCATAGGCGAAGATACTTTGAGTCATGCTGTTTTGCAAGAATGGAACTGCATAGTCTTTATTTTCTACTTGATTTATTGCATTCTCGCTTAATGGAATTAAATCAGAGCCTACAGGAGCTGCTTTTATCTCGATAATGACAGCTTTTTCTGAATATTCACTTTTAAAAGTAATATCAGCATAGCCATCACCTGCTTCATAGTTAGAGTGGTATTCTGTTAAAAAATCGTTTGAGCAGTTAGTAAAGACACCGTTTAAAAATCCGTGGTAATAGTTTTCTTTTGGTGCTTTTGTAGCAGTGTCTCTTATAGATACGAATTTCTTTAGATAAGTACGCAGTTGACTTTGTACATATTCACTGTCACCGATAAACAAAGCATTGGCTATTTTGTCAGCAAGATTATCTTTCTTAAAGAAACTATTAAATCTTTTTTGAATATTTTCTCTAAAACAATCTTTAATTTCTAAGTTTGGCAGTTTTACTGCAATATCATCTGCGCTACTGTCTTCAGAATTTAAGGTATCAGTCTTATCCCAATCTACAGTTAAGTAACCTGTATGCAGCAGTAATGACCAGAAATCATTTGGTATATGTTGTGATAAACAGTCATAGTTCATGGAATCGTTTAACTTAAAGCTGATTGACTTGCCATCAACTAAGTCCTGCATCTTTTGGGTATCAGTATCAGTTAAATATCCTAAGTATTCATATACAGCATGACTTGAGGTTGATGTTGCCCAGTAATTATTTGCTTTTACTTTTGACAACAGCCCCTGCTGTTTAAAATCAAAGTTGTCTTTAATGAAATTTACCACATCCCATGGACAGAACATCTCTTTGTCATAGAACTTGTATCCGTCATAGTTATCTTTTACCTTTTGAGCAAAGTCATCTAACTCGTAGTCTTTTAAGAACTTATAGGTATCTTCTTTGGTAAATCCAATCATACCTGTATATTGCTTTAACTGACTTGTAACAGTATTCACATAGAGGTTATTTACACCTGTAAAGATGCTGTTTTTTGCAACCTTCAGACAGCCTGTCATTATGACTTTACTTACATATTGTTCGCCAGTCTCAGGATCTTGGGGAATGGTTTTAAAAAAATCAAACAAAGATGAGATTAAAGTTACCATCTCATCATGGTAGCCTTTTTCCTGCGCTTTAGCTAATGGCACATCATACTCGTCAATTAAGACATAGACCTGCTTTTTAAAGTGCTTATACAGCATCCTTGCTAAAGATATGATGGCAGAGGTTACATATGATTGCGCTTCTTCATCTGCTCTTTTTAGATACATCTCATCACATAGCAAATCAAACTTAGCTTTTTCTTTATCGTTTAAGTTTTGACTGTCTTTTAAGAAACTGTATTCATTAGCTTTTGCTACAATAAGTTCTGCTAATTTATAGTAAGCTGCTTTAAAGGTCTTTCCTTGAACACCTTTTAAGGTAAGACTGATAACTGGATGCTGTCCCATGTATTTTGCACAGAACTCTCTGTCTTCTAATATCTTGGTATCTTTAAACAACTTTTGCTGAAGTATGGTGTCTCCAGGATTTGCCGAGTTTATTTTCAAAAAATACTCAACCATGGACATAAACAGAGTCTTACCAAAACGTCTTGGTCTAGTAAATAACATTACATTTGACTTATCTTTATCAATAAGCTCTTTAAGATAAGGCGTCTTATCTACAAAGTAGCATCCGTTACCTTTTAGCTCACTATAGACATCTTTTCCATATGGTAATGGTAAGAATTGTTTAGTAGTCATTGTCTTGTTCTCAATTCATCGGTTCTGCTTTAATTATACATGATAAAAATTTTGAGAATTTTGATTAGTGCCATTTAATGCTAGTGAATAGAGAGTTTATAAAGGTTTTTCTACATCATCAAACCTGAAGTTATCTGTAAAGCTGTTTTCTTAGCTTTTTCAATTATTGCAGATAACTTGTCCGTGGTAAATTTGTTGATGGTACCTACAATTGAAATGGCTCCAATTAAATGACTGTCCTGATCAAACACAGGCACTGCTACACAGCGGATCTCAAGACCACCTTCACCATTGTCATAAGAGAAACCTCTTAAGTGAATTGAAGCTAATTCTTTGCGTAAAGCCTCAGGTGTAGTAATAGAATTAGCTGTAGCTGGAGTGTAGTCTAGAGTTCTTATAATATTCTCTCTTTGAGTAGCTTCCTGATATGCTAAAAGGCACTTACCTAAGGCTGTATGAACTAAAGAGATCTCAGCACCCTCTCTGGACATTATTCTCATACCTGTTTTGGGACTGGTCTTTTTTAAGACATAAAAAGCCTTATCATCATCCATAATGCCAAAATGCACCGCAAGACAATCAATGCTGGTAATAAGTCTGTCTAAGTAAGGGCTTATGATCTCTTTTAAATCTAAAGAATCTGAAGCTGAATTACCTAATGCTACTAGTTTCATCCACAGTTGTACTGTCTTGTCAGAATTCTGTCGTAACAGACGCAATTTAACCATATCATCAACTAAGACATATACAGAACTTCTAGGAAGTCCTGTTAAGGAAATGATTTCTGATATAGTACAACGATGATTTTTTTGAAGAACCTCTAAGATCCTCAGTGCTCTTTCTAAGGCTGGAACTCGGATTTTTGAAGACATATAAACACCAAAATGAATAGCTATAATCCAGTATTTTAGACGATTTTGGTGTTTAATATATGATAATGTTTTTCTATCCTGGAATGATCATGCCAAGATCTCTCATCTTAGCAATCTTATAACGTAAGGTTCTAGGACTGATTCCTAACTTGGCAGCAACTTCCTGACGGGAACCGCGACATTCAATTAAAGCATCTAAAATAATCTGATATTCCTGCTGCTTTAACTCACCGCCAAGATCCTGAGGGATCTTCTGGTTGCGCACAAGCTCTTCACTGCTTGAAACAGAATTTGGAACAGACTGAGTACTCTCATCTTCAGTGATTTGCTCAGGGGCAATTTCAGGTACTGCTATACCTTCAGAGTCAAAAGATTTAGACTGCAAAACATCTTCTAAAGAAGACTCATCTAAGACAATGCAGTTTTCATCAACCACTCCATTTACAGAAAGAATTAGAGCTCTCTGCATTACATTATCCAGTTCACGTACGTTGCCAGGCCAACTGTAAGATAAAAGTTTCTTTTTAGCATTCTCTGACAACTTAGGAATTGCCATATTTGAATCTTTAGCATGTTTTGATAATAAGAAAGTACCAATAGGAATAATATCCTTTGGTCTCTTGCACAGTGGCAACCAGCGTAATGGGAAGACATTTAATCTGTAATAAAGATCTTCACGGAATTTCTTTTCAGCTACAGCCTGTTTTAAATCTCTATTTGAAGTTGCAATTACTCTTACATCTAGGGAGATAGTCTTGCGTGAACCTAGTCTTTCCACTTCTTTTTCCTGTAATACACGCAAGAGCTTTGCCTGTAGTCCAAGATCCATCTCGGTTATCTCATCTAGAAGGATAGTTCCACCCTGAGCCTGTTCAAATTTACCAGGACAAGCCTGTACAGCTCCTGTGAAAGCTCCTTTTTCATAACCAAATAAGGTAGCCTCTAACATTGAATCAGGGATTGCAGCACAGTTAATAGCTACAAATGGACCTGAGGCACGAGGTGACTTATCATGAACATAGCGAGATAAAACCTCTTTACCAGAGCCTGATGGTCCTGTGATCATAACAGTGGCATCAGTTGCTGCTACTCTTGCAGCAAGAGATAAAAGCTCTGCTGTTGAAGGATCAGCAAAAATTGGCTCTCCGCCTACAACCTTACTTACAGGCACATAACGAGAAACCTGATTTAGTAATACCTCTGGTGCAAATGGCTTGGCTAAATAATCAATAGCGCCATCACGCATTGCTCTTACAGCACCATTGATATTGGCATATGCTGTCATTAACAGGACAGGCATATTTGGGAGTTTTTCGTGAATTGCGTTTAGAAGAGTATGACCATCCATAGCACCCATCTGGATATCTGAGATGACCATATCTACTTTTTTCTTTGAAAGAATATCTAGAGCTTCTTCGCCACCAGATGCCTCAAGGCATACATAACCTGTTAGCATCAGTGTATCTACAATCGCCTCTCTTAACTGACTGTCGTCATCAACAATTAGAATTTGACTGTTACTCATAATATTCCTTAAAACTTGGCTTTAAGCTACGGACTTTTCGTCTTTAAAGCTCTCAGAAGGTTCAAGTACTCCCTCATATTTTGGAATGATCATAGTGAATACTGTTTCCTTCTCATTTGAAACAAGACGTATATCGCCCTGATGTACCTTAGCTACAGCAGCTACTACAGCAAGGCCTAAACCAGTACCATTGCTCTTTGTAGTATAGAAAGGCTCAAAGATATGAGCTCTAACCTCAGGCTTAATCATAGGTCCGTCATTTTTAACGCTGATCATAACATTCTTAGTATCAGCTACAAGCTCTATCTTAACGTTTTTTGCTCCAGCTTCAATGGCATTTGTCACCAAATTGCTAATTGCACCGTTTAAAGCTGTAACATTGCCTAAAACTGTCATTGGACGTGGACCAATATCTGAACTTAAGTTTGCACCACTCTTTTGTACTACTGAAGCTACAGATCCTAAAACACCTTCTACGATATCTACAGCATCTAAAACTTTAACTGACTGCTCACCTGAACGAGCATACATTAAAATATCACTTACCTGAGCTTCAAGAGCTTCTAGACGAGACATCAGTTTTTTCTGGAAAACATTACGTGAGGCTAAAGGTAATTTCTGATTGCCTAAGTTTGCAGCATACAAAATAGCAGCAGATAATGGGGTTCTGATCTGGTGAGCTAAAGATGCAGCCATCTTTCCTAATGAAGATAATCTCTCCATATGATTTAACTTATCAGTAAGTTTACGGGTCTCGGTCTGATCTGTCATTTGAACTAACTGACCGTGAGATAAAGGTTTGGTTGATACCTGTAGACGTTTGCCGTCTACAGTTGAGATTTCCTGACCGTCATCTTTTTGAGGACGGAATACTTCATCGATTACCTGATACCATTTACGGCCTTCTAAAGCTTCAACGTTTAGCATCTTTAAGGCAGAATCATTTGCCTTTTTAACTACGCCTCTTTCATCTAGAACAATGATTGCTGAAGGCTCTTTTTCAAAGATTTCTTTATAAAGTTCTAATTCATTTACTGAAGCTGTCATAAGTCACCCCACTTTTCTTTAGTTAGGATGACTTATTCAATTATCGTGCCATATAGATTTTTATTTGTATATTCATATAGTTACAAAAATAAAATTCTATATAAATAAAATCATGACAGTTTTATGACTGTTTAGAATGAATCTGATGGCTTAAAAATGGTTCTATGCTCTGAGCAAACTGGACAATCACAGTTTCTAGGAGGCAATTTCATGTTTTTAACATTCATGCTCAAAGCTTCAACAGTTAAGAGACGTCCTGTTAATAACTCACCGATGCCTAAAAGATACTTAACACACTCAATTACCTGGAAGTTACCAATTAAACCTGGCAGAGGACCAAAGACACCAATCTGTTTGCTGTTCTTTACCGCGCCTTTTTCTGGTACCTTGCCAAATACGCATCTATAGCAAGGACCACGTCCTGGAACATAAGTCATAACCTGACCTTGAAAACGGATCACGGCCGCATGACAAAATGGCTTTTTTGCAATCACACAAGCATCGTTAATTAAAAACTTACTTTCAAAGTTATCAGTACAATCTAAGATAAAATCATAATCTTTGATAATATCTAGAATGTTATCAGGTGTGATAAAGGTGTTGTATACATTCACCTTAATCTCAGGATTTAGAGCATTGATTTTGTTTTTTGCTGACTCTGTTTTTAACACACCTACATCTTTAGTCTGATGGATAACCTGACGTTGCAGATTTGAATAGTCAACTACGTCATCATCAACAATACCGATAGTACCAATACCGGCTGCAGCCAGATACATTAAAACAGGTGAACCTAAACCACCAGTTCCAATTACTAAAACTTTAGATGCGAGTAGTTTTTTCTGACCTTCAACACCAAATTCTTTTAAGGTAATGTGTCTAGAGTACCTTTCTAGTTGCTCTTTTGTCAGTTCCATAACTTTTCAATAACTCCTAAATCATAATTTGCATTCTATCGTATGAAATTTTATGAAAGTCTTAGGTTTCTCCTAAAGACTCATTGAGTATAACGCTATAAGCCAGACTTTTTATAAACATCAACAAATAATCTTTTGAATAAGCAGTTCACGATCAAAAAAGCCTCCACAGATTAATGCAGAGGCTTTTACTTATATAAAAGTAGGAATTAGCCTACAAATACACGAGCATTTCTAAATAGTCTTACCCATGGGCTATCCTCACCCCACTCGTCTGGGTGGTATGAGTTAGATACAGTACGCATTACACGCTCTGGATGAGGCATTAAGATAGTGAAACGTCCATCTGAATTGGTTACAGAGGTAATGCCATTTGGTGAACCGTTAGGGTTCATTGGGTACTGTTCTGTTACCTTACCTGAGTGGTCAATATAGCGAACTGCAATTTGACCTGACTTTTCTAAAGCTTCTAGATGAGCCTTATTCTTGAACTCAGCGCGACCTTCACCGTGTGATACTACGATAGGAAGTCTTGAACCTTCCATACCAGCGAACAGTACTGAAGGGCTCTTTTGGATTTCAACTTCAACAAAACGAGCCTCAAAACGCTCTGATAAGTTAGTTACAAAACGAGGCCAGTTCTCAGCACCAGGAATTAAAGATGATAGAGTAGACATCATCTGACAGCCGTTACATACGCCTAAAGCGAAGGTGTCTTTTCTGTTGAAGAACTTAGAGAACTCATCTGCTGCAACTGAGTTGAACAGAATTGATTTTGCCCAACCTTCACCGGCACCTAAAACGTCACCGTATGAGAAACCACCGCAAGCTGCAAAGCCCTTGAAGTCATCTAATTTAACTTTACCAGTTAAAACATCTGACATATGAACATCTACGCAGTTAAAGCCTGCTCGGTTGAAGGCTGCTGCCATTTCGCCCTGTGAGTTAACACCCTGCTCACGTAAAATTGCAACCTTAGGGGCAACGCCCTTGTTGATGTAAGGAGCTGCAACATCCTCGTTAAGATCAAATGAAAGCTCTGCAAACAGACCTCTATCATTTGACTCATCCTTAGCTTCATACTCTTGACGAGCACACAGAGGATTATCACGAAGTGACTGCATCTGATAAGTTGTCTCAGCCCAAATCTTACGGAAGTACTGACGAGGCTCGTTGATAATTTCACTACCATCACGATTGAAGACGATACGATCATCATCTCGCAGTGAACCTATCTCAAAGATGCAGTTTGCTAAGCCGTGGCCTGATAAGATGTTCATTACAGTTTCAGCATCTTCAACCTTAACCTGTAGAACAGCACCAACTTCTTCTGAGAAGAGAACAGCTAAGTCATCTTCACCTAAGTTATCAATGCGAACATTAACACCAGTGTGACCTGCAAAAGCCATTTCACAGATTGTGGTGAATAAACCACCATCAGAAATGTCATGGTAAGCTAATAGCTTGCCCTTACGATTTAAGAACTGAATTGAATCAAATAAGCCCTTTAAACGTACTGGGTGGTCAAGATCAGGACACTTAGAACCTAACTGGCGATACACCTGAGCTAGAGCTGAACCACCTAAACGGTTCTGTCTCTCACCTAAGGTTACATAGATAAGAGTGGTCTCACCCTTGTCAGTACGTAACTGAGGAGTTAGGGTCTTACGAATATCCTCAACTCTAGCAAATGCTGAGATGATTAAAGACATTGGAGCAGTTACGGTCTTGTTCTGTCCGTTCTCCTGCCAGGTTGTCTTCATAGACATTGAGTCTTTACCAACAGGTACAGTGATACCTAACTCTGGGCAGATATCCATACCAACGGTCTTAACTGCTTCATATAAGCCAGCATCCTCACCTGGATGACCATTTGGAGCCATCCAGTTAGCTGATAACTTAACTCTCTTTAGCTCGCCAATATCAGCTGCAGCAATGTTAGTTACAGCTTCAGCAACAGCTAAACGAGCAGATGCAGCATGATTTAATAAAGCAACAGGTGTTCTTTCACCAACAGCACCAGCCTCACCATGATAGGTATCATATGAAGCTGCAGTTACTGCAACATCTGCTACAGGAACCTGCCAAGGACCTACCATCTGATCACGAGCTACTAAACCTGTAACTGATCTGTCACCAATGGTAATTAAGAAAGTTTTTTCAGCAACTGTAGGCAGACGTAATACACGCTCTGCTGCCTGACGAGGAGTTACTCCTTCAAGATTTAACTCAGGTGAGTGCTGCTGTGCAGTCTTTACATCCTTGTGCATACGAGGAGGTTTACCTAAGAGAACATCTAAAGGTAAATCAATTGGCTTGTTACCAAAGTATGGATCCTCTAAAACTACACGACGCTCTTTTGTAGCTTCACCGATTACAGCATACTGAGCGCGTTCACGCTTACAGAAACCTTCAAAGATATCAAACTTCTCAGCAGATACTGCTAATACATAACGCTCCTGAGACTCGTTACACCAAATCTGTAATGGTGACATACCAGGCTCGTCATTAGGGATCTTACGTAAGTCAAACTTACCACCTACGCCACCGTCAGCTACTAACTCTGGCATTGCATTTGATAATCCACCGGCGCCAACATCGTGGATGAACATAATTGGGTTATCTTCACCTAATTCCCAGCAAGCATCGATAACTTCCTGACAACGACGCTGCATTTCAGGGTTACCACGCTGAACTGAAGCGAAATCTAAGTCTTCTGATGAAGCACCTGAGTTCATTGATGAGGCTGCACCACCACCTAAACCAATGTTCATAGCAGGACCGCCTAAAACGATCAACTTAGCACCTGGATCGATATGATCTTTAATGATGTGCTCACGGCGTATGTTACCCCAACCACCAGCTAACATAATTGGCTTGTGGTAACCACGAACTTCTTTACCATTGAAGCTTGTAACTTCTTCTTCGTAAGTTCTAAAGTAACCGCATAGGTTTGGACGACCAAACTCATTGTTGAAACTTGCAGCACCTAATGGGCCATCGATCATGATCTGTAGAGCTGAAGCTAAACGACCAGGCTTACCAAAATCATGCTCCCATGGCTGAACGTCTCCAGGAATACGTAAGTTTGATACGCTAAAGCCGCTGATACCAGCCTTTGGCTTAGAACCTATACCGGTTGCGCCTTCATCACGGATTTCACCACCAGAACCTGTTGCAGCACCTGGGAATGGAGAAATAGCTGTAGGATGGTTATGGGTTTCTACCTTCATTAAGATAGGCATATCCTCTTCGTGGTATGCCCACTCGTGATTAGGATTTGGGAAGAAACGACCTGCCTTTGAACCTTCCATAACAGCAGCATTATCTTTATATGCAGATAATACATAGTCACCGTTGGTCTCAAAGGTGTTTTTGATCATGCCGAATAATGATTTGTCTTGTAACTTACCGTCAATCTTCCACTCAGCACCGAAGACCTTATGACGGCAGTGCTCTGAGTTCATCTGAGCGAACATGTACAGTTCGATATCGGTAGGATCACGCCCGATTACCTTGAAGCTGTCCATTAAGTATTCCATTTCAGGCTCTGATAAAGCTAAACCTAACTCAACGTTAGCCTTGCGCAGTGCATCCATACCACCTGTGGTTAAAGCAACTGTCTTAAATGGCTTTGGAGTCTGCTTTTCAAATAGCTTTGAACCTTCTTCTAAAGAGAACAGAACGTTCTCCATCATGCGGTCGTGAATTAAAGAACTTACTTTCTTCTTCTCATCATCAGAGAATGTACCATTCTCTTTTACGATGTAGTAAGCAATACCACGCTCAATTCTTAGGATCTTATTAAGACCGCAGTTGTGAGCAATATCAGTAGCCTTAGATGCCCAAGGAGAAATGGTACCTACACGAGGAATTACAAAGAATAGCTCACCTTTATTCTCGGTTTCGTCCTTAGATGGACCATAGCTTAGGATCTTGTTTAAAACGGTCTTTTCCTTATCGGTTAAAGCCTCTTTGGTATCAACAAGATGAACAAAATGAGTACTAATTGAACTTACCTTGATGCCTTCTTTACCTAATGCATTGATAATCTTTTCAATTCTAAAGGTTGAAACGGCAGGAGAACCTAAAATGATATCCATCAGAAATGTTCCTGTTTAACTAACTGATATAGTGAAATGACTTTTTTCTAGTTTGACTGTTTTACTTAAAGTTCATAATCAACCTTAAATGAAACAGCTCTAAAAAAAATGTGGCTGTATTTTATCACATTGCAAGTGAGCTTATATCAATTAGCTAACTTTTAATCATTTCTGAGCAAAAAGTAAAAAATAGGCTATGGCATACGAATTTTACGTCCTTAATTAGACTCACTTTTCCTCACTTACAGATAAAATTTGAGATAAATGATGTAGAGGACTCTTTATGTTAGGTATAATGAGCACTGACGGAGGTTCAAAATGAAAAAATCAAGTCGTTTACTTCATAACAACACAGCGGCAAGACGTTCACGTCAGCGTCAAATGTTTATCAAAGATGCTAGAGCTCGTCGTCAGGCTCGTCAGGAAGTTTTCTTTATTCAGGAAAAATCTTCATCATAGTTTTAGTAAGTAAAAAAACTTCTAATAGTGTCAGCAACCGACACTATCTCTATAAAGTTTTGCATTTCAGAAAATTGAAATGCAAAATTCAAAGTTGCTCCAGTTTAATTCTTCAAATTAATCTTTAAAATTTTAGGCATTTTTCTTGCATAAATACTAAAAAAGTATGTTCACGTGGCAAATAACTGCCATCCCAAATTAATTTATGCAAGGAGAGATCTATGTACGGCCGTAACTTAAGAGCCTATCAGAAGACCACCGTCAACGCAGAAATTTCAGTTGCTGATCCTTATTATGTAACTAAGTTGCTCTATCAGGGACTCTTTGAGCGTCTAGCTCAGGCAAAAGGAGCAATTGAGCGTGGTGACTTGGCTTTAAAGGCTAAAAAACTATCAACTGCTACTGCTATTTTAGAAAATTTGAGAAGCACACTCGACTTTTCTCAAAGCAAATCTATTGCACAAGGTCTTTATGACATATACTCATACATGATTGATCAGGTCGCTGAAGCTTCATTAAATCTAATGACTCAGCCTATTGATAATGCAATTAGAGCTTTAATGCCTATAAAAAAAGCATGGGATTCTATTCCAGTTACAGCTCAACAGGAAGCTGCTTCTAAAAGAACTCAAGAGCAGTTAAATGTTGATCTCAACCATGCTGATAATATGGCTAAAGGTAGCGTATAAAGGCAATACATGACTTTACAAGAAATCATAAGGCGAATTACAGAAGCTGAGAATTCGCTTTGTAATGAATTAAAAAAAGACGATTTAGGTTTTTCTGCTGATTATCTTAGCTATACTCAAGAGCTTTTACAGGAGCTTGAAAAGATTAAGCCTACTCTAAGTCCTGAAGAATTAGAGACCGCTAAAGAGTTTGCTAGTGCTTATGCTGAACACATTAAGTATCAGGTAAAAGAACTTGCTGTTGAAAGAGCTAAGGTTGGTGATGAATACCGTAAGGTAAAAGCACGTCACAACATCAGTAATAAGTACGTTTCATTTAAGAAGTTTGCAGAAAACCTAAAATAGTAAGCCTATAAAAGTAGGTAGCATATAACAATAATCAGGATGAGATATGGAAGATCAGAAAAAGAATTCTCTTTTGGATGACGATCTGTCTTTAGAAGAGCTTGCCAAAAATTTTGACAATATTGATATCAATGATCTTGAAAAGATACAAGATCTAGCAAAGCTCCAACAGCAGATGAACGATTTTCTGATTGACAGATTTGCGACAAATATTGAAGCTTTCAAAAAGTACATGCCTGATATTGGCAAGTTCTTTGAGCACTATAAGCCAAAGAGAACCATTGAATTCTTCTGCATGCCAAACGGCATTCCAAATCTTTATTTTCCTGATACCAATGATTTTTTCTACAAAACAGCTGATCCTTTTAAATTATGTGAACAGCAGATTGTACAAATTCTTGAAAGATCAAATATTCTACAAACCCGCTACGGACATGAATCCGATCCTTACGGTCAGTTACATTTTAAATATTTAAATACTTTAGTTACTTTAGGAGAAGAAATTGAAAGAGACAGAACGCTCTCTCCTTTAAAGATTGGCTCAGTACCTAACTGTATGTTCTTTGGTATAGGTTTAGGTTACTCATTAGCTTATCTTTATGAAAGAGTAGAAGTGGCTAATCTCATCATTGTAGAGCCTGATCTTGATGTGTTCTATGCTTCATTACATGCTTTTGACTGGCAGAACTTATTAAAATTCTTATTTGAGAACAAATATGCCATCAACATTATGTTAGGACAGACACCATTCCAGTTTACCCAGGATCTGTCAAACTTTTATTCAAAGCATGGTCGTTTCTTGTCATCATCTTGGTTAGGTATCGTGCATTATGCCTCACCTGAGATTAAAGCAATTGCCGATGTAGCAATGCGAGATCTTGATTCAGTGCATGCAGCCATGGGGTTCTTTGATGATCACTTATTTGGAGCAAGTCATGCCTGTCATGCACTCTTAGACAAAAAGAACTTTGTTTTAAGGCATCAAACATTAGATAAGAAATACGCTAAGTTACCTGTGTTTGTTATTGGTTCTGGACCATCTCTAGATAATGACATTCCATTTATCAGAAAGAATCAGGATAAAGCAATTGTTGTAGCCTGCGGTACCGCCATTGATACTCTGTACCATGCTGGTATTAAACCTGATTTTTATGCATGTACTGAAAGAACTCCTGAAATTAGGGAAGCTTTAGGCGTGATCCCTGATGAGCATTTCTTAGATGATGTTATTTTGCTTACTGGAGACGTAATTCACCCATACACCACCGCTTTATTTAAGCATACTGCTATCTTCGGAAAGATTGATGAACCATTCTATAAGTATGCATTAGCAACCATTAAAGAGACTAGAAAAGTAGGCTTCGTACAGCTGATGAATCCTCTTGTAGGCAACATGGGCGTATCTGGAGCTCTATTCTTAGGCTTTAAGAACATTTATATGTTCGGTCTTGATAATGGTAAAAAGATCGACTCAAGTGCTATGCACTCAAAGTACACTACCTTGTATAACGAGCGTGGTTGCTCTGATCAAGGAGGCAATTACACTACTAAACAGCAGGGTAAAGGCAACTTTGGTGGCTTGGTAGAGACAGGTTACTTCTTTGCACTATCAGCTCGTAACATGGGTTATGTAATTCGTAATCTTGAGGAAGAGAAAGGAAAATTAAATTGCATTAACTGCTCTGATGGTCTTTATGTTGAAAACACCACTCCTATGCATTCTTATGATCTTGATTTTAAGAAGTTCAAGAACATTGACAAGGAGGCTTTCCATAAATACATCAACGAAGTTAAGACCTCACCTGTAAAAGTTACACGTAAAGAGCTTGAAGAGATCTTTAATCCTGAAGTATTCAAAGAAATCGTTAATAAGGTTATTGAAAAGTTAAAGGCTCGCCCTAAGACTCGTTTAGAGACTATTTTGATGATGCAGGATATCTCAGAGTTCTTATGTGGTATTGAATTACAGCCTCAGCTTTACTTCTATGGAAGCTCACTGCAGGGCTCGTTGCAGACCTACTTTATTGTAGCTTCACGTGTGCTTTATAACAGCTCTGATGAAAAACAGTGTCTAGAGCAGTGTTTTAAGATGTTCGAGGTTATCTCTGAGTTTTTAGAAGAAGCACAAACTATCTTTAAACACATGCCAGACTTTGTAATTGGTGAACATCGTAAGTTCTACCCTGATGGCAAGGTTGGTATTGATTATCCTCTTTGCAAGGCACCTGTCCTTCCTCCTGAATTCCACCTAAGAAGAGCTGAATATGACGATCCTCAAAAGATCTTTGAAAAGCGTTATGAATAGTAAAGTTATTTAGTGTGAAAAGAGCTAGCCTTGTAGTTAGCTCCTTTTACATACACAGCTAAATTAAGATCTGCACCATCACATCTCATATTTGCCCCATTAAGTTCATTTTAAAGCCAATTTGCCACTTACAGGGGCAAATTTCAAAGTATGTTAAATTCCTCTCTATACTATCCTAGGTTTCAGAATTTAAAGAGGTTGTTATGGCTTGTTTTACAGCTTGTGTTGCAGAGGCTCTTGTAGCTTACGGTGTAAAGAAAGTAGTAGCTAAGAGTAATCATCAAAAAGTAAGAGCTTTTTCAGGGAAAATCCAAAAGCTTATCAATCTACTGTTATCAGGTTCTTTTTTATTGTTAATTGAGCATGTTTGGCATGGTGAGATAGTGCCTTTCTATCCATTCTTTACAGCTGCAAGCGATCCTGAAAGCACTAGAGTAATGGTAAATGAAATCTTAACAGTAGGTGTTGCTATGGATGTTGCTGTTACTGCTGTATGGTTTGTAGCTTATATTCTTGTACCTAAACTTGCACACAAAGAGGTAATTGCATAATGTGCCTTTTAATTACAGCTTTAGCTACTATCATTTGTTTTTGTCTTCAAAAGAAGTGTTATTTTGATTTGAAAAGACTCTGTGTGATGTTTTCTTCAGCCACCATCATGTGGATTGTAGATTGTGCTTTTGCAAAGTTCAATGGAGAGGATTTCTTTGATATAAGTTATGACGATACTTTATTAGGAATAACTGTAGTCTTTTTAGCTATTATTTTAGGATTAGCAGTACCAAGTCTTTATTGTTGGTTAATGAAAAAGAACCTAAGATTAAAACTACCAGATTCAGTACCACCAATGGTTTCTCAATCATTAGCACCAACATTTGTTACAATGATTA
>ERZ773202.546-NODE-546-length-34191-cov-6.693579_pt1 | contig 34191 bp, 27 predicted proteins | sample MGYA00580998_ERZ773202 | MGnify/ENA primary metagenome ERZ773202 (study PRJEB29015, sample SAMEA2737803) | human gut metagenome | biome: human gut; feature: human-associated habitat; material: faeces | place: China | collected 2012 ...
TTTATTACGGAGTAATTTTTACCGTTTACCGAAAGTTCTGTAGGAATTGCATTTGTCATATAATCGCCTCATATCATAATTTAATTTAAAATATACAATGTAATTATACCATCTAAAAAATGTAAAATTTCTGACTGCCTTGCAGCCGTCTGTATAAAAAGAGATTTTTAAGATACTCGCCAAGTTTTTCAAAATCAGTCGTCCTGAAAGAAATACGGCACAGCGGTTTTTATGCCCTCTGTGCCGTATTTGCGATGTTTCCGTGATGGATCGTTAATTGTTACTTATCTCTGATTATTTGACGGAATGCCTTTTCCTCTTATCAAATACCGTTACACCTGTCAGAACACCGCCGCTGATGAACAGCAATGCGATCCACAGCATGAGGTTGCTGTTGTCGCCGGTCGGGGGAGACTTCGGCAACTTAGCCGTTACGGTGTCGGCCTTGGCGATTTCCTTAGTGCCGTCCTTGTCACTGTAATACTTATTACATCCGCTACAGTACCAATACTCGATATTGCCATCGGCATCCTCGGTCGCCGCCTTGGCCGGGAAATGCTTTAAGTCGGTGTGGTTCTTCGGGTCAAGCTTACCGTAGGATTTGCCGCAGACTTCGCATACTGCCTTATCCCTGCAGGTTTCCTTACCACCGATGTGGTTTGTGATCACCTTTCCACAGTAATCGCAGACATGATCCTTATCTGCGTCCTCGTGGTTGGAGATTACCTTTTCGCAATAGTCGCAGACGTGGTCTTTGTTTGCATCCTCATGGTTGGAGATTGTCTTTCCGCAGAGTTCGCAGACGTGGTCATTGTTTGCATCTTCGTGGTTGGAAATCACTTTGCCACAGTGATCGCAAATGTGATCTTTGTCTGCGTCCTCGTGGTTGGAGATTGTCTTTCCGCAATAGTCGCAGATATGGTTGTTGTCCGCATCATCATGGTTGGAGATTGTCTTTCCGCAGAGGTCACAGATGTGATCTTTGTCCGCGTCCTCGTGGTTGGAGATTACCTTTTCGCAATAGTCGCAGATATGGTTGTTGTCCGCATCCTCATGATTGGAAATCACTTTGCCACAGTGATCGCAGACGTGATCCTTATCCGCGTCCTCATGGTTGGAAATCACTTTGCCACAGAGGTCACAGACATGATCCTGATTCGCATCCTCATGGTTGGAGATTATATTTCCGCAAATGTCGCATATGTGGTTTTTATCCTCATCGGTGCAATTACCCGTTTCGACACCTTCCGTACAGCCGTCTGCCGTGCATTGGCGGGTGTGTGTGCCGTCGCCGTTTGATGTCCATTCGCCGAAGGTATGCCCGTCGTTGACCGTTACGGTCATTTCTGCGGTGTTGCCCGCCTTGTCGGTGACAACGATTTTCTGCTCGCCGTCCGCCGGAGCAAGGGTAAAGCTGCCGGTTGCGTCAAGCGTGACCGCCGTGCCGTTTACGGTAACGGTATCCACATATTTCTCGGTGATCGTGACCGTCTGCGCCTCGCAGTAGGTCTTGCCGTCCTCAATGCCGGTGATCACCGGGCTTGTGCCGTCAAGCACAATGCCGTCCGAGCAGATGTAGTCCGTATTGCCTGCATTATCGGTCAGTCTGACATAGATAATGTATTCGTTATCGGGGTCAATGCCAAACGGTGCAGTGTACGCTGTGAAGGTCATGCCGTCAAACTCCGCTTTTGTCAATTCCTTATCTGACAGCAGATATTCAACCGTTACCGTTTCACCGCTGTTGTCGGCGGCGTTTATCGTCACCGTTTGCGTGTCCTTAAAGAACAGCCCGAAGGTGATATTGTTGAGGAACGCTTTCCAACTGTTCTCGTTGATTTTAATTTCGCCCGTGGGCTTTTCGCTGTCTTTCCACTGCGCGGTGACAGTTATATTCTCGGCAGGCATGGTTGTGGGAATCGCTTTATCCCAGCCGATAAAGGTGTAGCCCTCTCTTGTCGGGTCGGCAGGGGCGGTAATATTCGTGCCGTAGTCCTGCGTGATCGGAGCAATCTCGCTGCCGCCTGTGGTATCAAAGGTGATTGTGTACCGATTGATTTCCCATTGTGCTTTAACCGTTATATTCTCCGCCGGCATGGTTTCGGGGATTTCCTTATCCCATCCCTTAAAGGTATAACCTTTTCTTGTCGGGTTGGCGGGAGCGGTAATATTCGTGCCGTAGTCCTGCGTAATCGGAGCAATCTCGCTGCCGCCTGCGGTGTCAAAGGTGATTGTGTACCGATTGATTTCCCACTGTGCCGTGACAGTAATATTCTCCGCAGGCATGGTTTCGGGGATTTCCTTATCCCAGCCCTTAAAGGTATAACCTTTTCTTGTTGGGTTGTCAGGGGCGGTAATTTCCGTACCGTAGTCCTGAGTAATGGGTGCAATCTCACTTCCGCCGTTGGTATCAAAGGTTATTGTGTACTGATTGATTTCCCACTGTGCCGTGACAGTAATATTCTCGGCGGGCATTGTTTTGGGAATATCCCTGTCCCAGCCGATAAAGGTGTAGCCCTCTCTTATCGGGTCGGCAGGAGCGGTAATTGGTGTGCCGTAATCCTGCGTTATGGTAATATCCGCTTCGCCGTTTTCGGGCTTGACTGTGACGGTATATTGATTGATTTCCCACTTTGCCCAGTATTCCTTATTGCCCGTTTCTGTGCCGCCGATTGCTGTAACAGGAGAGCCGGTCAGATTTTCGTTGTAATACCAGCCCTTGAAGGTGTACCCGGTGCGCGTCACATCTGTCGGGAGTGTTGCACCCACGCCGTAGGTGTATTCGGTGACATTGCCGTTGTTGATCGTGCCGCCGTTCGTATTCAAGGTTACGGCATAGGTCGGGGCTGTCCACTGCACCGTCAGTTCCGTCACATCAGCAGGAACACTGGCACCGGGCGCGTAGAGCTTACCGTTGCTTCCGAGCCACATGAAGTAGCTGCCTGTATTTCCGTCCGGGCGGGTCAGACCGTCGGACGCAGGCGCGGTAAACTCGCTGCCGGTTTTCACAATGATTTGAATATCCTCGGAGCTATTACCCAGCTTGCCGCCGCCAAGGTCAAGGGTAACGACCTTCAGTCCGTCAGAACCCAGTGTGCCAGGGTTCAGGACTTCAAGGACGGGGCGGAAACCGAGGTAGACGTTCCGAAACGAGGACGAGGTGTAATACCAGAAGCGGGCCGAGTTGTACCCACGGTACGCCCGGAACGACTCGGCGGCAGAAGAAGTATCCTGTCCCCACGAATACATTTTATTCCAGTTTTGGATATATCCGCTGTTCTTGTCCAGTATCCTGTCCCATTCATTATTTGACGGCGTGTCGTGTTGGGACTCACCCGAGCCTGTAGAGTTACTTCCCACAGACGGTGCGCGCAGGGTATAGTCCACGCCGCCGCTGGCATAATTTTTGCCGAAAATCAGACCTTCGTCATTCAGGCCACCCCAGCTAATCGTATGCGTTACGGCATAGTCCGCCACAAACAGGCTGTGGGGATATTTGTTCTGCTGTGCATACTCCTCGGTGGTTGCCGTCGCAGACGTGAGTTTGTAGGCTTCTATCGTTCCCACATAGGTAAAGGGAACATAGTGCAGCGACGTATCCGGCAAAGAAACCGCACCATCTGAGTTTCCGCCGTTTGCCGTTCCGGGAATATTCATCGCCGACATGTCGAAATAGTATCTGCCGCCGGGGGCGAGGGTAAACTGCTCGTCAGGCTGATTTTCCACCGTCAGCGTGCCGTTGACCTTGTTAAGCGAATACCGCTCGCCCCAGCTGGATTTGAGGGTGGCAGCGGGAACAACAGTGTAGGTTCCGGGCATATTGCGTGCCGTGGCCGCCGTGACTTCCTCGTTGTTTGCGTCAAGCAGTTGGTAGCCCAGAGCATTGTCCAGTACGGTATCCCGGTCGTCCTTGCGTCCTTCGCTGTTCAGCAGGCCGGTACAGGTCACAAGGTCTGTTGGCAGCGCATTGCCCTCGGTGATGGTTGCGCTGCCAGCCGTCACGGTGAGGGGGCGCGTACGGACAGCACCGCCGGTGACAGCCCCCCTGGAAACTTTAGACGATGCCATTGTCGTATCGGAAACATACAGAAAGTCGATACAAGTTATGCGTGCGCCTGCCTTGATGGCTCGGATGTGGACGGTGTAGATAGACTTCCCCGGTTCGCTGGTGGTGTCGGTGGTCTCTTTATAAATTTCAAACATCTGGGGGTCCTGTATCAGCGCGGACCAGACGCCGTTTTCACCGGGGTTATTCACCCGGCACGTGTAAGTATAGGTATCTCCGTAGAGCAACTCATCATCGAAATAGACCGGTCCCCTAAAGCCTGCATTGAGATACTGGCGCACGGTCAGCGGAGCGGAAATGGGCGCGTAGTCATCGCTGGTGATGGTGACGGTATAGGTCTCTGATTTGGGTACTGGTTCCGTGGTGTTTTCGGTTTTCGTGCAGTTCAGCGTACCGTCGCTGTTTACATTCACACTAACCGGAATGGAGGGAGAAGTAGGCGGCGTGACCGCAGTGATTTTTGCTCCCTTTGGCGCCTTGCCCGGCTGGAAGAAATCCGCCGCCGTCCATGTACCATTTAGAACGTCATAGTAGCCGCCGCCATCAGAACTGAGGTGAATCCAGATCACGGGGTCTACCAGATCCTCCGCGCAGTCCGCGGCAAACGCCGTAGTCGGCACAAGGCAGAACAGCATACATAGGGCGAGCAGGATACTAAGTATTCGTTTTTTCATTTCTTGCTACCTCCGTTTCCGTATAGGTCGGCTCAGTCAAGAGCAATAATGGTTATGTTGTACTGACTTTCGGTAAAATTGGTATTCTGGAAGAGCATATTTGTATATTGAAATGTCAAAGCAATATCCGCTTCGGAACGGTATATCGTGTTATACGACATACCAAGTCTTGCACCTTGACCGTCATCTATCATACTCACATAGGTTCGCGTCTCAATCATCATTTCAGAACTGTTATATCCGTCAATAAGTGATGCACCGCACAACTTATAGTTACCGTTAGCGCTGATCATAACCGTTCCGCTGAATACCATACTGTATGTGTGACCTTTTGAAAGGGTGATTGTTTTGCTTGATGAGTTATAGGAGATCAAATCTCCGCTTTCTTTTTTTACATTGAACGGAAGCGGTGTTCCCCAACTGTATACTCTGCCGTTTGCTGCAAAGTACCCGAGGCTTCCGCCGTTCTGACCGGGGTCGCCTTTGTCGCCTTTGTCACCCTTGTCGCCCTTGTCGCCCTTGTCGCCTTTGTCACCCTTGTCGCCTTTTTCACCGGGGTCGCCCTTTTCGCCCTTGTCGCCAGGGTCGCCCTTTTCGCCCTTTTCGCCGTCAACACCGTCTGTGCCGTCAATGCCTGCGGCTTTTACGGCGGTGTCGATTTCTCCGATCCACCAGTTGCCGTTTTCGCCGATAAAAGGTGTTTTACCGTCTTTGCCGTCCCTACCGTTTTGCCCGTTGGTGCCGTCCTTACCGGCGGCGCCGTCTTTTCCGTTTATACCGTCCTTGCCGTCAACGCCGTCTCTGCCATCCGCACCTTTTAATGCGGTAAGGTCGTACAGGTTCAGCCATATTTCATCACCGACATAGCGCCATTGCAGGATATTTTCGCTTACGCGAAATTCCGGCGTTTTTCCGTTTGCACCGTCCGTTCCGTTCTGTCCGGCGGGGCCCTCTATATCGGCGATCGCAACAAGGTTCTGCCACTCGCCGCCCTCGTAACGCCACTGTATGTGCGTTTCGGCTCGCTGCACTTCTATATTTTTGGCGTTCATGCCGTCCTTGCCGTTGACGCCGTCTGTGCCGTCTTTACCGTCGATACCGTTTTGCCCGTCTGTGCCGTCAACGCCGTTAATACCATCTTTGCCGTTCGTACCGTTTATTCCGTTCTTACCGTCGGTGCCATTCTCGCCGTTGGCTCCGTCCCTGCCGTTTTCTCCGGCAGCACCCGTAAGTTCGGTAAGCGCCACAAGGTCGCGCCAATCGGTTTCATCTCTGTATTTCCACTGAACCGCCGTGCCGTTGTTCCGCACCTCCGGCAATACTGCGTCGGCTTTTGCCGTCTTGCTCCATCCTATGGCAAGCACGATGCAAAGCACCAACAAAGCGGCACAAAGCGCCAAAAGCGTACCTGTGAGTCGTTTTTTTCCTGTTTTCATCTTCTTACCTCCGTTCAAAATTCAAAAATGGGGGCAAAATCGGCAAGAACGGCACCCGGTCAGTTTTTCCAAAATTTATAGTTATTCGTTTCTAACTTTACTGACCGTTCGTTCATACTCAGTATAACATAGCTTCCGGATGAAATCAAGAACTCTCTTATATATAATGGAAAAGAATCAAACCGCCTAATCACAAAGCCGTCCAGCCTGTTGGCGCTATTATCGTGTACTTTTCACCAATATATGTGCCGGCAAGTGGCAAAAAAATAAAACGCGGCAAGCATCGTAAAGACGCTTGCCGCGTTTATGGTCCGCCCGGAGGGATTCGAACCCCCGGCCTTCAGAATCGGAATCTGCTGCGATATCCAGCTTCGCCACGGGCGGATGTACTTGCCGTAACAGCACTTCATATTATAATTTGAAAAAGCGTTGCCGTCAAGGCTTTCTTGTGTTAAAATTAGAAAAAAGGCAAAATTCCTGAGAACGGAGAATAAATATGAAGTTGACATTCAAGAACGACACCTTTAAGATCCTGCAAATTGCAGATACGCAAGAGGGCCGCAAGGTCAGCCCGGACACCTTGGCGCTGATCAACGCCGCCTTGGATCGAGAGGAGCCGGATCTGGTGGTATACAGCGGTGACCAGATCTGGGGGCGCGGGTTCCACGGTGATGTAAACCAGGTGCGCCGGGTACTGAAAGAGCTGACCGCCCCGGTGGTGGAGCGGCATCTGCCCTTTGCCATCTGCTTTGGCAATCACGATCGTCAGGTGGGGCTGGACAACCGTGCCCAGTTTGAAATCTACAAAGAGATCCCCGGCTTTATCGGGGAGGATACCCCCGGCGTAGACGGTGTGGGCAACTGCGTGCTGGAGATCGCCGACGGCGACCGACCCGGCTATCTGCTTTACCTGATCGACAGTCACTCCAGCCTGAAAGTGGGCTACGACCATGTGCACCAAAACCAGATTGACTGGTATCGGGGCGTACGCGACAGTTATGAAAAACAATACGGCCACACCATTCCCTCCGTTGTCATTCAGCACATTCCCGTGTGCGAGGTGTTTGACCTGCTCACGCAGGTGAAAAAGTCCACCAAAGGCGCGGTACAGGGCTTCCGCACCCACGCCAAAGAGTGGTTTGTGTTGAACAGAAAGCGGGTAGACAAAGAGGGCTTTATGAAAGAGTCGCCTGCTGATCCCCAGGAAAACAGCGGCGAGTTTGACGCCTTCTGCGAAAAGGGCGAAGTGAAGGGCCTGTACTTCGGCCACGACCACAACAACGCCTTCCACGGTGACATTCGCGGCATTGATGTGGGCTACACCCAGGGCGCCGGGTTCCATGTGTACGGCCCGGGACTGGATCGAGGCGTGCGCACCATTGCGCTGCACCGGGACGGCAGCCTGTCCACCCAAGACCTGCGCTACCGGGACTTGGTAGGCAAAAAGCTGCAAGAGCCGCTGCATTTCGCTTTCTTCCAAATCATGCCCACCAATGTGTACGACGCCATTTCCCGAGCAGTTAAAATTTTTGCCGCCTTGGGCGGTATTGCCATAGTGGCACTGTTGCTGGTACTCTTTCTCGGTAAATAAAGCATAAAAAAGGACCTCTGTGTGCCAAACACAGAGGTCCTTTTTTGTCTATTTTTTTGTTTAATCTTCCATATCTCGCACAGCGGCAATGCAGCCCACGCTGATATAGCAGGCAAGAATATACAAAGCGGACACAGCCAGGCAGAACACCCGCTCCCCCGCCGAGGTAGCACCCAGAGTGGTATAAATGGAAATGCCAAAGAGCACCAGCGGCACCACGACGGTCAGCGGCGGGCAAGCCTGCAGCACATCAAGTGGGCCGTAGCTGCCGTCATTCACCAGTGCCGCCACCACAATATGGATCAGCGTGGTCACCAGGAACACCGCCAGCAAATTCAAATACAAGATCTGCTGGGTGCCCATCTCCACCACCGGGAACAGGGACATAAAGTCCCAATGAAACAACCCCACCAGCTGGGTGTACACACCGGCCACCAGCTGAATGGCACCGATAAAATACAAGAAGATCAGCGCAACTTTTTTATTCTCCACGCAAAAAAGCCTCCGTTCCCTGCAAAAATGCGTCCATCTGCGCGTCGGTACCGATGGTAATACGCACATAATTGTCAATCCGCGGCAGATCAAAATAGCGAATGTAAATATGTCTTTGCTTCAAATAGAGGAACAGTTCCCGCATAGACGCGCCGTCCTTCGTTGCAAAAAGGAAGTTGGTGCGGGAGGGCAATACGGAAAAGCCCATCTGCTCCAGCGCCCGGCGCACCCGCTCCCGGGTGGTTATCACCGCCGCCGTGGTCTTGGCAAAATACGCCTCATCATCCATAGCAGCCGCACCGCACAGCAGAGACAAATTGTCCACCGTGTAGCTGTTGTAGGAATTCTTCACTGCTTCCAACACACGGATCAGTTCTGCGCTGCCGATGGCAAAGCCCAGCCGCAGCCCGGCCAGAGAGCGGGATTTTGAAAATGTGCCGCACACCAGCAAATTGGGATAGTCCGCCAGCAGCGGCACGGCGCTGACACCGCCAAAGTCCGCATAGGCCTCATCAATAATCACCACAGCATCCCGGTTGCCCTCCAAGAGTGCCTGCACAAAGGGCAGGTCCTCACCGATAGAGGTGGGGGCATTGGGATTGGGCAGCACCACGCCGCCGTTAGGCGCCGCGTAATCCGCCGGATCCATGCGAAAATCCGCCGTCAGCGGGTAGGTCACAAAAGGAATGTGAAACAGCCGGCACCACACCGGATAAAAGCTGTAAGTAATATCCGGAAAGGCAATGGGCTTGTCGCTGTTAAAAAAGGACTGAAAGGCCAGTGCCAGCACATCGTCCGAGCCGTTGCCCACAAACACCTGCTCCGGCGCCACGCCGTAGTGGCGGGCAATGGACGCCTTAAGCAGCCGGGCGTTGGCGTCCGGGTACAGGCACAGCGCTGCCGGGTCGTAACTGCACAGCACCGCCTCCACGCCGGGGGCCGGTGGATATGGGTTCTCATTGGCATTGAGCTTGATCCGATCCGGGTCGCTGCTTTGCTCCCCGGGCACATACGGCTCAATCTGCCGCAGATTCTGTTTCCAAAGATGCTCCATAATCAAATACCTCGGTTTTATTTTACCACAAAGTCTAAAGCGGCGCAATAAACGCAAAAACAAATTTTTTTGCATTTGCGGCACAATTTTGCAGCACTTTGCCGTACACAAAACCGCAGCGTATAAACGCAAATATCAAAATACGGCAAAAAACGCAAACAACTTGTCACACTTTGCAAGAAATGATACACTGTTACAGTAGTGGCACCCGGGTCGCTGCCAAATCAGAAAAGAAGGAGATTCTGTTATGAAGCACCGCACTTCCATAGCGGCAGCACTATTGCTGCTTATGTTTTTGCTCAGCAACACCTGCACAGCCTATGCTGCAGAAAATCTAACATTAAAGCGCACCACCGTTGCGCTGGGCTTAGGCGAAAAAGCCGCTTGTATTCAATTCAATAATTCTCGTATCCATCCTACCGACTGCACCTATCGCTCAGCAGACACCAGCGTACTGGCCGTTAGCAAATCCGGCGTGGTTACCGCCAAAAAAATCGGTACAGCCAAAGTGACCGTGCGTTACAGACGCCAAACCGCCGCTTGCACCGTTACGGTTAAGGCCGCACCCACCAAGTTAGCCGTCAAAGGCGGCGATGTGGTTATCCAAAAGGGCGCCAACAACCATAAGATAAAGCTGCAATTTGCCCGTGGCACCGCAGCCTACACCGTCACTTATAAGACCCGGGATTCTGCCATAGCCACAGTCAACAAACAAGGCTATATTACCGGCAAATCCAAAGGCAAAACCCAACTGACCGTACGCACCTATAATGGTGTTACGGCACAGATTACCGTTCGCGTACAAAACAAGGCACTGCGGCTGAATGCAAATGCCGCACAGTTGGCCTTAGACCACAAACATGTGACCCAAGTGGTTTATGGCAAATCCGTACAAAATCGCAATTTGGAAGGCTATATCATCACCCCGACAAACGGCAAGTACAAAAAGACGCTGTTTATTGACTTTGCCATCCACGGCTTTGAGGACGATTATGCCAGAGACGGGCAGCGTCTGACTGCCATTGCCAACCACTTGATCGCCCACTTTGCTTCCCACCCGAAGGAATTGGGCAATTACCGATTGGTTATTGTACCCTGCGCCAATCCGGACGGTGCCATTGCCGGCAAAAACGCACAACGCTCCGGCAAGAATGCCTTTGGGCGCTGCACCGCCGCGCATATTGATATAAACCGGGATTTCGGTCCGTTTAAGGGCAAAGAGACCCGTGCCCTGCGAGACTTTATTCTCCGCAGCAAGCCCAATGTGTACATCAATGCCCACGGCTGGCTTAACGAAACCTTAGGCACCAAAAAGCTGTGCCAAATCGTCAATCGCACCCTGCACTTAAACAAAATGAAAGACGGCGTCTATGCCGCAAACGAAGGCTACGCCATCGGTTGGGTACACAAAAAGCTGAACATTCCCTGCTGTTTGCTGGAATACAAGGCTCCAAACGCCCTGCACACCAAGGACAATGTTCGTATGATACGGGAAATTATCAAAGCGTATGCGTAAAGCAAAAGGGCGTCTGCTATAAGCAGGCGCCCTTTTTTATCGGGTTTGTTCAGTCAAATAATTCCGGTACCGCTTCCGCTGCCGTCGGGTCGTCCAGGGTCTCCACCCGGCGCAGGTGCTTTTGAATGATGTGGTTACGGTGGTCCGCCTCGTCCAGCACCTTGCCGGCCTCATCCACCTTTTTGCGTGCCTTTTGCAGCAGGTCTCCAAACTTCTCATACTGCATTTTAGCAGCGCCCAACACCTGCCACACCTCCGTGGCTTTGCGGTTGATGGCCAGGGTGCGAAAGCCCATCGCCAGCGCATTAAGCAGCGCTGTCACCGTGGTGGGCCCGGCCAGCAAAATGCCCTGCTGCTGCAGCTTCTCCGCCAGTCCGCTGCGACTGCCCAAAATCTGCGCATACAGCCCCTCGGTGGCCAAATACAGCACCGCAAAGGGTGTGGTCTCCGGAGCAGAAATGTACTGGCGCACCAGCTTGGCCTCGTCACGCACCCGCTGCTCCAGCGCCTTTTGGGCGCTTTCCATGCCTTGTCGATCCCCGGCCTGAGCCGCTGCGGTCAAGCGTGCATAATCCTCCATAGGAAATTTGGAATCAATGGGCAGCCAGGCGTGACCGCTGCCGTCCGCCGCCGGGATCCGCACCGCAAACTCTACGCGACCGTTATACTTGGGATTGGTGGCCACATTGGTATCATACATACCCGGCACCGTCTGGTCTAAAATATTGCCCAGCTGCACCTCCGCCCAGGTGCCTCGGCTCTTTACATTGGTAAGCACCCGATTCAACCCGTTGACGCTTTCCGTTACCCCGGAGGACAGCTTTTGCATTTCGCCCAGGCTCTTGTACACGCTCTCCAGCTGCTGGGACACAGTCTGGAACGAGGCATTCAGCCGTGTGTTCAGGGTGCCGGTGAGCTTTTCGTCCACCGTTTGACGCATTTGGTCCAGCTTTTGCTCATTGCTCTTTTGCATCTCTGCCATAAAGGCACCCAACCGCCGGGTTTGGCTGTCGCTTTGGTTCTGGACCAGCTCCAGCAGCTTCACCTGCTGACGGTAGTTATCCTCCCGCATGGTCTGCACTGCCGTTTCCAACCGCTCTATTTGGGCACGGCGCTCATTGTCCTGGGCTTGCAGCTGCCGCGCCAGCAGTTCCGTTTGGTGCCCTGCATCCCCACTGCGGCGGCGCAGCAGCAAAATGAGGATCGCCACCTGCAGCACAAAAAGCACCGCAAATAAAATCAAATTGATTGCATCCATTCCTCTACCTCCTTGGTAAAAAGCATATCATAAAATGCGCCTGCATACAAGCGGCCGTCCGTTTTTTGGGACTTGCACACCCTGCGGCAGCTGTGCTATACTGGAGCCAAAGGAGCTCGCTATGATCACCACGATTTTTTTAGATTTAGACGATACGCTGTTCAGCTTTCAGCAGGCGGAACAAGTGGCACTGGAAGAAACCATGCACCACTACACCCTGCCCTATTCAGAGGAGATTTTGGCTCTGTACAGTGCCGGTAACGACGCCCAGTGGAAGTTGCTGGAGCAAGGCAAAGTGCAACGATCGGAGATCGGCTACCGCCGCTTTGACCTGCTGCTGACTCACCTGGGCAGCGACCTGGATCGGGAGGAAGTGAACCACTACTATATGGAACGGCTGAGCAGCCGCCACTTCTTTCTCCCCGGAGCAGAAGAACTGCTCTCCGCCCTCCATGGGCGCTATACCCTGTGCCTAGCCTCCAACGGCACCGGCTGGGTGCAGGAAGGGCGGCTGAAAAACAGCGGCATTTTGCCCCTGCTGGACCGGGTGTTTATCTCCGAGTACCTGGGCGCCAATAAGCCACAGCCCGGCTTTTTCGACGCCTGCTTTGCCAGCCTGCCTGGCGTAAAGCGCAGCGAGAGCCTGATGCTGGGCGACAGCCTGACCTCCGATATGCTGGGCGGCAAAATCGCCGGTATGCACACCTGCTGGTACAACCCGAACCGCCTGCCCCTCCCCACCGATGGCACCGTAGAATACCAGATCCACCGCCTACCGGATCTGCTCCCCTTGCTGGAGAAGCTGTAATACTAATTTTTTGGCGACTATATCCAACACAGCCACAAGCCTTACCGCACAGCGCATAAGGTTTGTGGCTTTTATATTGATACTTGTAAACAGAATACACATCATACAAGAAGTGTACGCAAATTTGTACACTCAAAAAGCAGCGCTTCAAACCGATTGACAAGCCCGCTGTTGGTGTAGTAGAATAAAAAGGAAATATTATAGGCTTTCTGGCGTTATTTTATCACATCCTGCTAAAATGCAGCACGCTGCCAAAAGCCTCTGTGAAACGGAGAAGAAAAATGGCAATATTCAAATGCAAAATGTGCGGCGGCGACCTGAATGTAACAGACGGCGCATCGGTCTGCACTTGCGCCTATTGCGGCACAAAGCAGACCCTCCCCAAATTAGGCGATGAAAAACGAGTCGCTATGTTTGAACGGGCCAATTATTTTTGGCGGAACAACGAATTTGACAAAGCCATGGGCATTTATGAAATGGTCCTTGCAACAGACGATACGGATGCCGAAGCCTATTGGTCCATTGTACTGTGCCGCTATGGCATCGAATATGTAGAGGATCCCAAAAGCCATAAAAGAGTACCAACCGTCAATCGATTCCAAACCAAATCGATTTTGCGCGACGAGGATTACTTAAACGCCATCCGGTGCGCAAACGGCTACCAAAGAGATATTTTTGAAACAGAGGCGGCACACATTGACACCATACAGAAGAATATCTCCACCATTTCCAAAGAGGAAAAGCCCTACGATGTATTCATCTGTTATAAAGAAACGGACGGCACCGGTGCGCGTACCCATGACAGCGTATATGCCCAAAAGATCTACGACGCACTGAGTCATGAAGGACTGCGGGTCTTCTTCTCTCGCATTACGCTGGAGGACAAAATCGGCACGGCTTATGAACCGTACATTTATGCTGCCCTGCACTCTGCCAAAGTGATGCTGGTGGTGAGCCTGTCGGCAGAGAACATGAACGCCCCTTGGGTCAAAAATGAATGGGACCGATATCTCTCCATTGCGAAGCAGGACAGCACCAAGGCGTTGATCCCCTGCTACAAGGATATGTCGCCCTATGACATGCCGGAGGAGTTTACCTATCTGCAAGCGCAGGATATGGGCAAGATCGGTTTTTTACAAGACTTGGTTCGGGGCGTCAAAAAAATCTTGGCAACAAGCGCACCGACACTGCAAACACAGGAGCGAGCAGTACAAACGGCCGGCGAAAAAGCCAAGCCGCTGCTGGAGCGCGCCTACATTTTTTTGGAAGACGGCAACTGGAAAAAAGCCAACCAGTATGCGGAAAAAGTACTGGATCTGGAGCCGAAAAACACGGATGCCTATCTTTGCAAATTCCTGGCTGCCGGGGAGTACCTCTCCTTTGACAGACTGCAAGCGGAAACTTCCGAGTTGAATAAAGTTGTTCCGCTGGACGCGGACTTTTTCAACGCAGTCGAATTTGCCAATGAAAAGCAGAAAGCCCAGTTGGACGCTTTTCTGGATCTGAGAACTGAAGCACAATATCAAAATGCGTGCCGAGACTTGGAGCAATGCAAATACAAAAAAGCACGACTTACCTTTGATCTTTTAGGCGATTACAAAGATGCCGCCGATAAAGCAAATGAATGCAATCACCAACTATCCCTACTGGAGGAGCAAAACACAAAAATTGCAAACCAGCGCACAACCATTACAGACTTAAATAACAGGCGTGCTCAATTAGATTTGAAAAATATAAACAACAGCCAACAGACTGAGCGAGCGTACCAAACTCTGCGTGAAACAGCAGGTAATTTAAAGAAAACGAAAGTGCTTCTGATCGTCACACTTTGCAACTGGATCACAGGCTGTCTGGCTTGTCTTTCTATGGTTTCCTATTCAGACCAGGCAAACACCTTCGGTTCTGCCATGATCGTCCTTTACTTTTGCCTCAATGTGGTATTCATCATACTATGGATACAGTATTTAGAGTATTCTACAAACTATACCAAAAATCGAAAAACAACCGAAATCATTCTAAGCTTTCTTTTTCCTTTTATTTTTCACATTATCGCATTGATCCGAACAGGCAAGGATATGGATGCACATCAATTTAATATTGCAAATATCCAAGCAATCCTAACCAAATCCCAGCACGAGAGTGATCGTATCTGCGCAGAACAAAATCAAATCGGCAAAGAACTTGCCATGGCAAAAGATGATTTAGAAACAGCGAACAATACGGTGCGGAAAATCCGTGGAGAATCCGTAGGTCGCACAGAGAATTCCTTTGAGATTCCGGAAATTGATAAGCCAAACAAAAATGCAAACACAGAAACTGTACTCACAGAATTGCTTGAAGAACCAGATGAAACGAAAGGACGGTGAGTAAAATGCGACTTCAAAGAAGACCAGAAAATCAAATCGTGCAAAAGCCCCCAAAGGCTATTGGTATTAGCATGAAGAACCTGATGATCCTGGTTATCATACTCACAAGCGCCCTCTGTGCAGTCTCCTTTCCCATCAGCAACGCCGTACAGTACGACCGTGCAGAAAAGTTGTTAGAAAGCGGCGATTACAACGGAGCATACAAAGCCTATGGTCTGCTGTTGGACCGAAGCAGCAACTACAAAGACGCCAATGCCAAGCAAAATGAATGTATTTATCAACAGGCCAAAGCCCTTACGGCACAGCAAAAATACATTGGCGCATATGAAAAGTACGCGTCCATTGCCAAGTACAAGGATAGCGGCGACCAAATGAAAGCCATTTACAACCAATACAAAGCCCAGCAATTCGCCCGGCTGAAAACCGCCAAAAAGGGCGATACCGTCACACTCGGCACCTATGACGGCAAACCCATTGAATGGATTGTACTGAGCAAAAACAAAGACAAAAACAAAACGCTGCTGGTCTCCAAATACATATTAACGGAAAAGCCGTTTGACAAAGAGCATGATGTCACCTGGGATAAAAGCGCCATTCGCAAATGGCTGGGTGGCAATTTCTATAAAAAGTCCTTTGATGACACAGAGAAAAAGCGCATACTGGTCACCAAAGTCAAAAACAAAAAGAATACGGAATACGACCAAAACAGCGGTAAAAACACCAGCGACCGCATTTTCCTGCTCTCCATAGATGAGGCAAAAAAGTATTTTCCCTCAGACGAAGCGCGCATTTGCAAAAACAAAGACGGCAGCGCAAAGGCCTGGTGCCTGCGCACACAGGGAAATACCAATTTTCGCATTTCCTTAGTTGCCAGTGATGGCAGTATCAATACATTTGGAAACGACGAAGAGGATGATTACGGTATTCGACCGGCTATGTGGGTCAATACCAAGTAAGAAAAAGGAGGCACTTTATGGTAAAAATCGCAGATATTATCAAATATGAAGGCGACAACACCACCTTCATCTGGAAGCATCCGTGCGAGGATTTTAACGCACTGACGCAACTGATCGTACACGAAAGTCAAGAAGCAATCTTTATGATGAACGGCCAGGCGCTGGATCTGTTCGGTCCCGGTCGCTACACGCTGGAGACACAAAACATCCCCCTGATCGGCAAAGCGCTAAACATACCCACCGGTGGGCAAACGCCGTTCCACTGCGAGGTCTATTTTATCAACAAAACTGAGCAGATGGCCATTAAGTGGGGCACAGACAGCAAAGTGCAATTTATGGAACCCACTTTCAACTTTCCCCTTGCCATTGGCGCCAGCGGCGAAATGAGCCTACGGGTCAACGACTCCCGCAAGCTGCTTATTAAACTGGTAGGTACAGAGGATTTTCTCGGTCAGTCCGGCCTGACCCGCTACTTCCGCGCCTTTTTGATGACCCGGGTCAAATCCTATATTGCCCAAGTCATCCAGCAGCAAAAGATCAATATTTTTGAAATTGACGCTCATCTGAATGAATTGTCTGCGGCATTGATGAAACTGCTGCAGCCGGATTTTGACGATTACGGCATTGCACTGGAGCGCTTTTTCCTGACCACCGTAGTCAAGCCGGACGGCGAGCCGACCTACGAAAAATTCAAAAGCCTGTATTTCCGTCAATATGCAGATATTACGGAGGCCAGAATTCGCCAGCAGACCCAGGTGATCGACGCAGAGACCGAGGCACAAAAGACCGTGATCGCCTCCCAAGCCATGGCCACCAAGCGTGCGCAGGAGGGCTACACCTACCAGCAAGAGCGTGGTTTTGATGTGGCGCAAGATGTAGCCAAAAATGAAGCGACCGGCCAATTCACCAATATGGGAGTTGGACTTGGCACCATGGCTGGGGTAGGCGGCGCCGTTGGCGGCCTAGTAGGCAATGCGGTAAACGGTGCCTTAGACAGTACCGGCTCTCCGCAACCGCAGCAACCCGTGCCATCGGACGATATGACAGCTTTTCAAGCCAAGTTGCAAAAGCTGCAAATGATGAAAGACGCCAATATGCTCTCTGACCAGGAATTCGCGCAACTGAAACAGCAGCTGCTGACCAGCATTTTATAGGAGGTGTGCGTATGAAACCTTATTTTAAGTATTACGGCATTTGTTGGGCTATTCTCTTTCTTGCATTCCAAGCGATCACCTTTACTGCCGCCGGTGCCACTGTCGGTCTTGCCGCCTTGCGCCCGGCATTTTGGATCAGCTATGCTTTTATCAACCTGGTTTTCATCGGCAATCTGGTATGCAGCATTTTCTTCTTTAGAAGCGATCATACGGATAGAATCTTTCTTCGCTATCCAGTGGTCAAGCTTTCGTTCACCGCTTTGGTGGTATCTGTGATCGCCGGTGCATTGGTGATGGCTGTTCCGGTCATTCCTTACTGGATTGGCGTGGTTATTGATGTTTGCATTTTCACTTACTATGCCGTTGCCATTGTAAAATCTACCGCCGCGGCGGAGGTTGTTGAGCAAAAAGGCCAACAGATCAAAGAACAGACCGCTTTCATCAAATCCCTCACTGTTGACGCAGAGGTGCTGATGGATCAGTGCAAAACGCCACAGACCAAAGCCTTGGCCGAGAAAGTCTATACCGCCGTTCGTTATTCCGACCCCATGTCCACACCGGCGTTACAACAAGCGGACAGTCAGGTCCAAGCCGCTTTCACCACGTTTTCCGCCGCAGTGTGCAGCGGCGATACACTTTCCGCGCAAGGAGCTGCCGATACGGTACTGGCACAGATTGATGCAAGAAACAAAAAATGCAAAGCACTGAAATAACAGGAGAGCCAAAAATGACGGATCACATCGACTATATGGATTACGGCACATACAAGGGTGCCCCAATCCACTGGCGCGTGCTCAAGCAGGACGACGACGCACTACTGATGATCACAGACCAAATTATCGAAACGCTGCCCTACAACAGCGATGAAAAGCAGGAAACCACCTGGGAAAGATCCACCCTGCGCAAATGGCTCAACGGCGAATTCTACCGCACAGCCTTTACTGCGGAGGAAAAAGCAGATATTATCGCCTGTGATGTACAGGCAGAGGGCAATCCCTTGTACAGCACCGACCCGGGCAGGACCACCAATGACAGTGTATTTATACTCTCCATTGCGCAAGTTGAGCAATTATTCAAAAGCAGCGACCAGAGAAGCGCCACCGGCACGCCCCACGCAGTGGAAAACGGACTGTTTGAGGACAATCGCCACCAGTCCTGGTGGTGGCTGCGCTCCCCCGGCAAGCACGGGCTGGCCACAGCCAGCGTGCACAGTAATGGCACCGTCTTGACCCACGGCATCCCGGTGTTTTATTCCAGTGGCGGCGTACGCCCATGTATTTGGCTGCGCAGATAACGCCTTTATTTCCATCACTTTAACGCACAGGCAGTTTGTCTGTGCGTTTTTGTATGCCCGGGTTTGGAAGAGCGGAGATTGCATCTTGACAAAGGGCCAGTGAATTGGGTACTATAAGATTGGAAATTTGGCGCGAGCGCGTTGGGAAACAGGAGGGGTTCTATGAAGATCACGGTACTTGGCGGAGGCGGTGTGCGCTCCATGTTCCTGGCAAAAAGCATTGCCCAAAAGGCAAAGCGGCTGGGGATCGACGAACTGTGTTTTATGGACAATGACGAGGAAAAGCTGCGCATCTACGGCGGTATGGCGGCGCATGTAGCGCGCCTGCTGTGCCCGGAAATGCGCTTTTCCCTCACTGCCGACCCGGTGGAAGCGGCACAGGACGCGGACTATGTAATCACCACCATTCGGGTGGGGCAGGATGAAATGCGTGCCAAGGACGAGCGCATTGCCCTGGATCACGGGGTACTGGGGCAAGAGACCACCGGCGCTGCCGGGCTGTCCTTTGCCATGCGCAGCGTACCGGCGCTGGCTGCCTACTGCGAGCTGATTAAAAAATATGCGAAGCCGAGCGTAAAGGTGTTCAACTTTACAAATCCGGCCGGGGTCGTGTCCCAAACCCTCCGAGATATGGGCTACGATTTTACCTACGGCATTTGCGACGCGCCCTCCGGCATGCTCCGCTCCTTTGCCCTGCTGTACGGGGCGAACCCGGCGAACATTACCGGCGAGGTGTACGGGCTCAACCACCTGTCCTACTTCAAAAGCATCACCATAAACGGCAAAGAGATTCTGCACGATCTGATCGAGAACGATGACGCCTACAAGAACAGCGATATGCGCTACTTCTCTAAAGAACTGCTGCGGGATCGGGGTGCGGTGCTCAACGAATATCTCTACTACTTCTACTACCGGGAACAGGCGGTGGCCAATATTCTGAAAGCACCCCAAACCCGTGGTGAACAGATTTTGGATATCAACCGGCAAATGACCGCTCAGCTGCGCCAAATGGATATTGAAAACGACTTTGAAGGCTGCCTGGCGGTATTCAATAAATGGTACGGTATGCGAGAGGGCAGCTATATGGCCAGCGAGACCGGCGAGAAACGCAGCCAGCCCTGGCACCTTAATATTTATGAAGAAGACGACGGCGGCTACGCCGGTGTGGCGCTGAAATTCATAGAAAACGCCCAAAGCGGCCAAACCGGCCCCATGATCCTGTGCGTGCCAAACGGCAACGCTATTGACGGCCTGCGACCGGACGATGTAGTGGAGGTCACCTGTGAGGTGGGGCCAAAGGGCTGCACGCCCCATCGGATCGGCGCCGTAGACGAGCAAAATCTGGAGCTGATCCGCCGGGTGAAGAACTACGAGCGTCTGGCCTCCAAAGCCATTCGGGAGAAAAGCCGCACCGCAGCCGTGCAAGCTCTGACCCTGCACCCGCTGGTAAACAGCTATTCCCTGGCCTGCGCCCTGACCGACGCCTACATTGCCCACAACAAAGACTACTGTGACGGCTGGCACTAAAATCGGAATACAAAAAAGCAGTCGATGACTCGACTGCTTTTTTTGATCACATTTGATCACACAGGAAAGGTATTTGATGCGCCTTATGGTATAATACTCATACACTTGCAAGTGAGAAGAAAGGAGAACGGCCGTGGATACCCGCCAACTGCTTCAAAATGCCATCGACTATATAGATGCGCACATAAAATCCCAAATCACGCCGGAGGATCTAAGCCGGGTCGCCGGATATTCCTATGTGCATTTGGTACGACTGTTCAAGCTGTACTTGGGCGTTACACCAAAAGCATATCTGCTACGCAGAAGGCTGTTGTTTGCCGTTTACGAGATGAAAAGTAAAAGGCCGAAAACAGATATTGCATTTGATTTTGGATTTGATACATACGCCGGATTTTACAAAGCGTTTCAGCGCGAATTCGGTTGTTCTCCGTCAGCATTCACAAAAGCCTATATCGGCAGCAAGCCCTATAGGATCAACATTTTGCAGGAGGACTATATTATGGTGTCAAAAGCCAAGATTCAAAAGATACTGTCCCATTGGGATTTGCCAAACCGCACCGTAAAACCGATCATAAGTGAAAACACCGGCAGGCAAAACGAAAATGCTTACTATGTGGGCGATGACTACATCATCAAATACACCACTAACTTAGCTGCGGTCCAAAAAGCCATACTGTTTAATGAAGTGGTCAAATTGCATAATACGGACACTTATTTACAACTGGGCGAACTTTATTTTATGGTGACCAAGCGCCTGCACGGCACCCCGCTTTGCTGCCGCACTGTCTTTGAAGCCCCCACCCTCGCCTACACCATTGGCGAAAAGATTGCCGACTTGCACAAGAAACTAAGCCTGTATGACCCGCAGGATTTTCAGCAGGCCAATCTGTACCGGGATAGTATGGAAAATCTGGAACAGGTACAAAAGATCGCCCATCTGAACGATGACTTTTGCACGCAATATAAAGAGGGGTTCAAACCGTTGTACCCACAGCTTCCGGTGCAACTGATCCATCGGGATCTGAACCCCTCCAATATGATCTTCGACGGTAAAGCATTTATAGGCTTCATTGATTTTGACTTGACAGAAGTAAACATACGGATCTTTGACCTTTGCTATTGTGCCACTGCCATATTATCCGAATGCTTTGGCAATGGGCGCCATTTAGAAAGATGGAAGACGATACTCCATGATCTGATCCAAGGCTACCACAGGGTATGCGCACTGAGCGAACAGGAAATGAACGCTGTTCCCTATGTGATCTATTCCATTCAGATCATTTGTATTGCTTATTTCAGTGCACACGATAAATATGCGGAATTGGCAGAGACCAACATACAAATGCTCCGGTGGCTGATCGCAAATCTATAAAGCAAAACACGGCAGGTGTTCCTGCCGTGTTTTATTTATTTCACTGCGGTCAAGCGGACGATTTGATTATAATCGGCACCACGCACATAGACGGGCAAACCCACTTCCATGAGGAAGGCGCCGCCTTTCTTATACGCCACGCCGTCCAGTGTAAAGGCATACACCCTGTCCGGCGCCAAACCCGCAAAGCGCAGGTTCATCTTCTTTTTAAAGAACCGGGTGCCCCGGGCACTCAGGAACAAAACCGCCTGCATTTTGTCCCGGCTGACATACTGGTTGCAAAGCACCTCGTCCCGATCCGCATCCAGGATCCGATACAGGTCGCCGAACTGCACCAGCGGGCGGATCTCTTTATACAGCGCCACATTGCGGCGGCAGATCTCCAGCTCTTCCGAACTGTACTTCTCCAAATTACCGCCCAGGCCCAGTGCCCCCTGCATGGCGATATGGAAGCGGAAGTCCAGGGAGCAGGGCTTGTTGATCCCGGCAATATCCGTTACCCACGCTCGCATGGTCTTAATGGGGTGAAGCATGGAATAGCCTTTTTGTATGGTCATCCGGTCAATGCCGTCTGTATTGTCGCTGGTCCACACCTGGTCAAAGTGACTGATGGCTCCCAGGTCGCACCGACCGCCGCCGGAGGCACAGCTTTCAAACTGCACTCCCGGGTGACGGCGCTTCAGTTCGTCTACGATCCGGTACACTGCCATGGTATGCAGATAAGAATACATCTTGGGATCCGCCAAATTCTCCGCTCCCACCTGGGAGAACGGCCGGTTCATGTCCCACTTGATATAGCGGATATTGTGGTTTGTCAGCAGCCGATCCAGGCAATCTAAAATATACGCCTGCACATCGCTGCGGGTCATATTCAGCACCAGCTGATGGCGCAATTCATCTGCGTGACGGTGTGGGAAGTGATATGTCCAGTCCGGGTGGGCACGGTATAGGTCGCTGTCCGGGTTCACCATCTCCGGCTCCACCCACAGACCGAAATCCATACCCAGGGCGTTTACATTCCCGATCAGTTCGTCCAGGCCGCCGGGGAATTTCTCCGGGTTCACAAACCAGTCCCCTAGCCCGGCACGGTCGTTGTTGCGGGCACCGAACCAGCCGTCATCCATCACAAACAGCTCCACCCCGATCCCCGCGGCAATCTCCGCCAAGCGGGTCTGATCCGCCACATTCACATTAAATTCCGTGGCCTCCCAGGAATTGTACAGCACCGGCAGCGGCTCTGCCCGGAAACCGGACGGCAACAGGTGTTCCAAACAAAAGCGGTTCATTTGGCGAGACATTTCGCCCAATCCCTCCGTTTTGCCACAGTACACCGGCGGAGTCTCAAAGTGCGCCCCCGGCTCTAACGTGTGCGAAAAATCAAAGTCGTTCATACCCAAACTCACTCGAGTAATGCCATACAGATCCCGCCCGGCGATTATCTTAAAATTGCCGCTGTATGCCAGAGAACCAAAGTACACAGCGCCCCGAGTCTCTGTGGCCCCGCGGTGGGCGATAAAATACGGCGACTGATTATGATTGGACGCACCCCGGTGGCTCTCATATACCAAATTGCCCCCATCCAGCACCGTGCGGCAGGGCAGGAATTCACCGCCCCAAGCACCGTTGGTATTCTCAAAAGTATACGAATCCATACCGGGCAGAGAGAACCCGGCGCTAAACAGCCGCTCAAAGGAAATCGGCGCGGAGCCGGTGTTCTCCACCTCCACCCAGCGCTTGATGATATCCAGCCCCGGATACACCCGGTAGCCCAGGCGCACCTGCAAGGGATAGTACGCGTCCGCAAACGCAACTCGCAAGGTATCGTCCTCCAGCCGATAGCCGGTGTAGCGCAACGCCACCTCCCGGCAGCCGTCTGCAAACTGCGCCTTTAGGTCGCAGGTGCGGTACATGGTGGAGCCAAAGGGTGTCAGCTCCTGGCGGTATTCGTCCAGCCTGGAATGATTGGAGTTTTCGTCACCGATCTCCGTAAAAGCATAATCCGCCGGGTCACACTTGGCACCCCAGTGCAAATGCCGATTATACCCTGCCGGGTCAATGCCGAACACATAATGGGTGTTCTCCGTCTCCAGCACAAAAATGCGATTTTCTTCTAAGTAAAAAATCATCTTTCGCCCTCCGGGTTCTTTTTTTACAACTATCTACACTATACCATACCTCCCCGTACAGAGCAATGGCAATTCTCCCACTTGCCACCCAAAAGATCCCACTATGTAAAGCCGTACAACCGTTTGGGATTGCAAATCAAAAACTTAGCAAAGTGCACAAATCGCAAGCCGAGTATTGACATTTTATACAAAATATATTGTAAGTAACTTGATTTTTTGTGCAATATGAGTTATGATGGCATTGGCCGTTTATGTGCAAAATTCGCCACGCATGCCCTACTGGGCCGGCACGACGGCTGATGGAGAAAAAATATGAAAGCAATCGGCATTCTGTTGGCAGTGACCGCCGCAGCGGTGGTGCTGCTGTTTTTCGTATGCGGCTTTATTTTTAACCAGCTGGTATGGCGCAAAACCGTGTCCATACCCCGCTGGATCACAGACCGCATTGCCGGCAACGCCATGCCGGACGCGTATGAAAAAAAGAACAACGCTGCCGTGGCAGCTTTTTCGCAGCTGCCGATTCGATCGGTGGAACTGCACACGCCGGATGGTGCACGACTGGCAGCCAAAGTGCTGACCCCGGAGAAGCCCAACGGCCGCCTACTGATCGCCTGCCACGGCGCACGCAGCAGCGGCTCCGGCGAATTTGCCCTAATGGCGCCTTATCTATATAAAAAGGGCTACACGGTGCTGTTCCCGGATCATCGGGGTTGCGGCGAAAGCGACGGCAAATATATGGGCTACGGCACCCACGAGAGCCGAGATACCCTGCTTTGGCTGGATTACGCCAAGACCTATTACCCGGAGATGCCGGTATTTTTGCTTGGGGTATCCATGGGCGGTGCCACGGTGCTGATGATGAGCGACAAGGTAAATCCGGCGCAAGTAAAAGGCATCATTGCCGACTGCGCTTACACCAGCGCCTGGGCGGAATTCCGCTACCAACTGCGCACCTCGTTCCATCTGCCGCCCTTTCCCATTCTGCACATTTGCAATCTATACTGCAAGCTGTTTGCCGGCTATTCCTTCCGCCAAGCTGCGCCGATTGCGGCAGTAGCCAAAGCCCGGGTGCCGGTACTGTTTATCCACGGCAAGAAGGACGACTTTGTGCCTTTCTTTATGCGGGATCAACTCTATAACGCCTGCCCCACGGAAAAGGCAAAGCTGACCGTACCGGCAGCCGTCCACGCCAGGAGCTACTACACCGACCCTACTGCCTACCAGTTGGCGCTGGAGCGGTTTACAGAGAACTGCCTGGCACCCAAAGCATAAATTACCGCCTGTGGCGGGCAATAAATACAAACCGTTTCCATTCATGAAAAGAAGGGGGATATGCTATGGAACAAACGGAACTGAAAGAGCGACGCTATGTAGGCGTTCGCGAAACCTTGATCTACGGCGTTGCCAACGGCGGCCAAGTGATCGGCTACAACTTAGTGCGTATGCAGCTGACCTTTTTCCTGGTCACTGTATTCGGCATACCCGGCCAGGCCGTGTCGCTGATGATCTTCTTTATGGGGATCTGGGACACCATGAACGACCCGATCATGGGCACCATTGTAGACAAGACCCGTACCCGCTACGGTAAGCTGCGGCCTTATCTGCTATTTGTACCCATTCCGCTGGGTGCCGCCACCATTCTCTTTTTCGGCGGCGCGGAGTTTTTGCGCGGGGTGGAGTCTACCACCGCCAAGATCGTCTACATGTGTATCACCTATTTTATTTGGGAGTTCTTTTACACCATTGGTGATATTCCCTTTTGGGGAATGTCGGCAGCCATCTCGCCGAACCCTAAGGATCGCAGCCGGGTCATTACCTCGGCCCGCCTGATCTCCGGTGCCATCGGCGGCCTGGTGGGTCCGGTTATCTCCATCTTCATTGACCTGCAAAAGAGCGGCAAGATCGGCATGGATATGCGGCAGCTGTTCTTTATCTTGGGCATTGTGGCCGGCACATTCGGTATGGGTCTGTTCTCCCTGGCCGGGCTGTGCACCAAAGAACGGGTGATGCAGCAAAGCGAGGAGCCAAAAATCTCCGACTGCTTTAAGTGCCTGGTAAAGAACAAGCCGCTGCTGCTGATCGTGTGCTCCAATGTGCTGGGCACGGTGGAGAGCATTGCAGACGCCTTTACCCAGTATTTTTATCTCTTTACCCTGGGCAGCGCCAGTCTGTCCATTGTGGCGGGTATTCCCGGCACGGTTACCGGATTTTTGGCCTATACCTTTATTCCGGCGCTGGAACGGCGCTGGACCTCCAAGCAGATCGTTATTCGCGCGGTGATCGTCAAGGCTGTGGTATCCAGCGCCATCTTCCTGATCGGCGCCCACTGGTATCGTGATCCCCGGGTGATCGTGCCGCTGATGATGGTGTGGGGCGTGTTTAACTCTGCCATATGCAGCATAAAAATGGTGATTCCCACCAAAATGATCGGCGACACGGTGGACTATATGGAATGGAAAACCAAGGAGCGCAGCGAAGGCACCTCTTTCTCTCTGCTCACTTTCGTCAGTAAGCTCACCGGCTCTTTGGCCACCGCCGTGTCCGCAGCGCTGATCCCGGTGATCGGACTGCAACAGGTGAACCAGGATATGGTGCTGCCGGAGGGCGGCGAGTTGAATACCCGCTTCCTGCTTTGGGCCATTGTGACCATCATTCCCGCCGTGCTGAACCTGTTGTCCCTGATCCCGTTTATTTTCTATGACCTGGAGGGTGAAAAGCTGGACACCATCCACCGGGAGCTGGCACAGCGGAGAGAAAACCTGACCGGCGCTGCCGCAGACGCAGAATAAGGAGGAGCTTATGGAAAACAAATGCCCCAAGTGCGGTGCCAAGCTAAGCGTATTCTACTTAAAGCCGGAATGCCCCAAGTGCGGCTGCAATATTATGAACTACAATATGGAAGAGCGACTGGAAGCAGACGCCGACAAGGCGGAGGCCGAGTGGGCCAAGGCGGAAAAGTTGCTGGCCAAATTCAAAAAGAAAAAGAAAGCAGATAAGGAGGAACCCAAAGATGAAAACCCTGCGTAACGCCCTGACTGCCCTGTTGACCGCCCTGCTGATTATGGGCACCCTACCCTTTACGGCACTGGCTGCGGACAACACGGCCGGCGCACCCCTGCAATTCAAAAACGGCAAATTCAAAATTTTAATCTTATCCGATATTCAAGACACCAACACCCCCCAGCAGGCCACCGTGGACCTGATGAATAACGCCATTGACCAAACGAAGCCGGACTTTATCGCCCTGACCGGCGACAACATTGCCGGTTGGTGGAAGGGGGTCACCCCGGAGGAGACCAAGGCGGCGGTGGATATTGTGGGCAAAGCCATTAACGACCGCAAGATCCCCTTTGCCCTGGTGTTCGGCAACCATGACCACGAGGGGCTGTGTGACGAGCAAAACGGCATGACCGAAGAGCAGGCCAAAAAGCAACTGATGGCCTGGTTCCAAGCCTACGAATACTGTATGGCGGTGGACGGTGAGGAAATGACCGGCGTGGGCAACTACAACCTGCCCATTCTCAACACCGCCGGGAACAAAACCGTTTTTAATCTGTGGTTTATGGACTCCAATCCTTATACGGACGAAAGCGAGGGCGGCGGCTACGGCTATGTGCACAAGGACCAGATCGACTGGTACGAGCGCACCTCTAACGCCTTAAAGGCGGAGAACGGCGGCAAGCCCGTCCCCTCTCTGCTGTTCCAGCATATTGTGGTGCCGGAGGTGTACAATATGTTTACCGAAGTGTCCAAGGGTACCAAAGGCGCCGTGCGAGGCAATGCCAACCATACCAGACAGTATTATGTGACCAACCCGGATTACATCGACGCCGGCCACCTGAACGAGGGTCCCTGCCCCGCCAATACCGCCAATGACGGCCAGCTGGACAGTTGGGTCAAGCAGGGCGATATTTTAGGCGCGATCTTTGGCCACGACCATGTGAACGACTACGCCGGTACATATAAAGGCATTCGCCTGTTGGCTGCGCCTGCCGTCACCTTTTACAGCTACGGCAATTACCGGGGTGTGCGCACCATTGACCTGGATGAAAGCAACCTGACTACGTTCCAAACCCAGGTGATCCCCGCCGACAAGCTGATGGATTATACAGTGAAGAGCCCCTATATCCGAGAGCATGGCTATTATGAATATAAGAGTGTTTTTATTCCCGCACTGTGCGGCGGCATTGCCGGCCTGGCGGCGCTGACCGCGGTTATCATTGTACTGGTAAAAGTCATTAAAAAGCATAAAGCCAAAAAGCAAAATCAATAATATTAAAAAAACAGCAGCCATCGACCAAAAGCCGATGGCTGCTGTTTTATGCCTAAAATCAATCGCAATCCTTATCCATTCCCGTCGCAGGCAGGGAGGGCACTTCACAGGGATCGCAGAAATGCCAGCACCAGGTGGGCCAGTTTAGGACTGTGGACGATATAAGTACCGTGGCCCTCATGGGGCAATTCTTGCAACCGGGCGCCGGGAATGGCGGCGGCAATAGCGCGGCTGTCTGCCGGGTGGATCATATCGTGGGCGCCACACAACACCAGTGTAGGCACCTGAATACGCCCTAACATAGCCGGGGAGATCTGGGGCTGACAAAGCATCATTTTGGTCCGCGGTTCCCGGCACACCAGGTAACGAAGCGCCATACCCAGGCGCACCGGCCACTTCAGCCCTGCCGGGGTGGTGTTGGCGCCGCAGGCGATCAGCGCACCGGGCAATTCCGGCGTCCGGATTGCTGCCAGCAGCGCCACGATTCCCCCATCCGAAAAGCCGCAGATCACCGGCTTTTCCAACTTTAATGCTTTTGAAAATGCCAGCACGTCTGCCGCCATTAAGTCATAACTTAGGGGCACATTGCGGCTGCTTTTGCCGTGGCAGCGGCTGTCAATGGTGTAGACGGTGTAATGAGGGGCCAATACTTCTGCGGTACGGTCAAAAATGCGTCCATCCTCCCCATTGCCGTGGAGCAGCACCAGCGGCGGCCCGCTGCCCTGCTTTTCATAGTATAATATCACGCCGTTGACCTGCACATTCATGACCGATCCTCCAACTTACTGTTGACCTACAAGACAAAGCAAGATATAATAGAGTTACTCTTGCAAACGAGGTCTGTTTATGATTTGGAATGTATTTTTTGTGGTTTTTGTGGTTCTTGTTCTGGCAGCCATTGGGCTGACCGTTTGGTTCTTAAAACTTGGCAAGCGCATTTTTCTGCTGATCCCGCTGCTGCTCTTGGCCGGCAGTGTGGCGTACTTTGCCGTTTACTACACGGCAGACAACAACTTTCCGCCTGCCCAGGTGATGATCGCCTCCAACTTTCCGTCTACGGTGGACAGCGCCTTAGTAGAGGAAAGCCTGCAAAAGGCGGACGGCAACTACACCCGCACAGATGAATATGACACCGGCACCGTGCAGTACACCCTGCGCCTGACCTCCGAGGAGCAGCAGAATGCTACGGCGTTTTTCGACGCCAAACCCACCATCCGCGGCGGCGAATACACCCGCTCGGACATAAAGACCAGTCTGGCCATGAAGTACACGGACATTTGCGCCCAGCGCACCGGCGCTCTCCAGCTGCGCACCGGCCGCTTCCAGCAGGAGTTTTATATACGCGCCGCAGGCTATACCTGCGATGTGGTCATCACCTCAAACGGAAAAGACAACAAGGTGCTCCTCTCTGCTATGAAAAAAGAGCTGGCCGCGCTGCAAAAATAAAGATTCCACTGCCCGCCGGTATTTCCTGTTTCAGTATAGCGAAAATCCGGCGGTTATGCAAGACGCCGCGCCAAAAGCCACATCAATGTGTAAAGAATTTGCCATTTACAACCGCAGCGGATCGTCGCCGCTGCGATGATCCGAATTTTTTGCTGAGAAATTCTCATTTCTTCTTGACAACCTCTTCCGAATATGCTAATATTATTCAGCAATGCGAAACCGCTTTGCCAACTGAAATATATAGAGGTATAGTGTAACGGTAACACTCCGGACTCTGACTCCGTCATTTAAGGTTCGAATCCTTATACCTCTGCCATTACCTCGGAACATTCGTGTTCCGAGGCTTTTTTATGCCCGAATACTGCTTTTTACGGCGGTATTCGGGCACTTTTTCTTTGCCTCAAAATCTTGTGAGAGTTTTTGAGAGATTCTAAGAGACAGCAAATTCCGAAATTCCAAATCCGTTTTGGTGCGATTTAGGGCATTTATGACTGAGACTTTTGAGAGACATCGCTTAAATCAAAATCGTAACACGAATTGAAATGAGCAAAAAATTTGAGAGACATTTCAAAAAATAGAGAGGGCTTAAAGTAATAAAACTTTATGCCCTCTCTTTAAGTTTGCCCTTTCTTATTGTTATTACATAAATTATCATACTAGGGGTAGCCTAATTTTTTAGAAATTGATTTCTATTGTTTGCGTACAGTCTAATGCTCTCGGTGGGTACGTCAAATACACCCTATCAATAATTAATTATACTTGGATATTTTGTAATTTTATGATATTATTGTATTGTAAAATCTTACTTAAGGATAGTTCAATATGATTATTAGAGTAGAATCAAAAGAACAATTGGATATTTGCCTTGATATAGTTCACAAGAGCTTCCAAACAGTTGCAGATGAAATGAATTTAACAAAGGATAATTGCCCAAGTCATACAGCATTTATTCCTATTGATAAGCTCGTCTCGCAGTTTGATAATGATGCACCTATGTTTTTGTATCAGTATAACGGGTGCTTTGCTGGATATTTTTCTTTGTCAATTAATGATGATAGCGTTGAACTAAACAATTTGGCAGTGTTGCCTGAGTACAGACATCTTGGGATAGGTAAAGAGTTAGTCGATTATGCCATTACATATTCAAAAAACATTCTTGGCGCAAATAAAATTAAAATCGGAATTGTTGAAGAAAATACAATACTGAAAGAATGGTATGAAAAAATAGGCTTTGTTCATACAGGCACTAAGAAATTTGAACATCTACCCTTTACTGTAGGCTTTATGGAAATAGAAATATAAATATTATCAAGGTGACAGATACGAATGTAATTTATATTTGAAATCGTCTGAGGAATTGTAATGTGTGATATTTGCAATACGATAGAAAAATCCTTACAAGGTGAAAATCCATTCTTTGTTAAAGAGCTCGAAACAGGAATTGTCGTCCTCGGTTGGAATCAACATTTTTACGGATATACCATTTTTATGTGCAAAAAGCACGCAACCGAGCTTTATCAATTAGAAGACGAGTTTCTTGCAAAGTTTATGGAAGAAATGGTTATTGTTTCAAAAGCTGTTGCAACAGCATTTGAATGTGACAAAATGAATTATGAGTGCCTCGGCAACGGTGATACCCATTTGCATTGGCATTTGTTCCCAAGAGTTAAAGGGGACCTTGGTGAATATGGAAATGACGGCAAAGGTCCTGTGTGGTGGTTGCCGCAAAAAATAATGTGGAATAAGGATAATATCCCAAATGAAAAAGAACTTAAAAAAATGAAAGCAAAGTTATTAAAGGAATTAGAAAAATATGTTTAAGGATAATACAAAAACTATTCAAACAAACAGATTGATATTAAGCAAATTTACTATTACTGATGCTGATGATATGTACAATAATTGGGCGAGCGATACTGAAGGCTGTAAATATTTAGCATGGAATGTTCACAAAAATATTGACGAAACAAAAGCCCTACTTGAGTCTTGGATTAAAGCATATGACGAGGGCTGCTATAATTGGGTTGTAGAAATTAAAAACACTCACGAAATTATAGGTAGCATAAGCGTTATGACTGCATTAGAAAAACATTCTACTTGCGAACTCGGATACTGCTATGGCTCAAAGTATTGGGGCAATGGCTATGCAAAAGAAGCATTAAGAGCAGTAATTGAGTATTTGTTGAAGGAATGTGATTTTTACTTAGTCGAGGCAAGGCATATCAGCGAAAATCCTGCAAGCGGCAGAGTTATGGAAAAAGCAGGAATGCATAAGGATGCCATATTAAGAGACAGAAGAATAAACAAGCATACCGGCGAAAGAAATGATGCAATTATTTATTCAATGACAAAAGAGGAATTGTAAAAGTGAAGATATACATAGCACGGCACGGTCAGGATGACGATAGCGTTCGAGGTGGATGGAGTGATTGTTCGTTAACAGATTTAGGAGTTAAACAATCTGTTGATTTGGCTGATGAAATATTAAGCAAATCTGATGAATATAATATCGGAATGATTGTTTCAAGTGATATAATCAGGGCAAAACAAACCGCATTAATTATTTCGGAGAAGTTGTCCGTACCTATGAAGTATGATATGGATTTCAGAGAGGTTAATAACGGTGATCTTGCAGGCTTGGATAATCATATTGCCGAAGAAAAATATCCAAATCTCTACTGGAGAAAATTAGACTGGGAAGAACATTATCCTCACGGTGAAAGTCCAAAGGAATTTTATGAAAGAATAAGCAATGCTTGGGATAATCTGAGGAAAACACTTATTGATTATGATAAAAATGTATTGTTGGTAACTCATGGTGGAGTTATTAACGTTATCAAGTGCATCACTAATGGAGCCGAATATTCTAATAAACAAAAATATCAAGGTGTGCCAAGTGCAAAAATAGCAATGAAGATTAAGGTATAGTATGTCAAAAATAATTGCAATATGCGGTAATATATGTTGTAGTAAATCATATTATGCAAAGCAAATTAAAGAAAAAGAAAATGCTGTTGTATTGTCGACAGATGAAGCCACCTATGATTTAATTGATAATGAGCAAGGCGAGCTTTACGATGTTTTTGCCGAAAGAATAAATAAATATCTTATGAAAAAGACTGTTGAAATTGTAAAAGCAGGCTGCGATGTTATCTTGGATTGGGGCTTTTGGACAAAAGCAGAAAGACAGGAAACAACCAAATATTTCAATCAATTCTGTATTGATGTTGAATGGCATTATGTTAATGTAGAGCAATTAAGATGGAAACAGTTGATAGAAAACGAAATAACAAAATTCAAAATGGTAACGGTGGCTCCGACTTTTATGTTGATGAAGGTCTGTTGAATAAAATGTTGTCAAAATTCGAAGAGCCAAGTAAAGATGAGATAAATGTATGGTTTGAAAGCAATTAATAAATGAATTAAAAATATGCACTTATATTATTGTAAAGGAGTTATTTATGACAATTGCATTTGATTTGAATAAATTGAGCGGAATTTATATTGAAACAATGAAATCACCAGAAAAAGCCGTTGCTTTTGATTTCAAATATGCAAACGGAAAGTTTTTATTTATGATTTTTTTGTCGGATGAAGATGAAAAAAGTAAGGATAAATTATTTGTATATATGAGAAATACACACCGTTTACTTAAATTAAAAATGTATGGTAATCATTTTAAAGATAAATTTTTGATTTATTTTAAGGATAGTGATCAGCAGAAATTTTTAGATGAATTAAACTTAAATTTAAACGATGGCAATAGTTTTAAATTTGAAGATTTTTTGGAATGTTTAAATGCCAATATCCCAAAAACTATAAGTAGAAAAGAAAGAAAACATAATTTGCGTGATAACTGTAAAATAATTAACAGAATATCAGATGATGAGAAAACAGTATTCATTGGGCCACGAAAACTTTCAGTTGGACATCCTCAAGATAAGACACTAAGAAAACTATATTTGTATACAGATGCTGACGTGGAAAAAATAGACCAACTTATTGAATATCTATTAAGCATTAATACTACTGTAGCTTGGACGACGCAAGATAAATTATATCAAGCAATTGATATTAATACTTATTTGCAACAAGTTTTATAAGAATATTTTGACTTTCCTGTCGTTTAGAGTTATAACACACAACACAGGAGGTAAAATTGAATATGAACGGTGTAATTTATGCACGATATTCAAGTGATAATCAGCGTGAGGAGTCTATTGAAGGTCAGTTGCGTGAATGCAACGACTTTACAAAACGCAACGATATTACAATCGTTGATTCATATATCGACCGAGCGTTCTCCGCTACTATCGACAAGCGTCCTGCGTTTCAAAAAATGATTAAGGATTCTGCAAAGAATATGTTTGATGTTATCATCGTTTGGAAGCTGGACAGGTTCGCCCGTAATCGTTATGACTCGGCTCACTACAAAGCACAGCTTCGCAAAAATGGTGTTAAGGTAATATCTGCAAATGAAAATATCAGCGAAGGCTCTGAGGGTATCATTCTTGAATCCGTACTTGAGGGTATGGCTGAATACTATTCGGCTGACCTTTCGGAAAAGGTTATTCGTGGTTTGACCGAGAATGCTATGAAATGTAAGTTTAACGGTGGTCCGATTACTTTCGGATTCAATTTTGAACCTGCTGCCATTACCTCGGAACATTCGTGTTCCGAGGCTTTTTTATGCCCGAATACTGCTTTTTACGGCGGTATTCGGGCACTTTTTCTTTGCCTCAAAATCTTGTGAGAGTTTTTGAGAGATTCTAAGAGACAGCA
>ERZ773202.562-NODE-562-length-33358-cov-6.585233_pt1 | contig 33358 bp, 28 predicted proteins | sample MGYA00580998_ERZ773202 | MGnify/ENA primary metagenome ERZ773202 (study PRJEB29015, sample SAMEA2737803) | human gut metagenome | biome: human gut; feature: human-associated habitat; material: faeces | place: China | collected 2012 ...
CCTGGAACAGATAGGTCCAGGTACCAAGGGTGAAAAATGGCCATACCTCGGAAAAGGCGTAAGGGACACTGGAGATGGCAGAGATGCCGGCGCCGGAATAGAGCATCAGTACCACACCAAAGCTGTTGACTAACACTGCCAGAAGCAGGGCCAGCTCGCCGCGGAATAGCGGCAGGTTTTCTTGAGTTTTCATATGGTTTCTCCTCGTAAGTAAATGAAAGTTTGTCGTAGCTGTATCGGATGGAACAGTCAGACGCTGTTTACTACTTTATCGCAAAGAAGAGAAAAGAACAAGAGGGAGATAAAAAAACACTGCCCTTGAAAAGAGCAGTGTTGGGGAGTTATTGGATTACGCCTGGGCAGAAGATTCCAGGGCTTTCTCCAGTGCTTTTTTGAATTGTATGCTGAACAGGATCACCGTAAAGGATACAGCGAAGAAGTCTGCAATCGGCTCAGCTAAATACACCGCAAGCGTCTGATTGGATCTCCAGATCAGAGGAACGATGTAGATCAATGGGATCAGCAGGATAAATTTACGGGTAACCGCCACGAGGATGGACTCTTTGGCACAGCCGATGGAGGTAAATGCCATCTGGCAGGCGATCTGGATGCCGAACAAAAACAGCCCCGCGCAATAGATGCGCAGCACGCGCGCCGTGAAGGCGATGAGCTCCGCGTCCGGCGTGAAGATGCGCGCAAACAGGCCGGGGAACAATTCGATGAGCAGCCAGAGCGAGACGGAGTAGATCAGGCACACCTTCAGCAGCAGACGGAACGTTTCGCGCACGCGGTCGGTGTTCTTTGCGCCGAAGTTATAGCTCGTGATCGGCTGTGCGCCCTGACCGATGCCCTGCAGCGGCAGCATGGCAAACTGCATCACGCTCGTGAGGATCGTCATGGCGCCGACGGCGATGTCGCCGCCGTACTTGAGCAGGGAGGCGTTGAAGCACACGGAGATGACGCTCTCGCTCGCCTGCATCGTAAACGTCGCGAGGCCGAGCGCCACGCACGGCAGGATGAGCTTGGGCGAGACGAAGAGATTTTCCCGCCGCAGGCGCAAAAACGCCTTCTTCCCGCACAGAAACGCCAGCACCCACGCGCACGAGAGCCCCTGCGAGAGCACGGTCGCCAGCGCCGCGCCGCGCACGCCCATGCCCAGCGCGAAGATGAAGATCGGGTCGAGGACGATGTTCGCCGCCGCGCCGATGAGCACCGTGTACATGCCCACCTTGGCAAAGCCCTGCGCCGTGATGAACGCGTTCATGCCCAGCGTGAGCTCGACAAAGAGCGTGCCAAACGCATAAATATGCAGATAGTCGGCGGCGTAGCCGATGGTGTTCTCACTTGCGCCGAAGGCCAGCAGCGCGTCGCGCCCCCAGAGCAGCAGCGCCGCCGTGAGCACGACGGAGATGCCGATCTGCAGCGTGAAGCAGCCGCCGAGCGTCTTTTCGGCGCTGTCCATATCGTCGCGCCCCATGTAGATCGACGCGCGCGGCGCGCCGCCCGAGGCCGTGAAGCACGCGAAGGCCGACACGATCAGAATGATCGGCAGGCACACGCCCACGCCCGTCAGCGCGAGACTGCCGACCTCGGGAATGTGGCCGATGTAGATGCGGTCGACGATGTTGTAGAGCATGTTCACGAGCTGCGCGATCACCGTCGGGATCGCGAGCCGGCGCAGGAGCTGCCCGACGGGCTCCGTGCCGAGAAATGTTTTGTCCTGCTGCATTTAGGTTTCCTCCCTGTTGGCCATGCGGTCGAGATTCTGCGCGAACGCCGTCAGACACTGCTGGAACGTTTCGAGCGCGTCGGGCGCGAGGCCCGCGGACATCTGCGCGATGAACTGCTCCTGCAGCGCCTGGCCGCGCGCAATGATCGGCGCTGCCTTGTCCGTGCACACGAGCCGGCAGCGGCGCCGGTCGCCGGGGTCGCGCGTGCGCAGCAGGTAGCCCCCGCGCACGAGATTGTCCACGTGGAACGACACGATGCCCGGCTTGAGCTTCCGGTACGTGCAGATGTCGCGCGCGGTGTCCAGCCCCGGATTGTTGGCCAGAAAGAGCAGGATGTCCACGGCGTTTTGCGCCATGTCCAGCTCCGTGCTCAGCGGCTGCATGACGGCGGCATAAGCGTCAAGGATGCGGCGCGTGTACGTATAGACCTGCGATGCGGTGAGCACGGCGGTCACCTCCCGAAAAATAGTTCAATTTTGAACGATTTTGTATTATACCAGCATCCGCCCGGAAAGCAAGCGGAAAATTGTGAACATTTGCGCGTTGACAACGACACGATTGTGTGTATAATTGTATACAATAATACAAAGCAACAGAAAGGAGCCCCACTGCCATGCTTGAAATATCCGGAAAGACGAATTTGCTGGAGCAGAATGCGTATAAATATTCGCTCCAGGACGTGGCGGAGCCGAACCTCCAGCGCGACATTTACACGCAGGGCGCGGTGCCGAAGGTGCCGTTCAACCACCGGCGCGTGCCGATGAACATGCCCGAGGAGATCTGGATCACGGACACGTCCCTGCGCGACGGGCAGCAGTCCGTGGAGCCGTACACGGTCGACCAGATCGTCAATATTTATAAGTACCTGTCGCGGCTCGGCGGGCCGTACGGCATCATCCGGCAGACGGAGTTTTTCATCTACAGCAAGAAAGACCGCGAGGCGCTCGAAAAGTGCATGGAGCTGGGGCTGAAGTTCCCGGAGATCACGACGTGGATCCGCGCCACGAAGGAGGATTTTCGCCTCGTGCGCGACCTCGGCATCCGCGAGACGGGCATCCTCGTCAGCTGCAGCGACTACCACATCTTCAAGAAAATGAAGATGACCCGCCGTCAGGCCATGGACTACTACCTCGCCACCGTGGCCGACGCGTTTGAGGCCGGCGTCGTCCCGCGCTGCCACCTCGAGGACATTACGCGCGCCGATTTTTACGGCTTTGTGGTGCCGTTTGTCAACGAGCTGCAAAAGCTCTCGCGCCAGGCGGGCATCCCGGTCAAGATCCGCGCGTGCGACACCATGGGCTACGGCATCCCCTACACGGAGGCGGCGCTGCCGCGCAGCGTGGCCGGCATCGTCTACGGCCTGCAGCAGTATTCCGACGTGCCGAGCGAGTGCCTCGAGTGGCACGGGCACAACGACTTTTACAAGGCGGTCGTCAACGTCTCGACCGCGTGGCTCTACGGCGCGTGCGCGGTCAACTGCTCGCTGCTGGGCATCGGCGAGCGCACGGGCAACATCCCGCTCGAGGCGATGGTGTTCGAGTACGCGTCGCTGCGCGGCTCGCTCGACGGCATGGACCCGACCGTCATCACCGAGATCGCCGACTACTTCCAGCACGAGATCGGCTACAGCATCCCGCCGATGACGCCGTTCGTCGGGCGCGACTTCAATGTCACGCGCGCCGGCATCCACGCCGACGGCCTGCTCAAGGACGCCGAGATCTACACGATCTTCGACACCGAGAAGCTGCTCAACCGCCCGGCGTCCGTGCAGGTCGCCAAGACGTCCGGCCTTGCGGGCATCGCCTACTGGATCAACCAGAATTACCGCCTGACCGGCGAGCGGCAGATCGACAAGCACGACCCGCTCGTGCTCGCGCTCAAGGGCTGGGTGGACGCGGAATACGAGGACGGCCGCCAGACCGTCCTGTCCGCCAAGGAACTCAACGCCAAGATCGCGGAGCTGGCCCCCGGCCGCTTCGCACAGGTCTGACAGGAGGGAAGCATGAAAGATTTCCGTACCGTTACGCTGGCCGATCAGGTGTTTGAGCGGCTGGAATCCGACATCATACAGGGCGTGTACCCGCGCGGCGAGGTGCTCACGGAGCTGCGGCTCGTCGAGCAGCTCAACGTCAGCCGCACGCCCATCCGCGAGGCGCTGCGCCGCCTCGAGCAGGAGCACCTCATCGCCGACACCGGCAAGGGCTCCGTTGTGCTCGGCATCACGGCGGAGGATCTGGTGGATATCATGGACATCCGCTGCAAGATCGAGGGGCTCGCGTCCTACTACGCGGCGAAAAACGCCGCGCCCGAGGGCCTTGCGCGCCTGCGCCACATCATGGACCTGCAGGAGTTTTACTTTGAAAAGCGCGACGCCGAGCATCTGCGCGAGATGGACGACCAGTTCCACGACGTCATCTGCGACATGGGCGGCCACGCCGTCATCAGCGACACGCTCGTCCCGCTGCACCGCAAGACCCGCCGCTACCGCAAGGCGTCCATCGCCGACGCGAAGCGCACGGCGCAGGTCGTCAAAGAGCACCGCGCCATCTTCGACGCCATCGCCGCCGGCGATGCCGACCGCGCTGCCGAGCTCACGACCGAGCACACCATTCACGCAAAAGAAAGTATGATGGGGAGGATGAAAAACCATGGGTGAGACCCTTGCTCAGAAAATCATCCGCGCCCACCTGCTGCACGGCGACATGACGCCCGGCAGCGAGATCGCCCTGCGCATCGACCAGACGCTCACGCAAGACGCTACCGGCACAATGGCCTATCTGGAGTTTGAGACGATGGGCATCCCGCGCGTCAGGACCGAGCTGAGCGTGGCCTATGTCGACCACAACACGCTGCAGTCCGGCTTTGAAAACGCGGACGACCACCGCTACCTCCAGACCGTGGCCAAAAAGCACGGCGTCTGGTTCTCCTGCCCGGGCAACGGCATCTGCCATCAGGTGCAGCTCGAGCGCTTCGGCAAGCCGGGCAGGACGCTCATCGGCTCGGACAGCCACACGCCCACCGGCGGCGGTATCGGCATGCTGGCCTTCGGCGCGGGGGGCATGGACGTCGCGGTCGCCATGGGCGGCGGCGCGTACTACATCACCATGCCGAAGATGTTCAAGGTCAACCTCACCGGCACGCTGCGGCCCTATGTCACGGCCAAGGACATCAGCCTCGAGCTGCTGCGCATCCTGTCGGTCAAGGGCGGCGTCGGCGCGATCATCGAGTGGGGCGGCCCCGGCATCGCGGCGCTGTCCGTGCCCGAACGCGCCACGATCACGAACATGGGCACCGAGCTCGGCGCGACGACGTCCATCTTCCCGTCGGACGACGTGACGCGCGCCTTCCTCGCCGCCGAGGGGCGCGAGGCGGACTTCACCCCGCTCGCGAGCGACCCGGACGCGCAGTATGACCGCGTCATCGACATTGATCTCAACACGCTGCAGCCCATGATCGCCTGCCCGCACAGCCCGGACAATGTGGTCCCGGTCGCAACGCTCGCGGGCACGAAGGTCGACCAGGTCTGCATCGGCTCGTGCACGAATTCGTCCCTGTTCGATATGCTCAAGGTCGCGGCGCTGCTCCGCGGCAAGACCATTGCCCCGGGCGTGAGCCTGTCCATCTCGCCGGGGTCGAAGCAGGTGCTGACCATGCTTTCTGACTGCGGCGCGCTCACGGACATCCTCGCCAGCGGCGCGCGCCTGCTCGAGTGCGCGTGCGGCCCGTGCATCGGCATGGGCTTCTCGCCCAACTCCGGCGGCGTGAGCCTGCGCACGTTCAACCGCAACTTCCTCGGCCGCAGCGGCACGAAGGATGCGCAGGTCTACCTCGTGTCGCCGGAGACGGCCGTCGCCGCCGCGCTCACGGGTACGATCACCGACCCGCAGACGCTCGGCCCCATGCCGGCCGTCACGCTGCCGGAGCATTTCCGCATCGACGACAGCGCCGTGCTGCCGCCCGCCCCGGCGGACGAGGCCGGCGCGGTGGAAGTCCTGCGCGGGCCGAACATCCGGCCCTTCCCGCAGAGCAAGCCGTTTGCCGACGCGCTCACGGCCGAGCTCGTGCTCAAGGTGGGCGACAACATCACGACCGACCACATCATGCCCGCGGGGTCGAAGATCCTGCCGTACCGCTCGAACATCCCGAAGCTGTCGGAGTTCTGCTTCACGGTCTGCGATCCGACCTTCCCGGCGCGCGCCAGGGCGGCCGGGGACGGCATCATCGTCGGCGGCAGCAACTACGGGCAGGGCTCGTCGCGCGAGCACGCGGCGCTCGTGCCGATGTATCTCGGCATCCGCTGCGTCGTGGCCAAGAGCTTCGCGCGCATCCACGTGGCAAACCTCATCAACGCCGGCATCCTGCCGCTGACGTTTGCGGATCCGGCCGACTATGACGCGCTGCACCAGGGCGCGCACCTGCGCATCGACGGCATCCGCGCCGGTATGGCGGCGGGTGCACTCACCCTCACGGACACGGCCACGGGCAAGGCTTACCCCGTCGTGTGCAGCCTCACCGAGCGGCAGCAGGCCATTCTGCTTGCCGGCGGACTGCTCAACTACACAAAGGAGCATGCACTATGAACGACATTGACCGCGCCTGTGCGGCGTTTCGCACGCTGCTGACCGAGCAGCAGGCCCGCGTCGCGGGCATGACCGCCGAGCGGGTGGACTATACGAACAAAGCGACCGTGACCATCGGCCTCGTGGACGGCGACGGCATCGGCCCCATCATCATGGAGCAGGCGGTGCGCGTGCTCGAGGCGCTGCTCGCCGACGAGATCGCGCGCGGCAGCATCGCCCTGCGGCGCATCCGCGGCCTCACGATCGAAAACCGGCTGGCCTGCAATCAGGCGGTGCCGGACGATGTACTCGCCGAAATCATGGCCTGCGACGTGCTGCTCAAGGGCCCGACGACGACGCCCATGGGCGGCGGACTCGAGAGCGCGAACGTGAAGCTGCGCCGCGCGCTCGACCTCTACGCCAACGTCCGTCCCGTGACCCTTCCTGAGCAGGGCATCGACTGGACGTTCTTCCGCGAGAACACGGAGGGCGAGTATGCCCTCGGCAGCCGCGGCGTGGAGCTGCCCGGCATGGCCGTGGACTTCAAGGTCACGACCGACCCCGGCACGCGCCGCATCGCCCGCGCGGCGTTCGACTATGCCCGGCGCAGCGGCAAAACGCGCGTGACCGTCGTCACGAAGGCGAACATCCTCAAAAAGACGGACGGCAAGTTCACCGCCCTCTGCCACGAGGTGGCCGCCGACTATCCCGAGATCACCGTCGATGACTACTATATCGATATCATGGCGGCGAACCTCGTCAACGAGCGGGTGCGCGGGCAGTTTCAGGTGCTGCTGCTGCCGAACCTCTACGGCGACATCATCACCGACGAGGCCGCACAGCTGCAGGGCGGCGTCGGCACGGCGGGCAGCGCCAACATCGGCGACCGCTACGCCATGTTCGAGGCCATCCACGGCTCGGCCCCACGCATGATCGAGCGCGGCATGGGCGATTATGCCAACCCCCAGAGCATCCTGCGCGCGGAGGTCATGCTCCTGCGGCACATTGGCCGCGCGGCCGCGGCGGACCGGCTCGAGGCGGCGCTCGACGCCTGCCCGGCCGTCATCACCGGCCGGCCGGACGGCGCGACCTGCGCCGACTACGGCGACGTGGTTTTGCGCCTGATTTGAAATGAAAAAAGCCTGACGCTGCGGCGTCAGGCTTTTTCTATGGGGCGCGGGCGTTATGCCTCCTGCGCCATTTTTTCGCGCATTTCCCGGCTGCTGATGACCGGGATGAATTCAATCACGTCCGACCAGTTGGCTGCCCATTCGTGCAGCAGCGCGGATGTTATTCGATACGGATGAGTTTTTTCGGAGCGGCTTTTTTCTGCGTCGGTGTTTCGGGGAGATACCCGAGCGTGGATATTGCAGAAACGACAGCGGCCAGTTGCTTGTCGTCCAGGCAGTCGAGCTGCGCAAAGGCATCGAGAAACAGCGCCTTCATCTGATTTTCCACAATGTAATCGTAACAGCGCCGGCCCTCCTCGCTGACGCGAAGGATGATGTTTTTGCGATTTCCGTCGACCATATATTTTTCGACCAGCCCGAGACGAACCAGCTTTGCGGTGCTTTTCGAGAAGGAACTGGCCGCGAGGCCGAGCGCTTCGGATATTACGGACATGTTGCCGGTGTCGTCCGGATGCTCGTATACATATTCAAGTATCTGCCACTCAATGCTGCTGAAGGTTTTGTCCTCGAAGGATACCGAATCGACGTTTGCCACGCGGTTATATTGGTTGCTGTGTTTGACCACGGCCGAGACAAAGTCGCGGTATCTGCCCATCCATTTGATCGCCATATGTTCTCCTTGGGAAAGTAATATAAAATCATTATACTTTATTTTTCCCGGAGAATCAATAACCATTCAGGCAGCCCAAAAAGATGGGCTGCCTGAACGTTACCGGCAGATCAGAATACCGCGTTGCTGATTGCCGTGTTGGAAACGGCAAACAGCGTAACCAGAAATGTGTTGATAAATCCGGCTAGCCAGAAGTTCCCGGTCTTTTTATAGAGCCGTCTGGCAATGATCGCGGCGAGCGGGAGCACAAGCAGCAGACCCCACAGCAGGATGCCGGCCAGCGCCGAATTCCCGCCCATGGAGGAATAGCCATTGAGCAGTTTTGTGCCGCTGGCATACATTCCGGCGTAGTCCACGATGTGGATTACCAGAAGGCCGCCGACATTTTCCAGGGCACAGAGCAGGTCGTTGACCCATTCCTTCCTGCCGGACACGGCGACGGAGGCGTTCAATGTGAGGCTGTTGATCACATAGAACACGGCAAAGAAGGGGGCATATCGCAGCAGCATGCTAAGCCGCAGCGGATCGATGGTTTTGATGCTCAGCGTGAAGAACCGGAAATCCACCTTGAAGAAATATGCGGCCAGTACGAGCGTCATATAGACGCAGAAGAACGTTACCGCGGCAAGCAGAAGCGACTTCATGACATCCGCAAAGGAAACCCCGGATACAGGTGCGACTGTGTGATCTCCGGTCCGCTTCCACGGCCTGCGGACAAACAGAACATACAGCAGCAGGGCGGCAGCACCGCAGATAACGTTGAACAGTGCAAATCCGTTTACGACCGGCATCGGGAAAGCCTTCGTGTTCTGCCATGGGATTGCACAGTTGAAATTCATGAATTTGACGCAGATCGGGTTGCCGACGGCGGGGAAGAAGGACAGCGCGGCTGGCAGCATGCCAATGACGAACAGAATCCAGTATCTAAACTTGCCGGTTTGGAGAGAGACACCGGGGTAAGGCTTTCTGACGATCGTGGCAAAAAAGCGCAGTCTGAGCAGCAGTTCTGCAACCGGGATCACCAGCAGGAAGAAACAGATGAGGCACACCAGACCGGCAATGTTCTTAATCAGCCAGATCTGGCTCGACGCCGGAATACCGTCCGGCTGTCCGGCTTTGAGCGTCACATTCATAAAATCCAGAATGTATTCTTCTGCGGCAAACGAATTGTGCGCACCGGGGTGCGTGCGGCCCTTGAGGAAATAGGCCGTGCGCAGCGTTCCCTCTTTGCCGGCGTCGATCGCTTCCGTTCTGGTCAGCGTTTTCTCGCTGCCGACGGTATAAAACTTGTTATATGTAATGTCTGCTGCCTGTTCGTCCAGACCGAACAGAGACTTCAGCTTGGCGGATGTGTTTGCCTCGCTTGGGATGGTGATCCCCCAGTGTCCGGAAGCAAATTCGTCAAATTCGGGCGTCAGCGTGGCGACGTTCACGGAAAAATCATCGTAGGAAATGTCTTTGCCTTCGCACATGATGAAGACTGTCTTGGGCACGACGACATCTGCCCCGGCCTGCTGCTTGCACAGCGCGCGGTTTGCGGCCATTTGGATCGTATATCCGCCCATGGAATGTCCGACCAGGCCGATGTTTTCCGGGTCGACAAACGGAAGCGTGCCCAGATACTGCAGCGCGCTGTATACACCGCCGTCCTGAACGGCGGCATCGCCCTCGGCGTCGAGCGCAATCTGGCCGTCGGCAGCACCGTCAACAAGATCGTCATCCGTCATTTGACCGATGGCGGCGGTTGAGTTGCCGTGACCATATGCGTCCGGAGCAATCACAACATAGCCGCGCCGTGACAGTTCAATGCAGTTGACTTCCTGAACTTCCAGCGTGTTGTTGTATCCATGACATGCGACAACGGCGGGCGCTGGGGCATCGGCGGTCACGCCGTCAGGTATGAAAATGCGCGCCGCAAGATAGGCACCGTCATCCGTGACCCAGCTTACATCTTCTATGCGCACGTTTCCGCCGTCGGTCAGCACGACATTCTGGACGATGCAGCAGACCAGAATGACAGCAAGCAGAACAGCGAGAAACTTTGCTGCACTTGATTGTTTTTTCATATTCTCTATCTCCCTTCAAAAGGTGATTCAAATATATCATATGCTTTCCGCAGAAACAATTATCAAACCTGCATGAATTACATAGCGATTTTCTGTTTAAATTCACACAGAGATCATTTTGTTTCTGCGTATAATATAGAAACGCGATGCCGCAGTGCATTTACGCGAAAAACAAAAAGTGACATCACCGGACAGCCGGACGGCGCGACCTGCGCCGACTACGGCGATGGGGTTTTGCGCCTGATTTGAAATGAAAAAAGCCTGACGCTGCGGCGTCAGGCTTTTTCTATGGGGCACGGGCGTTATGCTTCCTGCACCATTTTTTCGCGCATTTCCCGGCTGCTGATGACCGGGATGAATTCAAAGTCCGTCACGTCCGACCAGTTGGCTGCCCATTCGTGCAGCAGCGCCTCCGAGCGGCTCTCGTTGATCTGGCAGCAGGTGCTGCCGTCGGCCGTGACCCAGCTGTCGATATAGCGCACGCCGTCGGGCATCATGCGGCCCTGTCCGTGAAAGCGCCGGTAGACCGCCGCCTTGTCCTTGCAGCGCTCGATGACGAGATAGAGCATGGTGTTTCCTCCCAAAAGTTATATGCGCACGTTCGGGTTCGTGTACTGCCCGTGCTGCTTCGTGTGCTTTCCATACTGGATGGCGAAGCGCGGGCAGCGGTGCAGACAGCCAAGGCAGAGCGCGCAGCGGTCCTGCACCCAGACCTGGCGGCCGTTTTCCATGCGGATGGCCTGCACCGGGCACTTGCGCGCGCACAGGCCGCAGCCGATGCGGCTGTCCTCCACGCGAAAGTGCGCCGTCCTGCGCGCGTCATTCGCTGAGCGCACGCACGAGGGCGTTCGCTTTTTTCCGGATCTCCTCGGCTTCCGCTGCCTCGAAGTCGCCGGTGCAGCAGCGGCGAATGTTCTCATATCCGGAGAGCGCCGCGCGGATCACGGCGCGCAGGCAGGTGTCCAGATCGTCCTCGAAGAGCTCGTGCTGGATGAAGAAACAGTATTCATAACGGATCGTGCCGTCGCGCTCGTCATACTTGAACGTGCCGATCGCATTCGTGAAGTTCTCTCTGACAAGCGCTCTGCAGAGCGGATATTCCAGGGCCGCATCCGCCATGATCGGAAGAATGACGGAAAGGCGGCACACCCGCGGGCCGGTCTGGACATGGATTTGTGCCCGCAGGCGTACGCCGTCAAAAAGATCGTCGATCTCATAAAGCGCATAATCGTCCTGCAGCGTGATCGTTTCATACTGCCAGGCAACGCTGCCCAGAAACGTCTGCATGGTAGCGGTCGTCCGCTGCATGAATTCCCTGTCCCTGGCGGCGGTGGATTCGGGCGGTTCCTTCCCGGTCACTTCGGTGTACCATGCGTTCAGGCATGCCTGGATCGCGTCCGCCATCTCTTCCATGGAGGCATCCGCGCCCATTTCGTCGCGCTTTGCCCGGAGCGCGGCAATGAGCGCCTCGTCGCTGCCGTCGCTTTTTTTCTCGAGCTCCTCGATCATGCTGTCAAACAAATTTTCCATGTTTGCTTCTCCTTTTCGGTTTTTTGCGCCGGCTCAGGCACGGTTTTCTTTCAGATATGCGTGGATCCGTGCGTAGTAGTCGACGGTCGCCTCGTCGGCATACGCTCTGGCGTCGGTTTCACACTGCTGGGTGTAATAGCCCGTTGGGTCATCCGAGCCCTCCACGTAGTTGGAAAACTCCTGCCGGAAGCACTGGACGCTGCGAAACAGCAGCAGTGTCTTTTGCGTTTCGGCGGCGCCATCGTAGACATCGCAGAGCCGATACTGGTAGGCGTGCCTTGCCTCGTGGCACAAAGACTCCAGCACGGACCGGGCCGAATCGTATTCCAGATGATGCAGGTCGATCGTGATGAGGTGCATCTGGTCGTTATAGCAGGCCAGAATGTTGTGCTCCAGGTTGCCGGAAATGACATTCAGCGCATGCGGCAGGCCAAAATAGCAGGCCTCGATATTTGCGACCGTTTGCAGCGCGTCCAGCTTCTCGCGGGAAGAGAGCTGCACCCAGGTGTCCTCATCCAGCCGGGAGACCACGTCGATATTTTCCTCGAGCGTGACCTCTTCGTGATCGAGCGGATCGTCGGCCGCCGTGGATGGGGAGAAAAACGCGATCCCGAACACGGCGCTCGCGCCAAGCGCCGGCAGCAGGACGGACAGGCAGCACGCGGCGATGGTTCGGATGCCGAGTGCCGAATGGGTCAGCCGCCGCCAGAGGACAACGGCCTTGCGGGCGCCGGCACGGATGTGGGGCCTGAGCACCAGAACGGCGTAAATGACAGAAAGGCACACGGACGTTATGATGAGGATCCGAATCAGTACGGGCGCCGTTTCCCGGTACACGATCAGCGTGTAGATCTCATAGGGAAGCACGAGGTTCACAAACAGGCTGAGATTGTTGCGCCGCCTTTTCCATGTCACTGCGAGCCCGAGCAGTATGGAAGCTGTGAGCGTGCCCAGCAAAACGAGACTGGAGCGGTCATACGACAGCCCTTCGATGTTCCGAAACAGCGATTTGGTAAACCACAGCCAGGAGATCAGTCCCCACAGAATGTGATCGAGCGCGTATTCACCCTTGGAGCGCGTGTTTTTGTTGGTCATCTCATTGCACCGCCTTTGCATGCTGCACGCAGCTTGTTCGTGCTCTGTCCTGCTTATATTACAACAATGGGCAGCCGGCAGATGGAAACGCTTAGACAACGGCGGCGGGCCGACCGGATGTTTTGGCGGATTGCAGCTGCGCAGCAACAAAAAAGTCAGGCTTGCAGTGCCGACGGCGCTGCAAGCCTGACTTTTCTGGCGGATAGGGTGGGATTCGAACCCACGAGCCGCTTGCGCGACTACCTGATTTCGAGTCTTGTTCGCACTTGGCATTTCCGTGTCTGCTGTGGTCGGTGACGGCAGCTTTGGAAACGGCGAAAGCCCTTGTGCTGCAACGGATTTTGGACGCGCCGACCGGTATTGACCAGCTCCATATCAGAAAAAACCTGAGTTCAAATTGAAATGAGAAATGCCCCAAAACGACCAGCTTTTTGCACGCTGGCAAGAAAATACGCAAGAAGAAAGCCCTTGTCCGGTATGGCTTTGCGAGCGGCCTCCCGGATAAATGCAAGAAAAACCGGCTCAAAACAAATCACACGAAGCACCCTTTCGGACCGAAACACAGAAAGGAGTCTTCGTTATGAAATACGACGCCAAGGAATTCAAAAGATACCCAGAGATTATGAGCAAGGAGCAGATGCGGATCGCCTGTCACATCAGCAAACGGACGGCTCTCTATCTTCTCCAATTCAACCTGATTCCCCACACCTTCACCGGCAAGAAAACCCGCTGCTACGCCATCAAAAAGAGCGATGTGATCGCTTTTATGAACGACCGTGAGGTCAACCCGGAAAAATACATAGCGCCGAAGAACTGGTACAAATACGGAGGCGAAATAGTTCGGCCCTATAAAATTCGCATCCAACCGCCGTGCGCCAAGGACGAGAAGAAGCTCCGGCGCTACTATGAGAGCAAGCTGGCTGCGCTGCCGGATGTGATGGATGTGGCCGCCGCCGTGGACTTCACAGGCTATAACCGACGCACCGTCTGCCAATGGATTCGCGTGGGGAAGCTGAAGGCGCTGTCGCTGCTGCAGAAGTACATGATCCCCAAATGCTATCTCATCGACTGGCTCTGCTCAGACGATTACAACAACACAAACCGAAAATCCCGCCGGCATATCGATATGCTTTGGGAGGCGCAGAAATGGAGAGATTGATGCGGACATTTTCCCTTGTTTTCTCAAAAAGAGGCACAGGGGCATCATTCCCTTGGCGTCTGTTGAAAAAACGCCGATTCTGTGATACTATAATAACAATAAGCCGAGCGTTTGCTGAAGCCACCGAAAAGCCGGGAGGGAACAAAAATGAGCAGTAATTTCCTCAACGATGAAAACAAGGGCGATATCATCATTTACCAGTCTGAAAGCGGCGAGACAAAAATTGATGTCCGGTTTCAGGATGAAACTGTCTGGCTGACACAGGCACAGATGGAGGAGCTTTTCCAATCTTCCCATGCAAATGTGGTTGAGCACATCAAAAACATCTATTCCGAAGGTGAGCTGGACGAAAGTTCAACCTGTCGGAAATTCCGACAAGTTCGCCGCGAGGGAAATCGCAATGTGGAGCGCGAAAGACTATATTATAACCTGGACATGATCATCTCTCTGGGCTATCGCATCAGGTCCTCCATTGCAACGCAGTTCCGCCGCTGGGCTACCGAGCGCTTGAAGGAGTACATGATCAAGGGCTTCGCCATGGATGATGAGCGCCTGAAGAATCTCGGCGGCGGCAGCTATTGGAAGGAGCTTCTTGACCGCATCCGGGACATCCGTTCCTCCGAAAAGGTGATGTACCGTCAGGTCCTCGACCTCTACGCTACTAGCGTGGACTATGACCCCAAAAGCGCCGAGTCGGTGGCTTTTTTCAAAATGGTGCAGAACAAGCTGCACTATGCCGCCCATGGCCATACCGCCGCAGAGGTGATTTTTGAGCGAGCCGATGCCGAAAAGCCATTTATGGGGCTTACCGCATTTTCCGGGGATTTTCCCACGGCGAAGGATATTGCTGTTGCAAAGAACTATCTCTCTGCGGACGAACTGAAGATACTGAACAATCTCGTTTCCGGATATTTTGACTTTGCGGAAATTCAGGCGATGCGCCGCCGGCCCATGTGCATGAGCGATTATGTAGAGAACCTGGACCGCATCCTTGCCTCCACCGGAGAAGCCCTGCTTACCGACGGGGGAACCGTAAGCCACACGCAGGCGATGGAGCAGGCAAAGGCGGAATACAGGAAATATCAGGTGCAGAATCTTTCTCCCGTGGAGGAGGAATATTTGCAGACCATTCGCAGCATCGAGAAGGCGGCAAAAGAGGGCGAAAAACGCTGACTCTGAAATGCCTTCACAGGGAAGTGATCCTCTTTGGGCCGGTATACTGCGGGTATGGATAGGGGCTGTCGTAAATATTCACAGGAGATTGTATATGGGTAACGAACAAGCGGAGATCGATGGCCTCCGCTTGCTTTATATGTTGGCTTCTGTAATTAGTCTGGAATCGATTCCTTGATTAAAGTCGACAATGCGCTTCCTTTTTGATGGTTTATGAGCCCCACGCCAAAGATGCAGACCTACTCTGGGCATGTGGCTTATGTGCGGGATTCACCGGGATCGACAACTACATACAGAAAGAAAATAAGGGCTTATCGGCTGACAGCGCTCTACCATGCGCTGTTGACGATAGGCCCTTATTATCCTGCTGCCGGACTGGCACCGTGAGATATGGCGTTTTACGGTCAAAAGAATGCGTTTCACCGTGAAACGCATTCATGAGGAAAAAACAGATTTCTTTTTGTCTCTCTCAATATATCTCGATATCTCATGTACCGAGGTATCATAAGTTTTGCGGAAAAGATTTATTCCGGCTCTTTTACTAGATATTCAGCCAAATAGGCTGGGACACAGTTGATCCAGAAGGTATACAGCCAGTCGACCTGAATGGTTTTGGAATCCAGATAATACTTTTCAAAATAGCGCGTAATACCACACATGAAGAAACGGAGCACTTCTCTCAATTCCGGCGTTATCGCACCCGGAAAATGGTTCCATTTCAGCAGCCTTACAAGATCCTCAACGCCCTTGTTTTCTATTTCGGAGCGCAGGTCATTCTGCCCGTAATAGGATAGAGCGTTTCCGAAGCCCTTGAGGGTGCCGTTATAAAGAAAGTTGTCCTTGCAGCAAGTAAAAAACGTTTCGAGAGAGTTTCGCTTCCCATCCGTATACCACAGAGGCTCGACAGTTATCCGATAGAGATAGGCAAGCAACTCGTTTTTATCCCGAAAGTGATTGTAAAACGTCCTGCTGCTAAGACCGGAGAGCCCCACGATATCCCCGACAGAAATACTCTCAAAGGAGTTGCTCTCAAGCAATTCCCTCAAAGCCAATGCAAATCTCTCTTTTGTTGATGGCAGAGCTTTCACGGTACCCCCCCAGTTTCTGTTAGCATAATAAAATTTTAACACAGTTTTTGCAGAAATACAAGAAATGAACGATTTGATAACGGCTCAAAACGGGAGAATTAAATTCAGAAAAAAGGATAATTATGAACTAATACAGAAAAGTGGAAGATTGTGAATGTATTTTGCCCCATGTTTGTTTTAAAATTAACACATCAAACGTGTGAGTCATGACGCACAACAAATCAATCAGACAGGAGGTAATTGAATTGGAGACATACAAGAGCAATTACATTCAGAAAAACTACGTGGAAGGCAAGGTCATTATTATCACCGGCGCCTCCAGCGGCTTCGGCAAGCTGACTGCAAAGCGAGCCGCAGAGATGGGCGGCAAGATCGTTCTGGCGGCACGCAGCGAAGAGAAGCTGAAGGAGACCGTGGCGGAGATCAAGGCGGCGGGCGGTGAGGCCAGCTACATCGTAACAGACGTGGCGAAAAAGGACGATGTTTTCGCAATGGCTAAATTCGCGGTAGATACCTACGGCAGGATCGATGTGCTTGTTAACAACGCCGGGACGATGCCGCTGGCCTTTTTCAGTGAGCATGAGCAGGCGCTGGACAAATGGGAACAGTGCATCGACATCAGCATCAAGGGCACTATTTTCGGCATCTCCGCCGTCTATGACCAGATGATCAAGCAGGGACAGGGACAGGTGATTAATGTCTCCTCCATCTACGCCAACTTCCCCGTTGCGGGCGCAGGCGTGTATCAGGTCGCAAAGATGGGCGTGCAGTATCTGGCGGAATCTCTGCGCAGCGAGTGTCAGGGCAAAATCAAGGTCACGACCATTAAGCCCACCGGCTTTATGAAGACCAACCTTTCCAGCAGCGTGGTCGATCAGATGGCAATGATGCCCGCAGTGGCAGGCCCCCTTGAAATCCTCAGCAACTGGGTAGAAGAGGCTCCGCTGCGTCCCGATTTCCATGACATCAACAGCATGACCTACAACGATCCTGATCCACAGGTCTTGGCGGACAATATTATTTATGCCATCAATCAGCCTTGGGGTGTCAGCATCGGTGATCTGACCGTGCGCGCTTCAGGCGAATCCTTTGTCATTTGATTAGGAGGTGTTTCGATGAACAGCTATAGAACCGAAAACTACATAAAAGACAAGGTCATTGTCATCACCGGCGCTTCCAGCGGTTTCGGCAAAGAGACCGCAAAGAAGGCCGCCGAGTTGGGCGGAAAGGTCGTTCTGGCCGCGCGGCGTGAGGAATTGCTCCGGGAAATTACGCAGGAGATCCGTGAAAGCGGCGGCGAGGCTTCCTACATCAAGACCGATGTTCGTGTGAAAGATCAGGTCAATGCCATGGCGAAGTTCGCCGTGGACACCTACGGACGCATTGATGTGCTGGTCAATGATGCCGGCACAATGCCGCTTGCCTATTACAGCGAACACGCAATTGCCATGGAAGCATGGGAGCAAAGCATTGCTACCGCGATCAATGGTACACTGTACGGCATCGCGGCGGTCTATGACCAGATGATTGAGCAGGGGCAGGGACATATCGTGAACATTTCCTCCATCCTCGGCAACTATCCCGTGAGCGGTTGCGGGGTCTATAATGTGACAAAGGCCGCCGTCAGAATGCTGGGCGACAGCCTGCGCGTAGAATCCCGCGGGAAAATCAAAGTTACCAACATCAAGCCCACATCCGTGGCAAATACGGGTCTGGTCTCTACAGAAGTAGATTATAATGCAGGTCTGTCCGGCATTTACGGGAAAATCATTGACGCATTTATGGGGTTGGCGATCCCCGATCGTCTTGACACGGAGAGCATCCATTGCTTTGACTTTTCTCCGTCTATTCTGGCGGACAACATCATTTACGCCATTGACCAGCCTTGGGGCGTGAATATCAGTGAGCTGACTGTCCGCGCTTCCGGTGAAGCCATGTTTGTATAAGGAGGTCACATCATGAGCCATAAATTTTTGGAGCCTATTAAAATCGGTAATCAGACCGTGAAAAACAGAGTGATGTTCCTTGCGATGGCAAAGAATATTTCTAATTTCGACGACAGCGTATCCGCAAAAGACATCGCCTATGTGGAATCGGTCGCCGCGGGCGGCGTGGGGCTTCTTGTTCCCGGCGCAATGATCGTAGACCCGGAGTGGCCTTCTGTGCTGCCCTTGCAGCCGGGCATTTATGATGACCGCTTTATCCCCGGGCTTCGCAGGCTGGTGCTTGCTGCCCATAAGTACGACGCAAAGATCCTGTTCCAGCTTTGGCATCCCGGCGCAACCAACTATTCCGGCATTGATCCGAAGACTGTGGACGAGCTGACGAAGGACGAGATCCACGCCATTCAGGACAAGTTTGTGGCCGCTGCCAAGCGTGCTATGGCCGCCGGTGCGGACGGCATCGAGTTCCAAACCTGTCATGGCTATCTGGCCTGCCAGTTCATTTCTCCTCTGTTCAATCACCGCACTGATGAGTACGGCTGGAATAAGGTAGAGGATCGCACCCGTTTTGCCACGGAGATTTTGACCCGCATCCGCAAGGTCATCGGACCGGATAAAATCATCTCCGTGAAAATGCAGGGCTTTGACTACCCCAAGAGTGAAGGTCCCAACGGCAACGACGGAATCACGCCGGAACAGGCCGCCGAGGTCGCTCCCTATCTGGAAAAGGCCGGTGCGGATATGATTGCAGTGTCCGCCGGCGGCACAATATATCATCAGGACGATATTATGTCCGGCGATGTGCATCGTGCCGAAGGCTGGAAGGTTCCTGCTGCTACCATGGTCAAGAATGCTGTTTCCGTTCCCGTAGTAGCTACCGGCAGCATCCGTCACCCGGATTTCGTGGATCAGATCATCAATGACGGCAAGTGCGACATGGTCGGCATGGGCCGCGGCATTCTGGCTGAGCGCGAATGGGTAAAGAAGTGTGCCGAAGGTCGCGAGGATGAGCTTCGCTACTGCATCTCCTGCATGAATTGCTTCAATGTCAATCCGTTCAGCTATGAGCAGACGAACTGCTCCGTGAACCCCTTTGCCCTGCGCGAAGGCTCCAAGCGCCCCATCGTTCAGGACGGGGACGGCCGTCTGGTGGCGGTCATCGGCGCAGGCCCCGCGGGCATGGAAGCTGCGGTCACGCTCAAACAGCGCGGCTTTGACGTGGTGGTGTTCGACAAACGCGATGAGATCGGCGGTAACCTCCATGTTGCAAAGAAGCCCCCCTTCAAGGGCAAATTTGAGTGGGCTATCGACTATTATAAGTCCATGGCAAAGAAGCTGAATATCACGATGAAGCTGGGGAAGGAGGTCACGGCGCAGGAGGTTCTGGCTCTCAAACCCTATTCCATTCTGGTTGCAACCGGCAGCAACGTCATTTCCATCCCACTCGAGGGGCTGGATCAGGTACAGACGGTTCAGGCGCACGACGTGCTTGCCAACGACATGCAGTTTGCAAACAAGAAGGTCGTTGTCATCGGCGGTGGCATTACCGGGCTGGAGACTGCGCTGTATATCAACCGTCAGGGCACTAATCAGGTTTCCGTGGTGGATATGCTGCCCGAATGGCCGGTGGATATGCTGGATATGCGCTATCAGAACGAAGCGCTGCTGGAGGTCCGCCACTGCAACGATCAGGGTGTTGCCCTATTTTATAATAACAAGGTTGTGAAATTTGCCGACGGCAAGCTGTTCATTGAGAGCACCAAGGACGGCGAGGTGAAGGAGCTTCCCGCAGACGTGATCGTTCTGTCCGTGGGTGTGAAGCCCAACGACGCACTGTGGCAGGAGCTGCTTGCTTCCGGCCATCCCAGCGTCTGGAAGGCGGGCGATGCCATCGCCACCGGCAAGATCAACAAGGCAGTCCTCCACGGCAGCAAGTTCGGCTACAGCCTGAACTGAAGCATAGTAAGGCGCTGTTCTTGCACACCCTTTAAAAAGATACGATAATCAACATGGCAATGCCCGGCTCCAAAACAGAGCCGGGCATTGTGCTGCATATTGCTTTACCAGCTTTTACGGTAAGCCGGGGCGACGTCGTATAAAATCTCCATATCCTTTCTGGTTTTCTCCCGATAGGAAAAAGCCCCTTTTCTCCGGCACCATTCATATTGAGCGGAGATCGCGACCTGAATCCCCAATGAAACAAGCTCAGCTGCGTTTCCCTTGTTTCGGATAATACCGGATTTCTGACAGTTCCCGATGAGCTTGACAAACCAGTCGTTGAAGACATAAACGGCGTCCATAATGCCGATGGAACGCTCCAACTCCGCTTTCAGCAACTCCAGCATAAGCTGGTAACCGCCGCGTTCAGACAGCTCCACGTAATAATTGAACAGAATCATGACCCGCTCAAAGTCATTTTCTGCGGCGATAAAGGAGGAGAAGTCTTCTTTAAACTGGTTCTGAAAGTCATTGAGAATAAAGCCGATGATCTGATCCTTATTGGAAAAAATCGAATAGAAGGTCACACGGGAGACACCGGCCTGCTCACAGATGCTGTTAACGGAGACAGACTCGTAACCCTTTTTACGAAATAATTCCATTGCCGTATCGGCAATCAAACTTGCCGTTTGGTGTTTGCCGGTCATCTTTGTCCCTTCTTTTCAAAAAATCTATGCTTACATTTTAGCATATTTGTAAAGCTGTTTCAAGCACAATGAAATTCTTCGTATGCAAAACACATACATGGTTTTTGTGACAATTTTAGAATGCTTTTCGCCGATATTGACATTTTTCGGCGATAATCTAAAATGAAAACAGCTTAGACATTTAATTAACAAATCAAGGAGGAAAAAGAGAAGTGGCACTGCTGAACTACAAGAAAGGAAAGACCGTGTCCTTTCAGGGGAAGGGAGAAAAAGCAAAACCCGTTTCCCTCGCCCAGTACATTATGCACTATGCCTACGGGGCGAGTGAGCCGACCATCCTGAAGACCGGCGATATCTTGATGCGCGGCTATGAGGGAGCGACGACGGAGGAGAAGCGGGAGTTTTATAAAAAGCTGATGGCTAAAATGGAGAACACCTCCAAGACCGGCAACTACTTTCTCCCGCATGGCATTATCCTAAGCCAAAAGGCTGCCGAAAACGTCATAGACTTTGTCTATACAGTAGAAGTCGGCGCAGGTGCGCACGTTTCCGCAGGCCCCTGTATCTGCGAGGTGGCGCTCAAGAAGTATCCGGAGGGCGTGACAGAGCCGGAGATCAAGGATCTCACACTCTATTACGGCGCGGACATCTATGAGAACCTGCCGCTCGGTCATCATCCTGTGACAAAGGAGGAGGCAAAGGAGATCCTTGCCGACATGCACAAAAAGGGCTATGTCCACAATGTCCTTTACATGTTCGGCAAAAAGTCCGGTGCGTTTGTCATGTGCAACTGTGACAGGGAGGTGTGCGCGGTCGTCAAGGGGACGCGCATCCTCGGGCCGGGGATCAACTGCGAAAAAGGCCCGGAGGTGATCAAGCGCGACAGAAGCAAATGTCTGGGCGCGCAGGAGTGCGGAATGTGCGTGAAGCGCTGCCCCTTCGGCGCAAATAAGATCAAGGACGGCATGGTCATTTTTGACAAGGAAAAGTGCATGGGATGCGAGCTGTGCGTCGCCACCTGCAAGGGCTGCGCCCGGGAGCTGGAGGAGCGCAAGGATTATGGCTATGATGAAGTAATGCATAGGGAGCTGCTGCTGGCCGGAAAGTACGGAAGACCCGAGCTGGACACGGTCACCCTTGAAGATAACAACAGGGAGGAATAAAAAATGGACTATTCAATGCTTCTCTCGCCGATGAAGATCGGCAATCTGGAAATCAAAAACCGCACGGTCATGACCGCCGCCGAGTTCAGCATGGGTCAGGCCAACGGCAAGCCCACGGAAAAGCTCATGGACTACTATGAGGAGCGGGCCAAGGGTGGCGTGGGACTGATCATCCCGGGGATCTGCCGCGTCAACGACATGTACGCGACATCTTCCTTTACCCAGCTTGCGATGAGCCATGACTACCATATCGAGCCGATGCGCGAATTCGTGGGGAGAATCCACAGGCACGGCGCGAAACTCGGCATCCAGCTGCACCACCCCGGCCGTCAGGGCTATGCCAGCAGCGTGAATTCCCTTCCGATGATCCTGCCGCTGGTGGAGAAAAAGCCGGAAATTATGGAGATGCTCTACAAGGCGACGCCTACGATGATGGCGCTGGAGGAGAAGGGAATCTGCCAGCCGGTCGCCGCCCCGTCCGTTTGTGAGCGCAGCTATCATGTCCCAAGCCCGATGCGCGCGATGACAAAGTTCGAGGTCAAGAGAACGATTCAGGATTTCATCGACGCAGCGGTCCGCTGCAAAAAGGCAGGCGTTGACCTCGTGGAGCTGCACGCGGCCCACGGCTATCTGATCCAGCAGTTCCTTTCCCCAAACACCAATCACCGCAAGGATGAGTACGGCGGGAGCTTTGATAACCGCCTGCGCTTTATCAGCGAAATCATCACCGGCATTAAGGCCGCCTGCGGAAAGGACTATCCGCTGATGGTGCGCCTGTCTGCCGACGAGATGTATGACCGGATCGGTAAGCCCGGAAAGGGCTATGATCTGGAGGAAGGAAAGCGGATCGCAAAACGGCTGGAAGAGCTGGGTGTTGACGCGATCAACGTATCCTCCGCCTGCTATGATACTTACAATTATTGGCTTGAGCCCACGTCCTTTGAGCCGGGCTGGCGGGCCTATCTGGCAAAGGCGATCAAGGAGACCGTCAAAATCCCTGTGTGCGCGGCCAACTTCATGCGCTCTCCCGATCAGGCGGAGCGGCAGCTTGAGGAGGGAGTGCAGGACTTTATCGGCTCCGCCCGCACCTTTATCTGCGACCCCTACTGGGTGAAGAAGACGGAGGAGGGACGCACCAACGAGATCAAGCGCTGCATCGGCTGCCTCAACTGCATCGAGAGCTTCACCTACGGGGCATTGAGCGGAAAGAACGGCGAATGCGCGCTCAATCCCGCGGTCGGACAGGAGCGGTTTTTCGCCAACATGCCGAAGGACGGCGAGGGGCGCAGGGTCGTTGTTGTCGGCGCAGGCCCCGCCGGTTTGATGGCGGCGGAGATCATGGCGAGGCGCGGCTTTGCCGTGACCGTTTTTGAGAAAGAAGAGAAGGCCGGAGGACAGGTGAAGACCGCCTCGACCTGCCTGCTCAAAGGTAAGCTCTACTGGTCGATCGAAGACCTGATGGCAAACGTGGAGAAGCTCGGCGTAGAGGTAAAGCTCGGCACGGAGGCCACGGAAAAGGCCATCGCCAAACTCAAGCCCTATGCCGTCGTCATCGCGACGGGCGGCGTCCCGGTAAGACCGCGCTCAATCAAGGGCATCGACCTGCCCAATGTCTGCACTGCGCCGGAGATCATTATGGGTGAGAAGAAGATCAGCGGCAAGATCGTCGCGGTGATCGGCAGCGGCATGACGGGGCTTGAAACAACGGAGATCCTCAACGAGAGCGGAAACCATGTGGTCGTCGTTGAGATGGCGGAGGAGATCGCACCGGGTACTTGGTTCCAGTTGAAGGATGACGAGCTGAGCCGGATTCAGAAATACGACACGGAGTTTATGCCGGGCAAGCGCCTGATGAAGATTACGGAGGACAGCGTGATCCTCGAGGACGTCAGAACCAGTATGCTGACCACGGTGACGGTTGACGAGGTCGTCTTGTCTCTGGGCGTCCGCCCGGTAAACGCGCTGGCAAAGGCGCTTGAAAATCAGTACCCGTATGTGGTAACGGTCGGAGACGCGTGCAAGAGCGGGAGGATCGCGGATGCGGTACACAGCGCGTATGACGCGGTCATGCGCATTAAGTAAGGAAAGAGGGGTTTGAAATGAAGAAAACATATAAGGCGCTTCTCTGCGGCGCGGCGGCTGTCGCGGCGGTCGGTATCGCATACGCAATGGACGAGCGCTTCTTTGAAAAGGCAAAGGATAAGCTTACGGTATTCAAGTGCCGCGCGAACAGCAAAATCATGGAGCAGGCGCTCCCGCTTACGGACGCCATGTTCCCCGGCCCGAAGGTGGTAAGCGGAGCGGACAGCGCAAAGAAGATCCCGGAGGTACTCAAAGAGCTGAACGTGAACAAGGTCATGATCGTGACCGGCCCAACCGTCGGCAGAACCATTGTCCCGCCCATCGCGGAAAATCTTGAGCGCCATGGTATTGGCTACACGATCTATGATCAGGTGGAGGCAAACCCCTCGGTGAAGACGGTGGAGGCGATCCGTGCGCAGTATCTGGAAAACGGCTGCGACGGCTTCCTCGCGATCGGGGGCGGCTCCCCCATGGACGCCGCCAAGGCGGCAGCGGCGCGCGTTGCCAAGCCCAATACGCCGATCGGGAAGATGGCGGGCCTGATGAAGGTCATGATAAAGGTCGCTCCGATCGTTGCCGTCCCCACCACGTCCGGCACGGGCAGCGAGGTCACAATGGGCGCTGTGATCTCCGATCATGACGAGCGCCACAAGTACGCGATCATGGATCCCAACCTCGTCCCCAAATATGCCGTTCTCGACCCGAAGCTGACGGTGTCCATGCCGAAATTCGTCACCGCGACGACGGGTATCGACGCGCTGACCCATGCGGTAGAGAGCTATGTCACGTGGGCGTATAACAACAACGCCAGCAACCGCAATGCGGAGGAAGCGGTGGTAAAGATATTCAGAAATCTCAAGCGCGCCTATGAGGACGGGAACGATCTGGAGGCCCGCGAGGCCATGCTCATCGCCTCCTATAAGGCAGGGCTTGCCTTCAACCACACCGGCGTCGGGTATGTTCACGCGATTGCCCACGCAATGGGCGGCATCTATAACACCGCGCACGGGCTCGCGAACGCGGTCATCATGCCGATTGTTCTGGAGGACTACGGCACGGCAGTCCATCCCCAGCTTGCGCATCTTGCGGAGATTACCGGCGTGAAGACGACCGGCAGCGACGCAGAGAAGGCAAACGCCTTTATTGCTGCGATCCGTCAGATGAACAGGGAGATGGGGCTTCCCACGGGCTTTGACTTCATCGAGCAGAAGGACTTCCCGCAGATCATCAAGTGGGCGCTGGCAGAGGGCAACGGAACCTATCCCGTGCCGGTAATCTACAATGAGGCGCGCATGAGGCATGTCCTCAACCGCATCGTTCTGGAAGCCTGAACATGCACGAGCTGGGTCTGATTATAGACGTCGTCGAGAAGGTTGACCGGATCGCCGAAGAACAGAACCTTAAGAAAATTGATAAGGTGGTTCTTCAGGTGGGCGAAGCGTTTTCCGTTGTCCCGCAGATGATGAAAGCTGTGTACAGGCGTTCCATACCGGGGACCCGGCTGGAAGGCTCCGCACTGGAGATTGAAATCATAGAAGCCTCAGCAAAGTGCCGGAACTGCGGAAGCGTCTTTAATCCCTTCACCTGCGACGCACAGTGCCCCTGTTGTCAGGAGAGCGAATATACCGTGCTCTCCGGGAAAGAGTTCTTAATTAAAGAGATACTGGCTTGTTAGCCGAAGCTCCCCGGGCAGGCCGCTCGGGGAGCTTTGCAAAAAGGAGGACAAGATTGTTATGGAAAATTATCGAGTGATAGAGATCAAGCAGAGCGTATTTGCGGACAATGATCAGGACGCAAACAGGCTCAGGCAGGAGCTGAAGGAGAACAAGACCTTCCTACTGAATTTGATGTCATCCCCAGGCAGCGGCAAGACAACAACATTGAAGCAAACGATTTCCCGCATGAAGAATAAGTACCGTATGGCGGTTATGGAGGCGGATATCGACTCGGACGTGGACGCTGCGGCTATTGCGGATACGGGGATCAGGACGATTCAGCTCCACACCGGCGGCATGTGTCACCTTGACGCCGACATGACCCGGCAGGGATTGAGAAGCATGGGAATCCAGAATGTGGATATTGCCGTCCTTGAAAATGTGGGAAATCTTGTGTGCCCCGCGGAATTTGATACGGGCGCGGTAAAGAACGCCATGATCCTTTCCGTGCCTGAGGGGCATGACAAGCCGCTGAAATACCCGCTTATTTTTCAGGTCTGCGACGCACTTATCATCAACAAAATTGACGTTCTGCCATATTTTGATTTTGATTTGGAAAAGGTTATTTCTTATGCGCATATGAGAAATCCGGAGTTAAAGATATTTCCCATTTCCGCAAAGACCGGCGAAGGGGTCGACACATGGTGCGAGTGGCTCAGTCAAGAAGTGAATCTATGGAAAAGTAAATAGGAAACGAATTGATTTCTGCACTTGCTCAGTTTTGAACAAGTGCATTTTTTATTCAAGTGCAAATGCCTATTGAATCGGTTTATACTAGACACTCGTAAAAAGGTTTAATTATAAACCTTTGGAATACTGGCAGATCTGCGATGTAATTGGAATTCGGTTTACCCGTGTGGTCAAGACAGCTTTCTGGATTAAAAGACTTAGAAACACCGATTACCCAACTGTAATTGTGCTTGATTTTTTGAAGTGTTCTCAAATCTTCTCGCCCAGATTTCATAATCTTATATTCAAGGGAACCATCCTTAGGCAAGTAGGCATCTTGCCCCAAACGCTTGTCTCTGACCAGCTCAGCAAACATCCGTTTTTCCGCTTCAACCATATAGTCTTGTATAACGCCGACGGTCAAGTTCTCAAGTTTGGTACCGGGAGATGGACGGTAAACCAATCGAATCATAACTATACTTATATGTGTGGTAGCTTTTCCCCTTGGTTTCCTTTTCGATGATCTCCATTACTTTGGGCATTATCCTTGCCTCCTCAACTATCCATTATTGATAACACTTGCTTAGTAGCTGTGGATAGTAGCTATATGCTATGGCTTAAATTATAAGCGAGTTTTTTTGTTTTTTTAATTCTATACCCACCAGGACAACAGATAGCACAAACGCTGAAAAATCAGCAACAGGCCCCGCTAGCAATACTCCCATAATTCCGAAACGAAGCGGGAGCAGCAGGGTAAGCGGAATCAAGAAAAAGGTCTGCCTTGTTAATGCCAACAGAGCACCTTTTAACGATTTTCCTATTGCGGTAAAAAAACTGGAAGAAAGCAACTGCACACCATTTACCAACACCATGAAAAGATAGGTACGCATGAACAAAACAGCAAATTCAAAATACAGCTCGTCCCCGTCTCCGAATAGTGAAATGATAGATTGCGGGAAAAATTGAAATGCGATAAAAGCAATAGTGGAAACAACAAGATTCCACTTTATTGCAAGCATGTAAGCCTCCCGTACCCGATGATATTGCCTTGCTCCATAGTTGAAACCGATAATCGGCTGTGTCCCTTGCGAGATTCCTACAACAATCGCAAGGATTATGGCATTTGTTTTCATAACAATTCCGCAAGCTGCCAAGGGAATATCCGTTCCATATTTTGTTAATGCGCCGTAATAAGTCAACGAATTGTACTGAATGATTTGAATCACGGTAACTGCAATCTGGTTTGAGCTGCTGCTGATTCCCATGCTGCAAATTTTCATGCTTTCTTTGATGTCCAATAAAAACGACTCTTTTTCAAAATGGATTGTTTGGAAACGCCATAGATAACGGAGTGCGAGTATGAAGGAAAAAATTTGCCCAATAACTGTTGCCCAAGCTGCGCCGGCAATCCCCCAATCGCAAGCAAAAATAAAAATGGGGTCAAGAATGGTATTGATAATAGCTCCCACAACCATGCAGACCATTGAATACTTTGGTTTTCCATCTGCTCGAATCAAATTGCTCATACCATTCGTTACAATGAGAAACGGCATTCCAATCAATGTTATGCTGGCATACTGCTTTGCATATGGAAATACATCTGTCGTTGCCCCAAATGCCTTTAGGAGCAAAGACAGAAAAGTTTCTCCAACCAGCAAATAAATAATTCCGAAAATTCCCATCAGAACAATGCCATTTCCCGCTGCTTTGGCGGCAGCTTTCGGCTCTTTGCATCCAAGACAGAGGGAAACACGGGAAGCACTGCCAATTCCGACCAGTAGTGCAATGGCAAGGCAGATGGTAGAAAACGGGTAGGCAACATTGGTTGCTGCATTTCCCAAATAACCGACCCCTTGACCAATAAAAATCTGATCCACAATATTGTAGATTGAGCCGACAAGAGACGCCACAATACTGGGAACAGCAAAATTTTTCAACAGCTTTGGAATTTTTTCATAGCCCAGAGGATTTTCAGTCATTGAACTCCTCCCCCTTTTTCTCTATATGGAGTTCCGATGTGATATTTCTGCCCGCCTGTATTAAGAAATCCATAAAAAGGTTCTGCTCGGATTCGCTCATACCTTGCAATAAAAGAGCTTCTGTCTTTTCACATACCGTCTGCACCTCATCAATTACAGACAGCGCACGTTCCGTAGGATACAGCTTACACGTCCGCTTATCCTTATCATTTGGGGAACGCATAATCATTCCCTGCTTTTCTAATGCCGCAACTGTCCGTACAATATTGCTCGGATGAACATAAAACATATCCATTAAAGAATCCTGTAAAATGCCAGGCGAACGACAGATTTTAATCAAAAACATATATTGGCTGTTGTTGATTCCAAAGGGGGCAAGCTGTTTATCTAAATAGATTTTGTAAAATCGGTCTGTTACTGAAAGCCATTTTAATAGTTTCATAGATATATTCCTCCTAACCGCCAGTATTATAACGCAACATGCGTGCGCACGCAACTACTTTTAACATTATATCTGCCGCTTTGTCCTCCTAAACACAAATCAATTCTACATCTATAATCTCTACTGCTCTGCTATTGTAAGTGAACTTTTTTGGAAGAAAATCGCAAATATCTACTCAAATAATAACTATGACTTGGTTGTAGGCAATGAAGCTTTTATTGACTCTTGCCCGTCAAGTTTATTTCACTGCAATCAGTCAAATATCATTCCCCATAAATCCGTGAAGAACCAAAATTTTTATTCATCAAAAAGACTTACACATTTTTCTTGACAAATCCAAAAAATGAAAAAGTGGATTATGGTTCAGCTTGTTAAAAGCTAACCATAATCCGTTTTTTCTTTTAGGTTAATTAATATTTTTCCTTATAGTCTTACCATTCAAATCGGTGCTTGAAAGCCTTCTTTTATTGTGCTGCCTTTTTTATCAACCTGAACTTTTCTGATTTTTGCAGGTACGATTCCTTTTTCAACCCAATCCACAAGAGCTTTCATACCGTCGCAGTCGGTTATCCCCGCATTATGCCAGTTACATGAACCGTGACCGTCGCCGGGTGTCAAAAAGAGCTTGAAAAATTTGTCAACTTCTTCTTTTCCGCCGAGCGTGTCGCAAACCCTGTTATAATATTCAATTGTTCCGTCAATGGGAATCAGCGGATCATCGAAACCGTGGTCAACCATCAGCTTGCCCCCTGAGTTTTTGAATGAAGACAAATTCGGATTATCCGCAAGGCAATCGGCAAATTCGTTTACGCTTGCATCATAGATTTTATAAAACTCATCCTTTGTCACTTTGTCGAATTTCTGCTTCGGATTTTTCGTTACCCATCTGCAATAATATGTTGAAAGGAAAAACGGCTTCGGCTTATGGAATATCGGTGTGTACCAAAAAGCACCGATAGGTATGCCGACATTATAGCACAACACGCCCGGTCTTCCGAAGTACCAAAGCCTTTTTCCGTTCCGTGCGGGACCGCCGTATATTTCAGTCAAAACCTTCGCATCAATTTCGGTAAAAGTATCATTTTTAACCTTTTTGCCGACAAGGGTGTAGTAGTCAAATTCAAGAGGTCTGTCATATTCGTAATATTTTTCTTTGCCCCCGACCGTGTTTTGAGCTTCGTTCATTGCGAACTTAACCTTTGACGGCGGTACAATATAGTTATTCGAGTTCATAACTGCGTTTGCCCAAAGACCAACAGGCAGAAACTTCGACCAGTTAATTGCAGGGCAGGACGCCCATATCCCGTCGTAATCTTCGGGATATTCCTGCGCCTCGACCATAGATTGTCTGCCACCGCCGGAGCCGCCGTGAAGATATGAAAATCTGACGTTTCTCTCATGGAGAATTTCAGCAGTTTTTTTACCCAAAACAGTCATAAAATGAGTACTTCTTGCCCGCCAATTTTCAATAAGCTCAGTATTAAGAGTACCGTCTTTTTCAAGAGCCCATTCAATTTTTGTGCATGCAGCATCGGTTGTTGCACCCGTGAAGCCGTTAAGTACGGCTTTTGGTAAAGTTGCGCTTCTCGATGTGTTGTCGGGTGCATTTATATAACCTTCACCGCCGGTTGCCGTGCCTCCGCCGACACAGCCTAAAAACCTGTCATTCCATTTAACGGGCGACCAAATGAATATTTTTTCAGTAAAATTCCCTGTGGAATGTTCAACAACGACATGACAAAACTCAGGCAGATTATGCACTCGGTTTATGGGCAAGAGAGAGCCTAAAAGCCCTTTTGATTTGTTGATAAATTTACCGCTTGTGTTGATATACGCTTCAACAACAGTGAGTTTTTCGTTCGGAAACGCTTTGGAAAGCTTTTTCTGAAGATAGCCTTTATTGCAGCGTTTTTCAATGTCCATAGTTCTTTCTAATGATTTAACATCATAGAAAATATTCTTATTTTTTTCTTTCATTGTGTCACCCCATTTTTAGTATGGCTTTAATTATTCTTTCGGCGCAAAGGCGCAAAGAAGCGACACTCAGTTCTCCGCTTTCCGCCTCTTTTGTTATTGATTCAATTTCGTTTTTTCCACCGGGCATTATAATATCATTTCCTGCTCTTATACAGTCTGCCGCACCACTTGCACCATAGGATTTTTCATCGGCAGTTTTTCCTGTTGTTGCGTACCAGTCCGTCATAACAACCCCGTTAAATCCCCATTCCGTGCGAAGAACATCTGTTAAAATACCGCGATGATTTGCAGAATGAGTACCGTTAATAAGGTTATATGACGACATAACCGCAAAAGGCTGCGACTCTTTTACGCAAATTTCAAATCCTTTGAGATATATTTCACGCAGAGCTCTTTCGGAAAGAACGGAGTTATTATAATTTCTGTTGTTTTCTTTGTTGTTACACGCAAAATGCTTGATAACCGCACCTTTACCGCTTTTTTGAAAACCATTTACCATAGCTGCGGCACACTTTCCGCTTAAAATCGGATCTTCAGAGTAATATTCAAAGTTTCTGCCGCAAAGAGGATTTCTTTGAATATTCAAAGCCGGAGCAAGCCACAAATCAAGTCCGAGTTCGCCCATTTCTTTTGAAACAAGCTTTCCGCAATTTTCAATTATTTCCGTGTTCCAGGTCTGACAAAGCATGGTGGCGATAGGTATAGCCGTGCAGAACTGATATTTAACCGTAGTTCCGTTGAGATCCGCTTTCTGCATTTCTTTGGGTAAAAGCAAAGATTTTATCGGATCATCGGCAGGGTTATCAACATATAATCCGTCTTTTTCATATACCTTGCTGTTTATTCTTATGCCTGCCGGTCCGTCAACGGTTGAAAGAGGACGGATTTTTCTTTTTTCAAGCAATTCGTCGCATGTATCTCCTGCCGCACCGGGTATACTTTTTGAAGCGTTGCCTATGAACGACAAATCGGAGAGACCTATCCTTGAAGCGCCGACACAAAGAGAAATAAGCTCGTTGACATTTAAATCGCACACAAAATCGTTTATTGAAATTTTTTTGCCTTTCACATCATCGAGTGTATAACCGAGATTGGTTGATTTTATACTTTCTGTTTTGTCGTCATATATATGACTTAATGTTTTTATGTTTTTTAAATCCAGGGCGATTGTCGGCAATTCATCAAATCTCGTCTCGGCATTATCATGAAAATCGCAGGTTTCTTCTATACTTGAATAAGTAATTCTTTTGCACTTTTCGGTGATTATATCGTCGGAAACTATAAGGTTATGCACTTTCTTTGAGTTTTCGCTGTCGGTGCCGATATATACAATATATCTTCCTCGTTTAATGATGTATGAAGCGGTTTCTTCGTCAAATACAGCGAGGCTTTTCATATCAAAAGTAATCGTAACACTTTGCTCCTCTCCGGGCAAAAGTGTTTTTGTTTTTGCAAAAGCTACAAGGCTTTTTACGGGAGTAACAAGTCCTTCCTGCGGCTGACTTACATAAAGCTGTATAACTTCTTTTCCGCCGTAAGTCTTTCCGATATTTTTGACCTTTGTGCTGACCGAAATGTGTTCTTCGTTTGCTGTTATCTTTGTGTCGCTTATTTCAAAATCCGTATAAGATAAACCAAAACCAAACGGGAACAAAGGCTTAATTTGTTTCTTTTCAAAGTATCGGTAACCGACAAAAATACCCTCTTTGTAATATGTATCGGAAAAATATTTTTCATCGAAAAAATCCTCGGCAAACGGATAATCAAGGTAACTTTTTGCCCATGTTGCTGACAATTTACCTGACGGAACACCTTTTCCGCTTATGACATCGGCAACAGCGTCACCCAAAGAACTTCCGCCCTGACTTATAAGCAAAATTGAACCTATTTTGCTGTTATTTACAATCTCGCCAAGGTCAATTACACCGCCGACATTCAGCAATAAAACAAATTTTTTATAAGAATTTGAAAGCCGGGTTATATCCCTGATTTCGCCGTCGGTAAGATAGTAATCGCCTTTTTCCGCTTTTCTGTCGGCGCCCTCGCCCGAGTTTCTTGAAAGCACATAAATTGCGGCATCGGCTGTATATTTTTGCGTGTCCTCGGCTGTAATTTCTGAAATTGCAGGCTCTTTAAAAGGATTTGCAAACATTGTGAAAAGCGCAGTTTTTACACCTTCCTTGCCCTTTTCCTGAAGCATTTTCTCATATTCAATTTTGGCTTCGTTTATAATGCGGTCGTATTCGTCAAGATATGGCTTTGTGACAACTTCATATCCTGCGTTTTCAAGTCCTTCTTCAACATCCACATAACTGCGAACATTGACATCCCCCGAGCCTGTTCCGCCTTTCACGGTTCGCCTTGCACCGATGCCGTAAAGCGCAACGGTTTTTATACTTTTGTCAAACGGAAGAACGCCGTTATTTTTCAGAAGTACCATTCCCTCAACTGCGGCATTTCTGACGATTTCATTGTGAGCCTTTTCTCTCTTTGTAATTTCAAGGTTCTCTGTCGCAAGTTTATTTTTCATCAAAGCTCACCAC
>ERZ773202.574-NODE-574-length-32856-cov-5.453065_pt1 | contig 32856 bp, 28 predicted proteins | sample MGYA00580998_ERZ773202 | MGnify/ENA primary metagenome ERZ773202 (study PRJEB29015, sample SAMEA2737803) | human gut metagenome | biome: human gut; feature: human-associated habitat; material: faeces | place: China | collected 2012 ...
TTATCTTATACGCGGCGGACGCCGGATGCTGCCGCGGTGTGCAGCAGCGCAGCCTGCGCCAGCAGCTCCATGCCGTCGGCCGCCTGCGGGTAGCGCGCGGCAAGGCCGAAGTGCGCGAACGCGGCGCACAGCTGCGCGCTGTCGAGCACGACGCTGTCGCTGCCGCGGGCGAGCTCCAGCTCGATGATCGAGCGCAGCACCTGCTCGCTGCACACTTTCTCCGGCTGCACACAGCCGAGCAGCGCCTGCACGGGCGCATCGGGATAGCTGCAGTGCAGCCCGTAGCGCTGCGCGGCGAGGCCATAGACATTGGCGGCGCGCACGCCGGGCGTACACAGCACGCTCGCGCGCTGCCGGAGCGCGCCGACCAGCTGCGGCAGCACCGCGCCCGCCGTGCTCAGCACCGGGACGCCGGCCGCTGCCGTAAGCTGCTCGCAGAAAATGCCCGCGCTGTCCGGCACGGCGATGACCGTGCAGCCGGAGGCGGCCAGCACCTCCGCCGCTGCGCGCAGCTTCGGCAGGGGCGGCTGTGTGGACGCTCCGCACAGATACGGTTCGCAGTCCGGCACGGCCGCCGGGCTCAGCGGCAGCAGGACGGCGTGTTCTCCGCCCAGCGCCTGCACGCGGCGCAGGAACTGTGTGATGGCGGCCGGGTCTGCGCTGAGCACGCCGATGTGAGGCTGATCCTGTATCTGCATAATGGGCATCTCCTGACGAAAAAAGTCTCCGCGAAGCGGGTATGACCCCATCTTAGCGGAGACTGTGATCCGTCCGGCAACGCTTTGGCATCCAAACGGCATCATTGGGCGTTGAAATACAAAGTATTTTCCACGCGCCATGCCGGCAGGGAAAAGGCCGTGTCGGCGTCCGGGTCATAAAACTGCAGGTAGTCGGTGATGCTGCTGTCCATGCCGTCGTTGTAACTGCCCTCGTTTCCGGCGTTGAGCAGCTGCAGGGGAACGGTGTTTCCACCGCTTGTGCGCAGACCGAGCATTTTTTTCGCCGCTTCCGGCATCGGGATCTGCACCTCGTCGTACGGCACGCCGAGCGCGGCCGCGACCGTGGCACCGACGCGGTTTTCAAACACGCACAGCAGGTAATCCCACAGGTCGTTCTGCCGGATCTGGAAGGCATAGCTGTCCGAAAACGTATAACTGAGCGCCAGCACGCAGCCGGTCGCGTCGTCGAGCAGGAAGGACGCCGTGTCGCCGCGCGGGTTGCTCAGCGCAATGCCCCAGAGGACGAAGCCGCTGCCGTAGCTCGCGTACTGGACGGTCGCGCCCTCCTCCACGGAAAAGCCGCCGCCGAACAGCGCGCTGTCCTTTTCCAGCGCGCCCAGCAGCTCCTGCGCGTACTGCGTCATCTCGGCCAGCGTGTGCGCCGCGGCGCTCTCGTCGAGCTCGACGGGCTCTTCTGCGCCGTAAAACAGGTTCTGCATGCCGTCGGTCAGCTTCCGGCGCAGAACGGTGGCCGGACCCTGCTCGTCGCCGGTGCTGAGGGAAAACGCCGTGTCCTGATCCGCGCGGTCGAGCCGCGCGGCCACAAGGTTTGGCAGGAAAAATCCGCCCGCCGCGATCGCCAGCACGAGCACGACCGCCAGCGCGGTGCGCATCCACGGTCTCATACGCGGCCTCCTTTCAGCTCCACGGTCACGACCGTGCCGTTGCCGACACGGCTCTCAAACTGCATCGTGCCGCCGTGCAGCTGCACGATCTCATTGCACAGCGACAGGCCGAGGCCTGCGCCGCCCTGTGCGCGCGAGCGCGACTTGTCCACACGGTAAAACGCCTCCGTCAGGTGCGCGAGCGCCTCCGGCGGGATGCCGCGGCCGTTGTCGAGCACGCGCACGCGGCAGCCGTCGGGCAGCATCTCCTGCCAGACGTAGATATAGCCGCCGTTGTCGAGCGCTTTGCGGGCGTTGTCCATCAGGTTCACGAGCAGGGTCTTAAACAGGTCCGGCTCCAGAAAGCACGTGCCCTCCGCCGTGCGGTACTGCAGTGCGATGCCCTTCTGGGCGTACACGCGCTTGAGGTGCTCGAGCAGCCCCGCCACGAGGTCGGCCGGGCTCGCGGGCACGAGCTGGAGCTTCGACCGGTCGAGCGAGAGCATGTCCAGCAGCTTCAGCCCCAGCGCTTCGAGCCGCTTGCCCTCGGAGAAGATATAGTTTGCCGCGTCCATCTGCTCGTCGGGGGTGAGTACCTGACTGCGCAGCAGGTCGGCGTAGCCGATGATGGAGGTCATGGGCGTTTTCATCTCGTGCGAGAAGTCGGCCATGAACCGCTCCTGCAGGGCCATACTCTCCTGAATACGGTTGACGTTCTGCTCGAGCTGCCCGGCCATACGGTTGAAGTCGGCCGCGAGCTGCCCCACCTCGTCGCGCGAGCGCACCGGCGCCCGGTAGCTGAGGTTGCCGCGCGCCAGCTCTCTCGATGCGCGGGAAAGCGTGCCGAGCGGGCGCGTCAGCAGATAGGACGTGACCCACGACACGGCCGCACCGATGGCGATGAGGATCACAAACGTCGTGTGGTAGGCGCGCTGCTGCGTCTGGCGCACGGTGTAGGCCTCCGTCACGTCGAACGCGAGCTGGACGGTCGTGCCGTCGGCCGTGGCGCCGAGCATGAGGTAGTGCCGGCCGTTGCCGGTGCGCACGATGCGCGTGAGCCCGTTGCCGCCGTCGGACGGCTCCGGCGCGGCGTCGAGCAGCGCGGTGTCGCCCGTTGTGGTCATCTGTGCGCCGAATCGGATGCGCGCCGCCGTGTTCGACCCGCCGCTGCCGAGCTTGTGCAGCACGAGCGCGACCGTGTTGGCCGCCGTGCCGGGCGAGGCGTTGTCGCCGAGCAGATCCAGCACGTCCACGACCATGTGGTAGGTCTGCACGGCGGCATCGCGCTCGCGGTCGATGGAGGAAGAAAACGACTGCGCGATCATGAGGCTGCCGCCGATGCCATAGGTCAGCGACAGCAGCAGCACCATGGCGATGGTGAGCTTTGCGCGAAACTTCATGCACTCATACCTCCAGCCGGTAGCCGACCTTGTTCACGGCCAGCAGCCGGTTTTCCCAGCCGACCTTTTTGCGCAGCCGCTGAATGTGCAGGTCCACGGTCTTGCTGCCGTAGCTGTACTCGCCGCCCCAGACGTGCTCGTAGATCGTCTCGCGGTAGAGCGCGGTGCCGGGGTTGCGCGCGAAAAACAGCAGCAGGTCATATTCCTTGTGCGTCAGGCTGATCTCCTCCGCGCCGCGCCAGACCTGCATGGCGCGCGTGTCGATGCGCAGCCCGCCGATCTCGATCACGGCGTCGGTCTTGTTGTAGCGCCGCAGCACGACGTCCACGCGCGCCAGCAGCTCCACGACCTCGAAGGGCTTGACGATATAATCCTCCGCGCCCATGCGCAGGCCGCGCACCCGGTCGTCGACCGAGCCGCGCGCGGTCAGGAAAATGACCGGGATGCCCAGCGGGCGGATATATTCCATGAGCTCGAAGCCGTCGGCATTCGGCAGCATCACGTCGAGCAAAATGAGGTCAAATACGTTCCGTTCCAGAATGTCCGCCGCGGCCAGTCCGTCGTACACGCACGTGCAGTGATAGCCCGCGCGGGTCAGGCTCATCTGGATCAGGTCGCAGATCGGCTTTTCATCGTCCACGATCAGGATCTGGATCATGCCACCGCCTCCTTCGGGTCAAAATTACATCGTTTCGGCATCAAAACGGCATCCGATGCCCGGCTTGATTATAGGTGCGGCCGGAGTACGTGTCAAATGTTTCGCGCCGCCGGTCAGATTTTTCCACGGCCGGGGAAACCTGCGCAAAAAATCGTCATTTTATCTAAAATGGGCTTGCAAACCGGGTGAGGGTTATGGTACAATAATAACGTCAAATTCTGGTTGAAATCGTGCGGATGCTTTTCGCGCGCGACCGGCCGGAGTGACAAGCATAATTTTAATGGAGGAAGAAAAGCATGTCCAAGAAAAAAGTTCTGACAGTCATGCTGACGCTTCTGGTTGCAGTCTGCCTGCTCGCCACCAGCGCTCTGGCTGTTGCCCCGACCGGTTCCACTACCGATCCGACGACCACCCCGACGACCACCCCGTCGACCACTCCGTCGACCACCCCGTCGACCACCCCGTCCGGCACACCCATCCCGGGCAAGCCGGTGTTCGGTGACATCACGAAGGGCGCCTGGTACTACGACGCTGTGATCTGGGCTGTGGATAACAACGTCACCGTCGGCACCTCCGCCACCACGTTCAGCCCCGCCAAGGCCTGCACCCGTGCCGAGATGATCGAGTTCGTGTGGAATGCCGCCGGCCAGCCGAAGGCAGAGACCACCAAGACCGTTCCGTTCACCGACGTTCCGGAGTCCGGCAGCTCTGCTTTCTGGTATGAAGATGCGCTCCTGTGGGCATATGAGAACGAGATCGTCGCCGGCACCAACGAAGACGGCACCACCTTCAGCCCCACCAGAGTCTGCACCCGTGCCGAGATGGTGAGCTTCCTTGTCCGCCTGTTTGCCGAGAACGGCGACGAGCTCGACGATTCTCCGTTCACCGACATTCAGGAAGACGACTGGTACTACATGGAAGTGCTGTGGGCCTATACCTACGGCCTGACCGATGGCACCTCCGAGACCACCTTCAGCCCCCTCAAGACCTGCACCCGTGCTGAGGCGGTCCAGTTCCTGTTCAATGCCGCAAAGGTTGCGTAAACAAATCCACGCACGTAATTGAATGTTTTTCTATCAGGACTTCGGTCGCGAATAGAATGCTGAAATAACGGCACAAAGAAGAGATGGGAAAACCTCATCTCTTCTTTTTTTATAATTATCGACAACACAGAGAGTAACAGAAGGGAGTGCTGGGAGACGTGAATACGACCCGCTTCGCAAACAGAGCCTGGGCCTTTTTGCTGGCAGCCGTTATGGTGCTGACACTGATCTGCCCGCAGGCACTGGCTGCGAATGAAACCATCCAACCCGCCGGCGACAAGCTGGTCATCGGCCAGACGGACTATGCGCTGGTCGACGGTGTGACGGAAACGGACATTTTCCTGAACACCAAGGAAGGCAACGCGCAGATCGCCGGCTTTATGACGACGATCGCACCGGGTGCGAAGGCAACTTTCAAAGCTTCGTATAGCGGTTATTATACTGAAGGCAGCACGTCCGCGTCCCGCAAGGACGCGGCGGCGAACCTGCCCTGGAACCTGGAAAAGACAACGCTGCAGGCAGCGGCCTACACCAAGACGACCGGCGGCAACGTCATCATGGCCACGAACGGCGACTTCTTCAACATGCAGAATGCGCAGCCGCTCGGCTACCTCATCATGGAGGGCAACGTCATTCAGGAGAACAACGGCGCTGCCTCCGAGCCGTATTTCGCTGTTTTGAAGGACGGTACGTATGCCATCCGTGACGCCGGAACGGACTGCTCCGACGTGCTGGAGGCCGTTTCCGGGCCGTGTTATCTGGTCAAGGACGGACAAATCCAAAGTAACGGTGATGGCCGCGGGCCGGTCAACAGCATCGGCCTCAAGGCCGACGGCACGGTCGTGACCTTTATGGCCGACGGCCGCCAGAGTCCCTACTCCGTCGGCATGACGATGAATGAGCAGGCGGAGTTTCTGGCCGCGCAGGGCGTGGTGAATGCGCTCTTCCTCGACGGCGGCGGCTCGGCGACCTATGCCTCGAAGCGCGAGGGCACCAGCGACCTGACCATCCGCAACCGCCCGTCCGACGGCGTGGAGCGCACGGTCTCGAGCGCGCTGCTGCTGGTCTCCACGGCGGAGCAGGACGGCGTGTTCGATCATGCCTCCCTTTCTCCGAACAATACGATCTATACGCCCAACAGCCAGATCCAGTTCTCGGCCATCGGCGTGGACAAAAACGGCGGCCATGCGGAGCTGCCGGACAATGTGTCCTGGTCCGTGACGGACAGCAAGTGCGGCACCATTGATGCCAACGGCCTGTTTACGCCCGCGAAGAATTATAAGGGCGAGGTGACGGCGCAGCTGTTTGCCGACGGCAAGTCCGCCGGCCGCACGACCGTGACCATTGCGGACATCACGGATCTGTCGTTCAGCAGCGCAGAGACATCGCTGGACTTCGGTGCGTCGTCGGATCTGGGCCTGATCGCCAAGAGCAGCGGCCGCGACATCGCCTATAAGCCCAGCGACTTCAAATGGACGATCAAGTCCAAGACGGACGGCGTGTCGGATAAGGATGTCGGGCACATGGACGGCAACACGTTCGTGGCCGGTACCGGCAGCGGCACGATGAATGCGACCGTCACGGTCACTTACGCAAACGACCGCGCCAAGACGGCGGAGGTCAGCGTGGAGATCGGCAAGCTGCCGGTGACGCTCATGGACTTTGAGCCCATCAACGGCCAGCGCCAGACCTGCGCGCACTACCACTGGGGCAAATCCACTTACGTGGATAACGGCATGAATCCCGACCACGGCTACATCGGCAATGTGCCCCAGATCACGGTCACGACCAGCGGCACGTATTCCGACAATCCGACGACGGCGGTGCTCGAAGCGCCTTACCGCTTCACGGGCAACTATGACAGTGCGGTTCCGGCCGCGGACATCTTCCGCGCCAACGGCTATAGCTATTACCTCTGGCCAAACGGTTCTCTGACGCAGTATCTCTGCGGCGACCTGAAGATGACGACGGCGGCCGAGGGCGGTCAGGTGCGCTTCGGCGACTACGCCATGGAGCTGAACTATGACTATGAGTCTTACAACGGGGACAAAAACTCCAACTACTATATTCGCTATTGTGGTGATCGGGTTATAATTGAGGGCTATCCCACTGAGCTTGGTGTTTGGGTTTATGCACCGGAAGGCACTCCTCGGTATGTGCTTAATGTGGATCTTGGTTATTGGGACGGTAGTGACTACGGTACATTACATTATAAACTTACACACCGGAACGCCGATGGTACAGTATCGAACCAAATCGACTGGGTCGGTTGGATGTATTGCTTTGCCAATATACAAGATTCCTGGCAGTACCAGAATGATGCGCACCCATTGAGCATCAACCCAGGTGTGGGCGGCTTGTTCTGGCTGTCATACCAGCCGAAAGGCAACGATGGCATTGGCGATTCCGGCCGCAAAAACGGCACCATCTACTTCGATAACTATCGCGCCGTCTACGGCACGAACCTGGACGACCTGGATAATCCGGTCATCAACGACATGACGGTCAACGGCCAGACGCTCACGAGCGACGGCGACACGGTCATCGCTTCCAACGCCATTGAGGCCGTGGCAAAGTACCACGATGTGGACGGGAAGAACTGCTCCGGCATCAACGCACAGGCCACGACGGTCAAGATCGACGGCGAGCCGATCCAGTCGGACAATTCCGACGCGGACGCGACCGTGCGTCTGACGCTCCAGAACGGCAAGCACACCATGACGGTCTCCGTGTCCGATGCGTTCGGTAACACGGTCGAAAAGACCATGGCCTTTGTCGTTGCCGGCAACACGATGCCGGATTCGGCCACGGTCAGCGTCAGCGGCTCGAACTTTGTCCCGCTCGGCGGCGACTATACGCTGACGGTCACGGCGGACGGGAAAGTCAGCTCTGCGGACATTACGATGCTCAATCTCAACGATGACATCGGTCAGCCGGACGTGACGTGTGCCCCCGGCGTGACCCGCGAACTGGTGTATACCAAGACCGGCTTTAAGAAGGCCATGCTGACGCTGCACCTCAAGGCGGCGACGCCGGTCGAGGGCGAGCTGGCCACGCTGAAATTTAATATCAACCCGTATCTGGACACGATGGTCAACCAGTTTACGTACACCGTGTCCAACATCGCGCTCACTGCGGCGAACGGCGAGGCCTATACGGCGGCGCAGGCGGCGGTGCGTCTGCCGCTGTCGGCGTACTACAGCATTCAGCCCGGCCCGCAGTCGGTCGGCATGACCAGCGTGATCGCCGTTTATAACAAGGACGGCAGCGCGGCGCCCGGCGTTGCGCTGTATGTGGACGGCACCGAGATCGGCAAGACGGACGCCAACGGTCTGCTCGAGACCGACGCCATGAAGGACAAGGCGGCCGGCACGGTCTGCGTGCTCACGGCCACCGGACCGGACGGCGTCGCCGAGGCGACGAAGGTCACGGTACTTGCCGATGCCAGCGGCACGGCCTACGACGGCATCCATCTCAACGCCGCCGTGAGCAGCGGCACCGCGCAGGGCATCAGCTGGCTGTCCGGTATCGGTACGGCCGGCAAGGCGGTCGTGCAGTACCGCGTCAAGGGCGCGGATATCTGGCAGACGGCCGACGGGACCTGCACGCTGACCGGCTTCTCCACGTCCAAGAGTGCTGCCTATACCAACGCGGCGCAGCTCACGGGCCTGACGGCCGGCACGGATTATGAGTTCCGGGTCGGCGACGGCGCCACCTGGTCGGAGCCGCAGAGCTTCCGCACGCGCGCAGCTGCGCAGGACACCACGTCCTTCGTCGTCATGGGCGACACGCAGATGACCGGCAACCCGGACAGCGAAGAGGACAAGGCAAGCATCGCGGTGCTGGAAAAGCTCGGCGCGATCGTCAAAGATAAGCCGGTCGATTTCGGCCTGCAGACCGGCGACTATGTGGACAACGGCTCCAACTATGCCATGTGGACGGAAATGCAAAACGCCTTTTCCGCCGCGTTCCCGGGCGTGAGCTTCTTCCATACGCTTGGCAACCACGAGTATTACGGTGACGCCAGCGGCCACATCTCGGCGGATCTGCTCCAGCTCCCGGGCAAGGACTACTATTCCGTGGAGTACGGCGATGTCTATGTCGCCGTCATCAACAACAGCGCCGACCTGAGCGCAGCCTGCGAATGGCTCAAGCAGGACGCCGCGCAGAGCACCTGCATGTGGAAGATCCTGTCCATCCACCAGCCGCCATACTATACCAACGCCAAAAACGGCGGCAGCGAGAAGTTCCATGAGCTGATCCCGGCCGCGGCAGAGGCCGCCGGCATCGACGCGGTCTTTTCCGGCCATGACCACTCCTATGCGCGCATCATGGCCAGGGACGGCGCCGCCGTCACCGAAAACGGCGTGACCTATTTCATCTGCGGCGACCTGGGCGAGAAGTCCAGAGATCAGAACTATGCGATCAGCTCCGATTTTGACTACGCCTACTGCGAGCAGGGCTATGAGGGCCTGATCCTCTATGTCACGGCCAACGACAAGACCATGACCGTCTCGGCCTACGACAGCAAGGACGGCCGTCTCGTCGATTCCGCGGTGCTGCAGTCCCGCTGCGCGCGCGGCCATCAGCTGACGACCTATCATGACGGCAAGTCCGTGTGCGCGGTCTGCGGCAAGGCCGTGGATGTGAAGGCCGCGCAGTACACCGGCTGGATGACCGTCGAGGGCACCGAGCAGCAGATGTACTTCCTGGCCGGCGACTATGTTACCGGCTGGCAGCAGCTCGGCGACAAGATGTATCACTTCGGCGACGACGGCATTGCCCACGTTACGGAGACGGTCGACACCCGCACCTGCACCACGAACGGCTATTACCTTACCACCTGCAAGGATTGCGGCGCGAGCTACCGCGGCGCGACGATCTGGTATGAGGGCCACAGTTGGGACGAGAACCACGTCTGCACGAAGTGCGGCACGAAAGGCAAGAATATTGCCGACGCGGAGGTCAGGACCACATCCGTCGTCTTTGGCGGCAAAAAAGCCATCTGCAACGTCACGGTCACGTATCAGGGCAAGAAGCTGACGGTCAAGACCAGCGACGTGAACGTTGACGGCTACATCTACTATACAAACAACACGAGCGTCGGCCTCGGCACCGTCACGATCAAGGGCATGCGCGATTTCTACGGCACCGTGTCTGCCCAGTATAAGATCCTGCCCGGCGGCGTCCGGGACGCTGCCGCGACCGAGATTGGCCAGAAGCAGGTCCGCCTCGAGTGGCCGGCGGCCGCCGGTGCGGAAAACTACCGCGTCGAGATGAGCAGTGACGGCGGCAGCACCTGGGACGTTCTGCCCATGGCCACAAAGCCCGCCTGCACCGTCACGGGCCTCGCGCCCGCAACGGAGTACACCTTCCGCCTGTTTGGCTGCACGAAGGTGGACGGCAAGTGGTATTCCTCGCCGTACTACTCCAATGAGGTCAAGGTGACGACGCTGCCTGACGGCGCGTTTGCGCCGTCCGAACTGCTCGGCACGGTCAGTGCCCGGGTGGACGGCCGGACCGTCACCGGCCTGAGCGCGGACGGTTCGCAGTATCTGTTCCTGCCCGCAAGCGCGGACCTGAACAAGCTCGCCCTGTCGGTGGACACGCAAAACTGCACGAATCCGACCGTGGAGCTGCAGGGCAGCAAGGGCACCGAAAAGCTCGGCAAGACCGTGAACGTCACAAAGCTTGCCGATGCGGACGACGGGCTCTACACCCTCACCGTTCTCATCAACGGCAAGGCGGCCGGCACCGTGTGCGTGGCGCAGTCCGAAAATCTCAGCGCGCTCTACATCACGAGCGACGATCCGTCCGCGCAGGGCAGAGACTTTGTCGATGCCAGCAAGTCCAATATTGCAACGGCGCAGATGCTGCTTGTCGACAAGGACGGCAAGACTGTCTATGACGGCGCGCTCACGCAGCTCAAGGCGCGCGGCAACACCACCTTCACCGTTGCCGAGAAGAAGTCCTATCAGATCAAGCTTGACAAGAAGAGCGACCTCGTCGCCTGCGGGGAAAAGGTCAAGACCTGGACGCTGCTGGCCGGCTATAACGACGCAACGTTCCTGCACGACAAGCTCTTCAAGGATCTTGCCGCGTCGCTGGGCATGCCGTACACGGCGGCCTCCGACTGGGTGGACCTGTACTATGACGGCGTCTACCGCGGCACCTATCTCGTCAGTGAGAAGAACGCCGTCAACAAGACCAGCGTGGACATCACCGACATGGAGGACGCCTACGCAGGCGTCAACGCGGGCTATGGCAGCAACATGACCACCGCCACGGCCGAGAACCGGTACGGCCAGACCTACCGGTACACGACCGGTCTGACCGAGCCTGCCAACATCACCGGCGGCTACCTGCTCGAACTCAACGGCGCGAAGCTCAGCGGCACGCCCGAGCCGAAGTATGACGAGGCCAGCGGCTTCATCACCGGCAAGGGCTCGGCGATGAACGTCAAGAGCCCCGAGTGGTGCGGCAAGGACGCTATGGCGTATATCAGCGAGTACTATCAGGCCTTTGAGGATGCGGTCTACGCGCAGGATGCCGACGGCAACTACACCGGCTATAACGCCGAGACCGGCAAGTACTACTATGAGTACTGCGATCTGACCTCTCTGGTCCAGGCCTATCTGCTGCAGAGCCTGTCTGGCAATTCGGACGCGTTCTACTCCTCGCTGTTCTTCTACAAGGACGCCGACGGCCTGATGTATGCAGGCCCCGTCTGGGATATGGAGTCTACCTGCGGCAGCGGCTGGAACGGCTATATCGGCCCGGACAACGACTTTATCAATGGCCGCTACCTCGTTTCCGCGCTCCTGAAGATCCCCGGCTTCCGCGCGGCCGTCAGCAACTACTATCACGATACGTTCCTAGCGCAGGCGCAGCAGCTTGTGGGGGATGACGGCAAGGTCATGACCGGCGCTGCGCGCCTCTCGGCCAGCGCCGCCATGAACTACCGGCAGTGGCCGCTCATCCGCGTCGGCAATCCGAACCAGAGCAGCCACTTCTGGCCGGCCGGCACGACGTATGCCGATACCGTGGCCGACATGAACGACTGGCTCACCAAGCGCATCGCGCAGATGAGCGCCGTGTATGACCACACGTGGGATGCGGGCGTCGTGACGAAGGAGCCGACCTGTGCGGCCTCCGGCACGCGTGTTTACACCAACGATGTCGGTGAGACGATGACCGAGGCTATCCCGGCCAAGCCCCACACGCCCGAGACGCTCCCGGCCGTGGCGGCGACCTGCACGGCCTCCGGCCTGACCGAAGGCAGCAAGTGCGCCGTCTGCGGAGCGACGCTGACGGCACAGAAGGTCATCCCTGCTGCGCATCACTATGTTGACGGTGTCTGCACCGTCTGCGGTGCAGAGGATCCGACGGCCGTCCCGTGCCCCGGCGGCGAAGCCTGCCCGGGCCACAAATTTACCGATATGCCGTCCACGACCAACTGGGCGCACAACGGCATTGATTTCGTCGTGGCGCACAAGCTCTTTGCCGGCACGTCCGACACGACCTTCGAGCCCAACACGAAGCTCACCCGCGCCATGATCGTCGAGATCCTCTATTGTCTCGAGGGCGAGCCCGCGGTGGAGGCGGAAAACCCCTTCACCGACGTGAGCGGCAGCGCCTGGTATACCAAGGCGGTCCTCTGGGCGGCGAGCAACAACATCGTGGCCGGCATCGGCAACGGCCGGTTCGATCCCAACGGCACGGCGACCCGCGAGCAGGCGGCGACGATCCTGTATGAGTACGCCCGCTTCAAGGGCTGCGACGTGGATGTCTACGGCGACCTGTCGGCGTTTGCGGATGCGGGCAGCGTGTCCGCCTTCGCGCGTGCGCCCATGACCTGGGCGGTGGCCGAGGGCCTGATCTCCGGCGCCGTTATCAACGGCCGGACGCTCCTCGACCCGCAGGGCGTGACCACACGTGCGCAGTTTGCGATGATTATGATGCAGTATGTCCTGAACGTCGTCAAGGCGGTGCCTGAGGCGCCGACGACCGGGGAGACCCCGTCGTCCGGCGAGACGCCGGCCCAACAGCCGCAGCAGCCTGCGGAGACTCCGGAGCTGACGGAGGCCCCGGCGGCTGCGGAGGACTCCGCGCCGGCCGAGACGCCGGCGGCCGAGCAAACGCCCGTGCCGTCCGAAACGCCGGCGGCTGAGCAAACGCCCGCGCCGTCCGAGACGCCGGCGGCGGACGAAGCCGCGTGAGCACACACATACATCATCCGGATCTGTGATCCATGACCGGGCATCCCGGAGCGGCTTTGCCGCTCCGGGATGTTTTTTCGCCGCCGTTCGGCAGAAAACGCGGAAATTTCTGTCAAGTTCTTGACAAAATCGTGTCCGCCGTGCTAACCTTTTTGTTAGGGAAATGATTTCAGACAGAAAGGCAATGGCAATGACATTAGATGAATTGAAGATCGGTTCCTCAGCAGTCATCACGGCGGTCGGTGGGGACGGCGCGCTGCGATGCCGGCTGTTGGACATGGGGCTCATCCCCCATACCCGCGTCACCTTGCAGAAGGTGGCGCCGATGGGCGACCCCATCGAGATCCGCGTGCGCAGCTATGAACTGACGCTGCGCGTGGAGGAAGCGAAAAAGATCGAGGTCGAGGGGGTGTCGGCATGATCTTTGCACTTGTCGGCAACCAGAACTGCGGCAAGACGACGCTGTTCAACGCCCTCACCGGCTCCAACCAGCACGTGGGCAACTTCCCGGGTGTGACCGTCGATCAGAAGATGGGCGAGATGCGCGACGAGAAGGGCTGCTCCGTCGTCGACCTGCCGGGCATTTACTCCCTGCGTCCGTACACGCAGGAGGAAATCGTCTCGCGCGATTTTATCATCCATGAAAAGCCGGACGGCATCATCAACATCGTGGACGCCACGAACATCGAGCGCAACCTGTACCTGACGCTGCAGCTGCTCGAGCTGCGCGTGCCGATGGTGCTGGCGCTGAACATGATGGACGAGGTGCACGCCAACGGCGGCGCCATCGACGTGCAGAAGATGAGCCAGGCGCTGGGCATCCCCGTCGTGCCGATCTCGGCGGCGAAGGGGGAGGGCGTGTCCGAGCTGGTGGACCAGGCGCTGACCGTTGCGCGCAGCCGGACGCTGCCGAAGGTGACGGACTTCTGCTCGGACGATTCGGCCGTGCACCGCTGCATCCACGCGGTCGTGCACCTGATCGCCGACCACGCCGACCGCATCGGCGTGCCGGCGCGCTTCTGCGCGGCCAAGCTCATTGAGGGCGGGGACGACCTCGCCGCATCGCTCGAACTCGATGAAAACGAGCAGGAGCTGCTCGAGCACTGCATCGTGCAGATGGAAAACGAGACCGGGCTCGACCGCAACGCGGCTCTTGCGGACATGCGCTACACGTTCATCGAGGGCGTCGTGGCGTCCTCCGTGGTCAAGTGCCACGAGAGCAAAGAGCACGCGCGCTCCATGAAGATCGACCGCATCCTCACGGGCAAGTATACCGCCCTGCCGACGTTCCTCGTCGTGATGTTCCTCACGTTTTACCTTACGTTCAACGTCATCGGACAGTGGCTGTCCGATCTGCTGCAGCTCGGCATCGACGCGCTGACCGGCGTCGTGGACGCCGCGCTCACGGCCTACGGCATCAACCCCGTGGTACATAGCCTCATCATCGACGGCGTGTTCGCCGGCGTCGGCAGCGTGCTCGTGTTCCTGCCGATCATCGTAACGCTGTTTTTCTTCCTGTCCATTTTGGAGGACACCGGCTATATGGCCCGCGTCGCCTTCGTCATGGATAAGCCCCTGCGCAAGATCGGCCTGTCCGGCCGCAGCGTCGTGCCGATGCTCATCGGCTTCGGCTGCTCGGTGCCGGCCATCATGGCCACGCGCACCGTCTCGTCCGACCGTGACCGGAAGATGACCATCCTGCTCACGCCATATATGAGCTGCTCGGCGAAGATCTCGATCTACGCGTTCTTCACCGCGGCGTTTTTCCCGCGCTACCGCGCGCTCGTCATGCTGGGGCTGTATGTTCTCGGCATCCTCATCGGCATCATCGCGGCGCTCATCATGAACAAAACGGCCTTCCGCGGCAAGCCCGTGCCGTTTGTCATGGAGCTGCCGAACTACCGCATGCCCGGGCTCAAGAGTGTGGCGCTGCTGCTTTGGGAGAAGGCGAAGGACTTCCTCCAGCGCGCGTTCACGGTCATTTTCCTCGCGACGATCATCATCTGGTTCCTCCAGAGCTTTGACACGCGCCTGAACGTCGTGGCCGACAGTGCCAACAGCCTGCTCGCGCTCATCGGACAGTTCCTCGCACCCATCTTCCGGCCGCTCGGCTTCGGCGACTGGCGCTGCGCCACGGCGCTCATCTCCGGCTTCATCGCCAAGGAGTCCGTCGTCAGCACGCTGCAGGTGCTGCTCGGCGGCGCGGCCATTTCGTCGCTGCTCACCACGCGCTCGGCTGTCAGCTTCCTCGTGTTCACGCTGCTGTATATGCCGTGCGTGGCCGCCATCGCCACCATCCGCCGCGAGCTGGATTCCCGGCTCAAGACGGTCGGCGTCGTGGTCCTGCAGTGCTCGGTGGCATGGGTTGTGGCGTTTGCCGCGTATGCGATCGCGGGGTTGGTGTGATGCGCCTGATCGACTATCTTCTGCTGGCCATCGTGGCCGTGTGCGCCGTCATCGCGTGGCGCGCCTGGCACCGCGCCATGAAAAAGGGCGGCTGCTGCGGCAGCGGCTGCACCGGCAACTGCGCGCAGTGCAGCCGGCATTGCGGCGATAAAACGAAAAAATAAGAAAAGAGGCTTCCCGCCAGTGAACCGCTCCCCATTTATACGGACAGCACAAAAAAGCCCCTATGTAGAGATATTAGATTTTTAAGCAGAGTGGCGCAGCGTAAGCGGCGCCACTCCTGTTTTTGCTTGGATGTGCTCATGGTTGTAGAAGTGGATTAACTCAACCATCATTTTATTTGCCTCGGCAAAAGGACTCGGTTTGAGTCTGTAGATACGCTCCGTCTTCAAAATTGAGAAGAAATTTTCAGCCATTGCATTATCGTAAGGGCTTATTATTTCTCAAAAACAATGAATCCACACTCGGTCGGATGATCCATGATGATTATTTCCTTTTTATCTGAATGATAGGTCAGCATTTTGAGGGTTATTGTTAAATCACCACCTGCACCTGCAATCATAATAAGACCTATGAGCAGCAATAACAAGGAATCTGCAAGTACACCTGCAATGGACGGAATGATACCAAGAATGATACATGGCATTATACTACCAATTATGTACTGCGATTTACTCAATGGCTCACTACAGGTACAGTAAGGCGTCAGAGTCTCCTTTTGGATACCAAAGTCTATACTTTTGAACTTGCTCTTTGCAAAGCTTCCCCAGACGAGGCCATGAATCAATTCATGAACAACAATCAGGCCCAACATCGCAACCAACAGGACGCAACTTTCAACACCACTCAGCCAATTAGACCATCCATTGCGAGAAACAAACCATACTCCAAAAATAATGAAAAACGGTATACTAAGGACAATAGCTATAACATTAGCAAAAGAAACAGACATGATCTGATCCTTACGCTGATAGCCTTTATCCTCCCGCACCTTCGTGACTTCACGCATTCTCACTAACCGGGCTCTCTCTTTTTCACTTAGTTTTCTTTCTTTTATCTTACTCATAACCGTACGTTCTCCAAATTTTTGATTATTAGACACTTTAGCTTCCGTTTTATTGAATTGATTGCATCAGATTATTATGCTTATTTCAAATAGAAAGCACGATGGTTTTGACACCAAACCATCGTGCTGTTCTGGTGGAGATGGGGGGAGTTGAACCCCCGTCCGAAAGCGCTTTGACAGGAACTTCTCCGGGCGCAGCGGGTTTTTGCGGGACGCTGTGCGTCCCCGTTCCCTTCAGAACAGGCAAACCGGCAAGCCTGTCCGTCCGGTAGCTTCATCATGCATGGCACGCGCAAAGCTTAGCGTGCGCACGTTCACCACTCATCGACGCTCCGCTGCCGGGCCGTGGTCCTCCCGGCGGGAACGCTCGCTAATTAAGCAGCGAGAAGAACAGTTTCGTTGTTGTTCTTTAATTTATAAGATGCCCGTTTTATGGCGGTCAGGCGCCGCCGCCCGCTATTCCTGCCTCCACACCCCCGTCGAAACCGGTACATCCCCATGATGTCGGGCGCGTCGGCCGCCCGCGCCGCTCTCGCGGCGCGGAGCGGACAGGAACACATTCTGAAAAATCAGACGAAACTGTCGATGTTTTGTTTCCTCAGCAGGTCTCCGGCTCCGGATACTCGACGCCGAAGGTCTCGACCGTGACGGTCTTCATCTTCTGCTCGTGGGTGGGCTTGTCGTTGAACATGCTGCGCGGGGTGCGCGCGATGGCGTCGACCACGTCCATGCCCTCGGTCACCTTGCCGAACGCAGCGTACTGCTTGTCGAGGTGCGGGGCGTCCATGTGCATGATGAAAAACTGGCTGCCGGCGGAGTTCGGATCCATGGCGCGGGCCATGGACAGCACGCCGCGGGTGTGCTTGAGGTCGTTTTTGAAGCCGTTGCTCGTGAACTCGCCCTCGATGCTGTAGCCCGGGCCGCCCATGCCGGTGCCGGTCGGGTCGCCGCCCTGGATCATGAAGCCGGGGATGACGCGGTGGAAGATCACGCCGTCATAAAACCCCTTCTTGACGAGACTGATAAAGTTGCGGACGGTGTTCGGCGCGATCTCCGGATAGAGCTCGGCGCGGATGATGCCGCCGTCTTCCATTTCAATGGTGACAATCGGATTGCTCATCAGTAATTTTTCTCCTTTATCGTTCTGTCGATCTCGCGCTTGGCGCTGCGCTGCGCGTCGGCGTCGCGCTTGTCGTAGAGCTTTTTGCCCTTGCACAGGCCGAGCTCCACCTTCACGCGGCTGTCCTTAAAATACAGCGACAGCGGCACGAGCGTCAGCCCGTCCTGCTTCGTGCGGGCGTAGAGCTTCGTGATCTCCCGCCGGTGCATGAGCAGGCGCTTCGGCCGGTCGGGGTCGCGGTTGTAGATGCTGCCGTGCTCGTAGGGGCTGATGTGGATGCCGTAGGCAAACAACTCCCCGTTTTTCACGGTGCAGAACGAATCCTTCAGATTGACCGTGCCCGCGCGGATGGACTTGACCTCGGTGCCGAAGAGCTCCACACCGGCCTCGAACCGCTCGAGCACGAAATAGTCATGCAGGGCCTTGCGGTTGGCCGCGACCTGCTTGACGCCCTTGGCTCTCGGCATGGCGGGGACCTCCTTCGTGCGAAATCGTGGATATAGTTTAGCACATCCGGCGGCAAATGAAAAGAGCGAAATCAGCAGAAATAACGCTGAAGCGTCGCAACGGCATCGCGGCGGGCGACCACGTCGCCGTGTTCGCCGATGTGTGCGTACAGTTCCTCGGTGCACGGCAGCGGCTCGCCGAACTCGAAGAGCGCGTTCGGCAGCGCCTCGTCCTCGGCGCGCACGAACAGCTCCCAGCCGCCGTCTATGTACACCACGTCCGAGTCGAGCCCGGCCGGAAAACAGCCCAGCGCCGCGGTCAGGTCCGCAAACGAGCGGAACCGGAATCGGCGCGGCGGGGCGGAAATGGGTCTGGCGATGAGCAGCACCTCCTTTTCGGCAACGAACAGTTCGATCTTCATACTTGTCCAGGGCGCGAGCCCGTGCGTCTCGAGCGCACTGTCGATGGCGGTGCGGATGTCGGCCTCGCGCAGCGCGGCCCACTCGGCGCGCGATATGCGCATGGCCACGGCGCCGGCGTCAGCGGTTTCCACAAGCATGGGAATGGCCTCCCTTGGTGTCGGTTTCCGGACAGACGTCCGGTTAGGCTCAGTATAGCGCCCGCACTCGCGTTTCGCTACTCAAAATATATGGCAATCGGCGCAGGAATATGGTATCATGCCAATTGAAAAAAGGAGTGGATGTTTCATGGAACTGATCGAAGAAAAGCTCAGGACCCTCACGAGCTATCACGGCGTGATCGTCAACGTCCGGCTCGACGAGGCGCGCCTGCCCGACGGCAGCACGGCCAAGCGCGAGGTCGTGGAGCATCCGGGCGGCGTGACGGTCCTGCCGCTGGAGGCCGACGGCACGGTCTGGTGCGTGCGGCAGTACCGCTATCCGTTTTCGCGCACGCTGCTCGAGGTGCCGGCCGGCAAGCTCGAGCCGGGCGAGGCGCCGGAGCTGGCCGCGGCGCGCGAGCTCTCGGAGGAAACGGGCCTGACGGCCGGCCGGCTGCAGTATCTGGGCGCGAACTACACCTCGCCCGGCTACTCGGAGGAGGTGCTGCACATCTATCTGGCGCGCGACCTGCACCGCGGCGCGGCGCACCTCGACCCCGGTGAATTTCTGAACGTGGAGCGGCATCCGCTGGAAGAATTGGTGCAGATGGCGCTCAATGGTGAACTCTGCGACGGGAAAACGACAGTTGCCCTGCTGAAAACACAGCTTTTGCTCGCGCGCGAGCGCGGCGAGGCGGCTGGCAGCGGGTTGTGATTGCTTTTCCGCGAAAAGCATGCTATAATTCATCGTTAGGTTCCGCTAAAATCGGGCAAGCTACGCACGGAGCGTATTTGCCCGGCCACAGATGCGGAGCTGCACTCTGCTTTCGCAGCATGAGAGGTGTCAAATAGTTTGGATAGATATGTAATACATGGCGGCAGGCCCCTGCACGGGGAGATCGAGATCAGCGGCGCGAAAAATGCGGCCGTGGCGATCATCCCGGCAGCGCTGATGGTCGACGGTGTCTGCCGGATCGAGAATATGCCCCAGATCAGCGACGTGGATATGCTCCTGAAGATCCTGCAGGGGCTGGGCGCGCGGGTGGAATACCTCAGCCCCTCCGCCGTCGAGATCGACTGCACCCAGGTGCGCTTCACCGAGCCGCCGTATGACCTGATGCGCAAGATCCGCGCGTCGTACTACTTCATCGGCTCGATGCTCGGCCGCTTCGGCTCGGCCAAGACGACCATGCCCGGCGGCTGCAATTTCGGCGTCCGGCCGATCGATCAGCACATCAAGGGCATGACCGCGATGGGTGCGAACGTCGAGGTGAAAAACGGCTTTGTCTATGCCGACACGCCGGACGGCCGCCTGCACGGGGCAAAGGTATATCTGGATAAGGTTTCGGTCGGCGCGACGATGAACATCATCATCGCGGCGACGCTTGCGCGCGGCCGCACCGTGATCGAGAACGCGGCGCGCGAGCCGCACATCGTTGACCTCGCCAACTTCCTCAACTCCATGGGCGCCGACATTCGCGGCGCCGGCACGGATTCCATCCGGATCCAGGGGGTCGACCGCCTGCATGGCGGCACGTACAGCGTCATCCCCGACCAGATCGAGGCGGGCACGTATATGACGGCCTGCGCGGCGGCCGGCGGGGAAGTGCGCCTCGCGAACGTGATCCCGCGCCATCTGGAATGCATCAGCGCCAAGCTGCGCGAGATGGGCGTCACCGTCGTCGAGGGCGGGGACAGCGTGCTCGTGCGCAGCAACGGCCGCCTGCGTCCCACCAGCGTCAAGACCCAGCCGTATCCCGGCTTCCCGACGGATATGCAGCCGCAGATCAGCGTGGCGCTGTGTCTGGCCGACGGCACGAGCTTCGTGACCGAGGGCGTGTACGACAATCGCTACAAGTACATTCAGGAGCTTGGCCGCATGGGCGCGGACGCGCACGTGGACGGCTGCACGGCCATCATCAACGGTGTGGAGGGCCTGCACGGCGCGGAAGTCCGGGCGTGCGACCTGCGCGCCGGCGCCGCCGTGGTCATTGCGGGCCTGTGCGCCGCGGGGGAGACCGTGGTCACGGACATCCATTTTATCGAGCGCGGCTATGAAAACTTCGTCGGCAAGCTGCGCGGTGTCGGGGCCGACATCGTGCTCGAGCGCGACAGCGCTGAGCAGTGCGCGGCGGCCGCTGCCGAATGAACATCGCACTGTTTGCCAGCGGGTCGAGCGGCAACTGCGCCCTCGTGTCCGACGGCGAGACGCATATTTTGATCGACGCCGGCATTTCCGCGCGGCGCATCCGCGCGGGGCTCACTGCGCAGGATGTCGCGCCGGCCGACCTCGCGGGCGTGCTCGTGACGCACGAACACTCCGACCACGTCAAGGGCCTGACCGTCCTGCTGCGGCGCGATCCCGTGGCGGTGTATGCGCTGCCGGCGGTGTGCGCCGCGCTGCGCAAGCTGCTGCCCGAGCGGACGGACTGCCTGCACGAGATCACGCCGGGCGAGCCGTTTTGCCTCGGCGATGTGCGCGTGACGGCGTTTCCCACGCCGCATGACGCGGCCGGGAGCTGCGGCTACCGGCTCGACGGCTCGGCGCATTTCGGCCTCTGCACCGACCTCGGCGTCGTGACGGATACCGTGCGCGCGGCGCTGTGCGGCGTGGACTGCGCCGTCATCGAGGCCAACCACGACCCGGAACTGCTGCGCACCGGGCCATACCCGGTCTATCTCAAGCGCCGGATCGCGTCCGATCACGGCCATCTGTCCAATGAAAGCGCCGGGGCGCTGGCGGTGTACCTCGCGGAAAACGGGGCGCAGCAGCTTATCCTCGGCCATCTCAGCCGGGAGAATAACACGCCCCGCACCGCGCTCGAGACCGTTTCGCTCGCGCTCGCGGCGGCCGGCTTTCAGCCCGGCACGCAGCCGGAGCTGTACGCAGCCCCGGCGGAGACGACGCTCGCGCTCACGGCGGGAAAGGCGTGCGTATGCTGTCGATAACTCTCGTCTGCGTCGGAAAGATGCGCGAGACCTATTATATCTCCGCGTTCGCGGAATATGCCAAGCGGCTGGGCGCCTATTGCCGGTTTGAACTGGCGGAGCTGCCGGAGCAGCGTCTGCCGGAGCGCCCGTCGCAGAAAGAGATCCGCGCTGCGCTGGAAAAAGAGGCGCAGGCCATCCGCGCGCGCATCCCGAAGGGCGCGGCCGTGATCGCCATGTGCGTCGAGGGCAAGCTCCTCTCGAGCGAGGCGCTCGCGCGGCAGCTCGCCGGTTACGCTGCGGGCGGCACGTCGAAGGTGTGCTTTCTCGTCGGCGGGTCGTTCGGCCTCGACGAGGGTCTCAAGCGCGAGGCGTCGCTGCGGCTGAGCATGTCGCCGATGACGTTTCCGCACCATCTGGCGCGCGTCATGCTCGCCGAGCAGATCTACCGCGCGTGCACGATCAACGCGGGCACGCAATATCATAAATAATTGAGTGAGTAGGAGAAACAACATGGCGCAAGAGCTGAAAGCAGAGTGGGGCAGGTCGCTTCCCGGCGATTTGCTCAAGCGCTGGCCGCGCGATGCGGACGGCGAACCGGTGCCCCCGGCAATGCTGACCAAGTGCACGGGCGTGGATATGGACGACGTGCTGCTGGTCAATATGCTGGAGGCCTATGGCATCCCCTGTCTGAAAAACTATCCCGGGGACGGCCAGTTTGGCAAGATCATGTTAGGTATGTCCGGTTACGGAGTGGAAATTCTGGTTCCTGAGACGCTGCTTGCCGATGCGCAGGCACTTCAGGAAGGCTGCGCTGAGGCGCTGACGGAAGGAGACGACAATGCGTAATTACATGGAAGAATACCAGCGCTGGCTCGACAGCCCCGCGCTCTCCAATGCGGAGTGGGAAGAGCTCAACGCCATCCGCGATGACAAAAAAGAGATTGAGAGCCGCTTTTTCGCCCCGCTCGAGTTCGGCACGGCCGGCCTGCGCGGCGAGATGGCGCTCGGCTGCCGCCGCATGAACATTCACGTCATCCGCCACGCCACGCAGGCGTTCGCGGAGGTCATCAAGGCCGAGGGCGAGAGCGCGTGCGCGCGCGGCATCGCCATCTGCTTCGACTGCCGCGTCAACAGTGAGCGCTTTGCCCGCGAGGCGGCGGGCGTCATGGCGGCCAACGGCATCCATGTGCGCATTTTCGACGCCCTGCGCCCGACGCCGGAGCTGTCGTTCGCCGTCAAGCACTACGGCACCACGGCCGGCCTGAACATCACGGCCAGCCACAACCCGAAAGAGTATAACGGCTACAAGGTCTACTGGTCCGACGGGGCGCAACTCCCGCCGCAGCACGCTGCCGCCATCGCCAAAAACATGGAGCGGCTGGACATCTTCAACGATATCCAGCGCATGGACTTTGACGACGCGGTGCGTCAGGGCCTTGTGGAGTTCATGGGCGCGGAGACGGACGAGGCGTTTTTGTCCAACGTCCTGCGCCAGCCGATCGACCCGGACGTTGTCCGCCGCGTGGCCGACCGGTTCAAGATCGTCTACACGCCGTTTCACGGTGCGGGCTGGCACCTCGTGCCTGAGGCGCTGCATCGCCTGGGTATGACGCAGGTCATCCCCGTCAAGGAGCAGATGGTGCTCGACGGCACGTTCCCGACCGTCAAGAGCCCGAACCCGGAAAATCCGGAGGGCTTCTATCTGGCCGTCGACCTTGCCAAGGAGGTCGGCAGTGACCTCATCCTCGGCACGGATCCGGACTCCGACCGCGTCGGCGTCATGGTCCGCGGCACGGACGGGGAGTACCGCACCATCACCGGCAACCAGATGGGCGTGCTGCTGCTCGACTATATCATCACGGCGCGCCGCCGCAAGGGCACGCTGCCGGAAAACGCGGCTGCGATCTCGACGATCGTCACGTCCAAAATGGTGCGCCGCATCTGCGATGTGAACGACATCCACTTTGACGAGACGTTCACGGGCTTCAAATTCATGGCCGAGAAGCTGGCCGAGTACCAGCGCGACGGTTCGTATCAGTACGTGCTTGCCTTCGAGGAGAGCTACGGCTACATGATGGGCGACTATGTCCGCGACAAGGACGCCGTGACCGCCTGTGTGATGATCACGGAGATGGCGGCGTACTACTTCGAGCAGGGCATGACGCTCGCGCAGGCGCTCGACGCGCTGTATGAAAAGTACGGCTTCTACGGGGAGCGCACGCTCAACCTCGTCATGCCGGGTCTCGACGGCCTGGAGAAGATGCGCGCGCTCATGGCGCAGCTGCGCCGCGAGCCGCTGCAGGAGATCGCCGGCACGAAGGTCGTGCGCATGCGCGACTATCAGGACGGCTCGGTGTACGTCATGGGCCTCGGCAAGATGGACAAAACGCCCATCTCCGGCTCGAACGTGCTGTACTTTGAGCTGGACGACGGCTGCTCGTTCATCGTCCGCCCGTCCGGCACGGAGCCGAAGATCAAGGTGTACATCCTTGGCGTCGGCGCGACGCGTTCCGAGTGCGACGAGCGCGTGCAGCGCTACGCGCAGTTCGCCGAGACACTGCGTGGCTGAATCGAAACCACACGCCCCGGCCCTCCGGCAGCTTTCGCCGGAGGGCCGGATTTTTGAGGGATCACTATGAAAGAGAAACTGAAGCAGCTCCTTGGCCTCTTCGGCGCGTTCGCCGTCGTCGGCGTGACGACGTTCGGCGGCGGCTATGCCATGCTGCCCGCGCTGCAGCGCGAGGTTGTGGAAAAGCGCCGCTGGGCCACGGAGGAAGAGGTCATGGACTGGTACGCCATCGGCCAGTGTACGCCAGGCGTCATCGCGGTCAACACCGCCACGTTCGTCGGGCAGAAGCAGGCGGGCGTCTGGGGCGGCATTTTTGCCACGCTGGGCGTCGTGTTCCCGTCGCTCGTCATCATTATGATCATCGCGGCCTTTATCCAGAACTTCGCGCACCTGCCCGCCGTGCAGAATGCGTTCGCCGGCATCCGCGTGTGCGTGTGCGTGCTCATCCTCAACGCCGTTGTGAAGCTGTGGAAAAAATCCGTCGTGGACTGGAAGACGTTTCTGATCTTTCTGCTCGTGTTCGCGGGCAGCGTGTTTCTGAATGTCTCGCCGGTGCTGTATGTGCTCGCGGCCGCGCTCGCCGGCATCGTCATCAAGGAACTGGAGGCGCATAAGGCATGATCTATCTGCGCCTGTTCTGGGAGTTTTTCAAGACCGGTCTGTTTTCCGTCGGCGGCGGGCTTGCCACACTCCCGTTTATTTATGACATGTCCGACCGCACGGGCTGGTTCACCTATCAGCAGATTGCGGACATGGTCGCGGTGTCGGAGTCCACGCCCGGCCCCATCGGCGTCAACACGGCGACGTATGTGGGCTACATCACGGGCGGCGTTCCCGGTGCGCTCGTTGCGACGCTCGGCCTCGTCACGCCGGCGGTCATCTGCATCCTCATCATCGCCTCGTGCCTGAAAAAGTTCCGGGAGAACCGGTTTGTTGACCATGCGTTTTACGGGCTGCGTCCGGCCTCCGCTGCGCTGATCGCGGCGGCGGGCTTTTCCGTCGTGCGCATCTCGCTGCTGCAGGAGAGCGCCTTTCAGGCCAGCGGCCGGTTCACGGATCTGTTTTTCTGGAAGGGGCTGCTGCTCGCCGCCGTCATCTGGGTGCTGACGAATGTCGTCAAGCCGACGAAAAAGCTGCACCCGATCGTGTACATCGCGGCGTCTGCCGTTGTCGGCATCGTGTTCTCGTTTGCCGGCGCGTGAAGTCAAAACAGGTTCGCCAGAACCCACATACACAGCGCGGAGATCGCTCCGTGCAGCAGGCGCCCGACCGTGTGTCGGGCGCTTTTGATGTCTGTCCCGGCGATGACCGCCGCCGTCTGGCAGTGGACGGACACGCCGCCCCAGCCGATGAGAAAGGCCGCGAGGGCGAGGTTTCCCGGCGTCGGCGTCAGGCCCTGCATCGCGCCGATGCCGGTGCCGAGCTCGAGCACGCCCGTGCACAGCGCGCGGGCAAAGTGCAGCTCCAGCCCGAGCCGGGCGGCAAGCGTGCCCACCAGCGTCGGCAGCAGGCCGGAGGCGTCGAGGATCCCGGTCACGACGCTGAACGTGACCACAAAGCCGCTGACCGTCAGTACCGCGCGCACGGAGCTGCGCACGGCCTCCGGCAGCGCCTGCGAGAGCGACACGGCCGCAATCTGCGCGCGCTCCTCCGGTTGGAGACCGCCGCTGCGCGGGGCAAATAGCATGCCGACAAGAACGGCGGACAGCACGTGCACGCCGTAGAGCAGCAGCCCATAGCCCGCGCTGTGAAACACGCCCACGCCCGCCGCACCGACGAGAAACGCCGGGCCGGAATTGTTGCACAGCGCGAGCGCACGCTCCGCCTGCTCGCGTGTGAGCGCGCCGCTGCGCCGCAGCCGGGCCACGGCGTCCGCACCGAGCGGGTACCCGCCCGTCACGCCCAGCAGCAGCGCCGACGCGCCCGCGCCGCCGATGCCGAAGAGCTTTTGCGTCACGGGGGAGAGCCATCTGCCGAGGATGCCCGGCAGCCCGAGCTGCTGCAGCAGCGACGAGAGAATGAAAAACGGCAGCAGCGACGGTACGATCATCTGCGCGCAGAGGCTCAGCCCCGTGCGCGCGCTCTCGAGCGCCGCCTGCGAGCACAGCAGCAGCGCGCCGAGCGCTGTCAGCGTCACCGCGAGCGCGATGTAATTGCCCCGTTTGCCTTCCACCGGCATCCCTCCCAGAAGCATGTTCTCGTGCATTTGTATGCCTGTCCCGGCCTAAACTTGCCTGCGGGCGCATAAAATGGCTTGCAGCGAAGGGGGTGAGCCGGTGAAGCGGCTGTCAGATATTCCGCTCGAGATCGCGGAGCGGCTGGACCTGCCGGCGGAATCCGTGGCCGGCGTGCCGAAGCTGACCGTGACCGGCCGGCGCCGCGCGCTGGTGGAAAACCACTGCGGTCTGCTCGAATACAGCCACGAGTGCATCGTGGTCGACGGCGGGCGGGTGCGCGTGTGCATCCGCGGCACGAACCTGCAGCTCGTGGCGATGGACAGCACGGCGCTGCTGATCTCCGGCACAATCGCGTGTGCCGAATTTGCGTGAGGTGATGGGTTTGACGCGGTGGATCCTGGCCCTTTGCGGCTATGTGCGGCTGGAGGTGTGCGGCGTGCACCCGGAGCGCGTGCTCAATGCGTGCGCGGCGGCGGGCATCGCCTGCACGGCGTCCGAGCCGGTGGACGCCTATACGCTGCGCATCACGGTGCGTGCGCGCTGCGCGGATACAGTGACGGAGCTGGCGCGCCGGAGCCAGTGCGAGGTGAAAACGCTCTACCGCCGCGGCCTGCCGCAGCTGCTGCGGCGCGCGGCGCGCTACCGGGGCGCGTGCGCGGGGCTACTGGCGGTGGTGCTGGCGCTGCTGGCATCGTCGCTGTTCATCTGGCGCATCGACGTGACCGGCAACGAGACGCTCACGACTGGGCAGATCCTGCGCTGTCTGGACGAATGCGGCGTGCGCCTGGGCACATACTGGCCCGCGCTGTCGAACGATCTGGTGCGCAACGACATGATCCTGCGCCTGCCGGAGCTGCGCTGGCTCACCGTGAACGTACACGGCAGCCGCGCCGAGGTGATCGTGCGCGAAAAGGAGCCCCTGCCGGACATCACGCCGGACGACACGCCCGTGAGCATTTACGCCTCCGCGACTGGGGTCATCCTGAGCATGGACGTCTACGCGGGAGAGGCGCGCGTCGCGCCCGGCGCGGCGGTGGAGCCGGGCGATGTGCTCGTGTCCGGCGCGGTCACGGACCTCGGCGGCGGGGTGCGCCCGGTGTGCGCGCGCGCCGACATCCGCGCACGCACGCGGCAGGTACTGACGGGGCAGATCGCCCTGACGGAGACGGAAAAACGGCCCGCGCACGGCGCGCGGACGCGCTGGGCGCTGCGCGTGGGGAAAAAGCGGATCAATTTTTATCAAAACAGTGGAATTTCTGATGCGGAATGTGATAAAATCATTCATGAATATCCTTTTGCGATCCGGGGCGTGTTCACGCTGCCGTTTTCGCTGGTGCGCGAGCGCGTGCAGCCGTATCGGACGGCGGACGCGCAGGTGCCGGAGGACACGGCGCGCGCATCGCTCGAGCAGGCGCTGCTGCAGCAGCTGCGCGAGACGATCGGCGCGGACGGCGCGATCCTTTCCTATGAAACGGCGGCGGGGGCCGCCGGAGGCGTGCTGACCGTGACGCTCACGGCCGAGTGCGAGCAGGAGATCGGCCACGCGCAGGCGACGCCGGACGCGGAATTTTTACAGCTTCGGCCGCCGGCCGGGGAAGGGACTACAGCAGATGATTGAAAAAACCATGGAAGTCGACAGAATGGAGGACGTCATCAGCGTGTTCGGGTCGTTTGACCAGAACCTGCGGATGATCGAGACCGAATACAACGTGCGCGTGACCGACCGCGACGAGCAGATCCACATCACCGGCGAGGCTGAGAACGTGCTCTATGCCGAAAAGGCCATCGCCGGTCTGCTGTCGCTCGCAGCCAAGGGCGAGGAGATCGGCGAGCAGAACGTGCGCTACATCTTCCGCCTCGTGCGCGAGGGCCGGGAGCAGAAAATTCAGGAGCTTGCGGGCGATGTGGTGTGCATCACGGCCAAGGGTAAGCCCATCAAGGCCAAGACGCTCGGTCAGCGCGCGTATCTGGATGCCATTGAGCAGAACACGATCACGCTCGGCGTCGGCCCGGCCGGCACCGGCAAGACCTACCTCGCCGTGGCGGAGGCGGTCGCGGCGTTTCGCGCCGAGCGCGTCAACCGCATCATCCTCACGCGCCCGGCGGTCGAGGCGGGCGAGCGGCTGGGCTTTCTGCCCGGCGACCTGCAAAACAAGGTCGACCCCTATCTGCGCCCGCTGTATGACGGTTTGTTTGACCTGCTGGGGGCGGAGACCTTCCAGAAATTGTTTGAAAAACAGGTCATTGAGGTAGCACCCCTGGCCTACATGCGCGGCCGCACGCTGGACGATGCCTTTATCATCCTGGATGAAGCCCAGAACACCACCCCCGAACAGATGAAGATGTTCCTGACCCGCATGGGCGTGGGCAGCAAAGTGGTAGTGACGGGCGATGTGACCCAGGTGGACCTGCCGGAAAAGACCCGAAGCGGCCTGGTGGATGCCCTGCATATATTAAAGGGGATTGACGGCATTGCGCAGGTTTACCTGACCGAAAAGGACGTTGTGCGCCACCGCCTGGTACAGCAGATCGTGAAAGCCTACGAGCGCGCCGCCCAGCCGCCCAAGCGGGCCCCGCAGGCCAAGCCGGAAACGGCAAATGCGTAACGGATAGAGTATAAAAATAAAAATGATTTATAAACGGTGCCCAACGGCACCGAACAAAAGCACAGTCAGGAGGCAGATTTCCTATGTCTAACAAAGTATTGATCACCAATGAGCAGAACGCGGTCAAAGTTCCTTCGGGGCTTCGCATCCTGATCCGCCGCAGCTGCAATGCGGTGCTGGAATACGAAAAGTTTGACGGCCCGGCAGAGATCAGCGTGACCTTTGTGGATAACGCCCGCATCCACGAGCTGAACAAGCAGTACCGGGATAAGGATGCCCCCACCGATGTGCTCAGCTTCCCCATGGCAGAAAACGGGGAGTATGATATCGACGAGGACAACGGCTGCAAGATTCTGGGCGATATCGTGATTTCTATGGAGCGCGCCATGGAACAGGCCGAACTGTACGGCCACAGCCTGCAGCGCGAAGTGGCATTCCTGACGGTACATTCCATGCTGCATCTGCTGGGCTATGACCATGAATCCAGCGGGCTGGAAGCGGTACGTATGCGCGAAAAAGAGGAAGCTGTTCTGATGCAGCTGGGCCTGCCGCGCACCGTCAGCTACACCAACGACGAAGTGTGAGCTGTACATGAAGCCCAAGAAAAAGAATCGCATGCTGACGGACCTTGCCCGGTTTGGGCACGGCTTTGTTTACGCATGGCACGGCATCTGCGCAGCTGTTTTGGAGGAACGCAACTTCCGCTTCCACCTGTGTGCGGCACTGTATGTATTTGCCGCGGCGCACATGGCGCACATTGACGCCACCGGCGTGGCGCTGCTGGCCATCTGCGTGTTTATGATGCTTGGCATGGAGCTGATGAATTCCGCCGTGGAGCGCGCAGTGGATAAGCCGGATACCACCCACTGGTGGAGCGCCGGTGCCGCCAAAGATATGGCGGCTGGAGGCGTGCTGGTTACAGCGTTTGGTGCGGTGGTCGTGGGCATCTGCCTGTTTGGCAACGCGGCTGCTCTGAACGCCATCTGGACCAGCGTGACGGCAACGCCGCTCAGCACGGCGCTTTGGGTGCTTTCGCTGGTGCTGGCCTACCTGTTCACCTTCCGTCTTGGCAAGCAGGAACAGGTCAAAACCCCAAAAGAAAATAAAACCGAAGAAAAATAAGGCCCGGCTGCCCAACCGTGCAGCACGGGTGAACCCAACCGAGCCAAATAGCCCGCAGATTGCAGCAGATTGAAAGAGAAGGTACGAATGCAGAAGAACCACAATGAACCTGAAATGCCCTCCAGCGTGTTTGTGGCCCTTGTGGGCCGCCCCAACGTGGGCAAATCCAGCCTGACCAACCACCTGGTTGGCGAAAAAGTTGCCATCGTGACCCAAAAGGCACAAACGACCCGCAACCGTATTACTGGCATTATCACCAAGGGGCCGGTACAGTATGTGCTGCTGGATACCCCCGGTATCCATAAGCCGCGCAACCGGCTGGATTCCCGCATGACCCAGACCGCCGCCGCCAGCCTGAAGGATGTGGATGTGATCCTGATGCTGTTTGAGCCTACCGGGGAATTTACCGAATCCGAGCTTGGCATGGTGGAAGCACTGCGCAAAGCAGGTCCGGCGATCGCGGTCATCAACAAGGTGGACCTGCTGAATGATTTTGCCGCGCTGGAAGCCCGCAAAAAGCAGGTGGAAGAGTTCGGTATTTTTGATGCGATCGTCACCGTTTCCGCCAAGGATGGCACCGGCTGTGAAGAATTGTTCCCGCTGCTGAAGCAGTACGCCAACCCCGGCCCGCATTACTTTGACGACGATGCTTTTACCGATATGCCGGAAAAAGAGCTGGTGGCCGAGCTGGTGCGTGAAAAAGCCCTGCTGTTCATGCGGGAAGAAATCCCCCACGGCATTGCCGTTACGGTGGAAAGCTTCAAAGAACGCCCGGACAGCGATTTGATCGACATCAGCGTGGAGATCTGCTGCGAGCGCAAGAGCCATAAGGGCATGATCATTGGCAAGGGCGGCCAGATGCTGAAAAAGATTGCCTCCGCCGCCCGCATGGATTGTGAGGAACTGCTGGGCGCCCGCGTGAACCTGCAATGCTGGGTAAAGGTGCGCGAGGACTGGCGCGATAACGACCGCCTGCTGGATAACCTCGGTTTTGCAAAGCCGTAACAGCGGGGAGTCTGCGCGAACCCTGTCCAACCACACGGTTGGACAACTTTTCCACGCATGGATCGGTATGATGGTGGCAAGCTAATCCGTAAAGGGGGCGGGCCATCATGCCAGGAAATGCTGAAACCGACGGAATCCGCGCCGCACAGTGGCAGAAATTTGCTGCCAGCGGCAGTATTTATGACTACCTTGATTACCGCAGCACTGCGCCGCAGGGCATAACCACGGGGGAAAACAATGCAGATCAACACAATGGGGCTTGTCCTGCGTGCGGTCCGGGTGGGCGAAGCCGACCAGATCCTGACAGTGCTGACACCGGGTAACGGGGTGCTGTCAGCATCCGCCCGCGGCAGCCTGCGGCTGAAAAACAAGCTGTTCAGTGCCTGCGGGCTTTTCTGTTATTCAGAATTTGCCATTACACTGGGCCGCAAAACCAATTTTATTGACAGCGCCGCTGTCAGCAAAGTGTTCCACGGGTTAAGCAAAACTGTGGAAGGCACCGCCCTGGCAGCCTATCTTTCGGAGCTGACCATCACGCTGGCGCCGGAGCCGCCGGAATCGGCGGACTGCCTGCGCCTGCTGCTGAACACCCTGTACATGACCGCTGAGCAAAAACGCCCGCTGCGCCAGCTGAAAGCCATCTATGAAATGCGCACCATGACCCAGGCGGGATACATGCCGGGGGTGCTGGCCTGCGATGTATGCGCCCGGTATGACGGCTGTGATTTTTACCTGGATCCGGTAGCGGGCCGTCTGCTGTGCGCCGACTGCGCCGCCAAAGAGCACCGCGCCCCCAACCTGGACCCCGGTGCACTGTATGCGCTGCGGCATATCTGTTTGGCAGAGGATGCCAAACTGTTCAACTTTACCCTGACAGACCAAAGCCAGCGCCGCTTGGGCCGTGTGTGTGAACAGTATGTGGCGGCTCACCTGGACTATCAGCCCAAAAGCCTTGAATTTTTGCACGGTGTGCTGGAATAACCGTGCACGATAGATGATACGATAAAACAAGATTTTTGACCCATCTGACCCAACAGGAGTAACCAATTTATCTATGGACGTTTCCTACCGTACAACCCTGGAACTGGATAAAATTATTGCCCGTGCGGTGCAGTTGTGCACCTGCGCGGAAACCAAAGAGATGATGCGCGCCATTGAGCCGTTTGCCACAACGGAGGAGGAGCGCTACGCCCTGACCCAGACCAACGCCATTAATGCCCTGCTGCTGAAAAACGGCAGCCCGCGCTTTGGCGCTGTGCATGAAGTGCGTCGCGTGGTGGCCCATGCGGCCAAGGGCGGCATTCTTTCAATGGGCGAGCTGCTGGAAATTGCTGCAGCGCTGCGCAATTTTTCCGGCCTGGCCCAGTGGTACGGCCTGACCGACCACGATATGCTGCCCACCGATGATCTGTTCTTTGCCCTGGCTCCTCAGCCGGTGCTGGAAAAGCAGATCGGCGAGTGCATCATTTCGCCGGAAGAAATGGCCGATACCGCCTCCGTCACCCTGCGCGACCTGCGCCGCAAGATCCGCGCGACGGAGGACAGCATCCGCACCAAGCTGGATGCCATCATCAAAAACTCTACCACCAACAAATTTTTGCAGGATGCTGTGGTTTCCATCCGCAACGGCCGCTATGTTGTGCCGGTTCGTGCCGAGTACCGCGGCGAAGTCGGCGGCGTCATCCACGATGTTTCCTCCACTGGCTCCACCGTGTTTGTGGAGCCCACCGCTGTGGTGGAAGCCAACGCCCGCATTATGCAGCTGCACGCCCAAGAGCAGGAGGAAATCACCCGCATTCTGACGGCGTTCTCCGGCCAGGTGGCATCGCTGGAGCCGCAGTTCAGCTACAGCTATGACGCTATGCTGCAAATTGACCTGCTGCTGGCCAAAGCTCGCCTTGCGGTGGAGCAGAACGCCTTTATGC